>Ga0193717_1000232_pt1 | contig 43871 bp, 73 predicted proteins | sample U2c2metaG_FD_145900 | JGI IMG/M metagenome (GOLD analysis project Ga0193717, IMG submission 145900) | Soil microbial communities from a riparian zone of the East river system, Colorado, United States - U2c2 | ecosystem: Environmental > Terrestrial > Soil > Riparian zone | place: USA: East River... | reverse complement strand
CCAACACCGACAAGACCGTATGGCATGGAGACGGGTATCGAGTCTTCGTTACGCTGGCCGGCGGAATTGGGATCGAAATTTCCGGCCATGTCGTCGTGAAGTCGGCCGAGATGTGGCATCGCGCGGGAGCGGAACACCACCACCCCTCCGCAGGTGATCGCCGGATTGGGGATGAGTATGTGATCGTTCCGCGTAAGGCCACGCACGAAATTCTAAGCGCTGGATATTACGCTCCGGTTCGCGACATGTTTCCTGAGAGCAACAATGCTGTCCGCATGGAAGGTGAAATTCGCCCGATATGGGACGCCATGATTTGGGAGGCTGAGAAGGTAGCCAAAGCCGCCCTCGAATCCCTCCCCGCCGCCGCACCTGCCGTTGCGCCCGCAAGCGGGGTTGGTGGCATTGATCCGCGTGCGATTGATGCACTTACGAATCACCAGCGGCAGCTTGACCTCGAAGGTGTAGAAGTCGGCGTATCGCGGCAGGCATTGGTCGAAGTTCTAGCCGCCCTCTCCGCCCCGTCCGATGCACACGTTTGCCCCGGATATCCGTGCCCTGATTGCCATCCTGACGCATGGGCGTATGACGATGTTGGAGAGGCCGATGCACAACCAGCGCAGGCGGTGACGGATGAACTAATTATGTGCTTGGTAGAGATTCGTGATGCGGATTGGCCGGACCATGAAACAGGAACCGGAGTGGAACGCATCCAACGATTAGCTGAGCGTGTGCTAGCAGAACGCGCCCGTTCCTCCCAGCCACCCACAGCCGCACAACCAGCCGCCGTACCTGCGGAGTGTGTGGTGGTGCCGAGGGAGCCGACTGTTGTGCAGGTCAATGCTGGTGTAGACGCTGATGACATGCGTACCGGTTTCGAGACGGTCAAGCACATTTACCGAACGATGATCGCCGCAGCACCCCCTCCGCCCACCAGCGCAGAGTCGCGTGGGGAGGGGTGATGCATACCATTGGTAAGTTCCGACACTGGCGGTTGCGCATTCAGTTTGTCTACGACAAGGACAAGAACTGGTCACGCGGAGAGGTGGTGGGCGTGATTGCAAAATCCCTTGGGGAAGCGATAGCGATTGTTGAAAGCACCTACCACAAGGTGACTGTTTTCTCAGTCGCCGATGCCGGTCAAATTGACCATGTAGTCGGATGGGAGCCGCAGCCATGACCACCGACACGGCTGAGCGGGATCGGCAAATCATCGCGGAGCAGGCGCGAGAGAATTTGGCACTGCGGCGTGAGCTCGCCGAGCTGCGGGCAAGGTGTGAGGCATTAGGCATGTGGCAGGAAGTGGTTATCGGTCATCTCATGATCGCTGGGAAACTTCGTCCGGACTATTACGAATCGCCACGCGCAACGGTCGATGACCTTATCAACTGGGCACGTAGCACCGCCTTACGAACGGATGACGAAGCCCGCAACGGCCACAAGGATTGCACGGTCCCGGAGTATCTCGCCGTAGGAACGGTCTTACCGGGGTGCGATCCGCAGCCTGTGATTGCAGAGGGGGGATGGGGAGTGAATCTTGAACAGTACATCGCGTCCCTGCCGGAACATGAGCAGCGCGCTATCGAGGCTGAGTTTCAGATGCTGCGATCTGGCGGGTGGCGGGATATTGAGAGTGCGCCTACCGGACAATAGGTGATCACCTATTGGCCCGGAGTGCTCGGAGTGTCAGCCGGTTATAAGCGCGACTTGAGTCACCATAAGACAGGCCGCGCGAAGCCCTGGGCGAATCATTGGGGAAACCCGTGCTGCACACCAACCCACTGGCAACCACTCCCGCCACCACCAACCGGAGACGCCTGATGGATGCGAGCGAGAGGGAAAGGCTGGTTGATGGTCGCACTCCCTTGGAACTGGCGAACTACTTGGATGCGTACTGCGGCTCTGACCCGAAAAGTAAGTTCCATGACCGAGTGCACGAAGCAGCAGACGTGATCCGTCAACTAACCGCGAGGGTCAGCGCGTTGGAGGCGGATGCTGGTGTGACAGACGCGAGAGTCGAAAGATTGGCAATGTTCATCTACGACAAAGAGTCTCAGAGTTGCCGATCTCTCGATGCAGCGCTGGAACATCGGAAGCACTGGCGACGTGCAATACCGGAAGCGCGGGCGATGTTGGAAGCCGCACTCCACCCCGACACCTCCACACCGCGACCTGGCGAATGTCCCGAGGAGGACTAAGTGAATCAGAGCAAAGCGTACAACGAGGGCTATGACTTCTACTTCTTCTCGGATCAGGAGAGGATCAATCCCTATCCGGCAGACTCAGAGGAAGCGAATGAGTGGCTTAAGGGCCTGAAGGCAGCAGAGCAATGGGACAAGGGCAGGGCTAAGTAGCTCTTTGGTGTCTCTTCGATGCGCAGGATCGGTGGTAAAATCAGCCCTACGTGCTGCTCATCCCGAGAGCGGCGCAGCCGCGTAGGGAGCTACCAAAATGGACCCTGGTACTATAGGAATACTAATCTGCCTTTTAGCTCTATTCATATATCTAGTGTTGCACTACTTCTACTCAACTGATAGAATGGAAAGAGATAAGCACGACCTTACACTGTTAAATGAACAAGTAACAAAGCTACAAGGGGAATTGCAACGTGCTACAGGAAACACAAAGCTCACGAGTTAGGCTCACAGATCGGTTCTCGCTGGTCAAAAGGAGCGTCTCTCCGAACTGGTATTTGGAATGGCGTGCCAAGGGTCAGAAGGTGCGTAAGAGCTGCGGCACCGGCGATCTGGAGAAGGCAACGCAGGTCGCGAAGAAGCACTTCAAGCTAGGCCCGACACCGAAGAATAGGAAGCGGCCGGTGGAAGTGCTGCCCAAAATGGTCGGGGAGTTTGCAGAGGCAAAGCGAAAAGGGTTCTCACAGTGCATCCGTGAACTCTCGGGCGACGACGTATTTCCAATTGGCTTCCGACCCGACTTCCATCAGAAGACGGCAGACGGGGTTGTAGCAATTGAGGTAGTCAATCGGAAATCCATCAGTTTGGAGAAAGCGCGGCGCTACTCCGCCTTGGCCTGCAACCTGGCCGGCAAGAACGAGACGTTGACGCTGGTCATTCTGGACAAGTTCGGATTCACATGGTGGCGTGGATCGGCACTGCACCCGTTGCTTGCGACGGCATGGATGTCAGAGTCCGACAATGATGACATCGTGCCTCTGTTGGTTGAGAGCGCCCGCTTGGAAGCCGCGGCATGAGTGCTCAGTTTCTGTCCCGAGAAGACATTGCAGCGATGACGCGCACACCTTTTCGGAAGAAGCAGATTGAGTTCTTCGTGCGTAACGGTATCAGGCACTACGTTGATGGCTTCGGCTGGCCCGTGGTCACATGGTCAGCCATCGACGGATCACAAACAGCGACAGCGATAACCAAAACCTGGAAATCCAATAAGGCAGCCTAGGCATGGGACGTAGACCGACTAAACCAAACGCTATTCGCCGACTCGTGGTGCGTACGTGGTCGTCTGGCAGGGTCTACTACTACTACGATGCAGGCGGTTCGCCACGAAAGCACGTACCTCTTGGCGCTGACTACGGGTTGGCTATACGGAAGTGGGCTGAGTTTGAAGGCACTGGAGCCGAGAAGCCTCGCGAGTTGATCATGTTCGCCTACGTGGCCGAGCAGTATCGAGCGAGAGTGATACCGACCAAGGCGCCTGCTACTCAGGTCGGCAACAAGCTGGAACTGGCAAAGCTGCTCGCGTTCTTCAACGACCCACCGTGTCCCTTTGAGGCCATCACCCCGCAAGATGTTCGTCAGTACATGCGGTGGAGAGCACCACGACACGTACGAGCTACGCGAGAGAAGGCTCTGCTGTCCCACATATGGAACTGGGCTCGTGAGGAAGCGGGATACACGTCCCTAGCAAATCCTTGTACGGGCATCGACGGCGTAAAGGCGGGCAGGACGGTCTACATAGAAGATTCGATGGTTGAGGCTGTTCTGGCGAAAGCCGGGCAGCCTCTCAGAGATGCGATGGACCTGGCGTATCTGACCGGTCAGAGACCTTCGGACGTACTGAAGATGGAAGAGACTCATATCAAAGACGGTGCTCTGCAAGTGGAGCAGCGGAAGACCGGAGAGAAGCTCCGCATTGCTCTGTCTGATGCGCTGGCCGGATTGATCGAACGTATCAGGAACAGGAAGCGCGATTACGCCGCTGACACAACCCGCTTAGTAGTGGATGACAAGGGCAAGCCGCTGACACTGGGGCGTCTTCAGGATGCGTTTGTGAGGGCCCGAGAGGCTGCTGGGATTGATCCTGCTGCCTTTCAGTTCCGAGACCTTCGTGCGAAGGCTGCAACAGACAAGACAGAGAGCGGGGACATCCGCCAAGCGCAGAAACAATTGGGCCACACTACTGTCGCCACGACCGAGGGCTATGTGCGCAACCGCATCGGTACGAAAGTCACTGCAACGCGATAATTGTTGAGCAAGCCCAGAATTGATGAGCAAGTCCGGCGCCAAGAAACTCTGTAAGTGCTTGTGCCGAAGGCGAGAATCGAACTCGCACTCTGTTGCCAGAACTGGATTTTGAGTCTTAGGGAGAAACGGCGTCACATCAACGTTTGAGCGACATCCGTACTCATCAATCGGGCTCCATACAGGGCCAGTCTACCGCAGCGGAAACTGAGCAGGCGGGGAAATTGATGAGCAAGAAACAAGCGACATCCCATACAGGAAACGACACATGACAAGAGACGAAGCGAAAACCGTCATCCGTAATCAGGTTGCAATCGAAGCCTACTCGCGAGGATCGGAGTTGCAGCTCCGCTATGACGGGAAGGACTGGGAAGATTTCGATCACACATTCACTCCAGACTTCAAAAACAGCAAGTGGGAATGGCGCATCAAGCCCGTTCCCCGTGAAGTATTCATTTCCTCGTTCGCGCTGCCGGGTGATAGCGGCGTTTGGTACACCGGCGATGCTGGGATGCTCTACCCCCGCAAGTTCCGCGAGGTCCTCGAATGACCTCCCCCTCCTGCAATACCAATCCCCATCTCAAAGGCTTTGTTGCTTACGGCTTAGGGGTGTCGCTGTCGCTGAATGCCTCGGAAGAAGAACGGCTCGGCTACAACGACCACCGTGAAGATCACGTGAGCTTCCTCTCTGCCGCAGATACCTTCGTATCTGTGATTGGCTACTGATCCGTCGCTGAACGTGAGACAGCCTACGGCTACTTTGTCCAAAGATGGAACAGTGTGTGATGTAAAGATGACAGAAAGTGCCGCTGGATGTGAAGATTTGGCACGATTTACGCAAGAGGACTCCACGGCTTTCAATAGCCGGTATTGCTTCGGGCTGGAGGTGTTGGCTCTGAGCATCATAGGGGCGCTTCTTGTCTATTCCCCGCGTGCTGCGGGTGCGTTCAGGGAGCGGCTTCAATCAATGGTCAGTCGAAGGGAGAGACGGATGAACAGGGCGACTAAAGCCGCGCAAGAAAGCGGCGATGCTATTCAGAAGGCCGAGTGATGACGACCCTCACATTCACACTTAAAGATACGGCCAGTGGCGAAGTAGAACTCAAGACCGAGACCGACAGCACTCCAGACCTGAACAGTCCGACTCCTGCCGAATCGATGGCGCGATTAATTGTGAGCGCCCTAACCGACTTAGCAACTGAGACTGTTCCGGTGTGTAGTCGCAGTACTGCCGTCAAACATACGAGTGCAACGTTACACTGATTGGAGACTTCTACGTGACAAGAAACAGCGATGAGGCACCGTACAAAGCAACATTCTGGGATCGTGTCGCCTATGCCGTCGAGGTTCTGCGCGGCCATTCTCCGACGTTTCTGGAGATGTTAGAAGGGCACTTCCAATACTGTGATGGTGATAGCGACTGTATAGATATAGACCTCGCCGGTTCGGCCTGGGATGGGTGCACTCGCAAGTTTTGGGCCGGCTTCCAGAACCCCGCGATAAACATCGAAGAGACACCCAAAAGCGTACAGGGCGTCTAACGGGTGCGGAAGACGCAGTGCCCCGGCTGTGCTGAGCGGGGAGAGGACACGGCTGGTGACAATCTAAACGTGTTCGCCGATGAACGCGGCGGCATGTGCCACAAGTGCAACAAGTACTACCCGCTACAAGCAACACCCACAACACGGAACAGAATGAAGAATGACAGCGGTCTAGAACTATCTGCGATCAAGAAGTACCCATTCCGTGCCTTGGAAGATCGCGGCATATCGGAAGAGACTTGCCGTAGATTTGGTGTGCGCGTTGCTGTCGATGAAGAGACAGCTCAGGAAATCACTGACCACTTCTACCCCTACTACTCCAGTGAAGGAGAGATTGTCGGGTATAAGAAGCGCCGCCTGCCGAAAGAGTTCTCCGTGGTTGGGAAGATCAAGGGCCTCTTCGGTTCCCAGCAGTGCAAACCCAACGCCAAGATGCTCCTAGTGTTTGAAGGAGAGATCGACGCAATGTCGGCGTGGGAAATGCTGCGTCAAAAAGGGAAGAACTACAACGTCGCCAGTCTCCCCAACGGGGCTAATGAAGCCGGCGAGCTGGACGCCACTACTCGCAAGGAGCTGGAGTTCTTCACCTCGCACAAGCTCGTGGTCATCTGCTTGGACAACGACGGCCCGGGCATGGCTACCACGAAGGCTCTCGCAGAGCACCTAGTCTCGCAGTGCGAAGTCAAAATCATGACGCTCAAGCGGAAAGATACTGGCAAGTATCTGGAAGCCGGAGACGTTGAGGGTTGGTGGAGCTGTCTCTTGGGTGCGAAAGACTACTCGCCCGAGGCTGTCGAGAACGGCAGGGTTGACGACATCGGAGAGTTGCTCATCCCGAACAAGAAAGGGGTGTTCATCGATTTTCTCCCGAACACGATGAAGAAGCTACAAGGCCTTAGAGGCGGAGAGATCACTCTGTTGCTGGCGCCAACAGGCACAGGCAAGACGACTGCCTGCCGCCAAGTCACGTACGACTTACTGACCAAACAGTCTGAACCGGTGTTCAACATTTTCTTGGAGGAAGGAAAGAAGAAGACCCGGCAAGGGATCATCGCGCTTCACGGTGGCGTCGCGCTCAATCGTTTCCGTCGCGACCCAACCATCATTCCCCGCGAGGTCGTAGAGGACGCCAACACCAACCTTCTTAGCAGGCTGGAACTGTTGACGAATGCGAAGTCCCTCCTCACCGACGAATCTCTTCTCAACAAGCTGGCGTTCTTCGTCAAGGTCAAGGGATGTAAGACAGGCGTGCTCGACCACATGAGCTACGTCATCTCCAGCCGCGACGAGAAAGACGAACGAAAGGCGATCGACCAGCTCATGACGAAGCTGGCGAAGTTCGTTGAGGACACAGACATCCACCTAATCCTCGTCGTCCATATCAACCGCAAGACCCGAGATCGTGACAAGGCTGGCGTGACGAAGTACCCGTATTGGGAGCTTCTGACCTATCAGGACGGCCGAGGTAGCGGAGGTCTTGAGCATTTGGTTTCAAACATCATCGGCATCGAGCGGCAGATCACCGACCCCGCAGACGACACAGCGAGGCCGTTGACTCGAACACGCATCTTTAAGAACAGGGAAGAAGGGACGATCGGACTGGGGGATTATCTTCTCTACAACACAGACAAGGGGGCGCTGGAGCCGGTCGAGGTTGACTACTAATGGTCTCCGCAGTTTGTTGCGTGTATCAAATTAGAAACACGGTCAATGACGATAAATACATAGGCTCAGCAGTGAACTTTGAACATCGCAAACGTTGTCATCTGTCTGCGCTCAGGCGATGTAAACACCACAGTAGAAAATTACAAAAGGCATGGGACGAATATGGAGAGTTGGCGTTCGCTTTTGAGGTAATAGAAGAATGCTTGAGAGAAGAGCGCCTTGATCGGGAGCAGTTTCATTTGACACAGTTGGGCACGGCCGTTGCCCGTGGGTATAACGTGAGTCCTTCTGCTCATTCGCCGATGCTGGGGAGGAAACATTCTCCCGAGACATTGCAGCGTATGTCTAAGTCCAGGATGAACCATAAACAATGGACGCCAGAGGCGAGAGCAAAGATGTCGGCAAAGCGTATGGGTCACGAGGTGAGCGAAGAAAGTAGGAAGAAGATATCCATCTCCCATAAAGGTAAAAGCCTCTCCGCAGAACATCGTGCAAGATTGTGTGTGGCAAGAGCCGGCAAAAAACCGTCCCTCGGAATGCGACATACGGACGAGTTCAAGGCGCAGCAATCCGTGCGCTCGAAGGCGTGGTGGTCAAAACGGAAAGCGGAGGCTGCGCTTGGAGATAGTTTGGGATTGTGAAACCGATGATCTCCTTCCCTATACGTCAAAGATACATTGCATAAGCGTTCTAGAGACAGCAACAGGCAACATCAAGACATACACGGAACGAGAAGAGTTTGTCAGAGACAGCGAGCAATGGACGCATCTGATTTCCTTTAATGGCGTCGGCTTCGACCATTACGTGCTGTGGCTACTTTGGAATCTGCCCTTCGCAATTGGCCCGGACACATTCAACGGACGGCCAGTGAAGATCACAGACTGCTTGGTTCTCAGCCGCTACCAACACGCCGACAGGAACGGCGGGGCTCATTCGCTAGAAAAATGGGGAGAGGTACTGGGCTTTCCGAAGCTCGATCACAAGGACTTCACCGCGTATAGCGACGACATGCGACGGTATTGCGAGAACGACGTTTTGCTGACACACGAAGTCTACAAGGCGCTGATCAAGGAACAACGAAACACCTAACAGGAGACATCAATTGAACAACCGCAACCAGCAACAGCCTGCACGCAAAGAAAAGCTCAAGCCCGTTTCGGCTGGGTGGGCACGAACACTCAAGACTTGGCTAGCACAGAGCACCGGCCCGCAAGCGGCTGTCTACAGGAACGCCCTGCGTCAGGAGAAGGTCGGCTTCTTCCCCGAGCACCTCGGCATGGCGCAGCTCTCGCAGGCGCTGCGTGGTTCTCCGCAGTGGTGGGCCAAGGGCCGCTAGCCAGCCTTCCTAGCTTCCAGCATGTCTGCGTCTTCGAGCATCTGCTTGGCAAGCGTTCTCATCTGAGCAGGCGTCATGGTGTAACGCCTTCCTACTGTGGGCTTGGATTCTGGAGTAGCCCAGTAGTGGAAGCGCAGGCAGAAGAGGCCGAGACGGAGCATGGGGCCAGCCTCGTAGGTGGCAACGGGATAGACACGTAGGGAGTTGTCCATAGGACCTCCTTAGACAAGCAACAAGTGTACACGTACAGGAGACAGAGATGAACAGTATCTGGGAACGCGCCCCTTCGTGGGCTGAGTGGTATGCAGTAGACCAGGATGGTGCAGAGATGCTCTTCGCCATTAAGCCCACTGCGTACGACGTTGGGCGGCGGTGGCGTCGCAATGGGCTGTATCTCGTGGTGAGCAGCGGAGCCGATGACGCTGTCATGGTGCCGCACTGGCGGGACGCGCTTGTCCAGCGACCGCAGGAAGAGCGCCAAGGGCGCGACACATCGCCGGCAGGCGAGCTACCGAATACATCCGCTGAATCCTACGCCTCCGATCCCTCCCAAGAATATCGCTTTACTTGGTGGGAGCCGTCTTCTTCTGACTACGGTCAGTGGAGAAAGACCAAGGAAGAAGCGCTGAGTGAAGCGAAGGAGAACTTCCACGACTTCCGAGACCTCATGGCTGATCGCACTGTCTACATAGTGGAGTGTGTTTTGGTGGCTTCGGCTCCGCCTCATGCGGAGGATGCACAGTGACACTTGATGAGCTCATCTCGGGGCTGGGCATTGTCCCCGGAGCATTCTTAATCGTGGCCTCTCTGGCAGGGGGCATGAAGTTCAAAGATCAAGTCTCGGTTCCACTGAGCGTGCTCACGATTTTCCTTGCGGGATGCTCGATCTATTCCTGCCTTCGTCCATTCTAAACAGCGGAGCGACACCCAAATGCTAAAAGTACAGCCTTGTCTTGATCCCCCCTTTGAAGATGATGCATCCCTCGATCTTCTAAACGCATGGGAAGAAGACGTAGACCTGATGCTGGAAGACCTCACACACGACGAGCTTAAGCACGTCCTCTGGCTAGCCATCAAAGACAAACCCTGCAAGTACGTCATTGGAGCGTATGCGGCGGATGTAGTCGAAAGGCAGCGTTTGGATTCTCCTTCGGATGAGTAGTGTATGGCAGCCGATGAGCACGGCCCCGCGTGGGTCCGGAGACACAAAGATCGACATTCTTGCTAAGGCTTGGAGGACTCGGGAGGACGATTTCATATACCGCCGTTTCACAGATTGCAGATGGAGCGGCGTGAGCAACGGGTATTGGCACGGAATAGAAGATGGTTGGCGAGCAGAAGCTTGGATGCCACTGCCAACTCTCAAACCGTAGAAGATGGAAATTTCGTGGGACAAAGCACTCCGCCTTGCTCATCGGTGCAGTTATTTGCAGGCAGCTCAGGAGTTGTGCGGGGTGCGGTTCGACATTGAGAAGGCGAGAGAACTGACGGAGTACATCAGAAAGGAACAGACGAGGTTGGAAGCAGAGTGTGAACCCCAGCTTCCGCCACGGAAATTGAAATCAGCGGAGCGCCACCAATACACAATCCCAGCACGGCCGTTTAAGAAGGATGGCTCCTACTCCGAAGTGTTCCTAAAATGGCTACAGAAGCACGGAGTAGAGGCTTGCAACGACAACCAGATTCTTTGGCTAGATGGCACGTTCCACCGCATAGAAGGCGGCAAGGAGCTTCCTGCCACCATGCCGATGAAGCTGGGGAACCAGGACGACATCAAGAGCTGGCTGGTGGCCGAGGGCTGGGAAAGCACGCTGTGGAACTTCGAGCGAGGAGAGGACGGGAAGCCGCTGCGCGATCCGAAGACGAAGGAGCCGATCAAGTCGTCACCAAAGATGCAGGAGAACGGGAAGATATGCCCGAACCTGCTCTCGATGCAGGGCGATCTGATCAAGCAAGTGGTGAAGTGGCTGTCCTATCGGAACCGGCTGTCAGTGCTGGAAGGGTGGCTTGGTAACAGACGCTTGGAGTTCGACGGCCGATTGTCAGCAGCGTCAGCGGGTATCACGCCGACATTCAGACAGAAGCATTCTGTAGTAGCAAACATCCCGAAGAACAAGGAGCACGTCCTACTAGGGAAGGAGATGCGGGAGCTGTTCAAAGCAGCTCCGGGGAAGGTGCTGGTGGGGTTCGATGCTTCGAGCCTTGAGGACAGGCTGAAGGGGCACTTCACCTACTCATACGACGGGGGCGCTTACGCTGAAAAGATTCTTTCCGAAGGCTTCGACCCACATCAGGAAAACGCAGACCTCTGGGGCATTGACCGCAGCATTGCCAAGAATGGCACGTACGCCCTCGGGTACTTCTGCGGCGTCAAGAAGCTGGCTGGCACGATCAAGTGTTCACAATCGGAAGCAGCGAAGCGACACCAAGACTATTGGGACCTGAACAAGCCCCTGAAGGACCTAGACGAGGCGCTAGGCTGTCACTGGGAAGCAAACGGTAAGAAGTACATCGTGGGTATAGACGGCCGCAAGGTGTGGTCCAGAGCCCGCCACAGCCTGGTCAACCTGCTCATCCAGTCCACGGGCTCGGTAGTGATGGACTTCTCGGCAGCTTGGATGGACCGCCAGCTAGGCGGAATAATCCTTGATTCTACAGTTGAACAGTGCTATACTGGTTACAGAGTTGGACAGTTCTACGCAAGACGGGTCCTCATGATGCACGACGAGTATGTGTACGAATGCGACCCAGAGATAGCTGAACAGATACTAGAGATCGGCTGTGAGTCGATCAAGAGGGCGGGGGAGTACTTCAAGATGAAGGTGCCCCTGCTGTCGGAAGGGAAAGTGGGACAGACCTGGGCGGATTTGAAGTGACCGATTTCGTTATCGCAGACACTCACTTCGGACACAAGGGCGTATGCCGCTTCCTTCGGGACGATGGCTCCAAGCTCCGTCCTTGGGACACTACCGAGGAGATGGACGAGGCTATGGTCGCTCTCTGGAACGCCACGGTGGGGCCGAAGGACAAGGTGTACGTTCTCGGCGACTTCTGTATCAACCGCAAGGCGCTGCCCACAGCGGGGCGCCTGAACGGCGACAAGGTGCTGATCAAGGGCAACCACGATGTCTTTCGATTGGAGGAATACACGCCGTACTTCAGGGACATTCGGGCCTACACAGTGTTGGAGAGGGCCATTCTGAGCCACATCCCAGTTCACCCGACAGAGCTGGTCAGATTCAAGTTGAACATCCACGGGCACCTCCATGATCGTGCGGTACAGCACTACGGACGAGACGAGGAGTGGTTTGATGATCCGCGATACGTGTGCGTGAGTGCGGAACAGACAGGCTACAAGCCGATCCCATTGGAACAAGCACTGAAAACATCGGAGAGCTAACACCATCAAAACTCACTACGTACTCCTCTCTGCCTCCGACTGGAACCGCCCCATTAGCCTGTGTCCCTCTACGGATCAAATAGTGTCCGAGGAAACTGCACTGGCTATGGCGGAGGATGCAGGGAGGGATGAGCTTACTTACGTCTATCGGCTCCATGCAGTGAGACGACCGGCTACAAGAGATCAGATTGATGAGATTTTGGTGGCTCCTTCGGATGTCCGCAGTCGTGAAGAAAGAGAGAAGGAGCGCAGCGACATAGCCGCAAACGCTCTAACAATGGACTTCATTGAGGAGTGGATGCGGGGCGAAGCGCATCGGTACGGCGGGACTGACTAGAGTCTACGGAGCTGGAATGCGCAGGCTGATGCGCGTTGAAGTTCGCGAAGGCGAATGAATGTGGCGAGAAGCCACAAAGCCGGAGATCAGCACCGGCCCAGCTCCACCCTTTACAAGCAACAGCGTGACAGCGACACCGATACTAAACAGCGACAGCGATAACCAACAGGAGACAAGCGACAAGTGAGTGAAACAATCAAGGGCCGGTTCGACGAATTTACATTCCGCTCCGGCAACAAGAACGGCAAAGACTGGAAGCTCTACACCATCGTAGTTGATGGCAAGAAGTACGGCTTCGGCTTCAACCCTCCGAAGGCTGCTGTCGGTGACATCGTTACGTTCACCGCAGAGACCAACGATCGTGGCTACATCGATGCCGATCCGAAGTCCTTCAAGGTGACGGGCGAAAAGGCAGCGCTTCCGGCAGGCAGCGGTAACGTGGGCAACCCCGCCCCGAGTTACAGCGACCCACGCCAAGCCTCCATAGAAATCCAGTCGAGCATCGCCAGTGCCTCCCGCATCGTGGCAGCTCAGATCAATGCCGGCGCAGAGCTTGATCCTGGCAAGTCCGTAGCTGCTCTCGTGCGGTCGTTCTTGAACATCCTGCATCCGGCTCCGAAGGCAGCACCAAAGCCCGTTGCTCCGCCTGTGGATGAGCCTGACGATGAGCTTCCTCCGTACTGATGAAGACCTCACGCCGTGAGTTGTACCAGTTGTTTGGAGAACTTCAGGCAGCACGCAAAGCGTGGCAGGACATCGTCGGGCATGGCTTGGACGGCCTATCAACCGAGGACGAGGTTGACTACATGATTGCGACGAGTCCGATTTGGAAGCGGTATGAAGAGGCCGACGTAGTGTTCGACACATCACTACGTGAGTTTTGTTCGTAACAAACATCCCAAAGGGAGACACCCAAACAGTGAAAGCTACATTCCGAGAGTTCAACTACGAGTCCGTTCCAGCTAAGAGTGGCCGCTACACCACTATTTATCGTAGGGCAAAGAGTCGAGACCTGGTTCAAGGCACCGCTACTTTCCGCAAGCGTGCCAGTGGTGGACATGAACGCGGTTGGTCGGAAATTTCAGGCCCACGGGGCGATGTGTTCCCGTCCTTTGATTCCCGTGACTATCGGGTCGTCAACCCTGTCGTAGTGGCGTGGCGCTGATGGCTGCCAAGAAGACCTTGAAGCCGCCGCGCTTGTTTTCGTTCATCTCCTCTGCCGACAGGCCGGAACCGCACGCAAGCATTGAGAGTGCTCTCGATGCGGCTTGGGAGAATGGCGAAGATACCATAGAGGTCTATCAGTACGTCGGCAGCTACCACCTGAGCAGTAATTGGGAAAAGACTGCGTGACCGCTCTGGTCATCTTCATTCTCTGGATGGTGTCCCTGCCGATTGCCATTAGGTTTGGATTTCGTTGGGGCTCAGAGGTTGGCTACGAAGAGGGAGCAAGAAGCCAGCATGGGGACGGGATTTGATGGGGCCCCGGTCGCCCCAGGGGGGCTGTTCGATGAATAGCATGTACAACGTCACCTGTTGCCACGGATGGCGCTGGGGATTCTGGTTCCGCATCCGAGGCTACGGACTACACGTCAGCTTGGCTAAAGGCCACCAGCCTTTGTTCTCCGAACGGTACGGCTACACGAAGGCTTGGTACGTAGCCGGTCTACGCATCGCCACACTACTACGGCCAAGAGAGATGGCAAACATCGAAGAGCCCACAAACGATGGATATTAGGCCCCTCTCAGACGGAGAGAGTCGCTGGACCTTTTGGTATCAGACCGAGTGGCTAGACATCCTCCGAGGTTCTTGCAACTGGTACACCCTCACTCTCATAGAGCTACAGATAGAGAACGAAGTGTGTCTAGGGAACATCAACTACAGCGTAGGTCTTCTCGGCTTTCGAGCAGGCGGTAGCTACACGTACAACCTAGAGATCATGAAGGAGATGAACTCAGAGGTGGACGAGTGGCTCGAAAAGAACGGACTGGACAAGGAACAAGACACCAACAAGAAGGACTGACTTGGAAGAACTAGAGACGCTGTTTCAGCAGTACATCGCAACAAGCAAGTACAGCAGATGGTTGGACGAGGAAGGCAGGCGAGAGATTTGGCCTGAACCCCCTCGTCGGTATGTAGAGAACGTTGTCCGCCCCGTGCTGACAGAGGCAGGGTTCAAGAAAAAGGAGATCGAGGAAGTCTGCGAGAAGGCGTTTGACTACATTCGCAAGACGCTGGTGCTGCCCAGCATGCGGGCAATGATGACAGCCGGCCCCGCATTGGATCGGGACCACATGGCCGGATACAACTGTTCATATTTGGCAATCGAACATCCGCGCGCATTCGACGAAGCGCTCTACATCCTGTCATGTGGCACGGGGCTGGGGTTCTCGGTCGAACGGCAGTTCATCAGTCAGTTGCCGGATGTAGCAGAAGAGTTCCACGACACCGATACGGTTATCAAGGTGAGGGACTCCAAGGTTGGCTGGGCCACGTCTCTCAAGGAAACCATTGGGCTGCTCTACAACGGCCAGGTTCCCAAGTTCGATGTCTCTGCTGTCCGTCCTGCTGGTGCTCGTCTCAAGGTGTTTGGTGGTCGGGCCTCTGGGCCGCAGCCGTTGGTTGATCTTCTGAACTATTGCGTGCGTGTGTTCAAAGGCGCAGCGGGTAGGAAGCTCAACTCGCTAGAGGCGCACGGGATCATGTGCAAGATCGGCGAGGCGATTGTTGTTGGCGGGGTTCGCAGGTGTCTGCCCGCAGGATCACTTGTCCACACTCGCCGGGGACTAGTGCCGATCGAGGACGTGGTGCCGGGGGAGGATGAAGCGCTTACTAGTGGCGGCTACAAACTGATTCGCGACAAGTTTGACCAAGGCCAACAAGCCACTGTCAAAGTCCTCACACAGACCGGGCAACTGGTTTGTACGCCAAATCATAGAGTGGCCGTACTAACAGACGTTTATGGAGGGTACGTTTGGAAAGAGGCATCGGAACTACAGGAGAACGATCGCCTTCTGTTCTCTGCGGTTGCTATTGATGGCTCCTACACAGTGCTGCCCGCGTCTACTTACGAGAAGCCTGAGAGGGCGTACACGGCCAAGAGCATCTCTATACCAACGCTGGATGTCGAGATGGCGTGGTTTCTGGGCTATTACCACGCAAACGGTCACAGCGCCATTCGCTATAGATCACCTGGAAAACGTAACTCGGTTGTTTCGGTGTGCGTGCCCAATGCTGCGGCCGGTTTGGCGGAAGTCTGTAAGACACAGCTTGAACGTTTCGGGACCAACGTTCGTGTCGGCAAGGGGGATGGTGACTGTTCCATCGTGAAAACCGCAAGTGTTGCCTTGGCTCTTTGGTTTCAAGAGAACATGAAAGAGTCGAGCCAGCCGTTCCGAGTCCCTGACTTTATCTTACAGGGCACGGCGGAAACGCGATCCGCGTATTTGGCCGGGGTCATGGATGGAGACGGGTCAGTGTCAAGCCGTCCGATACAGGTGATGTCGTGCGTGCATCTGGGGTTTCTGCATGACTTACAAGCCCTGTGTGCGTCTCTTGGGTTCGCAACGCGATCCCATTGTAATCGCCCGGCACAGGGAAACTGGAAGCCGCTCTATCGAGTGCTGTTGAAAGGGACTAAACAAGAAACGCAGTTCTATGCAACGGTCGGGAAGTTCCTCAAGTACAAACAAGAGGCCGCAAGAACACGCAGCAAGGAAATGTTTTCCTATTCCTTTCCTGCGGGGATGATTCAGAAGACGGCAGACTCACGACACAAGACCCATTACCACCAGAACCACAAGGTCAACTGTCCGATCGAACTTTGGGAAGAATTGACGGAGACGAAATACCCCTTCACCCCCGTTGCCGTGTTGGAGAGGGAGGACTACGAGACGTTGCCGACTTGGGACATTGAGGTTGACGAGTATAACGAGTTCTACTGTAACGGCTACCTCGTTCACAACTCAGCTCTCATTAGCCTCTCAAACCTCACAGATCAACGCATGCGCAACGCGAAGTCTGGTCAGTGGTGGGAGAGCCACCCCGAGTACAGCCTCGCCAACAACAGCGTTGCGTACACGGAGAAGCCCGACACCGATGCGTTTATGCAGGAGTGGCTGGCCCTCTATCAGAGCAAGTCGGGGGAGCGAGGCATCTTCAACCGCGACGGCGCGAAGCGAAAGATGAAGCGGCTGGGTCGCCGAGACCCGGACCATGAGTGGGGCGGGAATCCGTGCCTGGAAATACTGCTGCGATCTTTGCAGACGTGCAACCTCACTGAAGTAGTTGTCCGGCCGGAAGACAAGATTGAAACGCTGTTGGAGAAGGTTGAGCTGGCAACAATCCTCGGCACGATCCAGAGCACGTTCACTACGTTCCGATACCTACGGCCGGGGTGGAAGCGAAACATCGAAGAGGAGCGTCTGCTAGGCGTCAGCTTCACCGGCATCTACGACAACAAGCTGACGAGCGGATGGGGCGAAGAGTGGAATGAGCTAGACGCCAATCAGCAATGTCTGAAAGCGAAGGCGATCGAGACGAACAAGATTTGGGCAGAGAAGCTGGGCATCAATCCGAGCACGTCAGTAACCTGCGTGAAACCGGCAGGCACGACGAGCAGCCTGAGCAACACGGCCAGCGGCATCCACCCGCGACACGCACCGTTCTATCTCCGAGCTGTGCGGCAGGACAACAAGGATGCATTAACGAAGCTCATGAAGGACCAAGGTATCCCGAACGAGCCATGTGTCACGAGGCCGGAGTCCACGACGATTTTCTACTTCCCGATGAAAGCTCCGGACGGGGCGACCACGAAGGAGGACCTAACTGCCCTGAATCACTTGGAGCTTTGGAAGAAGTACAACACCAACTGGGCCGAGCATACGGTGTCGGTGACAGTCTCAGTCCGAGAGCACGAATGGATGGAAGTTGGGGCGTGGGTCTACAAGCACTTTGATGACATCACCGGCATCTCGTTCCTGCCATTCGACCAAGGCACGTATAAGCAAGCTCCGTTCCAGGCCATCACGAAGGAGGAATACGAAGCAGCGGCAGCGAAGATGCCCGCCTCAATCGACTGGTCGCAGTTGACGAAGTACGAGATCGAGGATGAAACGACAGGAAGTCGTGAGCTGGCGTGTGTTGGTAACGTCTGTGAGATAGCGTGAAGCAGCCAGTCCTCAACATCGAGGTGACGCCGTACAAGAACCACCTCCGGCTGTACACGGACGAGGCCAAGTACATCGCAGCGGTCAAGGAATACGACCCGAACATGGACGAAGAGCGCGTGCAGTGGTGTCAAGGCCAATGCACTTCTTGCCAAGACGGAGCACTGATCGTTGGCTACTTCAACGGCGGGCTGGAGGTGCTGGTACACGAACTGACACACGCTGTCTTCTACATCTTTGAGCGGGTAAGAACAGAGGCGTCCGCAGCTAATAGTGAGCCGTTCTGTTACCTACTAGAGCATCTAACGAAGGAGTGTCTCAACGCACTCAAGGAGAAGACACGAAAACCAGCACGGGGAAAGTGACCAAGGGTCAGCAAAGACGATTTGACGCCATGCTCGACGCCGGCTGTGTTGCTTGCCTCTTACGAGGACATCCCCGACAACCGGGAGAGATACACCACCTACTCTCAGGTGGACGCCGCAGAGGCCACGAATTTTCAGTTTGCCTTTGCCCCGGACACCACCGAGCAGTGTGCGACTTGCCGTACAAGGAATGGAAGGAGATACACGGGCCGTCACTTGCCAAGGAGCCACGGAAGTTTAAGGAGGAGTTCGGGGACGACGAGTTCCTGCTGGAGATACAGGAGAACATTGTCAGAGGCTACTTGGCCGCATGGGCCAGCGAGTACAGCTAGTGGACATCATCGACAGGAAACAGTGTAACGAATACAGAACGGAGATAGACATCCTGCTAAATCTCATGGGACACCCGGAAGCTCTCGTCTCAGATCAGACAACACTGGGAGACTTTGAACAGTACGAAGACATCAAGGCAGTGATAGGAGATGCAGCACCAGGAGACTTTCTCTGGGAGCTGGGAAGGAAGATATGCCGATACAGTGGGGATTAGGGGGCTTTCCGCTTCGCTCCAATGAGCAACATCCGTAACAAGCAACTAACACACGAGGTAACAGGCAACAGATGAAAGCTCTAATCGCCGCAATGGCGCTCACGCTCTTCACGGCTTCTGCCGCAGCAAGCAGCGCAGCGATCACAAAACCCACCGTAGAACAGTACCGCGCTGTCTACTCACAGACTGACGCTCTCTACCGCGCCAACACTCTCCCCGACCTCAACGTCTTCGCAGACATGCTTGCGAACGGCTGGGTCAATGCTCATCGACAGCAGGCACTAGAGCGCTCCAAGGCTCAGCTTGCCAAGCCCGAGTTCGTGTGGGAGCTACCGTATGCGAACGACTGGATTGGCTGCATTCTCTACAACGTAGCCTCCACTCCCGACATCTTCGAGAAGGTGCATTTCTCTACGTTCGCTGATGAGCCGTTCCTCAATGGCTGGATCAGCAAGAACGAGGAAGCGCTCTCGAAGGACCCAGAGACCAAGGAGTTCGTCGAGAAGCTGAAGGTGCTTCCGGAGATTGCGGCTCAGTGCGAAGACCTGGTTCGTGAGCAGCCGCCCGAAGGCGCACACAACATCTGATGAACAAAGTCCGCATCACTCACAGCGCGCTTGTTTCTGGGACGACCTTATACGTAGACGACCGTCACTGGGAGGCGTTGAAAACGCTGACCAGCAACGGCTTGCTGGCCTTCGTCCACACAGAGAGCAGTCGGGAGTTTGTGCCTATCGCCGAAGCCTACGGCATCGAATCTGGGCTGATCGGTAACTGATGAGCAAACAGAATGATCGAGGCAGCATAGAGCTAACCCTGAAGATCAAGAATGTCGGTGGCGAGGAAGCTTCTGCTTCCGCTCTATGCCAAGTCTCTGACTCAATCGCACTCCGTCACCTGAGCATGGACGCATTGTTTATGTACTTCTGGGAAGACGTAGCTCTTGACCAGTTGACACGAAACATGCGGATCGCGGCGAAACAAGATGAGTAAAGGCAAAGACGGGATGACCCCGGAGCGCTGGGCTCAGATCAAGGCAATGCCTCCCCAGCACGGACGCTGGCTGCACATATCGAAGCGGGCAGGGATGATTGATAACCCTGTTGATCCCTTGCTCCCCAAGATTCCCTACGTTGATCCGGTAGGCAGAACGTACCGCGTAGGCCGTAACGAAGAGAAGCGGATGAAGAAGCATTTGATGGGTTTGCGGTGAGCGAACGAACCCGCTGTTACTTCTACATCAAGTGGTGCAGCAGAAATGAACTTACATCGGAACAGTGGTACGACCGAGACAGTAGGTTCATGGCGTGGGTCAATACCATTCCAGACGGCATGGCGACAGCGCTTCTCTACGCCGACTCTCACGAAGACGTACCAGCCAACGAGGCGATTGAAACGATTCCCTACGATCCAGAGGCGGTGCCAGCACGATGGAGATTCGCCACACACACGTACGTAGACAAGGGGGAACGCGGTTCTCAGGAGGGTAGCGGTCCATGAGTAACGAGAACATCGTGCTCGTGGACTATTAACGACATCTGTGTTTACAGCGCCGCATGCGCAGCAGAGACCGTCAGCTACCGCTACAACGGGACGGAGTACGAAGGGAAGAGAAAGCTAAAGGAAGCACATCCAGAAGCAGACGAAGAGCAGATCGAGACGATCGTCAGGGCTCAGCCCGAGTCGCACGCACGTCAGAACTGCCGTCAACTCCTTCAGTCAATCCTCGATGCGTGTGCGCCGGTCAAGAGCTACAAAGGATTCCTTACGGGTCCTGGCAACTTCCGCTACGAGCTAGCAACGATACAGCCGTACAAGGGAAATCGGACAGCAGCAAAGCCGACGTGGTTTTCCTCGGTGCAGCAGTTCCTCATCGAAGAGTGCAACGGGGAGATGGTGGAAGGGATCGAGGCAGATGATGCCTTGGTGATTGAGTTCCTCAAAGACCCGAAGCACTCCATCGTAGCTACACGGGACAAGGACCTGGCTCAAGTCGAGGGCATAAGACTCTACGACTGGAAGAAGAAAGAGATCAGATACGTCAGTCCGGAAGAAGCCAAGAGGAACTTCTACACACAGTTGTTAACGGGCGACGCGACAGATGCAATCCGTGGTGTTCCGGGGATGGGGCCTAAGACAGCAGCCAAAATTCTGGGGAACCACACCAATGAAAAACTCATGTTCACCCTGACCTACGCCGAATATTTACGAGCCTACGGCAAAACAGCGTGGGCGGCGATGAAGGAGAACGCGCAACTGTTATTTCTGTTGCGGAAAGAAGAGGACATAACGAACCCGTCTACCGCGTGGGTCCCTCCTATGATCCCCCAAGGGTCTTCATGACGGGCGCTGAAAGTGAGTCAGAGGGGCTGACTTGCTATCGATGCAAATGTGTAAAGACCCGAGAGTTCTTCGTCCAACACGGCTGGTACAACTGCAAAAAGTGCAAGGAGTGCCACCGACAAGACTCGATCCGTTGGCGTAATAAGCACCGCGACAGGTTCAACGAGAGGATGTGGGAATACTACGGAGAGAATCCAGATCGACGACTGTTCAAGGCGACATGCACGACGGCCAAGAAGAAGGGGTTTGAGCACGACATAAAACGCACCGACATCCTAATTCCCGAATCTTGTCCGTATCTCGGGGTGCCCATCGATCTTGAGAGGACAAGGAATCAACGAAATAGATACGGACCCTCTGTGGATCGGATTGATTCTAGCAAAGGCTATATCAAGGGGAACATTGAAGTCATCTCATATCAGGCTAACAAAATGAAGAATGACGCCACAGAGGACGAGCTTATCGCATTCGCCATTGGTGTTCTGAGGAAGTATCGCCCTGAGCTACTGCCATGAAGCACGTTGCCTACGGGATTCTTGGATTCATTGCCCTTTCCGGATTCGGCTCTGCCATCTACAGCCTGCGTAGTCCGCCCTATGTGAGCCGTCTCATCTGCAAGTCATCAGGACAGCCGGAGGAGATGGGGCGGGGCGTCATCACATACAGCAACGGCCTCTACTACTTCACGAAGGGAAGCAAGATTGCTACGTACGATAAGAGCCTGTTCGAGGCCTGTGTGATTTTACCGGAGACAGCCGAATGAATACGGGAATGCGCTTTGAGGAGTTCGAGATTGGGCAGTTCTTTTTCACTGGTACAGGAGCGTGGTACTGCACTGACAAAGGGACGAGGGTAGTGGTTGCCATCGAAGCCAAGATGTCAGCGATGGTCGGTCCTCCGTATGACGCCGTAGAGACAGTGTTTGATGAGCACGATTTCGGCGGATGTTCCACAGAGCCCTTCGACATTCCGGAGCCGGATGAAGGCTAGGAAACCGAGGAAGCCAAGGAAGGCTGGGCCAAAGAAACCAAGGGCACCACGAGTAGCGAAGACCAGGGCAGGCGGCACGATGACAGAGGCGGCGTTCTTCTCATTTCTGAGATCGTCGCTTCGCCAAAAGAGCCGGAGGTGGGCGCCGATTTATCAATGTCTCAATGCAGCGAAGCGGCCGAGCAAGAGCCCGAACAAGCGACTGAAGTGGGAAGCGCTCTGCGCCAAGTGCCAAGGCTGGTTTCCGTTAGCGAAGATCACCGTGGATCACATCCTCCCGGCCGGAAGCCTCCGGTGCTTTGAAGACCTTGCAGGATTCGCCAAGCGCCTGTTCTGCGAGAAGGAAGGATTGCAAACACTCTGTCTCGATTGTCACCAGATCAAAACGAATGAGGAAAGGAATGAGCGGAATTAAACAGTGGGCAGTGTGGGTGTTGGGCGGGCTGATCTTTCTCGTCATTGCGCACTACATGTGGAACGCATGAGTGTCATTAGCACGGCGCTGAACATCAACGCCGACGAACAACAGCAACAGGAAGGCACTTCAACGCTGGACATCGCCAGAGCCATCCACAGGGCGAGCTGGAAGTACAACGAAGGCAGGACAATTTCTGATATTCCGTTCTTCGATAATTTGAACGTAGCAGCGCAGGTGTTACTGGCCGACATGGCTGTCGCAGCGGAGATGATATTCGATCGCTACTCACACGAGACACAAGAGCTACAGCTCTGGAACGTGGCGAATGTCCTGTTTGAAATCTACACCAACAAACATCCTCTCAGTTCGGAGGGTTACGGCGACTGGGACTCCGCTCCGGCAGACTTGAAATTGTTTTGGCACCGCGTTGCTGAGGACTGCATGACGACCTATCAAGACGTGAAGCACAAGCCTCGTGGTGAGGCGTGGATGGACCTCTCCGTGAGTACACAGTAAGTGGGTACATGGTACGGGGAGCTTGCTGGTAGCGCGCAGATGGCGTGTGCATTCGAGGGAGTCCCGATAACTAATCAGAATCAGAAGTCTCGCCCTGATCTCTTCATGCCTCGTGCTCACCTCTTGGCTGGCGATGTGTTGGCCTTCGGGGACAAGAAACACCCCGGCGCTCCGTGGCTGAAGATGTCGATCGCAGATCATCTGGCAGCGAGCCAGAGGCACTACCTGCAATGGCAGACAGGGGACACCGCGGACAGCGAGAGCGGTCAGAGCCATCTCGTTCACGCGCTCGTGCGTCTCGCTATGGCCGTTGAGCTAGAGGCCACCAGTTGAGGATCGTCCTGTTTGACGTCGAAAGCGCGCCTAACACTTGCTACACATGGGGCCTCCACAACCAGTTCATCGCCGTCAATCAGATTAAGAACCCGCAGCGCGTGATGTCGTGGGCTGCCAAGGTCTACGGCGAGAAAGAGATGCACTACGCCGACGAAACGCAGCGAGGCGGGCACAAGGCAATGGTCAAGAAGCTGCACTCCTTCTTGTCAGACGCTCACGGAATTGTTTCCTACAACGGCGTGGGCTTCGACAACAAGATGATCAATGCAGAGTTCGTCAAGTACGGATTGTCCCGTCTTGCACCGACGAAGCAGATCGACTTGCTGAAGGTCGTCAAGAAGAACTTCCGCTTCCCCTCAAACAAATTGCAGTACGTGTCGAAAGCGCTGGGCATCGGTCAGAAGGTACAGCACCAGGGGTTCGATCTGTGGGTCGGGTGTATGGAAGGCGATCCGAAGTGCTGGAAGAAGCTTGAGGAATACAACAAGGGAGACGTGCTCCTCTTGGAACGTCTGTACGACAAGCTTCAGCCGTGGTTGTCGAACGGCCCGAGCCATTCGCTGATGTCTGAGGCCCGCGTCTGTCCTGAATGCGGCTCGAAGCATCTGCAAGAGAGGGGCTATCGCTACACCAAGACGGGCAAGTACAAACGCCTGCAATGCATCCCGCTGGGGCACTGGTCATCGGAGAGGGTAAGCACAGTGGACAAGGACAAGCGACAGAACATTCTGGTGAGCCTGTGAGCAACACCGACCTGATCCGAGATGCTGTCCGTGCTGTCATAGCCCTTGAGCAACTGGAGACGAACAGTTCTAAGACATCCTCCATCACACGCAACATCCAACGCTACATCCTCACAGACATGAGACTCCTTGCACACCACTACGCCATTACAAAGGAACAGTTCGATGAATACCTGTGACCTGGAAGAGACGAAATTCACGGCACTGCTTACCTTCATGTCCAGCAACCTCGATGACTGGCGGGCTGACGGCGGTAATTGGTGTTCCAACGGACCTTTGCGCTGCTGGAATAACGGTAGTCGCTATCTGATTCGCGTGGCTTTCCACGATATCTACAACGTGGAGATCGCGGAGGGCGACGTTAAGTCGCCAACAGCGCAGAGAATTGATGCGGTTTCGGAGAGAGCGTTGGAGCTTCGGAAGCTCAGGGAAGACCAGAGAGCCTGCCAAGAAATCCAAGATAGTCTGTTCCCGCCGAGGTCCCGTCCTTGGTGGAAGTTCTGGGGATGATCAAAATCTGTAGTGCCGGCCGCTCTGGCTCCGCCTGGCTAGCGAACGTCCTCTCCGCTTGTTCTCTCAACGTCGTCCACGAGTTCCTGCCGTACAACGTAGTGAAGCCGGATGCTGTCTCAGACACCACTTGGCTGTGGAATCCGAATGAGTTCTGGGGGTCGCTGTCGCCGGAAGACGCGGTGGTTATCCTCGATCGTGAGGAGGAAGGCCGCATGGCCTCCATCAACAAGCTCCTCGGTACACGCGACTGGTCTGTCCTGAACCAGCGCTGGAAGGAATTTCTAGCGATGTCCTTTGAATCCACCCATCGACACATTCACCGCTTCAGCTACGAGAACCTCTTCGACCTCACCAACCGGGATCAAATCAGGCACGTGTTATTTCAGCAGGGACACTCTGATGCGAACCTGGACCGTCACTGGAACTTCTCTATCGGGATGAAAACTATCAACTGGAAATCTGAGATGGACTGCAAAAGGAGCTTGGGCCTCGTATGAGCGATCACCAATACCAGATCACTCGCCGAGAGATCAAGCTGTTCCACGCCTTCATGGATGTTCTGCATGACCTGCTGGACAGGATGTCTATGGACGACGACGCCAAGCACTTCATAGACGATGATCTGTTGGACAGCCACTACGCCGTACGGAGCATTGCTCAGGACCTCTTGGACAAGACTACGAACAAGGCGGAGGTCTATTGAGCGACGACAACGTAGTCCCCTTCAAGAAGAACATCTCTCCTGACAATCTCCCTGAATGGCTGTACGGCTATGCCACTCTGATTGCAGAGATGAAGGAAGAGCTTAGGCCAGTGAATGTCCTGGTCATAGAGAACTACAGCAAAGAGCAGGACACAGAGCACAACCTTTGGATAGGAGGTCCCAAGATGCAAGCACTGGAGCTTATGGGGCTGTTGGCAGCAGTACAGTTTATGGTTCAACACGAGAGTCTTACGTGATTATTTGGGGGCTCGCTTCGCGATGCGTAGCATGATCGGCCTGTTCCGGTCCCCGCCTGAAGCAAAAGGCACGTACTCCGAAGTTAGTAGTGCAGTTGCACTCTGGCAGGAGCATAGATTCCTAGAGGAGTTCTGCAAGGTGCGGCTGTTTCCTGGGCAAGAGCGAGTCCCGCTTACCCGCTGGGAAAAGATCAAGTCGTACTTGCCATTTACTTGGCGTAGCAATCACGAGACGAAGATTATCAACAAGCCGCTAGAGCATCCGGTGACTATCAAGTTTTATCGGAGCACGCCGTACATCGTAGAGCCCACTAACAATGAGTGAAATAGACCGAGGCGTAGCCCTCGCCCACGAAGCACAAGCTCTCCTGTGCAACATGCTCCGAGTCAGTGCGGCAGTGGAGATTGAAGAAGCCCTACACATCCTAGACGACATCATCCTTATCTTTCACAACACGAGGAATAATGAAAGCAGCAGCAAGAAAGAAAACATCAGTGAAAAAGAAGACCCGTACGGTCGCGGCGAATACAGCGTCGCTGAAGACTGGTGAGTTCGAGACGCTGCCGCTGGTTTGGATCAAGTGGCTCGATGCGGCGCATAGTCCCGGCTCAGGATGGACTTCCAGCGAAGACTACAAGCCTGGATTGCTCGCATGCGAAGCAGCGGGGTTCCTAGTGTTCGACGGAGTGAATGAGTTTGGGGAGGAGTGCGTGGTCTTAGCCTCAGCTCTGTCCTACCAGATCGACGGCAAGCCGGATGTCTCTGAGGGGTTCTCCTTGCCTAAGAAGATGGTCCTTGAGATGCGCGTCATAGACAGGAGCAAGAAGTGAAAGAAGCTGTGTCGAACGAGCTTTTCATTCTGGGAGAATTAGTTGCGGCCGTGGCGAAGTCGCCGGGCATGGCGGACTGGATTGACTTCGAAGCACTGGGGACGGCAATCCGCAATACGGGTTATAGGCTTAGTGCCGGTCCAGAAGCGCTCTACGACATCCTCGGGGATGGTTCGCTGTGAGCGAGAGCGAGATCGATTGGGGTGCGTTGAGCCGCATCCGGACGGACGAGAATCAGTGGAAGAAGGTAGTCACCTACTACTATTACAGTGGAAAAACGCGAACCGTCTATTGGCAGGATGGGAAGGTTTGCGACGTGTCCAGAGACGGACATCCCGGCGAGAGATACTGCGACGTTAAGACAACTTTGAAGACCGCATGGCGCATCTTTTGGGACGGGCCTGACGGGAAAGGGAGGAGCTGACAAAAGAAAAGCCCCGACTGAGCGGGGCTATAAGTGAAGCATTGTCGGGGGCCTACGGGCCCTCTTTCTTTTTCAGGAATCGTTGAGCTTGCGCAGTTCGGTTTTGTCTGCGTCGCACAAGCCGAGTTCCAGTCGATATGCGTTGCGCTCGTAGAGCAACTGGTCGTTGCACAGTTCCGGCTTCCCGTTGCGTGTGCAGGCGGGAGCGGCTGGCTGATAGACGCAGGGCTTGGTTAGCTCAGGCGGGATCGGTGTCTTGACATACTTAGTCACTTCAACCGGAACGGGCTTGACGATGGTACGCGGAGCACAGCCGGAGACGCATACCAGCGCGGCCAGTGCGAACACTCTGTAGGCGCTCATTGCAGTGCCCCACACGCGGGCTGCTGCGCCCATATCTTGCATTCGCCGGACATCATCTCTCGCAGTGTCTTGTCCGCCTTGCCAGCCTTCGCGATCAGCGCTACACGGGCCTTGTCAGCAGCATCAACGGCAGCCTTCGCAGCCTTTGCATCGGCGAGACGACCTTCCTCGCAGACCTTCTTGTCCGACTCAAGTCGAGCAATCACATCTTTGCTGGCTGTAGCCGTATTTTCTAACTGTGAAATGACGGCTGTAGCCTTCTTTTCCGCAGCGTCGTAGCCCGACTGGTAGATGTTGTGATGGATGCGCCAACCTGCGGCAATCAGTGCAACGAGCAACACGAGTGCTGCTATGAGCTTAGTGGTCATGAGCTTCGCTCACTCGGCGAAGCGACCGGCGCTTGCGCCTTCATCGAGCAGACGTAGAGCGGGGGAACATGTACCTGCCACCACCAGCCATGATGTCTCGTGATCCCATCTGCTGCTGTTGCTGCTGAGGAGCCATCGTCTGTATCGGAGGACGTGCTCGGGGATCGCCGTATTGGATGTCAGGCGGAAGTCCACGCGGGTCTCTTTGAGCCATTGGGGCCGGATAGCTCATCTGATCGACAGTGGGCTGCCCCATGAATCCTGCTACACCGTCAGTACCAAAGGAGCCGTTCGTCATTGGGGACCCGCTCCGCTGCGTAGCACCGGCATAGACGCCGGGATTCTGCTGCTGTTGCTGCTGTCGCAGTCTCCAAGCAGCCAGTGCAGACACCGGAGGACGAGGGGCCTGATAGGCTCCGACATTGTTAGCCAAGCCTGGGTTGCCGGAGACGGTGTTCGCCTGATCGGCACTCCGCTGATCCGGACCGCGGACACTTGCCATGCCAGCTCCATGAGCGGCGCGAAGGGAGTCCAAGTAGCCTTGTGAAGTTGCCATGTTCTATTGTTCCGTTAGTGTTACAAAAGTGATATAATGTACAGGGGGCCTATCCCAGAGGGGATGAATGTCGTACGGTCCTGTGGCGTGGGGCGATGTGTTAACCCGCACCATTTCGTTTTTAAGAGATCGGGTGCTAATGCAGGCGGAGAGTCGAACAGACATGCCAAGTTAGATTGGAAGAAAGTGACGGAGATCAGATCGGACCCGCGCCCCAATCCGATCCTAGCTGAAGAGTACGGCGTCTCGCCCGGCACCATATCCAATATCAAGACCGGTTACACATGGAAACTGTTTTAGTCCGTGAGAAGTTGTTCGTAATTCCTGCGAAGCAGGCTTAGTTGTTTTCGACGGTTCGCAAAGTCCTTCTTGATCTCTGCTTCCCGCTGTGGGTCGTTGTAAAGCGCTGACTGCATCTTCCGATCGAGGAAGTCCCCGTCCCCACCGAAGGATGACGGTTCAAACTTTCCGTTCTTGATTCCGTTCGCGAGAGACTTGGGGAGCTTCGCTTCCTTGACAGTATCAGCAATGATGTCTTTCGCTGCGTCAGGACCAAGGATTGTCTTGAGGGCCTCGGCCTTGTCGTTCAGCTCGCGGAACAGATCACGCTCTTTGCTGAGATAGTCGGTGTAGCGTTCCTTCAGCTCTGCGTCAGTGGACGGGTCTTCACGGCCGAAGGACTTGGAGAAGAGAGTCTTTAACTCAGCAGCCTTGTCCTTCAGGTCGTAGCTCGAATAGAGCATCTGCTTGCGTGAATCCATCTCATACATGGGCAGACCGGCCTTCTGAGCTTGGACCACCTTCTGATTGACACCACGCTTCTGCATCTTCTCGATGCGCTGCGCTGTCACTACTGCACCGGGCTTGAACGCTTCGATGGCGAGCTTCTGTTTCCCTTCGGTATCAATCTCCTTGCCGAAGCGGTTCTCGCCAGTAGCGATTCCGAGAGCGGCTGACAGGGCAGGGCCCGGAGTGAAAAACTGATCCTTCAGCCAGCCGTATCCCGCGTCTCCCAGATTCGCAAGAGTCTTCTGTAGGCCCTCGTCTTTCTTCCACGCCTCCATCTCACGCCGAGCGAACGTCGTAAGCGGCGAAGCGGGATCAAGACGTGTGGCGTCCATATAGATAATCTTGCCCGACTTGGGATCGACATCCGCTACGTTGAGAGCGTCGCCTCCTTGGTAGTCAGGGACGAGCTTGGTCATCGCCGAGTTCTTCTTGTCATCGTCGGTCCCAGAGAGGCCGAACATCGAAGAGAGAATCTTCGGATAGACGTAGGTGGCAAGGCTCATCGAGGTTGCTGTCCCGACGAGCTGAGCAAAGCCGTAGTATTTCTGAGCCGGTGTAGCGCCGTTCAACAGATCGGATGCTCCGCGCTGCACCTGGTTCTTGTACGAGCGAACCACTTCTCCCGACCACGTAGCGAAGTTGCCGAGGAGCTGGGAGGTTCCTTTGACAGCAGGTGCAGCGCGTCCCCATGTGGGCACTTCATCGCGGGCGACATTGGCGGAGTATTCGATGAGCTGCTTGCGGCTCCACTCGGGATGGAGCTTCTTCTGTATCGTCATCTCGCCGTAGAAGAACTGGGCACGAGCGGCGTTATCAGACAACTGATACACGTCCGTCATCGTGGACATGATCTTGGCACCCGCGTTCGCTGTCGCTCGTCCTACTCTCTCGACAGGACCGGCTTCGTCGTACTCAACTTCCTTCTCGACTCTTGACCTAACCTTCTTCAACTCGCCGAACTGCGCGCCGTCGCGAAGGATGCCGTGGCGAATGAGCGTCGATGCTTCATCGGGTGTTAGCTTCCCGAACAGGTCCTTGACATTCATCTCCAGAGCTTTGAACGTCTCCGGGATGCCGAGCATCTTCCCCATCATTCCGTGCTGAACGGCGGTCTTTGCCATCAGCGCCATGTTGGAGTAGTTGTTCACCATGAACGTCATCGGGGAGACGACGGTCTTCAGCATCTTCGCTGGTACAAGGAACGCACGAGAGCCGAACTTGGCTACGCTGAGAACAGCATCCCTGAACGTCTTGGACGCCGTGTCCTTCATTGACGTGAGCTGAGTCTCTAGACTCTCTGCAACGTCGGGGCGTGTGTACTTACCAGCGAGCGGGCCGTAGTCGTCGTTCTCAGGGAGCTTGCTGTAGAAACCCTGCGGAGCGTCTTCCTTGTCGAAGAACAGCTTCCCGTCATTGTCCTTGAAGATGCGATTAAGCATGCCCTGCTTGGCAGTCAGCGCAGCGAGGCGAGACAGCGTGAAAGCCGACTCCAGACGCGGGTCTTTGAACTCGCCCCAGAAGTCTCTAATCGGCTTGGGCACATTGGAGCGACGCTCAAGGATCGACGAGTTGCGGGCGGCTTCCTTCGTCACCTCAAAGGTCTGCTTCCCTCGTGGATCAGAGATGTCGTTGAGGATGTCCTCTACTTGAGCTTCGACAGGACGCTTGGAAGCCGGATCAATCAGGTTGTCTTGAATGAACTTGGTGATGTTGGCGACAGCCTCAGGATGTTTCTGCTCCTGTCTCCAGCGCCAATAGGGCTTGCCCTTAGCTTCTGCTCCTGAGAGGGCATAGCCGATGCGATCGACGATGTTCGGCTTGATCTCGTAGACGCCGTACGCCCTCGTCAGATAGTCGCCGGAGGCCAGCGACTCGTAGAGCATGTTGGACATGTCTCTGCCGTTTTGCTTGATGCCTTGGGAAGCCAACTCAGCCTGGTACTTGGCAATCTGGGAGCGGGTGTCTGTGACAGCACCGCGCATCTTGGGCTCAAGGGCCGAGAGAGCAACGTCGTCTCCCTGCATGGCCTTGCGCACTACGTCCTTTCCAGCGTCATCGAGCTTCTTGAAGCCAGCTTTATCGAAGAGCTTGGCAGCCCTGTCTGCTAGGAAGTCTCCTTCTCCGCCACGAAGAGCTGCTTCTTCCTTCTGTTTAGCGAAGAGGTCTCCGCCTTTCCAAGAGACGAGCTGTGCTGCTTTACGTCTCCAAGAGGGGATTATTTTGGGAGGCTCGCTTCGCGATGTTTCCGATGGCTTCGCACTAGCCGCTGCGCCGTATTCATCCGCAGGGGCGTTGTAGACACCGTTGCGTTCCTTACCGATGAGACGATCGTGCGGGCGCAGGTCTCCAAGGAACTTGTGCTGGGCAGCGAACAGCGCATCAAGCGCAGTCTCCGCTTTCTCCGGCAGGTTGAGGATTCCACGCACACCGTTTACGACAGCTTCGTACATGTTCTTGATCTTGCCCACAGCCATACGCCCCAGAGCACCGACAGTGCTTTGAGGCATAGCGTCAAGCTTGGTGTTCTTCAACTCACGACGGAACTGTCCGTTGGAGAAGAACTCAGCCATCATCTCGTCGAGGTTGGTCAGGCCGTAATGCTTGGCATTCCCTGTCTGTTCGAGATGGGCTTTGGTTGCATCGAAGAGTGTGTTGAGATGCTGATAGGAGCGTCCTGCTTCTCCAGCCAGATTACCGTTGCGGCCGTTGGCTACCGCTCTCGCAGTCAGGCCGTGAACTGTCTCATGGAGGAGGACGTGCATCTTCGGGGTTTCACCGTGGATGCGAACTACGTCCTGCTTCGATTCGTAGTAGCCGGCTGCCTTGTCCGGAGTGATGTGGGCATAGCGATCGACATCCGCCTTGTGGGCAATGGGATCGAACTTCTGAATGGGGACTTCCAACCCACCCAGCCTTTCACCGACGCCCTTGAGGTATCCGGCCAGAGCACGAATCTGCGGGCTTTCTCCGTACTTGTTCCCTTCGTTGTTGACGATGGAATCAAGGAGACCGCCTGTAGTCAGCTTCCCTTCGTGGTACTCCCGCATGACGCGGAGAGGGATGTTCGCTTCCTTGCTGAAGTCCAGTATCTTCTGGGGGCTCAGTTCGGATTTGATTTGACCCGCTCTGCTGGATAGCTCGGGGACACCGGCAGGCTTGGCCGAGGGCAGAGCCCCATCCCGCGCAGCGACAGCGGGTTCCCGAAGAGACTGTATAACCTCAGGAGCTAAAGGCTCACCTGTTAGACGAATAGACTCTTCGTTAGCTTGTCGTATGCGCTCCGCTGCGGCTGATAGCGGCTGTTCAACTGTAGATGCCTCTACGGCTTCACCGGCGCTCGTAGGAGCCTCTCCAACTCTAACTGGCTCGCTGACACCGGCTCCAATACTAGAATCGCTTGTAGCGCCTTCTAGGGGCCTTCCTGTGGCTTCTGGGATGAGGTCAGCAAATGGGTCTCCGCCCCACGCCTCAGCCCTGGCTTGGTCGAACTCATCGACGACAGGAGCTTCAACACGCGGTTCAACTACCGGCTCAGGGAGCTTGGCTTCCGTGTTGGCAATGGCATCGAGGGCGTCCTTGGTAGCGTCCCAGTGAGGCTTGCCTTCGGCTGAAGCCTGTCGGAAAGCCTGACGAGCGTTGGTCTCGGCTCGGACACCTCCGCCTAGAGGAATCAGGTTGGTGATGACATCCGCAGAGATGTTCGCGATAGCCTCTTCACGAGGGCTCGCGTACTGCATCCCTTCCGCACCTGTTGCCTGCTGAGCCTTCTCTACACCTGACGTAGCGGGAGTTACCCAGTCGGGCAGATCGTAGCCGGCTTTCTCGGCAGCAAGACGCAGGGCTTTTTCACCAATCCCAATCGGAGAGGCAGACAGAGCCATGCCGGGGAGGGCAGCTACATCGCTCGCTGCTCTGCGCAGGAAGCCTTCGCCCATTCCAACCGTAGGCTTGCCTTCAATCCCTTCGTAGTTGCCGCCTTCCCAGAGGGCCTTTGCACCGGTGGCGAAGTTCTCGGGGAAGTTGATCAGATCATCGAAGAGCCCTGTAGCGCCTGTCACCAATCCCGTAGGATCGAAGGGAGCTTGAGGAGCAGACACGACAGAGCCGCTCTCTACGTTTCCGAAAGAGGGCGGCTTCTGGGGCACCAGGTCTCCGAACAGATCGTCTGCCGGAGGAGGTGTTGGAGGCGCTGACGCTGCTTGCGGCTGTGAAGCCGGAATGAGATCAGCGAAGACGTTGGCTATTGGACGTACCCGAATTTAGCCATCGCTTCTTTCAAGCGGGCTTCTACCTTGGCGGGATCAGCACCGGCCTTCACCGCTGCGTTGGCTTGCTGCATCAGCACTTCGACACTAGGGGCATTAGGCTGTGACGGGGATGTCTGTTGCGGGGGTGCCTGCTGTGGTGTACCGGGACGAGCAGTTCTGCCCGCGCCTGCCTGAGAGCCCAGCGAAGCGTTGACATTCTCGCCGCCATACACCGGATACAACTGAGACTTAACCTGATCGGCAATCTTCAGCGGATCAACCTTGCCGCGGTCATCGAGGACATCCGCACTACCGCTCTTCTCAATCGACTCGTACAGCCGCATGTAGTCGGAGCGAATCTTGTCAGCCATCGCATCCTTGTCGGATACAGGCTTCTCACGACGGTTCTTTTCCGTGCTCGACTGAATCTCTTCAAGACGAGCAGCATTCATGCGCGGCTGCCACTGAGCGTTCTCTAGGTCAGCCTGATCCTTGAGAATCTTTCCACGCTTCGTCTCGGCCAGAGCGTCTTTGTATTCCTGACTCGTTTCACTAAGCGGGATTGTCTTGCCGCCCTTGGTCCTGCCGAGGACATTACCCGTCTCAGGATCAGTGAAGGTGCTGGCTACGTCGCCAGACTCGCGCTCGTGCTTCTTCTCATCTGATTCGTCAGAGAGCTGTTGCCGCATGCGTGTCAAAAACTCATCGCGTTTCTGCTGCGCGTCCAGTTCCAGTTTCTTAAGTTTGAGCTGACGCTCGTCTTCTGCGTTCTTCTGGAGACTACCGCCAACGGAATTTGCCGCCGCTGCCAATGCCGCCCATGCAGAGCCGGACATTACAGGCCACCCATCTGGTCAGGCATTGCGCCCTGCATGGGCATCGGCTGCTGTCCTTGAGGGGCCTGCTGAGGCGGAGCGCCTTGCATGGGAGAGGGGGCACCATCTTGAGGAGGTGCTCCATTTGGTGCTTGCTGTTCCAGCGCCTGCTCAACAGCCTCGTAGGCCGGCCGCAGGGCGGAGAGAGGTGCCTTGTATCCTAGCTCTTTCGCCACCTCGAATACTGCATCAAGGACCAAATGCACGACGCCCATCTCACCCCACACTTCCTTCTGAGGGAGCGCGTCGAGTTTAGGCTTCATGCGAAACAGGATCGTCGAGGCCGCTGTGGAAACTGCGGCCGGTATCGCGTCGGGACTTTTGGTGTTCGCAAGCTGTTGCTGGAGCATCTCCACGCCTTGATCGCCGTAGACGATTCCCGAAGCGACTGCAACGGCCTTCCGAGCCTCTGGAGAGAGCGCGTTGCTTGGTTTCTTACTCGCCATTAGTGGGGCTCACGTATTGGTTCCAGAGAGAATCAGGAGCGCGACCGTTGGTCTGCGGGCGGGCGAACAAAGAACGTTTCTGCCACGGGATGTTAGGACCGTTCACAGGAACAGCGCCCCCATTCAATGCACCGTCTTCACCGGCTGCACCAGCCGTAGCAGCCTCGCCTTCGGACGCTGTGTAGCCCTTCGCGTATTTCGCCCAGTTGCCGACAGCGCCTTGGCGATAAGCCCGATCCTCAAGATCGAACTTGCGCTTCTCTGCCATCAGCTCTTTCTGAGCCTCGATCTCGCGCTCCTGCGCGTCCTCAGAAGCACTCTGTTGTGCTTCGCTAGAAGCGTAAGCTCCAACGGCGCTGATTCCTGCGGCAATCGCGACACCCCACGGCATAGTTTGTTCCTATCTTTTAGTGCAGAAGATCACGCTTACGCGATCTGAAGTGGATTTGTTAGTGACCCAGTGAAGCTGACTATTGTCGAAAAAGAATAGATCACCGGGTTTCGATACGAGTTGCTTGGATTCAAAACAGAATGTCTGTTCTTCATTGGCTTCGACGCTCAAACAGAACTTATCTGCGTAGTGTCGGGCGTGCCAGCCTCGATCTATATGCGGCTTAACTTCTCCGCCAGCGGGAATCCGGGTCACGAGAACGCCGCCAAGTTCGTAGCCTCCCACCATTTCCAAAATGTCGTAGGCAAGAAGCCCGAGCGGTTTTAACAGCGTCTCGCCCAACTCGTCATACCAAACCGATTTGAAAGGCCCTTCGATGCCGTACTCGCTGATCGGCGCGTAGCGCGCCCAAATGTCAGAGCATCCGTAGTGCGGCGATCTTGGATCGGAGGTGCGGGCCTTGTTGCGATCCCAGAGACTTTGGTCTTTCAGGGCCGCACGCAGTAGCGCAACGTTGAATCCCGTTGCAACCAACTCGATCGGATCAGCCGGCAAAATATTGCGACCATTTCGAGGTGGCGGTGCGTCTGTAGCCCCGGTCTTCCAAGTCTTGCTTACGTTGTTCTGCCAGCATTTGTTTCTTGGCTTCTATGCTCAGCTTAGTATTCTGCTCAAGGGCCGCAGCGTCTGCTTTCGCACCCGCATAGCTCCCTGCTGCTCCGATGATTGCGCCCCACATTGAGTTGTTGCCAGAACTCAGACCCGTGTCACTTGAGTACGGGTTGTACGACGGATCGGTTGAAACATAATTTGATTGGGAGGTATCCGGGGCGATGTAACCCTGCCCCCACCCTGCGCCGTAGGCATTCATTACGGGCCGTCTCCGTACATGTACTGATCAATCTGCCCGGCAGCGTAGTCACCGAAACCTTGGACAAACCCCATTGCTGCGTCGGGATCGTTGAAGTAGTCAGGATTGCTAAACATCGTTCCGTATGCGCCTTGGATGATGTTGCCGTACAGATTCCTCTGCCACTCCTGCCCGCCGTAGTAGTCCTGAAGCGCATATTGATTCTGCATTTGCGACTGTTCAAACTGCTGGTTCTCACGTGAGCGCATAGTCTCTTGATCTTGACCGTAGCGGCTGGCTGCATAGCTCCGATCAGAGCCGTAGCGAGAAGCGCCGGCTGCTGTTCTGGCGTTCGACATCGACGTAGCGTTCGCGTTGTTCGCAGCGAGAATCTGGTTCAAAGCATCCTGATTCTGTGTAGCCGCTGCGCCGAATGCGCTGGCGTCGCCCTGTGCAATCGGGAGAGCTGCGCGGATGGCTGCACCCTCAGCGTTGCCTGCTGCGTACGAACTGTTGCCGAGCCCACGGCCTGCGGCAGTAGCCATTGCTCCGCTACGGGCCTGATCAAGATAGCGAGAGCCGTTGGCTACAAGGTCGTTGAGGTTGTTGGAAACCAACTCGTTGTCTTGTGTGTTGCGTGTGAAGGCTCCGCCTTGGGAAGCCCAGAATCCAGTGGGGAGTGGAGCGTTGGTACGAGGCTGCGGAGCGCGGTACATGCCGCTCGTGTTGTAAGCATTCATTCGTTATCTGGTCTTCTGATTCGGGGAGTTGCCGAGTTGCTGCTTGCCGCCCATGAAGAACACCACGAGGGCTTGGAGGACGTGGCCGGGGTAAATGTGTTCCCCGCCGATTTCGACTGCGACTGAGGTTCCTCGTCCTTCAAGCTGGACTGTCAGGTAGTCGGAATCTTTGATGATGCGGACAGGTTTTCCTGTCGGATCAATCTCCACAGGGCGCTTGGTGGCGTTGAACGGCTGATAGTCGCCAGCAACGTTCGTGTAGCCGTCGAAGTAGTTCTGGGACAACAGCTCAATGCGTGCCGCACGGACAATCGTGAACTCTGCCGGCGCGTCCAAGCTCATGAAGTTGAGGCGAGCGAAATGCTTGATTGGGGCAAGATCAAACCGCGTGCCCTTGTCAATCGAGTAGACGTAGATTTCCCGTTCCGGCACCTTCGGGGTTGTGATGTTCGTCTCGTCGAAGGTCTTCAGTTCAAACGTGCCAAAGATGAGATCGCGGCCTGAACGGCTTGTGCCCGTACACATGAACACCGGAATCATCGTGTCGAGGTTGTTGGAGTCTAGATACGACTGCTTCGTGAACTCGTAGCCTCTGTCACCAGTCGGCAACCCGCACGTCAGGATTGCTCCGTCGGCGAAGTAAAGTCGGTACTGGTTCTTGTTGCGGACGGGCAGGGCAAAGAGGATGTTCTGGCTGGTAGCCTGGTAGGCAAAGCGATCGTTCACCCGGTCCATCAGATACGGCGTGATCTGGTAGGACACACGCCCGTTCTCGAAGTCGCCGTACTTGTTCGTGGCGTCGATCGTCGAGATGCCGCGGAAATCAGCGAACAGCGGGATACCACAATCAACGACGGTGTACTCAATCGCTCCCGAGTAGGGAGAGATCACCTGCTGGACAGCGTTGTTGTCTTCCGTCGCTGTCAGGACATCGCCCGCGAGGGCGTGAACAGATGCTTCGCAGAAGACTCCCAAAGCTGTGCCGTTGAGACTCAGCAACCCCGTGATGCGATCACCGAAGGCGTAGATGGTCGAGCCATCCACAGGATCGAAGTTGGTCGGCTCTCCGGGGAACGAGACGATGCACTGCCCGTTGTCGTAGCCCAGCACTGCATAGTTGCGGTGATAGGCGATGTGAGAGGGCGTGTCTTCCGTGGAAGGGAGCGCGGTGTAGACGTTGTAGAAGTAGTAGCCGTCGTACTGGAACGAAGGACCAACACCTGAGACGCCGTAGAACGCAACCCAATCGGAGTTCGCGTAGTAGTTGGCGGTGATGATCTCGAAGCGTTTGTGAGCGTTGTCCAGTGAAGACCTGTTGGGCAACACCGCAGCCTGCATCTGGGACGAGAACTTGGCGATGAGATCGCCCCCGCCATCTCTGGCAGTGCGCAGTTCCCATCCACCGCCAATCGTCCACGTCGTAGAGTCAACCGACCCCAAACCGCCTGTGCTGTCCAACGGCGTGATGCTGTACACCGCCATTGAGCCCGTGGCCCACAGCTCTTGTGGAGCGCCTGGATTGAAGATGCCTTTCGACAGGTGGTAATACGGGATGGTGACTTGGAGGTCTTGCCCGCTCACCGGATCGTGGGCGTAGTACGCCGTTACCGGAGTCCTATAGAAGACCTTCAGTGAGACATCGGTGATTTGGAGACGCTGAGCACCGCCGCCTACTTGCTCGGTCAGCTTGAACTTCAGGCCGAACGTTGCGTCATCACGGACAGCGGCGAGGAAGTTAGTTGCAGAAAGCGTTACGCCCCACAAGTCTCCGTCACCGCCCAAGACGTAGGGAACAGCGGCGGAGGCAGCGGGGACAGAGGCAGTCTTGACAGACGACGGGTTGGCGGCGAAACCGTCTCCGGCCAAGGAGAAGTCAGCCGAGCCTGTAGTAGAACCGCCTGTGGTGATCGTTGCCGTCACCTCGATCCCCGTCAGGATTGCTCCGTCTGGGATGGAAGCTAGGTTGTAGCCCTTAAGGATTGCGTACGTTCCCGTTGCTTCATCGGGACCCGTGAGGATCGGGAGAGCAGCGAACGTCGCAGAGGAGCCGTCCCCCAACACTGTATGGAGTGCTGTTGCAGCCGGAACGGTGAATGATGACCCGCCGAACGGGGTGGCGACTGTTGCCGTCGAATCGAGCGTTTCGCTGGTGGCGAGAGCCGTGATGTTCTGCGTGGAACTCAGCAGGTCGGAAGCAAACTCACCACGGAACACTGTAGCCGGGGCATCGCCCGTTGTGTCGTCGTCAGTGGTGAACTGGATTTCCCAGCCCATGTCCACCGGCTTCCACAGCTTTCCAGGTCGAGCGGAGTTGGTGTTGATCTGCTCGGTAGTCTGGAAATCATCATCCAACGGTCCTTGGAAGAGTTGCGCTGAAGGACTGCCCGGGGTGCGGCGATCGGTGATAACGAAAGCCGCAGCATGAGATGTGAACGCCGTTGCTCCGTCCGGCCTCCGAATCGTCTTTGAGCCGGCTTGTATAGAATTGGTGGTGAGGAATCCGTCAGTGCGGATTACCATCGTTCCAGCAGCATCGCCTGTGGACCACGAGCCGGATGTGACGAGGACCGAAAGGATTGTCCCTTCCTTGGCACCGGTCAGTGTGATCTGATCGCCGGGCAGCACTTCAAACGCACCCGTGTCAAACGTAATTTGGTACCCGTCCGCAACTGCGTACAGCGCGCCGCGATACCAATGCAGCCCGTGGGGGATGATGTTCTTGGCGTACGTGTCAAAGACGTAGATCGACTTCTTGTCAGTGCGGACGGTCTCGTAGATATCTTTCTGCGCGTCGAGGAATGACGCCATGTCCGAGTAGTAGAGACTGGCGCGAACAATGCCTCCGGTGTCGGCTGTCAGTGTTGCGCCGGAACCGAAACCTGTGATCTCGTCACCAACCTTCGGGGCTTCTTCCGGGTTGAGGATCAGGTAAGAGAGGACTCCGTTGGCACCGTCCCAGCTCACAGCCTGCCCGAAGAAGTTGACCCCGTTCTTCAGGTATTCCCCGACAGTAAATGTCCCAGAGCCGTCAGAGCGTGTAGCAATCACCCAATCCCTGTTGAAGCAAGGGGTGGTGCCGTCGTAGCGAGCGATGCCCTCCATGACGCCATATCCGGCGATGGAATAGGTTTCGTAGTTCAGATTGTCTTGGAGCGTTCCTGGCGTCACTGCGTAGCGCGGCGACACCAAGTCCAAGCCGCCTCTCAGCGGGACGACAACCTGCTGGTATTGGGACTCGCCTGCCATTACCAGAGACGGACAGGGCGCATGACCACGGGAAGCGTTCCTTCGCGGTCCAGCTTCTTTTTGTAGACCACGTAGCGAGACTTCGCCTCAGAGACGATCGCCTGATTGCCGCCTTCGTACTGGCCGTAGTACATCACCGCCCGCCAAGCGATCATCGGGTGATAGATGGCCTTCAGCCCATCAGGCGTGTCGGTGTCATTGATGAGTGAATCAATGTTCTTGTAGTAGTAGCCGCGTATGCGATACGGCTGATCCGGAGGGGGCCAGAAGAAGATGCGAGTGCCGTCATCCGGAGTCTCGGTGACAATCTGCGGCTGCCCCAACGTCTGAGCGTTGGTGTCGAAGCGCTGAAGAAATCCCGAGTAGTCGAGATAGGGAAGGGGAACTTCGCCTTGCGGAGACGTGGCCGAAGCTACAGAAGCAATCTTGAGCGACTGCCACCAAACGTCTTGCAGGTTGGCGACGTATCCCGAGCCCATCTCCGTCTGGGAGTCGAGACGGTAGTCACCCCACTGGAGGAAGCGACAGGAGTCTTCTCCAGAAGCCTCGATGAGCATCGGCTCTGAATCAGACGGGAGCGTGCCTTCCGCGTTCTCAAACTCAATGAAGCCCTGAGCAGTGCCATCCGCCCAGAGCCCACCGTTGACGATGATGACGTTCGTGACATCAAACGTGCATCCGGAGAACTGCCCAACCAGCGTATCGCCAGCGAAGCACTCCGTCATGCCGATCTGATCAAGATCGAAGTAGAAGCGTGGATTGACCGTGGATTGGAACCAAGCCTTCGTGAACTCGTTCTGATCGTTCTCGATCTTGATTTCGTCCCACGCATCGCGCACCCAGTCCTTGAACTTGGCAGCGAGACCAGTGAGACCTTCGAGGGTTTCTGGTTCTTCGGTCGTCTGGGATATGCCAGCTTCGGAAATTGCTTTCCGGACCAGGTCTAGGAAATTGATGCGTGTACCCTCAAGAGATCAGGTGTTGCTTGTTACGATTGGTTGACCATGTTCTGCTCGTACATGGCTTCCTTGTAGGCAGCCATTGCAGCTTTCTTCTTCAAGAACTTGACCGAGCCCGCTTTCAGATCGGCTTCCTTGGCTTTCGCAGCTTCGAGGTCAGGCGCGTGCGCGAGGATGGAGAAGTCCTCTGCGTATTCCTGCGACTCGACGAGGTTGGCACCGTTGCGGTTGTAGTCCACCTTCAACGACTCCTGATCCTGGTCGTACACCTTGCGAACCGCATCGGTGAAGCACGCCAGATACTTTTCGGGAATCAAAACGGGGATGCCACGACGGCCAACGAGGGCCGATCCGTTCATTGCGGCAAAGAAGACTTCCTTACTGCGCTTGCCCCATTCCTGTCCATTCTTCGGCGTGACGCGGATGATTGCGTAACCAACGGGACAATCCATTGGCTTGCCGTCTTGCATGATTGATTTGGCGACGGAGATGTCGTGGCGCTTCGCTGCTTGGATCAGCTCGATGAGCTGCTCTCGCGTTGCGTCTTCGGGAATCTTGTCTTCCGGAACTCCGAATGCAGCCGCCACTTCGGGCAGTGCTTCGGTAGGAATGCTTGCAAGAAACTCTGTCTGATCCTTGCTGTTTGCCTTGGCCTCTTCGGCCTTTACGTGTACGGTTCCTTTTGCCATGTCTCTAAGTTTCGTCCGTGAAAAGTGTCAAAGAAGATGAGAGCCCCGATAGACTGGGGCTCTCGATTACAACAGGGCTTAGTAGCCGCCCATATCCACCGTCTGAGTACCAGTCGGTGTAGCACGAGCAACATCGAACTCGAAACGAATCACGCGATCAACCAGCGACGCGGTGGTCTGCGTCGGAGTGGCGGCGGTCTGCGTTGCAGTGACACGGACCGGCCCCGCGATACCGGCAGGATCGGCAAGAACCGTCGCAGCCAGAGTCGGAGAGGTGTAGCCCGCAGCACGACCGAAAGTACCGGCCGCAACGTAGTAGTTCGGATCGGAGGTCGGCGACGTGTACGTGGTGCCGGAAGCAACGTCGAAATCGGTAGCAACACCGCTTGCGTCCGTTCCACCGTAACCCGTACCGGGAGTCAGCTTTGCAAAGCCAACGTCCCACGTCATCGTGGTCGCATCGTCGAGGTCATCGGTGTAGACGCGAAGGCCCACAACCGGGTGGCGGGACGAGAGGTCCATGATTTCAATGACATCATTCAGGGCAATAACGGTGCCTGCCGGAATGGTGACAGTGGCAACAAAAGGAACGTGAAAGCCGTGGTTGACACAGTTGACACGATCCCGGTTCTTTACGAGATCACATTTAAAGATAGCCATTACAGGGTCGCTCCGCTCTCGATGCGGGAAATCCAGTTCTGATTCAGGATCAGAGAGCAGTGGTACATCTTGTAGGACACGAAGCCGCGCTGACCCAGCGGGTCGCCCGAATCAATCGTGCCGGGATTGCGCACCTTGATCATTGCTTCGTTCATGCCCTTGAGGGGCACGGTGCCGATTGCTTCCTGACCAAAGACGATGGTCGAGTACACGTCAACGGCGGCGTTGGTGTTGCGCATACCGTTGAGCGTGGCCGAACCAGCACCGGGCAGGGGCTTGAGGAACGCCGAGATGACGAAGCGCAGACCGTCAGCCGAACCAACTTCGTTCGGTTCCGGACTACCCGACGCGTACTTCTCCTTCCGGGTGAAACCGGGGATGTCGTACAGATCACCGCGCATATCGGTGTGGCCGATAGCAACGTAGCCTTCCGGAACGGCAGAAGTGCCATAGTCCGAAGACGGGTTGATCATCTTGGTGATGCGCTTGGCGTACTGCGCGTCAAGGAACGTCTCAACCTTACGAATCAGGCTCAGGTTGATCGGCGCGTTAACGTCGGTACGGACAGTCGGAGTAGCGGCCGTCGAAGCGTAGAAGACGGACGTACCAGCGCGGAAGTTGCCCCAGTTGATCAGCTCACGAGTCTGGCCGGCCTTTTCGCCGAGCAGTTCGGTCTGTTCTGCAAGCACCGGGTCTTCGTGCGTATCAGCAATAACATCACTGATCTGCACCCAGTCGCCGTACTGCTTCATCGTTGCACGGACATCCTCAAACTGAATGCCGAGCGGGGTGGGGGTTACGCCTTCCTGAAGCGGAACGTCGGTAACGTCGAATGGAATCGAGCGACGGAAGACGATCGTCAGGGTCTTGTTTTTCGGGAGTGGCTTGACGGTTGCGTACCGTTCCAGAACCAATTGCGGGAGCGCATGGCTAAGGAACTTCTCGTCTGCAAAGACGTTCGTACGCGAACCAATACCACCATAGGTATTGACTAGCTGAGTCATGGTTGTTGTTACTTGTCTCTAGTTGTGGGATGTCGCGTTGCTGCGTAGCGTGTCGCTATCGAGCGTTGCTGAAGATTGTCGGGTCTCCCCTCTGAAGAGCCTCACGGGCTGCGCGTCGCAGTCGCTCCACTGCCTTCTCATCACCCGGATCAAACGGGGTGTTGACGGCAAGGGGAGTCGAGCTGGACTTCGGAACCGAGGTCTTCTTTAGGTCTTGCTCTCGTTTGTTCTTGATCGCATCGGCTTGAGGGTTGGGGGCTTTTGCAGCCGCGTCCTCTGTCTTGATGAAGCCTTTGCTTTTACCCCACTGCTCGTACTGTCTGATCGCCCAGAGTGCATCGTCTGGACTCTCTACATTGAGAATGGCTTTCTGTACGGCGGGGGGCTGATCGGTGATGAAGTGGGCGTAGCCGTCAGAGAAGATGGGTTGCTTCTTCTCGTTGACCTGTATCTCGCCCTTATCGTCAACCTTGTAGACGACCTCTCGCCAGTTACCGAACTCTGAATCCAGCTTTTCAACAAACTCACGCTGGTATTCTTCTGCTCGATGCTGTTCTTCGAGTTTGGTGTATCCGTCTAGTTTGGCGTCACGAGCCTTCAGTTCCTCTTCCCACTCTTTACGTTGCAGGGCGCGGAACTCATCGAGAGCTTCTAGGTAAGCCGGATCATTCTCAGCCAGCTCCTTTAGACGCGGAGTAGTGGCGGATTCCTTTAACGGCTTGGGTGCTTCCTTGGTCTGAAGGCCGGCGAGCTTGGCTTCGAGTTCCAGTCGCTTGGTGCGTTCTTCCGAGGCTTGACGTTGGAAAGCTGACAATCGACCA
>Ga0193717_1000231_pt1 | contig 44074 bp, 36 predicted proteins | sample U2c2metaG_FD_145900 | JGI IMG/M metagenome (GOLD analysis project Ga0193717, IMG submission 145900) | Soil microbial communities from a riparian zone of the East river system, Colorado, United States - U2c2 | ecosystem: Environmental > Terrestrial > Soil > Riparian zone | place: USA: East River... | reverse complement strand
TGCTGGTGCGGGGGGCGGCTCCGGGATGGGTGGGGTCGGAGGGCGCGGGGGTGGTGTGGGTGGTCTTCTCGTCGACGAACTTCGAGGGCGTGGGCGGGACGGGATTCTGTTCTGCGTCGGTCATGATCTGGATAAGTCCTTTGTCGGCGCGAGGGAAGATGGGGCCGAGAGGGCCGAGTTTTGTTCCGGGCTTGAGGCCGCCCCAGGCGAGGTCGTGGAGCTGGTCGGATTTTGCGGCTGCTTCGATGTCGCCCAGGCCCAGCTGCTCCCACACCTTTGCAGTGGAGTAGGGGAGGATGGGATAAAACAAAGCGGTGATTGTACGGATCGACTCGGCCGCATTGTATAGAACGTCGCCGAGAGCTTCACGTTGGCTCGGGTCCTTCGCTAATTTCCATGGAGCATTTTCAGCGATATAGGCATCTGTTCGGGCGACAAGAAACATCACCGAATCTGTAACTCCAGCAAGCGCAGCTTCGTGAAGTGACGAATTGGATGGCAAGCTGAACCGATTCTTTTGGAATGCCAACTCATAAAAGGTTTTGGTAGCAAAAGCATCAGCGGCCAATTGCGTATTGGGAACTCTGAACTCTCCCCCGTCGAATTCTGTCGATTTCTTTAGGAAGACAGGTTGAGTGTCCCAATCTCTGTGATGGGGAATTATCCCATCGAAGTATTTTTCGATCATCGCCAGAGTTCGACTGACTAAGTTCCCGTAACCATTTGTCAGATCGGCGTTGTAACGATCGTACAGTGCGTCGAACGAGAAGGAGCCGTCCTGGCCGAAGGGAATCTCGCGAAGGAGGAAGTAGCGGAGGACGTCGGAGCCGAAGAGGTCCTGCTCGTGCTTGGTGGGCAGCAGTGGCGGTTCGGGTGAAGCAGATCCCTCCGCTGCGGCGCTTTGCGCCTTCGGTCGGGATGACACCGGAGTGGGGATGAGGAGGCTGCCGAAGGCATCGAGGATAGTTTCGGTGCGGACGATGTTGCCTCGGGATTTGGACATCTTCGATTCTTCGAAGAGGAGCCAGCCGTGGGCCTGAACTTTCTTCGGGAGTGGGAGGCCGGCGGCGAGAAGGAAGGCGGGCCAGTAGACGCAGTGGAAGCGGATGATCTCCTTACCGACGAGGTGGATGTCGGCAGGCCAGAACTTTTCGAACTGGGCTTGTTGCGCGGGGTCGTCGCTGCCATAGCCGATGGCGGTCATGTAGTTGGTGAGGGCATCGAGCCAGACGTAGACGACGTGCTTCTTCTGTGTGGTGCTGGCGGCGGGCTCGGGGACGGGGATACCCCAGTCGAAGGAGCTGCGGGAGATGGAGAGGTCCTTGAGGGCTCCGGGGACGTAGGGGGTGCCTTTGGCGGAATGGGCGATTGTAGGCACAACTGCATTGGCGAGGTCTGACCCAAAATCCTCGTCTAATGTCGAATTGATAAGTTCGGCTTCCTTCTGATCTAGGAGAGCCCGAGTAACATCGCCGCGGAGGAAGCTGAGGACTTCGTTGCGTCGGGCTTCGGGTTCTATGCAGAACTCGCCGGACTCGATGAGGTCGATGAGCTGGGTCTGGTAGGCGCTGAGGCGGAAGTAGAAGTTTTCTTCGGTGACGGTCTCCGTGGGTTTGCCGTCGGGGCCGATGGTTCCGGGGGGGCCATCGACGAACATCTCCTCGCCGACGGAGTACTGGCCGGTGTAGGTATCGAGGTAGATGTGGCCGCGCGAGTAGAGCTCGGAGAAGAGTTTTTGCACGCCCTGGGTGTGGCGGGGCTCGGTGGTGCGGATGTAGTCGTTGTAGGTGATGCCCATGCGCTGCCAGAGGGAGCGGAACTGCTCGGAGACCTCGTCGGTGAAGCGCTGCGGCGGGATTCCGGCGGCCTCTGCGGAGCGCTGGATCTTCTGGCCGTGCTCGTCGGTTCCGGTGAGGAACCAGACGTTCTCTGTGCCTAGAAGGAGGCGTTGGCGGCGGGCGATAACGTCAGCCGCAATGGTGGTGTAGGCGTGGCCGATGTGGGGGCGCGCGTTGACGTAGTAAATCGGGGTGGTGAGGTAGAACTTTTTCTGTGTGTCAGGCATGGGTGCAGTAAGGGCCAGTTTAGCAGGGTGGCAGAGCTTCGCTGGAATGCCCACTCATGCTTCTTCACCAGCCGGGCACCCGTTTGCTTGAATGAGTACCCGGCGGTTTCTGACTTATTCGGACCAGACGGCTAAATGGTTGCCATCGGGATCAAGAAAATGGAAACGTCGTCCTCCAGGAAAGGCAAAGATATCCTTGTGAATCACGCCGCCCGCAGTTTTCACTGAAGCCGATGTAGCTTCCAGATCGTGGCTATAGAGGATCACCCGGGCACCCCCGGGATGGACAGACTCCGCTGTAGTGAAGCCGCCTTCAAGGCTCCCATCACTGAATGAGATGTAATCCTCTCCCCAGTCTTGAAAGTTCCATCCAAAGACTTTGGAGTAAAAGCTTTTAATGGCTTCGGGATTCTTGCAAGGAAATTCAATGTAATTGATGGCGTTGTGCTTGCGATGTTCAGACATCATGGACTCCTTCGGCTAAGAGGCGATTTTGGGCACAGATTTACCGTGCCCGCATAGCCTCCGTTCACAGCGCTGCTGGTGGAAGCCGTGAGTAGAGTCTCCTGACTGGAACCTGAACCGTGAAAGCGGGCGGAGGACTGCCGAGGTACGATCACAGGCTATATGGATGCTCTGCGTCGGCGCAATAGGAGCTGCAGGTCTAGTCCCTCACGGCCTCGACGGAGTCGGGGTCAGAGTCGGGTTCGGATTGGGGTTGTTCGGTTTCGGCGGCCTGGGCGGTTCGGGCGAGGTTGAGGTGCTTCTCCATGGTCTGGCGGGCGAGCGCGGGGTTGCGCGATCGAATGGCGCGGAAGATCTCGCGGTGCATCTCGGCGGATTCCTTGAGGTCCTGGGCGTTCTGGACGGTCTTGGAGCGAAGCTCGTAGAGGTTGGCGGTGATGGTCTCCATCAGGGCGCCGAGGATGGGATTGCCGGCGGCGCGGGCAATGGTGCGATGGAAACGGACGTCGTGGATGAGATATTCCTGGGGGTCAGTGAGGGAGGCGTACATCTCGGCGACCTCTTCCGCGAGCTCGGCGACGTGCTCGTCGGTGGCGCGCTCGGCGGCCAGGGCGGCGATAGAAGACTCGAGGACGAGGCGGGCCTCGAACATCTGCCAGGGAAGGAAGCCGTGAAGGGCTCCGAGGACGGAAAGGGAGCTGGAGTCGAGAGCGGGAGGACCGCTGGAGACGAAGGTTCCTGCGCCGTGGCGGCTTTTGAGCACGCCCATGGCGGAGAGGAAGCCGATTCCGGCGCGGAGGCTGGAACGGCTGATCTTGAGCTCGCGTGCCAGTTCGCGTTCAGGAGGAAGGCGATCGCCGGGTTTGACCTCTCCAGAGGCGATGAGGGAGCGAACATGTTCGACGACCTGCATGGTTAGCTGGCTGTGCGGGGTTGCGTCGGTGACGGCCTCTTTTTTCACTGCGAAACGGGCTCCTGCCTCGGGAAGTGGGAGAAGGGTAACACGGAGGGCAGGGGGACAGCCAAGGCGCAGAATATTGCGGAGACCGTTCGACTACGCTCGGGGCAGGCCCTGAAGCCGTGCCCTAAACGTGTACTATCCATTCGCATCCATCGCGATGAGGTTGTTATAGATGCGACATCCTGTGGGGGATAGGACGGAGAAGCTGTTTTTGATTGGATGACCGAACCGGGTGAATCGGCGTCGAAGGATATGGCGGGCATTGTGCGAAGCTGTCCTGTACTAGACTTGAGTTCGTTGCGAGGAGGACAAAAGGGTGCGGAGGCTTTGTTGGAGTTCGGGAGCTGTGCGTTGGAGCGTGATCATGCTCGCGAGGGGGGTGGCGTGCGGCGTGGCTCGCGGCGAGACCTGCACGACGCAGTCGGCGATGACGGACTCCGATCGCAATGCATTGGCAAGCGCGGCGCGAGGGATGGCGGAGAAGGTTCAGGCCGATGACGCCGCGGGGTTGCAGGCGGTGACTATCGCAGAGTATGCAAAGAACTTTGGAGCGATCCAGGGAGCGGTGGGGAATGCTTCGGCGAAGGTGAAGGGTGCGACGTTGGCAGTGGAGCAGGTTTATCTGCTGGATGCGAGCGAACTGAAGCCGGGACCGGATGGCAAGCCGGGAAATGCACAGTTCCTGTGCACGCTGAACCGGTCGATCGCGGAGGCCGATTTTTCGATTCCTGCGCTTCCGGCAGGAAAATATGGATTCGCTATTGTTGAGGCGCGGGGAACCGCGACTCCGTGGCGGCTATCGTTTTTGATGCAGCAGGTGCAAGGGCAGTGGCAGATGGCAGGCTTCTATCCCGGGGCGATGACGGCGGCGGGACATGATGGGTTGTGGTACTGGACCCAGGCACGGACGATGGCGAAGAGCAAGGAACCGTGGAACGCCTGGCTCTACTATCAGCAGGCAGAGGTGCTGTTGAATCCCTCGGGACTGATTCTGAGCACGCACCTGGAGAAGCTGCGCAATGAGCAGGGCACGGCGGCTCCGCCTGCCTTATCGGGCGGGATCAGCGCGGAGTCTCCGCTGGTGGTGAAGGGAGCGGACGGAGCGGAGTATCACTTTATCGGATTGGGAGTGGACGATTCGCTGGCGAAGGACAAGATCGATGTGATGGCGCGACTGAAGGTGGATCAGATTGGCGACGCCGTGGCGGCGAGAAAGCGTAATACCGATGCGATGAGCGCTCTGGTTGCGGCGTATCCAGAGCTTCGCAAGGGATTTCATGGAGTGTGGATTCTGTCGGAGGTGCCAGGACAGAATCCGTACGCGACGGAGCTCGCGATGAATGAGATTCGTTGAGGATGCTGTGAAGTTTTGGAACTGGTGGTAAAGAAGCGGATCCCTCTGCTTCGACCGGGACAGTTGTGCGGGAGTGTCTGGGTGTGATTCTGTCGGAGGATGGAACGCCCGCCGTTTTGCCTTACTCCCGAGTTACACGTTTGCAGAGAAGGCAACCCTAAGGTCGAGATTTTACCGGGGCGAGATTCAGAGCCTGCAGCGAAGTGCTATCTTGAAGACGCCTTTGTCTTTGCGCAACGGGCGTAACAAGCCCTGTCCGCGAAGATGACATCCTAGTAAAGAGAATATAGAGGACGATGGCAGCTACCAGGAAGACATTGACCCAGGCAATTGCGGAGCGGCGGGCTACGCCGAGCTTTGACGGGACGCCGATTCCACGGGAGGATCTGAAGCAGATCCTTGACGCGGGTCTTCATGCGCCGAGCGGATACAACATGCAGCCGTGGCGGTTTGTGGTGGTGCAGTCGCCGGAGCAGAAGAAGAAGCTGCGGGCGGCGAGCTACAACCAGGCCAAGGTGGAGGAAGCCTCCGCGGTGATTGTGGCCTGTGGGGATGCCGACGGATGGCGTAAGGATCTGGACCTGATGCTGCAGAAGGGCCGCGAAGGCGGGATGCCGGAGAGCTACGCGTCGCAGGCCGGTGCCAGCGTCACCAACTTTCTCTCCGGATTCAGCAGGGAGCAGATGCACGGATGGCTGAATAAGCACGTGATGATCGCGTTTACCCACATGCTGCTGATGGCCGAGACGATGGGATACGACACGGCTCCGATGGAAGGCTTCGAGCAGGACAAGGTGCACGAGGTACTTCGTCTTCCGATGAGCTACTGGGTTGTGGCCCTGCTGGGAATCGGACATCTGAAGGGGCCGGACAAGTACAATGGCGGACGGTTCGAGATGGGCCACACTGTATTTGGCGAAGAGTTCGGCAAACCGCTGAAGTGAGCATGGGCGAAGAAGCGGCCAGAAGCGGACGCGAGTACCCACAGGCTCCTATTGTGGGAGTTGCCGCGGTTGTGGTGCGCGGCGCGGAGATCCTGCTGATCCGGCGTGGGCGTGAGCCGCTGCTGGGCGCGTGGTCGTTGCCGGGCGGCGCTCTGGAGCTGGGGGAGACGACTGCGGAGGGAATCGCTCGCGAGGTCTTCGAGGAGACGGGAGTGCGGGTGCGCCCCGTTGAAATTGTCGCAACGATCGATCGCATCGTGCGGGATGAAGACGGCACAGTACGTTTTCACTATGTTCTGGTGGAGTGGCTCTGTTTTGGGGACGACGAGGCTCTGGCGCTTGCCTGTGGCGACGATGCAGCCGAAGCCCAGTGGGTGCCGCGTGGCGAGGTCTCTTTAGAGAGTTACAATCTGGGCGCGGCTACATTAGACGTGATTCAACGAGCCCTGAAGGCCGCGGAGATGACAACGCGATGAAGGTTGTGTTGCGTGCCTTGATGATGCTGGCACTTGTTGCTGTGGCTGGAGGCCTGTTCTTCTACTTCAACCCGCTGTGGGTGGCCGACCAGCAAGTCCGATTTCAGCTTCGACGTGAAGGTGTGAGGAGCGAGTACGTCGATGCCGGCGGCTATCGCCTGCATTATTTTGAAGCGCTGCCGGCGGGTGGCGGTGGCGAGCCGCTGTTGCTGATTCACGGGCTTGGAGCCCGGGGCGAGGACTGGTCGAAGATGATTCCGGCCATGGCTGCGCATGGATTTCATGTGTATGTTCCGGACCTTCCGGGGTATGGAAGATCGTCGCAGCCGAAGGAGTCGGATTACTCGATCACGACGGAAGAGGCCGCGGTGGTCTCGTTCGCGCAGGCGGTCCACCTTCCGCATGCGTTTGTCGGCGGATGGTCGATGGGCGGATGGATTGCTATGAAGCTGGCATTGGACCATCCGGAGATGGTGGACCGGCTGGTGGTCTATGACGCGGCGGGAATCTACTTTCCAGCGAACTTCGGCTCGGAGCTGTTTGTCCCGTCGAATGCCCCGGGACTCTCCCGCCTGGCGACGGTGCTTTCGCCGGATCCGCATCCGAACCCGCACCCCTTGCCCGATTTCGTGGTGCGGGCGGTGCTCGATAAGATCGGGCGGGATGCATGGGTCGTGGAGCGCAGTATGGCGTCGATGATGAGCGGGCGCGACCTGCTGGATTTTCGCCTGCATGCGATTCGACAGCCGACGCTGGTGGTGTGGGGAGCGCAGGACCAGTTGATTCCGCTGGCGGTGGGAAGACGGATGCATGAGGGGATTCCGAACTCTACGCTCAGCATCCTTGAAGGGTGCGGACATCTGGCGCCGCTGGAGTGTTGGCAGCCTGTGGCAGAGACAACGGAGACGTTTTTGCGCTCACAGCCGCCGCTTCAGGGTGGGGAGAGAAGCTTTGCTGCTTCTGTGAAGTAGGAGTTTTTTGATTTCTATCTTTTTAAGTATGGGCTGCCCGGACGAAATACAGGGATTCCCATTCGACTTCGCTCAGGGCAGGCTTCGACTTCGCTGCGCTCCGCTCAGAATGACGACCTTTATATCTAGTCTTCGTCGCCGCGCCACTGGTAGGCGTTGGGCTGAGGAAGCTGGATGTGCGCGAGCACGCGATCGACGAACTGGCGCGCCATCTCCGTGGTGCTTTGGGGATGATTGTAGAGGGCCGGAATTGCCGGAAAGATTGTGGCGCCTGCCTCGGCGGCGAGCTGCATGTTGCGCAGGTGGATGCGGTTGAATGGAGTCTCGCGGACGCACAGGATGAGGGGGCGGCGCTCCTTGAGGCAGACATCGGCGGCGCGATGGATGAGATTCGAGGCCAGGCCATTCGCGATAGCAGCTAGGGTTCCCATGGAGCAGGGAAGCACGATCATGGCGCTGGAGGGATAGCTTCCGCTGGCAATGCTGGCACCGATGTCGGCATCAGCATGCTGGCGGAGCTTTGTGCAGGGAGCGCCGAGAAGTTTTTCAGCGAGGCCAGAGCGTCCGCTAAAGCCAAGCTCTTCTGCGAAGACGCGCAGCGAGCTTTCGGACGCGACGAAGTGAATGCGGGAGACACGCTCGTCGGCGGCCAGGGCACGCAGCATCTCGATGGCATAGACGCTGCCGCTGGCCCCGGTGACGGCGAGGGTCAAGTTGCGCGTGGCTGGAAGGGTTTCAGGCACTGGAATGATTATCGCCTAGGAGCAAATCAAACGCTGCGGAGACGGGTTTTCATATGATAAAGAACATAGGCCGGTTCACGGCTTGCGGCGAGAGGAAAGAGACCGAATGAAGAGGCGACTCAGTGTTGTTGCAGTGTTTTGTGGGGTTGTACTTTCCCCGGTGATGAGCAGGAGGGCCGAGGCTTCGGTTGCGCTTTTGATGGAGGAGCCATATGGCGCGTTCGGCGCGTTCAATCCGACCGGACATGCGGCGATGTATTTGAATCGCGTCTGTGCCGAGAATCCCACGGAGCTGCGTATGTGCCACGACGGTGAGTATGGCGTCGTGATCAGCCGCTATCACAAGATTGACGGATACGACTGGATCGCAGTTCCACTGATTCCTTATCTGTATGCGGTGAACTCCATGGATCAGATACCGGCGACGATCGATAAAGCCGGTGTCGCAGAGGTGAGGGATGCGTATCGGCGAACGTACCTTGAGCATCTGGCTCCGGATACTGCGGCAGGTACGGCTCCGAAGGGCGAGTGGGTGCAGCTGGTAGGGGCCTCCTACGACCGTACGATTCACGGGTTCCAGGTGGAAACCACGCGCGAGCAGGATGAACGATTTATTGCGTATGTGAACGATAAGAAGAATGTCGGACACTTCAACCTGTTTGTGCATAACTGCGCCGACTTTTCGCGCGTTGCGCTGGATATGTACTTCCCGCATGCGATTCATAGAAATTACATAGCGGATGCAGGACTGACGACTCCGAAACAGGTGGCGCGTTCGCTCGTGAGCTATGGGAAAAAACATCCGGAGCTGAAGATGACCGCGTTTGTCATTCCGCAGGTTCCGGGAAATATGCCACGAAGCCACAACGTGGATGGCGTTACGGAATCGCTGGTGAAGAGTAAGAAGTACATCATTCCGCTGGTCGCGTTGAACCCGGAGGTCTCGGGAGCGATTGTGGTGGCGTACCTTGTCGATGGGCGTTTGAAGATGCCGAAGGATGCCACGGTCTTTCAGATTAACGACGCAGAGGTTACGGATGCTCCGGCGGTTGAGAATCCCGCGCCGAGCGGGCGAACCCCTCTGCCAGTGGGGTCAGCGGGAACTCGCGTTCCGCACCCGTGAGTCCATTCTTAGCGAAGGGCATAGGCGACGATAGTTTCGCCGTGTAGGCCATGCTCGGCGTTGAAGGCTTCGTTGCTTGCGGTCTCTTGCGCGGGCACGGTGGGGTCGAGCTCACCGGCGGCGATCTTTTCGGTGGAGGCAGTGATGAAGCAGAGTTCGCAAGTAGCGAGGTGGCCTTCGGGAGTGCGCATGGGTGGCCCGAAGGTGCGGCAGACGATGGGTCGATGCTCGTAGAGATCGCAGGTTCCGGTCGCGGGATCGAGGACGGGGCAGGGTTCGGAGTCGCCGAGGCTGTCTTCGGATTCATCCGCGAAGAGTTGTGAGTCTTCGTAGTCTTCGTCGAGGATGCCGGTGGCTCGATCTCCGGGAAAGAGCGGATCGAGGCGGGCGAGGGATTCGTTGACCCGCGCGCGGATGCGGTCTGCCCGTTGCGGGTCCTGCTGCTGTAAAGCGTGGAGGCCCTCGCGGATGCGGTCGGCGTCCTGTTGCGAGATGGGAAAGACGCCGTGGCAGCATTGGGTGCAGCCGGGACGGCAGACGAGGTGATGGCCGCTGCGTTCAACTGCGGAGGCCAGGGCGGCGTCTACGATCTGGATGAGGGAGTGCGTCATGATGAATGGCGGCGGAGCCTTGCGTGCCGCGGTGCGGACTTCATGTCTCGATTCTTCTCGACGAAGAAGATAGAGGCTTTATAAGATGCGGAGTCGGAGCTTTCCGCGTTCTTCGTCATTTTAGCGGAACGGGAAGAGATAGGTTTGATGGGAATTGAGGGAGATGACGATGTCTGAACTGGTTTCGCGCCGGAATTTTCTTGCTTCTACAAGTTTAGCTGCAGCAGCTGTCCTGATCGATCCTCGCAGAGCCTATGGAATCGAGGACGCAGCGACGAAGCCTCTTCCTGACTGGAAGATGAAGCCGCCAATGGATTTCTCCCAGTCCCCTCATGCCAAGTTGCGACAGGTGCCGGTGGGAGCGGTTACGGTGACCGGCTATTGGGCGAGCCGGAGGAAGACCAATGTGGAGATCAGCATTCCGAGCATGCGGGAAGAGCTGGTACAGCATGGGCGGATGACCAACTTTGAACGTATGCAGGGAAAGTCGAATGAGCCGCAGAAGGGGCCGGTATTTTCGGATTCGGATATGTACAAGTGGACGGAGGCCGTCGGGTTCGCCCTGCAGTCCGGCGCGAATCCTTCGCTGCGAAAGGTGACGGACGCGCAGATTCGGGAGATCATCGCGGTCCAGGAGCCGGGAGGGTATCTGAACACGTATTACATCGAAGACCGCAAGCATCTGCGAATGCAGCAGCACACGCAGGAGGTGGGGCACGAGCTGTACAACATGGGGCATTATCTGCAGGGCGCGATTGCCTACTACCGTGCGACGGGCGATCCCACCATGCTGAATGCGGGGATACGGTTTGTCGATGGCTTTCTGCTGCCGAACTATGGCCCGGGGCCGGAGCAGAAACCGATCGTGTCTGGTCATCCAGAGATCGAGATGTCGCTGATCGAGCTGTATCGTACGACGGGAAACAAAAAGTATCTGGACCTTGCCGGATACATCCTGCATGGCGATACGAGATGGAAGCTTTCGCAGCGGACGATTACGTACACATTCTGCGGAATTCCTTTTCCGGAGCGAACGAAGCTGGAAGGGCATGCGGTTCGCGCGATGTACGCCTGCTGCGGCGCGACGGACTACTACCTGGAGACTGGCGATCCGGCGTACTGGAAGACGCTTGAGGTTCTATGGCAGGACCTCGTCTCGCATCAGCTTTACGTTACGGGAGGTGTGGGGGCTCGTGCAGAAGGCGAGTCGTTCGGCGATGCGTACGAGCTGCCGAATGCGCGCGCCTACGGCGAGAGCTGCGCCGCGATCGGCAACATGATGTGGAATGCGCGCATGCTGGCTGCATCCGGGGAGGCGAGATTTACCGACGTGATGGAGCGGGCGCTGTACAACGGGATCAACTCCGGAATGTCGCTGGATGGAAAGATGTATTGCTACCGCAATCCGCTGGCGTTCGAGCCGGCGACGGGCGATGTGATCCGCAACCCGTGGTACGACACGACGTGTTGTCCCCCGAATATTGAGCGTACGTTCGCATCGCTGCCGGGATATTTCTATAGCACCGGCAAGGACGGTATCTATGTTCACTTCTACGATGCCTCTGAGATGGACTGGCACCTGGAAGATGGCACGGGCTTGAAGATCGCGCAGAAGACTGAGTATCCGTGGAAGGGCGATGTGGAGCTGACGGTTTCGCCCGTGAAGTCGCATGAGTTCACGTTCTATCTGCGGATTCCTGGCTGGTCGGAGAAGACGTCTGTTCGTGTTAATGGAAAGACTGTCGAAGGCGCGAAGGCTGGAGAGTATCTGGCGGTTCGGCGAATCTGGAATGCGGGCGACAAGATCGAGCTGGCCATGGACATGTCACCGCGCATGCTGCAGGCCAATGCAGCGGTCATGGAGGATGTCGGCAAGGCGGCGATGCAAAGAGGCCCTGTGGTGTTCTGCATGGAAGGCTTGGATCAGAAAGTGCAGAGTCATGGCCTGAATCTTTCGAATCTGCAGGCCGATCTCAGGGGCCAGACGAAGATTCGGTTTGAGCCGGAGATGCTTGGAGGCGTAGCTGTGCTGGAACATCCGGGTCGAGTAACGAGCGGCCAGATGGCTGATCTTTACCATACTGGTGCTGCCGGAGCACGAAAAGATACGGCCACCACGCTTACGCTGATTCCTTATTATGCGTGGGCCAATCGCGCGCCGTCTGCAATGCAGGTTTGGATACCGTTCAAAGAAGCCTGATGGGGGATGCTTCGTATCGTTTGAATTGCATGGTGCAGGTGACGTGAGTCTGAAGGAGTGATTTGATATCGGCCTCGTATGTAAGCATCGTTCGTAGCGGAGCCGTTGCCTCGATGAGGTGGATGTCGTTGATTGTCTTCATCTCCTCGATTCGCCCTTGCCGATCGTTCAGGTCGTGGAGTATGGCTCCCATCTCCCGCGCGGGACAGGTGATTTCTACACTCATCATGGGTTCGAGAAGGATGGGCTTTGCCTTTCTGGCTGCTTCCTTGAGGGCCATGGCCGCTGCGAGCCTGAAGGATAATTCGTTCGAATCGGTCGCGTGAAAGCTGGCGTCAAAAAGCGTCGCTTTGACGCCGACTAGCTCCCTGCCCGCAAGAACGCCACCGCGCATTGCGTCCTGAATTCCTTCATCGATGGCGTGAAGAAGCGGTGTGGGTAATTCGCGCTCGCCCAACTCGTTTGAAAACTCGTAGTCCTCGGCCGGATTCTTTGGCTCGATCAGGATTTTGACCTGAGCGTAGTTGGCGGGCCGAATATATTTCCCTTCGGCCTGAGCTCTCGCGCAAATGCTTTCGTAGTAGATGACCTGCGGCTTGCCCAGCTCCGCTGTGGCAGATCTTTCATGCAGGACGCGATGGATAAGCTGGCGCAAAAGCTGTTCGCTTTCGCCAGCAACTACAACGTGCCCCGATTCAGGATCGGTTCGGTGGCTGAATGTTTTATCCAGCTGCGACAGCTCCGTGAGAGCAACATCGATCTTCCATAGATCAATGTTGCTCTTCGCGTCTACTGTTATCGCAAGGATCGGTCGCATGGGCTGAATTACATACAGACGAGCAACTACTTCGTAGCGCCACCCAAGACGCGGTCGAAGATTGCGTCCACGTTGGCCAACTGTCGGTTGTAGTCGAAGGCGCGTGCGAGCTTTTCCGGGCTGAGGCGCGCTGTGATCTCAGGGACCTTGGCGATCTCGTCGCGGAAGACGAGTTCGTTCTTCCAGGAGTTCATGGCGTGGCCCTGCACGAGGCGATAGGCGTCTTCGCGGCTCATGCCGGACTCGGCAAGATCGAGCAGCAGCTGGCCGGAGAAGATGAGGCCGCCGGTGGACTCGAGGTTCTTCAACATGCGTGCCGGGTAGACGAGCAGCTTGTCGATGAGGTTGGTCGTCTTCGCCAGCAGGTAGTCGGCCAGGATGGTGGAGTCGGGGAAGATGACGCGCTCGGCGGAGGAGTGCGAGATGTCGCGCTCGTGCCAGAGGGCGACGTTCTCAAGCGCAGTCTGCGCGTTGGAGCGCATGACGCGGGCAAGGCCGGAGATCTGCTCGCTGGTGATGGGATTGCGCTTGTGCGGCATCGCGCTTGAGCCCTTCTGCTTTTCGGAGAAGAACTCCTCGGCCTCGCGGACTTCGGTGCGCTGCAGGTGGCGGACTTCGGTGGCGATCTTGTCGAGTGAGCTGGCGAGAACGGCGAGTGTGGAGATGTAAGCAGCGTGACGGTCGCGCTGCAGGACCTGGGTAGCAATGTCGGCAGGCTTGAGGCCGAGTTCTTCGCAGATGGCCTCTTCGTGCTCGGGCTTGAGGTGGCCGAAGGTGCCTACGGCTCCGGAGAGTTTGCCTACGCGAAGGTCTTCAGCGGCGGCATCGAAGCGAGTGAGATTGCGCTGCATCTCGGCGTACCAGAGGAGCAACTTGAGCCCGAAGGTGGAGGGCTCGGCGTGAATGCCGTGGGTGCGGCCGATGATGGGTGTGTTCTTGAACTCCAAGGCACGGCGCTTGAGGACGTCGGACAGGGCAACGATGCCGGCGCGGATCATGGTGGAGGCTTCGCGGATCTGCAGCGCCTGCGCGGTATCGACGACGTCGGTAGAAGTGAGGCCGTAGTGGAGCCAGCGCGAGTGCTCGGGATTGGCGATGTGCTCGGCCACCGTGGTGGTGAAGGCGATGACATCGTGCTTCACCTCGGCCTCGATGGCGTTGATGCGTTCGACGGTGAAGTCACTCTTGTCGCGGATGGCGTCTGCGGCCTCCTGCGGGACGAGACCGAAGCGGGCTAGCGCCTGCGAAGCAGCGGCTTCAACCTTCAGCCAGCAGCGATACTTGTTCTCGTCGGACCAGATGCGGCCCATAGCAGGGCGGGTATAGCGGGGGATCATAGATATTTTCCTGACTTGGCTTTCGGGAGGGTTCTTCCTTCATTTTACTGCGGATGCGACAAAGCCGCCGGTATGATATGGAAGTTATATCGTTATGCGATACAATCAGGGATGCGAGATAGATTTATGGCCTTGACCAGAACCCAGGTCGCAAAGCCTGCCCATGAGCATTTAGCAAGACAAATCAGGCGTTGCTGACCCCGAATAGCTCGGCCATCTCGTCGTGGAGAAATCCATAGCCGGGGCGATAGGGTTGAACCCATCTTCCGTCGATCACGAACTGCGGAATTGCACGCTTTCCTACATTGGCGAGGACGAGATCCGCGGCACCCGGCGTAATCTCGATGTCGACTTCGCGGTAGGGAATGTTATGCGAGGTGAGAAAGCGCTTCGCCTCGCGGCAGTCGCGGCACCATGCCGCAGTGTAGACAGTCAGCTCCATAGGCATATTTTACGTGACCCTTTTTCATTGCTCGTGATAGTTGACGATGAGGCCGCCGTCGATGATGTAGGTACTGCCGGTGATATACGAGGCTTCGTCTGAGGCGAGAAAGGCCGCGAGTCCCGCAACCTCATCGGATTTGCCGAGACGGCCAAGCGGGATGTTTTTGAGCAGGGCATCGAGCTTGGGCTTGTCGTCGAGCAGGGATTGATTGATGGGAGTCATGATGGCCCCGGGGGCGATGTTGTTGATGGTGATGCCGAGCGGGCCAAGTTCGACGGCGAGGTTTCGTGTGAGCATGCGCATGGCACCCTTCGAGGCACAGTAGGTGGAGAAGTGCGGGAAGGCCATGTCCTCGTGCACAGAGCTGATGTTGATGATGCGGCCCGGGCGCTTTGCATCGCGCAGGCGGCGGACGAAGGCCTGGGTGAGGAAGAAGGCTCCCTTGAGATTGACGTTGAGGACCTCGTCGTAGTCCTTCTCGGTTACGTCCCAGAAGTCGGCGCCTTTTTCGATACCGGCGTTGTTGACGAGGATGTCGCAGGAGCCGAGCTGCTGCCATGCCTGGTCCACGAGCTTTTGCGTGTCGTCGAGTCTAGAGACGTCGGCCTGCAGGATCATGGCCTTGCTGCCCGCGGCTTCGATCTGCTTTTGTGTGTCGTTGGCACCTTCGGGATGACTGCGGTAGTCAACGACGATGCTGGCTCCTTCCGTGGCGAGGCGCACGGCGATGGCCTGGCCTATGCCTGAGGAGGATCCGGTGACGATGGCGACTTTGCCCGAGAGACGGCCTGGCATGAGAATCCTTTCGTGTGAGAGGAATTTAGAACAAAGCTAGGCTGCTTTCTTAACCTTCGCGGACCACTTCTTCTTCGTCGCCATCGCTGCCTCCGAGGAGGGTTTCCTCTGCATCCATAGGATGCGGGTCGGCTCGCTTCTTTCCACGGCGCGTGAGGAAAAAATCGCTCAGCATCCGGCTGCACTCATTTGCGAGAACTCCGGCGCGGAGATCGGTGCGGTGGTTGAGCTGGGGATGGTTCAGGACGGCGAGCACGCTACCGCAGGCTCCTGCCTTGGGATCGTCGGAGGCGTAGACGAGACGTGCGATGCGTGCGTGCAGGATCGCGCTGGCGCACATGGCGCAGGGCTCGAGGGTGACGTAAAGGGTGCAGCCGCCCTCGGGGGTGAGAAGGCGATAGTTGGAGAGGGCACGGCCGGCCTCGCGCATGGCGACGATCTCGGCGTGGGCGGTGGGGTCGCTGTCGCGGAGGACGCGATTCTGACCGCGGCCGAGGATGGTTTCGCCGTCGGGCGCGAGAACGATGGCTCCGACGGGGACTTCACCCGCGACTTCGGCGGCGAGCGCCTCGGCGATGGCGAGGCGCATCATGCGCTCGTCGAAGGCGTCAGAGTGTTCGTGCAATTCCATCTGTTTCAGTGTAGCGGTCTAGTTCTGCGGTGGAGTGTTGGGGACCAGGACACCGTGATGGTAGACGGCATCCATGTGGCGGGTGTTGCGGACGTCCATCAAGGGATCTGCAGAGAGGATGATCAGGTCGGCGGAGTAGCCTTCCTTGACGAGTCCGACAGTGACCTTCGGGTTGATCTCATGCAGCAGACGGCCGTTCTCGCCAGTCGCCAGCGTGATGGCCTGCAGGGGCGTGAGCCCGGCGGCGACGAGGTCTTCGAGCTCGCGATGCTCGGCGAAGCCCGGGATGCGGCCTGGAACGGCGCCGGAGTCGGTTCCGAAGGCGATGTTCACTCCTGCGTCACGGAGGGCCTTGAGATTTTTCATGGCCATTTCATAATCTTTCTTCGCCTGTTCGGTCTGGGGTGCGGCCAGGGTCTTTTCGGCGTAGTCAGGGGCTTGTAGCTTTGCGAGCAGTTGAGGGCCAGCCGCCTGTTGGAAGAAGGACGACTTCATGACATCGGGATCGGAGGCGTAGAGGTAGAAGGCTTCGACGAGTGTGAGAGTGGGGATGTACCAGATCTTGTGATCGATGAGAGAGGTAGCGAAGGCGGAGTCGACGGCTTGATCGCGAACGGAGTGGGCGAAGATGTCGACGTTGGCGTTGACCAGGCTCTTCGCATCGGCGAAGGCGTAGACGTGTGCCGCAACCTTCAGGTGGCGTTTGTGCGCTTCTTCGATAACGGCGGTGTAGACGGCCGGATCCATGGGAGGAAGCTTGCCATGGCCGCTGTCGAGCCACATCTTGACTAGATCAGCGTGATGCCCGGCCAGTTCATCGACGACTTTGCGTGCTTCGTCCGCATTGGCGGGGCGGTAGATCTGGTCGGGCGCTACATCGAGGACGGGCGCTCCGTTGGGAACACCGATGCCGCGACCGGCGGTAAGGATGGTGGCTCCGCCGAGTTTACCTGCACGCTGCTGGTCGCGGAGTTCGTAGACGAGATCACGGTTGAGGCCGAGAGAGACGATGGTGGTGACGCCGTACCGCTCGAACTGATTGAGGGCCGCGGTGACGTTCTCGGTGGTGTAAGCGTTTGCCGAGGGGGTGGCATTGTCGAGCAGGATGCCGAGGTGCGAGTGCGCGCTGATGAGTCCGGGGATGACGGTCTTGCCGGCGCATTCAACGATGTCGACACCTTTCGGCGCATCTTGTTTGTAGGTGGGTTTGACGCTCTCGATGTAGCCCTTATGGAGGGTGATGTCGACGTGTGGGCGGACCTGAGCGCCGGTGCCGTCAACGAGGGCGGCGTCGTGCAGGAGGATGGGCTTCTGCTGGGCCGCTGCGACGATGGCAGCAGAGAACATTAGGGCGCAAGGGATGATTCGCATCAGGTCTCCGAAATTTAATTACGAAACGTAACGGTAAAGCTTCTTTGGATGCGTGCATTCAGGATCAGGTTTACGCGGGCTCCTGTTGCGTCATGCAGTGTAGCGCGCCGAGGCCCCAGATGAGATCGATGCAGTGGATTCCGGTTACGCGGCGGTCAGGGAAGCAGTCCGCGATGAGGTTGAGGGCATGGCGATCGTTGGGGTCGTTGAAGGTGGGAACCAGGACGAGGTCGTTGCCGATGTAGAAGTTGGCGTAGCTGGCGGGGAGGCGCTGGTTGTCGAAGACGACGGGGGCAGGCATGGGCAGCTCGATGATGCGGAAGGGTTTGCCGTCGAGATTGCGGGCGGAGCGGAGGCGGTCGAGGTTTTCGGCCAGCGGAAGGTGATTTTCGTCGTGGGTGCTGGGCTCGACGCAGGTGAGGATGGTGTCTTCGGCGACGAAGCGGGTGATGTCGTCGATGTGGCCGTGAGTGTCGTCGCCGGCGGTTCCGCGGTTGAGCCAGAGGGTCTGGTCGATGCCGAGGTAGTCGTGGAAGGCCTGCTCGAGCTGCTCTTTCGAGACGCCGGGGTTGCGTTGCTGGATCTCGGAGAGGAGGCACTCTTCAGTGGTGAGGAGGACGCCTGCTCCGTTGGTGTCGATGGAGCCGCCTTCGAGGACGAGGCGGTGCTCTTTGCCGTCTTCGCCGGTGACCTTCGGCTGAAACTCTTCCAGGCCGTAGAGCTTGGCGATGTGGTGCGGGATCTGGTCGTCGCGTCGCCAGTTGTCGTATTTGGCCCAGGCGTTGAAGCGCCAGTTGTTGAGGGCGAGCTCGCCCTTGGGGTTTTTTACGAAGATGGGGCCGGAGTCGCGGAGCCAGACGCGGTCGGTCTGCCAGGGGTGGAAGTGGAGGCGGGCCATGTTGGCTCCGCCGCGGAGGAGGATGTGGCGGGCGCGCTTCTCGGAAGCTTCGTCGTTGACGAGGATGTGGACGTCTTCGCAGCAGGAGAGGTTGCGGACGATCTCGGCGTAGACCCAGGGGATGGGCTGGAATTTTCCGGGCCAGTCTTCAGCGTTATGGGGCCAGGCGATCCAGGTGGCGGTGTGAGGGGCCCATTCGGCTGGCATGCGGAAGTTCCGGTCGCGAGGTGTAGTCATCTGGCTCTCTGTCCTGGTTGTTCTGAGGGGGTACCCCTCCTGCCTTAATTGCGCAAAATCTTCTAGAAATGGAACTTAGGTCCGGACCTCGGATGGATTCCCCTATTTTGGGGCTGCAGTTCCATCTCTTGTTTAAGTATAGCGAGGCGGAGGGAACTCATCGGCACTGAGGATGTGACTGACGGGTTAAGGTTTAGGGGTGGGTGGGGGTTGACAGGTTTCTGGGGAGTTTCCGGGAGGGTGGGCATTCTGCAAACCCACCTTAGTCTTGTGCCGGCTCCGCCGTGCCGAGCCGAAGATGGGGCACCCGGCGTTCGTGGCGATACAAGCGAAATACAGGGATTCCTCGGCTTCGCTCGGAATGACGACTTCTGAGGTGCTTCCGCTCGGAATGAACGGCTTCTGAGGTGGCTTGAATTGGAACACGCCCTGGAGAGTGGGTGGATTCAAGTGGCTTCCTCTAAGGCGTATTAGGATGGGACGTGGTGGGAAGTTTCATCATTTTGTAATGTCACAGAGGTTATCCAGGATGGCTATCAGCGTCGGAGCGACAACGACCACACAGCATTCCGGAGCGCGCAAGACTGACGTCCGGGCCATGAGCATCGCGACGATGCTCTTTTTCATGTGGGGATTTCTGACGTGTCTGAATGACATCCTGATCCCGCATCTGAAGGGGATCTTTGAACTGAACTACGGGCAGGCGATGCTGGTGCAGTTCTGCTTCTTCTCGTCGTACTTCATCTTTGCCCTGCCTTCGGGGAAGCTGGTGGAGTGGAAGGGATACAAGGGCACGATGGTGATCGGGCTGCTAGTGATGGCGGCGGGGGCGTTCCTGTTTCTGCCCGCGTCGACGGCGGCATCGTTCGGACTGTTTCTTTCGGCGCTGGTGATCCTGGCGGCGGGAATCACGAGCCTGCAGGTGGCGGCGAACCCTTATGTGGCGAACCTGGGACCTCCGGAGACCGCGGCGGCGCGTTTGAACCTTTCGCAGGCATTCAACTCGTTCGGGACCTTTGTGGCTCCATTTTTTGGGGGAGCGCTGATCCTGGCTTCGGCTCCGATTGCGCCGGAGAAGCTGAAGTCGTTTTCGGCGGCGGCTCTTCAGGCGTATCGCTCGGAGCAGGCTTCGTCGGTGCGGCTCCCTTATATGGGAATTGGATTAATGCTGGTTCTGCTGGCGATTGCGCTGGCGCTGGTGAAGCTGCCGACGATGGATTTCACACGCGACATCCGGCCGGGTGAGATGGATGCGGACGTGGCGGGGGACAGCATCTGGAAGCATCCGGTGCTGCTGGCCGGGGCGCTGGCAATTTTTGTGTATGTGGGGGCGGAGGTCTCGATTGGGAGCTTCCTGGTGAACTACTTCGGCCTGTCGGACATTGCGGGGCTGTCGGAGCACGTAGCGGCGCGGTATGTCGCGTTGTACTGGGGCGGCGCGATGGTGGGAAGGTTTATAGGATCGTGGCTGCTGACGAAGGTACGGACCAGCCTGGTGCTGGGAACAGCGGCGGTGTTGGCCGGCGGGCTGGTGGTGATGTCGATCCTGACGCATGGGCACACGGCGATGTGGGCGATCCTGTCGGTGGGGCTGTTCAACTCGGTGATGTTTCCGAGCATCTTTACGGTGGGGCTGACGGGGCTGGGACCGCTGACGTCGAAGGGGTCGAGCCTGATGGTGGCGGCGATTGTGGGCGGAGCGCTGATTCCGCTGGCCGAGGGACACCTGGCGGATGTGGTTGGAGTACAGCACGCGTTTGTGATCCCGGCGGTTTGCTATATCTACATCGCGCTGTTTGGGTATCTGGGGGGAAGACGGGCGGAGCGCGAGGTTGGGATCGTCAAGCCGGTTTAAGGGTGTGGGCCGATCCGGAAACATTCTGGATCGGCCTTAGATCGAAAACAGGCAACGGCAAGAACAAAGACTAAATACAGGGATCTCTCCACTGCGCCGCGCGGTGAAGCTGCGCGGCTTCGGTCGAGATGACGTGGTTTTTGTTTGAGGCTGCTTGGCTTCTGTTTGAGATGGCGATGGTTGGTAGATGTTGCCGAGTGACTTGTCTTTTGAGTGTGCTCAAGTGCGGTGGGTGTGCTCTTGAGCGATGCAACCGCAGGTTCTTCGACTGCGCTCCCTGCGGTCGCTTCGCTCAGGATGACAAATTCATGGCGTGAATTTGTCATCCGTCCTTCTAGAGCGAGATGCGGGTTAGAACGAGATGCGGCCGCTGAATCGGAGGGTTCGATTGCTGGTGGAGATTACGCTGGTGATCTGTCCGAATCCGGAGTCGTTGACGTTTGCGGTTGGATTGCTCCACTGAGGCGTATTGGTTACGTCGAAGGATTCAGCTTTGAGGACGATGGCCATCTCGTGGTAGATGGGGATGTTTCGCGTGAGGCCGACGTCGAGGTTGAAATATCCAGGGCCGCGAATCGAGTTGCGGCCGACGTTTCCGTTGGCTGCGCTCGAAGGTAGCTTGACGATGTTGCCCTGGTTGACGAAGTAATACGGAAATGTTGTCGAGCCGCCGGTGTATTTCGTTCCATTCAGTTTCAGATTGCTGACCTGGTTGGGAACGACTGTGTCTCCGTTTCCATTTTGCGATGTGTCCGTAATCTGGAAGGGGCGCCCGCTGTAGTACGTCGTGATGGTGTTCAGGTCGACTCCACCGATGATGCGGCCGAGGATTCCGTGATTGAGGAACTGGCGTCCGGGGCCGAAGGGCATCTGGTAGACCGTCCACAGGGCATTGAGGTGGGTGCGGTCGAACTGCGAGTTGGCGAAGTTTCGCTTGAGCTGAGAGGGCACATTGAACGTCAAGGCCGCCAGTGTGCTGTCGGTATCGAAGTTGTTCATGGAGTGCGACCAGGTGTAGCTGTAGCCGAACTGTAAGGACTTGAGCTGACGATCGCTGATCTGGAGCTGCATTCCGGAATACTCCACATCGCCGAATGGAAGCACGTTGAGGATCTGGCCGGTGTAACGCCGCGCTCCGCCGGGAGCATTCGCGTTGCTGAAGAGTGGCCGGCTTGCCGCGCCGAGCGGACTCACTCCTCCCGCGTTGATGTCCAGTCCAGCCACTTGGCGAACGTGGTGGGTCCCGACATAACCGATGTTCACTACAACATCCTTAACAATGTCGCGGTCGATGAATAGATTCCATGTCTCGAGATATCCGCGTCGCCACTTCTGGGGAGCAGTCTGAGTGGTGTAGTTGTAGGGCAGCGGGACGACGCCTGAGGAGATATCGGGAATGCCGACGGTGGGGATTCCCGCGGTGAGAGTTCCGCTGGGAAGAGTGGTTGCCCCTTCCGATGTGAGCGCGCCTGCGGGAATGTAGTTGTTAGCTCCCGTGTTGTTGAGAGTGATCAGCGCGGGGTAGGAGTCGCGGAAGAAGCGATAGTTTTCCGGGTCGACGGTGAGGCCGGCGCCTGCGCGAATGACGGTCTTGTCGTTGATGCGGTAGTTGATGCCGAGGCGAGGAACCAGCTGGCCATGGCCTACGTCTTCGCCGGTGTTGGTGGGGGTGTTACCGCGTCCGCCGATCAGGACATTGCTGGTTGCGGGGTCAAAGCGGAAGACGCCGGTATGGTCTCGATTCGCGAAGGGGTAGTACTCGTAACGAATTCCATAGTTGACGGTGAGGTTGGGAGTGGCCTTCCAAGTGTCCTGCGCATAGAAGCCAAAGGAGGAGAAGCGTGGGCCATTGGGCTGGAAGAGCTGAACCGTCTTGCCGATGGCCTGAGGCAGGCCGAGGAGAAGGTCTGCAACGGAGCGGTAGTAGTTTGGGCCGTCGGCTGGGTCTTTGCTGTTTGTTGCCGTGACGCCTCCGGTGAAGGTGAACTGGCCTCTGGGGCCTGCGTTGTTGGCCTGCAGGTGATTGATGGCGGAGTGAACGTATTCGCCTCCGAACCGGAAGGCGTGCTTGCCGCGAATCCAGGTGGCGTTGGCGTTGCCGACGTACTGCATGTCGCGAAACTGAAATGGATTGGACTGGATATAGTTTCCGAAGCTGGACAGGTTCGAGGGGATGAAACCGGGGGTACCCGACTGGAACGGAGTTGAACCATTGGTTCCGGAGATTCCAAGGGTGTCGAGTCCGACGTTCTGACCGTAGTCGGGGGCGTGGGAGGCAAGATTGATTCGAACAAAACCAGCATTCGCATCCAACAGAAAGTTGGGAGTAAATGCGTGCGTGGTGCCGAGGCCGATGTTTTGAATGGTGCCGGGAGCCGAGCCTGGCTGACCGCCATCCCAGGTGTTGCCGATGGCGCCTCCCAGGGCGGGAGGATCCACGATCAGCGATCGTTGCACTGAATACCTTCCGAAGAAGGTGGTTCGCGATGTGGGGTTGTAGCTTACCTTGGCGTCGTAAGAGGACCGATCGTACTGCAGGACGGCGCCGCCGGGATAGTTTCCAGATGTGGCATTGATCTTTTCTGTCGGCAGAAGCGCTAGGATCTTCTGCGTGGCGGGGCTGAGACGCGAGGCTGGAATTTTATTGTTCGGGAACGGGCTGCGACCTGAGCCGTCGGCATTTCCTGTTGCCGGATCGTAGATGGGAGTGCTGATGGCTGAGAAATCGCCGCCGCGCAACGCGGCAAGAGGGACGTTCATCGCTGAACCGGTTTTGAACTGGCGCAGGGAGACGCGGTTGTATCCGAAGAAGAAGAACAGCTTGTCTTTGAGGATAGGACCACCGATGTTGCCGCCGAATTCGTTGTAGATGTTCTTGGGGGCGATGGGTGTGGTCGAAGTGCGGACGAAGTACTGCCTGGCATTGAACTGGGAGATGGAGTTGTACTCCCAAGCGCTCCCATGAAAGTGATTGGTGCCGCTTTTCACGATCAGGTTCGCGGCGATGCCGCCAGCGGCGCCCTGCTCTGCGTTGAAGCTGTTGGTGACGATGTTGGCGGATTCGATGGAATCGGTGGGCGGGATGTACGCGACGATGGACTGCAGCCACGGATAGCCTACGGCCGCGCCGTCGATCTTGGTGGAGTTGATCGTGTTGGAGACTCCGTTGGCTGTTACGGCTTGCGTGCGGCCTGGATTTCCGGCTTGCGAGTTGTTTTCTGTTGGTGGTGGGATTCCGGGAATGAGGCGATAGAGGCCCTGGAAATTACGCCCTGCGGTCGATGTCGTGGGCAGCTCCTTAACCTGGGTCGGGCTGATCTCGTAATTTACATCGGCGCGATCGGTCTGCAGAGCGGGAGGCGCAGTGCTGACCTCGATGCTCTCGTTCACAGTTCCGGTCGTCATCGTCGTATCGATGCGTCTAGTCTGGTTGGCGCTGATGGGCACACCTTTGCTGACGCTTTGGCCGAAGCTGGTGGCGGAAAAAGTGATGTCGTAGACGCCCGGCTGCAGATCTGTGAATTGATAGCTTCCCGAGGAATCCGTCGTCGCAGTGCGGGAGAAGCCGGTAGAGGGATTAGCGGCGGTGACCTGCGCTCCGGGAACCACCGATCCACTGGGATCGGTTACAACGCCGGTGAGGCCTCCGTAGAGTGTCTGCGCAGATAGGGGCCCGGTAAAACAGAAAAAACTCGCAAAAAGGGCGAGACAGTAGATGAACTGTCTTCGGAATCGAATGAGCACTCGGTCTCCAAAATGTATGGATTATCGTTCATGAAATCGGAATGACTATAGAGAGCGTGAAAATTGCTTGTCAAACCTGAGACTGTGTCGAAGCTGAACGATTTCGAGACGCGATGATGCGAAGACCTTTGTGTCGAATCAGCGTTGCCGCAGATAGAGTCTGTAGCTGTTTGACGGAACGCTTGTGCTGGCCCAGTGAATGGGGTCGGGCGGGTGAACTTCTTTGTAGAGCCTGTAATCGCTGGTGAGGAGGCTCGCGAGTTGGGGCCAGCGATTTATCTTGTCGAAGTTGTTTGGGCGGCCGCAATCCTGATTACTCAGGATGAGCACATCGGGTGTGTGAGCGGTCAGAGTATTCCAGAATTCTTTGCGGTACTGGCGGACGACTGGGTTGTCTTCCGGTTGGAAGAGGTAGCAGTCGTAGAGGAAGCCGGTGCTTTGCTCGAGCTGCATTCGATACAAGGTGGTTATGCATCCGGAGGTGAAGTCGATGCATTGAACCTTCCGATCCAGCGTGGGGCCTCCGAGTGTTAGCAGGTCTTTTTGCAAGAGCTGGCTGAAGTCGTTAGGGCTGGAGCGCAGATGCAAGGTTTTTAGAAGGCACTGAGGGGCAAGGATGAGAGAGGTGAAGAGAAGTCCTGTGGCCGCGATGGTGTTGAGAGTCTTTATGGGCGGGCGCTGCTCGAGGGCTCGAGAGAAGCCGAGACAGACAAGAAGAATGAAAAATGCGTCTGCGGGATAACGGTGGTAGGGCAGGGCCTTTCTTTGCAGGTAAAACGAGGCGAGGCCGGCGAGAAATGCGATGGCTACCAGCTTCTCCGTTGTGCTGAACAGGTCGAGATTTTTATTATAGCGGACTACGAGGACAGCCAGCCAGAGGAGAAGCAGAGGGAGAAGAGATGAGGGAAGCGGATGCAGGAGAAAGTAGCTGGTTGGCAGGCGGAGTAACTGGTTGTGGAGGGGGATGAGTCCTGTGGCTGTTTGCCAGAAGGAGCTGAGTGCGTGGATGCGCAGCAGGAAGCATACGGCGATTGCCGGGGCGATGAGGAAGGATAGAACGCTGCCGAGGAGGGCTTGTGCTCTCGTCCCTGTTGTCTTCGCACGAAAGTAGATGACGTATGCCAGCATGGCGATCCAGAAAAGAACCGCTGTGGGTTTTATGGTGAACGCGATTCCGGAGCAGAGGCTAGCGAGGACGAGGGGAGATAAGCGATTTCTGCGAAGCGCAGAAGCAAAGAAAGCAGCCGATGCAAGAAGCAGTACGGTCATGACGAGGTCTCGTTGACCGAGCTCGTTCATTCCGTCGCGCCCGTGAATGAGAATGAAAACGGCTCCTGCGAGAACACCGGCGAGGCGGTCATAGGGCCACGCGAGTAGGGTCATTTCAGCGGCGGCGATGAGGCCCAACGCGATGTCGAAGAGGCGCCATGCGAGAGAACCGCCTCCGAAGAGATGAATCACGATCCATTCCACGGCGTAGGTGCCGGGCAAGTTGACATCGACGATGTCGCGGTAGGGGACTCTGCCCCGGTCGATGAGGAAGGTGATGTAGTGGATCAGCGACGCGTCGCCGACCAGGAGCCAGTGAATCGAGGTGATGGAGAAGATAGCGACGCAGAGGATTGCGGCGGATGCACTCAAGCGACGAAGGAACGGGACCATGGGCCTGCTTCTGGGGCGAGCTTCTTTCTTTGAAGAGTATTGTATGGGCGTAGATGCTTCTACAGCGTCTATGAGCTGGATGGAGCGTTGAAACGCAGGTACTCCGCTCCATTTACCAGAAGCAGCTGGGCGATACCCTGGATGATGCCATCGAAGGCGACGCGGTCCGGCGCATTTGGTATGGAAGCCAGGTAGAACGATCCATCCGTAGCTTGAACGAGAGGCGTTCCGTTCAGATGCAGGACAGAGTCTATTTCGGTGATTCTGATTGCTCCCTTCCAGGGATCGTCGTTGACGTAAAGTCCCCCGTACTTCGAAGTACTGAATTCAGGAATCGAAGCCGAGACGGGAGGCCTGGGCTTTTCTGCCGCAGGTGCGGGGATGGGGGCGGGAGACGCGGTTCCTGCTACCTGGGCGACGAGAGCCTGGGTGGCGAATCGGGCCACCGGCATCGGACGGTATCCCAGTTGCGCGTTGATGGATGCGAATGCGGCCACACCGCGGGAAAGGTTGAGGTAGATGGCTGACATGAAGCTGACCATGCCACCGGTATGCATCGCGATGTGGTCGCCGTCTGTGATATCAACACCGATGCCGTAGCCGTATCCAGCGTGCGGACCCCACTCTTCGGTGTCGATGTGATGGGCCGTCATGGTCTCAAAGCTCTCTTTGGAGAGGATGCGCGTGCCACTGTCGGTGACGCCGCCGCGCAGCAAGCAGCGAAGATACTTCGCCATGTCGGCGGGTGTGGAGGCGACACAACCGGCGCTGGTGTCCTCGTGGAAGGACGGCGCCTGACGCAGCGGATCGAAACGCCGGTAAGGGGCGTCGACGGCCGCTGGGATGTAGCTGATCGATTGCAAGGCCCACTCCGGCCCGCCGAGGGCGGAGCGTGAGGCTGTCATTCCGACGGGACGAAAGATGCGCGAGACGAGGGACTCCTGGTAGGAGCGGCCATCGCACATCTCGACCAGCCGGCCGACTACGTTGAAGGCCATGTTGGAGTAGAAGTACTGCTTGCCGGGGGCGTAGCGCTGTTCGTGGGTCCAGAAATTCCGCGGAAAGAAGAGTGATCCACCGTTGGGCATGCCGCTTGAGTGGGTGAGGATGTGATCGAGTGTGACGGGGCCGAAGGAGGTCTTCCATGGAAGCCAAGGAAGGTACTCGAGGACGGGGCGATGGAGATCGAGCTTGCCCTCTTCGACCAGTTGCAATACGGCAATTGTCCCCATCGATTTTGAGATGGAACCGATCTGAAACAGACGGTTGGGCTGGAGAGGCTTCTGCTCTTCGAGATTTTCGTAACCGTAGCTGGCCAGATATTCCTGGCCATGCAGATCGGTTAGTGCGAACTGCAGGCCGGGAGCGGCGTTGCGCTGCATGTAGGTGGAGATCTCGCTGTCGAGGCGCGTTCGTAGGGCTGGTGGGATGGTGGAGTGTTCTCTGATGGGGGCGGGATTTTTGGAGGGTGCACCGGCGGCTGGCAGAGTCTCCGAAGTCCATAGAAGCGGTGCGGCTCCTGCTGCCTGAAGAAATTTTCTGCGATTCATGAATCGGCCTCCTGTGCTCGCTGGTGTTGTGCGAGTTTTTTGATTTGCTTGGAGTGCTGCGTGTTAACCGCAGGTCCCGTTCGACTTCGCTCAGGGCAGGTCCTTTGACTGCGTCTTTGCTTCGCAAAGACTTCGCTCAGGATGACACTTTTTGTGGAGGAAGTGTAGAGACAGTTCGAGGCGGTTCGCGCTTTTGCGCGAATGTCCCACTCATGCGATGAAGCTGCATGAATGGGGCACCCGGCGACGGATCAGTTGAATCATCGTCCTGTTTCTGGGGAACGTCCGAGATACTTCTTTCTGCGAGGTCTATTGTAGGGGGCCAATTCTTCGTGCCTAGCTGCTTCTACTTTTCTTTGAAGACAAAGTAGGTCGTTGTTGTTCCGGGTGCGACTTTGACCCAGTGCGGTACTCCGGCGGGGATGTGAACGGTATCGCCGGTGTGGAGGATGATCTCTTTGCCGCCTTCGAGGGATGGTCCGCGAGTTTCGCCGGGCTGGTTGGGTAGGCCGTGGCCGCCCTGTATGTTGCCGCCGCTGACGAGGATGACACTTCCTTTGGTGATGACCATCTGGTCGGCCCAGCTCTCATGCAGTTCAGCATCGCCGGTGTGGACGCGGACGACGTAGAGAGTGCGAGCGGAGCCGAAGTCATCGATCGTGTCCATACTGAAGCCTGCGGGGCTGGCTTTGGCGGCGGTGGTGAGCTTTGCCTCAATTTTGGCGAGGTCGGCAGCGGTGTGAAGTGTGGGGTCGGATTGGGCGAGGAGAGGTGCGGTGAGCGAGGCGAGAAGGAGGATTCTGGCGAGATGCATGGATTTTCCTCTGGAGTCAGGATGGAGGAATTGTACTGTGAGGACCTCACGTTTGTGAGGCCAGGAGGTTTGGTTCCAGAGAACGCTCGGCCTTCTTATTGTTCATTGTCTGTTAAGGAAAGATTGCTAGCGTAAATGGACCATGCTGGCTGTTCTGTCTCTCTCTGCCTTGTTATCTGTTCAGCCCCCGACTGACTCGACGTTACCTCCTGTAGAAGCTCACCTGGTACATCTGACCGAGGGGCGTGGCGTGCAGATTTATAAGTGCACTGGTGAAGGGAAGGAGTTCAACTGGGTCTTGCAGGCTCCTGAGGCCAAGCTCTTCGATCCTTCAACGCACAAGCAGGTTGGAACCCACGGTGCGGGGCCGGTCTGGACGTGGGAGGATGGAAGTTCGGTGACGGGGAAGGTTCTGGCGAAGTCTCCTTCACCGGATTCGGCGAGCATTCCGTGGCTCCTGCTTTCGGCGACTCCATCGGGTGAACGCGTCGGGATTCTCTCGCGGGTTCGCTTGGTTCGCAGGTCCGATACCCACGGAGGTGAGGCGCCCGGCACTGGCTGCGATGCACAGCATGTGGGCCAGTCGTTGCGGGTTCCTTATACGGCGACTTACAGCTTTTATAGAAGTGAATAGAGCAAACGCTTCCTCTAATCGAGGAAGCGTTTGGCGATGCCTTCGTAGGCGTCGATACGTCGGTCGCGTAGGAAGGGCCAGTGCTGGCGGGTGACCTCGATGAGTTTGGGGTCGAGGTCGGCGATGAGGATCTCTTCCTTGTCGTGGCTGGCCTGGGCGAGGATGCGGCCGAAGGGGTCGGCGATGAAGCTTCCGCCCCAGAACTGGAGGCCGGATTGTGGGGTGTGGTCGCCGGGGCCGTGGAGCTCGACTGTGGCGGGGTTGCCGTCGGCTGCTTCGACCTTGAACTTGACGTCGCCGTGCTCGTGGCCGACGCGGTTGACGGCGCAGACGAAGACGCCGTTGGCGATCGCGTGGGCGCGTTGGGCGGTCTGCCAGGCGGAGTATTGAGCGTCGCCGAACTCTTCCTTCTCAGAGGGGTGCCAGCCGATGGCGGTGGGGAAGAAGAGGACTTCGGCGCCTTTGAGCGAGGTGAGGCGAGCGCCTTCGGGGTACCACTGGTCCCAGCAGACGAGGGTGCCAATGGGGCCGGAGGTGGTTTGGGTCGCTTTGAATCCGAGGTCGCCGGGGGTGAAGTAGAACTTCTCGTAATAGAGGGGGTCGTCGGGGATGTGCATCTTGCGATACATGTCGGCGATGCGGCCATCCTTTTCGATGGTGACGGCGGTGTTGTGGTAGAGGCCGGGGGCGCGGCGTTCGAAGAGCGAGGCAACGAGGACTACGCCGGTCTCCTGGCAGACGCGGGTAAGGACGTCAGTGGAAGGGCCGGGGATGGGCTCGGCGAGGCCGAAGAGGCCGTGGTCTTCGCGCTGGCAAAAGTACTGGGCTCGGAAGAGCTCCGGCAGGCAGACGAGAGTGGCTCCCTGGCGTGCGGCATCGTAGACACGTTCGGCGGCCCTGTCGAGGTTGACCTTGGTGTCAGGGTCCATGGACATCTGGATGAGGGCGACGCGCCGGGTGTTTGCGGTTTTGTTGTTCGTAGTCATGGCTGTCTTCTTTAGTTTATCGGGTTTGGCCGCGCGGGGATGTTGCGTGTTATTGGCGTGAGGTTAATGTTGGCTGCATGGCCGGGGATACCGGCCGGATGACGATGTCCTGCTGCGAAGGTCGAAGGATCTGCGGTTTGCGTTTGTAAATCCCGCATCCTGCAAGGGGGACGCAGATCCTTCGACTTCGGCTGCGCCTTCGCTCAGGATGACACCTTATTTGATATTGCGGGCTCTATCAGGACTCAGGGCACTAGTTTTTGTCGGACATGCGCGGTACGGGGCGGGCTACCGGCTCGAGGCGGTTGGCGCTTTGGAAGGGCAGCATCCAGCCGGGATATTCAGGCGGGAGTGCGCTGACCTCGTCGAGCTGCTGGAGCTCGTCTGGTGTGAGCTTCAGGTCGACGGCGGCGATGTTGTCTTCGAGCTGATCGAGGCGTTTGGCTCCGATGATGACGGAGGTGACAAAAGGTTTTGCCAGAACATAGGCGAGGGAGATACGCGCGGGGCTGCAGTTGTGCGCCTTGGCAATGGGCGCCATGACATCGAGGATGCGCCAGGCGCGCTCCTTGTCGACGAGGGGAAAGTCGAATTCGGAGCGGCGGGAGTCGGCGGGTTTCTGGTTGTCGCGAGAGAACTTGCCGGAGAGGAGGCCGCCGGCGAGGGGACTCCAGACGAGGAGGCCGGTCTTTTCAGCTTCGAGGAGAGGGACGAAATCGCGCTCGAGGTCCCGGCCAGCGATGGAGTAGTAGGCCTGGAGGGTATCGAAGCGGGCGAGGTTCTTGAACTGGGAGATGCCGAGAGCTTTTGCGATCTTCCATGCCTGCCAGTTGGAGACGCCGATGTAGCGGACTTTGCCGTGCTGGACGAGGGTGTCGAGAGCGCGGAGAGTTTCTTCGATGGGGGTGATGGAGTCGTTGCCGTGGATCTGGTAGAGGTCGATGTGGTCGGTCTGGAGGCGGCGAAGGCTGGCATCGACAGCGTCCATGATGTGGCCGCGGGAGGCTCCAACGTCGTTACGGCCGGGGCCGGTACGGCCGAAGGCCTTGGTGGCGATAACGACGTCGCTGCGAGGGATGTTGAGGTTTCTGAGGGACTGGCCGAGGGCCTTTTCGCTCTCTCCCTCGGAGTAGACATCGGCGGTGTCGAAGAAGTTGATGCCGGCGTCGATGGATGCCTTGACGAGCTCGTCGGCACCGGCCTGGTCGACGGTGCCGATGGCTCGGAAGAGGCCGGTGCCGCCGTGGAAGGTCATGGTGCCGAAACAGAGGGTCGAGACAAGCAGGCCGGTATCGCCAAGGGTCTTGTATTGCATGGGGAAGTTCCTTAGGCCGAGAGAGTCGGCAGATATTGGGTTAGATGGTGTGAGACGAGGAATTGATACATGCGAGCGGCCAGAGGCTTGCGGGGTCAATTTTCAGGGAAATGTTTGTCGGTGAATGAGATTTGTACTTTGCGGCAGAGATTGTTTTTCCGCGATTGGAGTCTGCGGCTGGCTTGTGGTTTCGCGAGGCAACGGAGGCGGAAATGGATGCTGGCGTAGGATGCAGGGCTTAAATCCTGCCATGAAAGGGAAGAGATGTCTTTTTCCCTTTTTAAAATTCTGATACGTTGAACATAGGGTCTTCTGCCCACGACGCCAGCGGATCCATCTCTCATAACCCCCAAAACGATCCTGTCAGCCGACCATGCCAGTCGTGTATCTCATTGCAGAAGGAGCAAAAGACGTTGAGCGAATTTCGTGATTTCCTGGAACTTTCTTACTCAGAACTCGAGGATCTGAACCTGCAGGCCAAGGAGCAGCGCCGGAAGCGCGTTGCTGCCGATGTCATCCAGGAAGAACGACTCAAGTACCTGACCGATGAGCGCCGCATTAAGGCGGTTACGGTGCTGTTCAGCGACCTCGAAGGCCGTCTGCACATGCTGGACTACGACAAGAAGTTCCTGGTGAAGAGCTACGACAACCTTACGTTCGACGGATCGTCGATCCGGGGCTTTACGGCACAGCGCGAGAGCGATCTGCGCCTGGGAATCGATTGGAGCGCGTTCTACTGGGCTCCCGCTGACGTGTTCGGACCGGGCAAGGTCCTGGTGTTCGGCGAGGTGATCGACAAGAACGGCGAAACGTATTCGGCCGATATTCGCGGCGTGCTGAAAGAGTTCTCGAATGAGCTCTTCAACGAGCAGGGTTACACGCTGAATGCGGCCAACGAGATTGAAGGCTTCCTGTTCGAGGGCATCGATGCGGAGCGGAAGTTCCACGAGACGGGCGTGTTTGAGTACGTCAACAAGGGCGGCTATTATCACTCGCTGCCGGGCGACCCGCTGCGTGAGTTTATCGATACGAGTGCTGAGGTCCAGCGCGCGATGGGATTTGAGAATGAGAAGGACCATCCCGAGGTTGCTCCCTCACAGTTTGAGATCAACTACACCTACGGCGAGGTTGTGGCGGCCGCTGACCAGATTCAGCTGTACAAGCTGATCTGCCGCCAGATTGCGACCCAGATGGGTATGACGGCCAGCTTCCTGCCGAAGCCGGTGGTGGGCGTGAACGGATCGGGCATGCACACGAACGTTTCGATCACGAAGAACGGCAAGAACCTGTTCTGGGATCCGAAGGGCGAGGAGAAGATCTCCAAGCTGGCGTGGCAGTTCACGGACCGCATTCTGACGCACGGCAACGATATCTGCCTGCTGCTGAATGCGAGCGTGAACGCATATCGCAGGCTCGATCCTCACTTCGAGGCTCCGAACCAGATCAAGGCTTCGGCGACGGATCGTGGCTCGATGGTCCGTATTCCGATCGGCAATGAGAAGTCGGCTCGCGTTGAGGTTCGCTCGGTAGGACCGGATGCGAATCCCTACCTGGTGCTGTACTCGATCTTCAAGAGCGGCCTGCATGGGGACACCTCGAAGATCAAGAATCTTCGCCAGGCGGAGCGCTATCTTCCGGACAACGTCTATACCGCGATCGAGAACTTCCGCGGGGCAGACTGGACCACGAAGCTGCTGGGAGCCGATGTGAAGGGTCGCTATGCGGACCTGAAGCAGGCTTCGGCGGATCGTTGCGCCCGGTTGCTGGGCACGGTTGTGAAGGCTCCTGAGGTGCAGTTCCACCACGATGTCTACAATCAGCTGCTTTGGAACCAGTTCTAAGCTGATTCTGTAATGCAGAAAGAAAAGCCCCGGTTTTGTGCCGGGGCTTTTCTTTGTGGTGCAGAGTTGCGAAGCGTTTGACAAGCTGCCGTGCCTATTGCAATCTGCTCGTGTTATCTGGAGGCATGATTTGGAGACGACACATGAGAATGCATGGTTGACGCCAGCGGCGGTGTTGGGCGGGTGCCTGTTTCTGGGTCTGGTGCTTGGCGGGTGGTTATTGGGGACGGAGATTAAAGAGACGCGGCTTGCGGATCGTTATGTGACGGTGAAGGGACTGGTGGAGCGGACGGTGAAGTCTGACAGCGCGGTGTGGCCGGTGACCTTCAAGGAGACAGGAAACGATCTGCAGCAGGTCTATGCGAAGAGCGAGGAGGATCGCGGCGCGGTGCTGAAGTTCTTTACCGCGCAGGGTATCGGCGCGCAGGAGATCTCGGTGGGGCAGATCCAGGTGACGGATAAGCAGGCCAATGAGTATGGCGGCAACAATCAGGGTGGACCGCGGTACATCGTGCAGCAGACGGTGACGGTGAGCTCGAGCGACGTCGATAAGATTTCGAAGGCGGGGCAGAAGACGGCACAGCTGTTACAGGCGGGGATCATTGTGGTTGGAGGGTACGGGCAAGGAATCCGCTACGTGTTCAACGGGTTGAATGCGTTGAAGCCGGACATGATTACGGAGGCGACGAAGAATGCGCGCGCTTCCGCGGACCGGTTTGCGGCGGATTCCGGCAGCGAGGTGGGGTCGATCCGGTCGGCGAACCAGGGTGTGTTTTCGATTTCGGCGGCGGATGCGGGGAGCGGCGGCGGGCCAGGGGAAGAGGGCGGTGGCGGCGGGACGAGTCCTGACGCAAGCATTATGAAGAAGGTCAGGGTGGTGGCTACGGTGGATTATTACCTGGTGAAGTAAAGGGCTTAATTGAGGATTGCAGTTCCGGCTTCGCCTCGAGTGTCCCACCTTAGCGACGATAAAACTGCCGCGAAGATGGGGCACACGGCACGCTCTTCGACTTCGGCTACGCTTCGCTCAGGATGACACTTCTTTTTTCTGGCAGCGACACCCTGGGTTTTTGGACGGATGTTCCGGCCCAGGTGCGATTATCGTTTTCATCGTGCGAATATTGCCAGAGCTTCTTGGTGAATGATAGTTTGGTTTTCTCATCACCTATATGGGGGACGATTTATTTATGCAGGAAAGCTACAACGGGATTGCGGTGCCCACGGATGGCGCGCCGATTCAGTACGCTAACGGAAAATACACCATTCCTGATAACCCGATTATCCCTTTTATCGAAGGAGATGGCACGGGACGCGACATCTGGAAGGCCTCGCAGCGCGTGTTCGACGCAGCAGTGGAGAAGGCTTACGGTGGCAAGCGTTCGGTGAAGTGGTTTGAAGTGCTGGCCGGCGAGAAGGCATATCGCCAGACGAAGAACTGGCTGCCCGATGACACGGTGAAGGCGACGGTGGACTATCGCGTATCGATCAAGGGACCCCTGACGACGCCCGTGGGCGGAGGCATTCGTTCGCTGAACGTTGCGCTGCGGCAGTTGATGGACCTGTACCAGTGCGTGCGTCCGGTGAAGTACTATGCGGGCGTGCCGAGCCCGGTGAAACATCCGGAGAAGCTGGACGTGGTGATCTTCCGTGAGAACACCGAAGACATCTATGCCGGTATCGAGTTCCGCGAGGGAACGCCCGAGGCTGCGAAGTTCATCAGCTTTGTGAACGACGAGATGTTGAAGGGCGGCAAGAAAAAGATTCGCACGGATTCGGGCGTAGGCGTGAAGCCGATCTCGATCACGGGATCGAAGCGGCTGGTTCGTGCGGCGATTCAGTATGCGCTGGACAACAACCGCAAGACGGTGACGCTGGTGCACAAGGGCAACATTCAGAAGTTTACCGAGGGCGCGTTCCGCGAGTGGGGCTACGAGGTTGCGTCCCAGGAGTTCCGCGAACAGACGGTGACGGAGCGCGAGAGCTGGATCCTGGGGAACCTCGAGACGAATCCGAAGCTGACACCCGAGGAGAATGCTGCACTGATCGAGCCGGGAATCGAGTTTGCCGCGAAGGAGTTTGGCGAAGGAGTGGTGGCCGAGGTGAAGCAGGTAATCGCTTCGATTGGCGCTTCGCATGGCGACGGCAAGTGGAAGAAGAAGATCCTGGTGAATGACCGGATTGCTGACTCGATCTTCCAGCAGATTATTCTGCGGCCGGAGGACTACAGCGTTCTGGCGACGACGAACCTGAACGGCGACTACATCTCGGATGCTGCTGCGGCCCAGGTGGGCGGACTTGGAATTGCTCCTGGTGGAAACATCGGCGATGGATATGCCGTGTTCGAAGCGACGCATGGGACAGCTCCGAAGTATGCGGACAAGGATGTGATCAATCCGGGCTCGGTGATTCTGTCGGGCGTGATGCTGTTCGACTTCATGGGATGGACGGAGGCTGCGCGTCTGATCGAGAAGTCGATGGAGACGACGATCGCACAGAAGTTCGTCACGTACGACTTCGAGCGCGGGATGCAGGGCGCGACGAAGGCGAAGACGAGCGAGTTTGCCAGCCGCATGATCGAGAACATGGGCTAGCCACCGGCGTTCGAACACTGAGTGACTGCAAGGACCTGCGAGTTCTAAAAACCGCAGGTCCTTCGACTTCGCTCAGGGCAGGCTCTTCGACTTTGGGCGTGGAGACGTTTCTAGAAATATCGCGAGTATCTGCTGATAAATCGATATCCGCACGGAAATGACGAATATCGTGCCAGCCGTTGTTGGGGCAAAGTATCATGGATGGCAAAGATGCATGGTCTTTTGACCGCGTCTCGAAGGCGACGTACGCCAAAATTTTCTGGAGAGTTCACCCATCATGCGGAAGAAAGTTACTATCGTCGGAGCCGGCAATGTCGGCGCTACTGCAGCTCATTGGATCGCTTCGAAGGAGCTTGCGGATGTTGTGTTGATCGATGTTGTCGAAGGCGTGCCACAGGGTAAGGGGCTGGACCTGTTGGAGGCACTCCCGATTGAGAAGCGCGATGTATCTGTGATCGGAACAAACGACTATGCGGACACGGCGAACTCGGACATCGTTGTGATCACCGCCGGTATCGCTCGCAAGCCGGGCATGAGCCGCGATGACTTGTTGAACACGAACTTCAACATCATGAGCGATGTTGCCGGTAAGGCTCTGGCGGCTTCGCCGAATGCGATCTTCATCATCGTCTCGAATCCTCTTGATGCGATGGCGCAGACTGCGTTCAAGAAGCTGGGGATTCCGCGTGAGCGCGTGATAGGTATGGCCGGCGTGCTGGATTCGGCACGGTTCCGTACGTTTATCGCGGAAGAGCTGAAGGTTTCGGTGGAGAACGTGACGGCGTTTGTGCTGGGTGGTCATGGGGACACAATGGTTCCGCTGTCGCGCTACTCGACGGTTGCGGGGATTCCGATCACGGAGCTGATCGAGCCTGCACGTTTGAAGGAGCTTGAGACGCGTACAGCCAACGGCGGTGCAGAGATTGTGAAGCACCTGAAGACGGGTTCGGCCTACTATGCTCCTTCGGCAGCTGCTGTGGAGATGGTTGAGGCGATCCTGAAGGACAAGAAGAAGATTCTTCCGTGCGCTGCTTATCTTGAGGGCGAGTACGGCATCAAGGGGCTGTATGTTGGCGTGCCCTGCAAGCTGGGATCGAAGGGGCTGGAACAGATTATCGAGATCAAGCTGACCGCCGATGAGCAGGCTGCACTGAACAAGAGCGCGGATGCGGTGAAGGAGCTTTGCACTGTGATCGGCGTGGCGTAAGAGGCTGCAGCTACAAATCGAAAAGGTCCGCTCACTGAGCGGGCCTTTTTAGTGTCCCTCTATAAAGCTCTTCAATATTTCGAGTGTGCCGTTCCAATAGAAGACTGAATGTTTATAAATGGCTTCCGTTGGAAAATTGCTCAATGTGAATGCGAGGATTGTCCGATCTTCTACGGATGTCAATTTAAACTCAAGTACAGAATAGTTGGAAGGTTGATCGGACAGTCGAGATAGCGAACTCAAATGGCTGTACTGGAGCATCTTTTCAGGGGTGAACTGTAGAACTGCGCCGGTGTTTTCAAAAGAAGTGCCATGCAGGTTCCCAGAGATAAGTATTGAATTTCCGACTTTCCAGTCTGTGATCACATTCAGTTCTGTTTCTGACATCCACTCCTTCATTCGTTCAGGACGGGTGAGAGCATCCCAGACCTTTGAAGGCGCAGATTCAATCAAGATTTCCTTGTGAAATACTTTGGGTGTTTGTGTTTCCTGATTGATCATTCGATCGCCGTCTTCGATACTTGCGAATATTCCTGCCAATCATGGGAAGCTTCGAGATATCAAGAAAGAGCCCGCCAGTGTAGGCGGGCTCTTTTCGGTTCAAAGCTGAACTAAGCTACGCGCTCGATGGTGATGGACTCGAGGACGACGGGGGTCTTGGGGCGGTCCATGCCGTCGCGGGAGACCTTGGAGATCTTCTCGACGATGTCGTAGCCTTCGACGACTTCACCGAAGATTGTGTGCTTGCCGGTGAGCCAGCTAGTGGGAGCGACGGTGATGAAGAACTGCGAGCCGTTGGTGTTGGGGCCGGCGTTGGCCATGGCGAGCTTGCCCTTCTCCTGGAAGCCGTGCTTCGAACCGCGAGTTTCATCGGCGAACTTGTAGCCGGGGCCGCCCATGCCGGTTCCTTCGGGGTCGCCGCCCTGGATCATGAACTCAGGGATGACGCGATGGAAGACGGTTCCGTCGTAGAGCTTGTCGCCCTTCTTGCTGCGGCTCTCCCACTGCTTGGTTCCCTCGGCGAGGCCGATGAAGTTCGCGACAGTCTCGGGAGCGTCCTTCTCGAAGAGCTCGGTGACGATGGTGCCCTCGGACGTCTTGAATGTTGCGTAGGTGCCTGGCTTTCTTGCCATGTTTTTTCTCCTTTAAAGAATCGGACGTTGTGATTGAGGCCCTTCGAAGAGGATGAAGGGACAAAGAATTATTGAGGTGGTGCGGCAGCGGGGGCAGCGAGGGCCGGAGCAGGGAGTGCCGGCTCCGGAGGCATGGGCTGACCGTCGCGAACGATGGTGATCTTGTTGATGACGACAGGGGTGTTCGGCTTGTCGTTCTCGTCGCGTGGCACGCGGGCAATGGAAGAGACGAGCAGGACCGTGTGGGAGTCGCACTGACCGAAGATGGTGTGCTTGCCGTCGAGCTGCTGGACGGGAGCTTCGGTGATGAAGAACTGCGAGCCGTTGGTGCTCGGACCGGAGTTAGCCATAGCAAGGCGTCCGGGTTCGTCGAAGGTGAGGGTGGGGTCGAACTCGTCTTTGAAGAGATAGCCGGGGTCGCCGCGGCCGTCGCCCAGCTTGTCGCCACCCTGAATCATGAATCCGGGAATGACGCGGTGGAAGGTGGTGCCGTTGTAGAAGGGCTGGCCGTGAACCTTCTGAAGGGTCTTCGGGTCGGTCCAGTCCTTGGAGCCATCGGAGAGACCAATGAAGTTGGCTACGGTTACAGGAGCCTGGGTGTCGTAGAGCTTGCAGGTAAGGCGCCCCATGGTGGTGTCGATGACGGCGGTAGGACCGGTGGGGGTGACAGGAGCTTTTGCCTGGCTGGCGGCGCTGGGGGCATCGGGAAGGGCATCGGATGCCGGGGTGGATGGGGTTTGCGGGGGGGCGGGCGGTGTCGACGGTGACGGGGCCGCCGGCGGTTGAGGCGGCGCTGGCTGAGATTGAGCCAGGGCCGAACCGCTGCCAAGGGCCAGGGTAAGTACCAGAAGACGAAGCGTCATGCGTAGCTTAACTCCATAGAACAGGCTATCTCAGACGCTCTGTTGGAGCAATTCGCGAAGATCACATAAGGCGGCGCAGCAGGCTGCGAACGAGCTCGAGCGAGCCGCCATAGACAACGTGCGCGGCCCAATGCTGGAGGTGGTCGGTACCGGGAGTTTCGGCCGGGGAAGGGGCCAGCTGGAAGGCAGGGACGGCGACTTCGTCGGCGCAGAGGAAAAGAAGAGTGCCATAGGCAGTTCCGCCGCCGGTGGTGACTTCCGGCACGAGCTCGGCAGCGACACCATAAACGGCTCCCATGAGAGTCCCGAAGGCGTAGTGAACAGCCTGCCCGGCTTTTTTCTTATCGTGCTCTGCAAGATCTTTTCCGGTGGCTTCGGCGATCTTGCGAGCTACTTTTTCGGTAGAATCCTCGTGCTGTGCCGTTTCCTCGGCCTTCTGCCGCTGGTCGCGTTCGATGACTTCTTTGGATTCATGGTGCGCGAGCCGGTACTGTTTCTCGGCAGCCTTCTGGCTGGCTGAGGTGAGCTTCTGGAACTGGTCCATGATGAGGGTTGCGGCAATTCCTGCAGCGATACCAGTAACCACTCCGCGAACTACGTTGGGATGATGCCTGCGCCGAAACCATTTTGTAACCAAGCTGCACCTCGCTTCATGAAGTTTGCGAAATCTTTACAAGACTGTGATGCCGATTCGGGGAAAGGCGCGTGACCAGAGAAGAGGTATAGCATCCAACCACTAAGGAGAATCGACCGATGCCTAAGTTTGCACTTTACGTCCCGCTCAAAGCGAAGCCGGGGAAAGAGACGGAGCTGAAAGAGTTTTTGAAACAGGGAGCGCAGATGGCGGCTCAGGAGCCCGGTACCTCGACTTGGTACGCCCTGGATGAGGGAGACGGCCGATTCAGCATCTTCGATACGTTCGAGGACGAGGCTGGCCGAGACGCCCATCTGAACGGACCTATCGCGAAGGCGCTGATGGACAAGGCGGGCGAACTGCTTGCGGATCCGCCGCAGATCAATAAGATCGGCGTACTGGCGACAAAGGGAAACTGACTTTTAAAGTGGGTGGACTGCAGGGACGGGGCCTACTGGCCCTGTCCCGGTGCAATGACAGGAGGTTTCTGCTGTGCGGCCTGGACGGCGCGGAAGACGCGCAGAAGGTTGCCGCCCAGAAGTTTGTGCATATCCTCGGCGGTGTAGCCCCGCGCCATCAGGGCCGCGGTGACCTTCGGCAGGTCAGCAGCGGAGTCGATCCCTTCGGGTGGAACGGGGATGCCGTCGAAGTCGGTGCCGATGCCGATATGGTCGATTCCGGCGACCTTGATGACGTGGTCGAAGTGATCGATGAGCGAATTGAAGGGTGCACGGCCGATACGGGCGGCGTACTTGCGATCGATTTTGTCCGAGGCCTCGAAGGGCACAGGCAGACCTTTGGCTTTGTATTCAGCTTCCAAGGCATCCTGTTCTTTCTGGCGCTCAGGCTTAGAGGCGTTCCAGGCGGCGCGCCACTGCTCGTCGATAAAGGCAGGGAAGAAGTTGACCATGACGACGCCATTGTTCTTCGCAACGGCGCGGAGCATGTCGTCGGTCATGTTGCGAGGAGCCTGGGTCAGCGCACGGGCGGAGGAGTGCGAGGCGATGATGGGAGCCCTGGTGATCTCGATGACATCCCAGAAAGTCTTGTCGGAGACGTGGGAGATGTCGACCATCATGCCGAGGCGGTTCATCTCGTTGACGACCTGCTTGCCGAAGGGCGTGAGGCCGTTGTGATGGGTGATGGTGGCGTCGTCGATGTCGCCGGAGGAGTCGGCCCAGTCGTTGGTGTTGGACCAGGTGAGAGTCATGTAGCGGACACCGAGACGGTAGTAGTCGCGGAGCAGGCCGAGTGAGTTCTCGATGGAGTGGCCGCCTTCGATTCCCATCAGGACGGCAAACTTTCCTTGCTTGTGTGCGGCGAGGATCTGGTCGGCGGTGACGCAGAGGCTCAGTTTGTCGGGGGCGCGGCGAACCTGCTCGAGAGTTCCATCGATAAGGTCGAGGGTGCGGCGAGCGGAGGCATTTGCGGGATATTGATCGGGGTCAACCCAGATGGAGAAAAACTGCGCGTCGAGATTGCCCTTCTTTGCGCTGTCGTAATTCAGCATTCCGCCGTTCAGAGGATCGGTGAAGTTCCAGTGCTCATCGACGAAGCGCTGGGGGGTGTCGGCGTGAGTATCGATGACGATGGCGGAGTTGTGAACGGCGAGGGGATTCTGAGATGAGCTCATTGCTTCCTTGTGTGGCCGGGCGGTTGCCTGGGCATATGAAAAAGGTCCGCCGCTCAAAAGAAACGTGCAGGCAGAGAGCGCGACTGCGCGCATAAATTGCTGCTTTTCATTCATTTGAGGGGGAACGTGAAAGCTCATACGGTATGAGCGATTGTAGCAACACCGGAGGAAGGCAACCGGATTTCAAGGATGGATCATCTCTTCATGCAGAGAGGTGGAAATCATGGCACAAGGACTGAACTCGACCAAAACAGGAGCACGGCCGGCACACGAAGCGATTGAACAGAACGCCAGCGCGACCGAGGTCGGCAAGACAGCCCAACAGAAGGCGGATGCTGCCGCGATGCAGAGCGCAAAGCGAGCGCAGAATCGCATTCACAATAACGAGAATACGACGCCAGCAAACACGATGTTTACGAAGTAAGGATTTCCTGTGCAATCCGATTTCAAGGGAATCAAACGAATGGGCCCTCTGCATGAGGGCCCCATTCTTTTGAGACTAACCACGTGTTGCGACTAAAGAGCTTTGGCACCGGCTTCAGCGACGCTATGATCCTGTTCCCCGCTACCACCGCTGACGCCAATAGCACCGACAACTTTGTCGCCTCTTTTAAGAGGGATGCCGCCGGCGAAGATCATGACCTTGCAGTCGTTGGATACGTGGATACCAAAGAACTGATCGCCGGACTGGGAATGTTTCGCAAGATCCTGGGTGGTGATATCGAAGGCTCTGGAGGTCCATGCCTTTTTTATAGAGCTATCGATGGAGCCTAACCAGGCATTGGCCATTCGTTCGAAGGCGAGAAGGTTTCCTCCCTCATCGACGACTGCGACATTCATAGGTTGACCAATCTCTTCGGCTTTTTTCTGCGCGGCAGCGATGATGCGGCGAGCGTCTGCTAATGCGATAGGCTGGGTAGTGTCTGCGGACATAAAAACAATCTCCTGGGCGGATGCGCCCCAAACGTTTGATGCGGTCTCAGGATAAAGGGCAAAGGACTAATCTGCCGAATTCGTGGACACGCTCTTCGTTGCGGCACGGTTAAGATCGTCGTACAAAGGCTGGGCGGGAGTCAGTTCCGGATTTTCGTCTGCCACAGAGATTGCAAGGATACGAATTTTTTCGTTGTTGGGTAGCTTGAGAGTCTTTGCGCCCTCTTTCGCGATCTCGATCGGGTAAGCGAAGAGATAGCTGTATTGGTAAGGTTGGTTGAGTCCTTCGATCGTGTGCTGATGCGAAACGTACCACGCGAGAGCTGCCGGTTTGATGTATCCGGGCTGAAGACCCACATAATCGTCGGGATAGCGAGGAGATGCGGGGCGCTGCTCCCGCTGCTGCAGATCGGCCGGGGGCCACGCTGCGTGATTGGCTGAGATTGCCCAGTCGCGCTCGTGATCGTTCTTCCAAAGACGTGTATCCCATTGGCCTACGAAACCGGTCCAATCCTGGATTTTGAGATCAGCTTTCACGTTGCCGATTTGGAAGATCGCATCCTGATCTTCCCCTGCTGCGGCAGCGAGGAGATATACACGGTTATAGTGCCCTGCCGGTAGTGCGATACTTTGGCCCTTTGCGGTTACAGCATTCGGTACACCTGTTTTAGCCGGCGCGAGATCGAATTCCACATCGTGATAGCGGATCTTTGAGGGCAGCATTTCTGCAGGCATTGCCTTGCCTGTGCCATCGAAGCCACCACCGATGGTCCGGGTATCGTCATTGCTGCTTACGGCCTGATCGTATTGCAGCGTTACCGGCTGCGATTTTACCGGGGCGACCTTTGCCGTGGATGGCGTGAGCCGCAGCGCAAAGGTTCGTGGTTGATAGGCAGTGAAGGAGGTTTGCAACTCGCCATGGTTCACCTCGGCATCTCCCACCGGCTGCTCCTGGGCGTTCACCTCGCGAGCTGCTGCGATTGGACCGGCAAAGGACACGCGCACATCTGGAGCCGCCTTTCCGTCGAGTTCGACCATACGAAGGATAATCTCGTCGCTGGCCTCGGCCTTCTTCAAGGCGAGTACGCGGATGCGTGAATTATTCAGATGAACCAGAGAGAAGCTTTTGCCGAGGGCGCCATTGTGCCTGGTTGTTTGAAAGGCCATGAGGGGATTATGCAAACGATAGGCTTGCCAATCGGTCTGGGAGGTACGCCAGTCTCCCGTGTGCCCTATCAATCCAAATACAATTTCATGATGGCCCCAGTCCTGATTGGCCTGATCGGTGTATCCAGAGGGGCGGCCGTTGGCGGGCGGCGTGATTCCCGGGGATCGCATGAGCGTCAAACGCAGCGTATTGTCGTTGGGCTTGTCGGATCCGTTTTTGTAATCGGTGAGGAGTGTGGTTCCGTAGCTTCCGCTCTTGTCAGAGAGGTCGATCCATCGGTGGGACGCAACCTCGAACTGGCGCTCGTTCGCGTTGGGCCGTTGTATGGTTCCGATACCCCAGTTATAGGTAGCGTTTTCGTTCGAAGCGCTAAGCGGGATCGTTGCCTTCAAGTTCGCTGACAGCGTCTTCCAGTCGATGGCATTGCCAAACTCCACGCGGTTTCCGCCGTCCCCGGCTGAAAGGCTCACGGTCTGGACAAACTTCGATCCTTCGGTTTCGCGGGTTACTTCCAGGGAGATACGGACAGGTCCATTCTCTTTGATCCGGACCTGGGCTGTGCCTGCGACGTAAGCACGCGGAGCGGTTTGCTCCTGATCGAAGTCCATATTCCATGCCGGATACACTTTGGGCTTGTCGTTGGAGATTGCGAGACGAATGGGTGCCGAGAGCAGCTCTTTGCTTAACCGCTTGTCGTAGATGCTGGAGACATCGCCAGCCGCGTTCAACTTGACGAGGTAGCGGGCATTTTCGAGGGAAGAATCTGTCGCCTTAAGCTCTGAACTGCCGTTGGAGGATGATTGTGCGGGCAGAACGCTATAGACGGAGTATCCAACAGAGGGAGCCTTGGCGACGAAGAGGATCTTGCCTCCCGCAATCTGCGAAGGCACCTCCTTTCCTTCTGCGTCGAGGACTCGAACTGCCTTTGGGATTCCGTTGGGAAAGGCGATGTTCGCTTCCACGACATCTTCGCGCGCGATGTTGAGCGGATTGAAGAGGACGATGGGGATGCCGCGAGTCTCGGTGTTGAGCCCGGAAGCGATCGCCTCGGTGGCATTGGTCAAAAC
>Ga0193717_1000230_pt1 | contig 44305 bp, 38 predicted proteins | sample U2c2metaG_FD_145900 | JGI IMG/M metagenome (GOLD analysis project Ga0193717, IMG submission 145900) | Soil microbial communities from a riparian zone of the East river system, Colorado, United States - U2c2 | ecosystem: Environmental > Terrestrial > Soil > Riparian zone | place: USA: East River... | reverse complement strand
GATGGCTGGCGGTGCGCGGGGGCGGCGTGCGGTGGGAGAGGATGTCGGCATGCGAGTGCTGATTGCTCCGGACAAATTTGCTGGGACGCTCACAGCGGTCGAGGCTGCGGCCGCGATCGAGGAGGGGTGGCGGCGGCGTGATCCGGGGGCCGAGGTGCTGGTCGCGCCGATGGCAGACGGCGGGCCCGGGTTCATCGACGTACTGGCGGCTGTTGTCGACGGCACCTTGTTGTCCGTGACCGTGCGGGGACCGCTTGGTGGCGAGGTGCCCGCGACCGTGCTGCTCGCTGGTGAGATTGCGTACGTCGAGACCGCCCAGGCCTGTGGTCTGCACCTGGTGGAGCCGGCCGAACGTCGCCCCGAGGACGGGAGCACGTACGGCGTGGGCCAACTGATCGCGGCTGCTGTGGACGCCGGAGCCAAGCGGATCATCCTCGGCCTGGGCGGGTCCGGCACCAACGATGCGGGTGCGGGACTCCTGGCCGCTCTCGGAGCCACCGGTACCGGGGGCGCGCTGGAGGCCGGCGCGACCGGCCTGGCGCAGCTGACCGAGGTCGACCTCGAACCAGCCCGGACCAGGATGGCCGGCATCGAGTTCGTCGCGGCGAGTGACGTGGAGAACCCGATGCTCGGGCTGCGCGGGGCGACCAACATCTTCGGCAGCCAGAAGGGCATCACCGACGACCGGAAGCCGGCGGTCGACGGCTGGCTGACCCGGTTCGCCGACCTCGCCGGTCGCAAGACGGCTGACGCCAAGGGTGCCGGGGCCGCGGGCGGTCTCGGCTACGCACTGTTACTGCTTGGTGGCGAACGCGTCTCCGGGATCGACCTGGTCGCCGACTTGACCGGGTTGAAGGAGAAGGCCGGCCGGGTGGACCTGGTGCTGAGCGGCGAGGGCGCGTTCGACTTCCAGTCCAAGGACGGCAAGGTGATCGCCGGCGTCGCGAAGGTGGCGAACGACGCGATGCGGCCGTGCGTAGTACTGGCCGGGAAGGTGACGATCGGGAGCCGGGAGATGCGCACGATGGGGGTCGAGGCCGCCTACTCCCTGGTCGACGCGGTCGGCGAGGAACAGGCCTTCGCCGACCCCCACGGCTCCCTGGCCACGGTCGCCGAACGGGTGGCCCGCACCTGGGCCCGGTGAGCGGATGAGCCATGTTGTTGATCCTGGGAATTGGTGTGCGACCATGGGAATGGTTCTGGAGCGGCGCTTGTTGCTCCAAAATGACAGCGGAACTTCCGCGCACGGCCTCGTGCCCAAAGCGGCCGGGCGCTCAAGAGATGACTGGAGTCAGGAATGACTGAAGCGCAGACCGAGCAGGCCGCAACCACGGCCAGCGGCATCCTGTTGAGCGACGGGGCCGCGTCCAAGGTGAAGGCGCTGCTGGACCAGGAAGGTCGCGACGATCTCGCACTGCGTGTCGCCGTGCAGCCGGGCGGTTGCTCCGGACTGCGGTACCAGCTGTTCTTCGACGAGCGTCAGCTCGACGGCGACGTGGTGGCCGACTTCGATGGCGTCAGCGTCGTCACGGACCGGATGAGCGCGCCGTACCTCAAGGGTGCGTCGATCGACTTCGTGGACACGATCGAGAAGCAGGGCTTCACGATCGACAACCCGAACGCGACCGGCTCCTGCGCCTGCGGCGACTCGTTCAACTGAACCACCCGGAAGCCCCGCTCACCTGGACCAGATGAGCGGGGCTTCCGCATGTCCGGCGGCGGGTTTCAAACGACTGACCCCTTGTTATGACTAACCTGTGCGGAAGCTGACACCCGGCTACGTCCCGGACACCCTGGGATACGACACCAGGGAGGTCGATCGAGGCACCGTGTGGGACTACATCACCGAACGCCAGTCACAGCTCCTCTACCAGTCGTACCAGCATCTGAGTCTGGTCATCCAGTGCGTCCTCCTCGCGACCGTCGTCGCGGTGGCCCTGGCGGTGCTCGTGCATCGCAACCCCCGGATCGCCTCGGCCGCCAGCGCGATCAGCGCCGTCGGGCTCACCATTCCGTCGTTCGCCCTGCTCGGCCTGCTGATCCCGGTCGCGGGCATCGGTACGGCGACCTCGGTCGTGGCCGTCACCTTCTACGCCTCGCTACCGATCCTGCGGAACGCGGTGGTCGGCCTGGCCGGTGTGGACAAGACCCTGATCGAGTCCGCCCGCGGGATGGGCATGGGAGCGATCCGGACGTTGCTGCGGATCGAGCTCCCGTTGGCGTGGCCCGTGATCCTGGCCGGCGTCCGCGTCTCGGCGCAGATGTCGATGGGGATCGCCGCGATCGCGGCGTACGTGCTCGGCCCGGGCCTCGGCAGCTTCATCTTCACCGGCCTCACCCAGATCGGGGGAGCCAACGCACTCAACTCCGCCCTGGTCGGCACGGCAGGGGTGGTGCTCCTGGCGCTCGTGCTGGACGCGCTGCTCCTGCTCGTCGGCCGGCTGACCACCCCGAGGGGGATCCGTGTCTGACCTGAAATCCGACCCGACCGGTACGACGACGGCCGGCGAGCCGGAGCTGAGCGGCGTCGACATCGACCTGGTCGACGTCGTCAAGCGATACCCCGGCCAGAAGAAGGCCGCCGTCGACGGGCTGTCCCTGCACATCCCGGCCGGCGAGATCGTCATGTTCGTCGGGCCGTCCGGCTGTGGCAAGACGACCTCGCTGAAGATGATCAACCGGCTGATCGAGCCGACCTCCGGCAGCATCCGGATCGACGGCAAGGACATCCACGGCCAGGACGACGACGAGCTACGCCGCCACATCGGCTACGTGATCCAGGGCGGCAGCCTGTTCCCGCACATGACGGTGACGCAGAACATCGCCCTGGTCCCCGGCCTGCTCGGCTGGGACAGACGCCGTACGGCGGAACGCGTGGACGAGTTGCTCGAACTCGTCGGGCTCGACCCCGACCGCTACCGGTCCAGGTATCCGCGGGAGTTGTCCGGCGGTCAGCAGCAGCGGGTCGGGGTGGCTCGCGGGCTGGCGGCCGACCCACCGGTGATCTTGATGGACGAGCCGTTCGGCGCGGTCGACCCGATCACCCGGCAGCGGTTGCAGGACGAGTTGCTGAGCATCCAGGAGGAGCTCCGCAAGACGATCGTCTGCGTCACCCACGACTTCGACGAGGCGGTGAAGCTCGGCGACCGGATCCTGATCCTCACCGAGGGCGCGAAGATCGCCCAGTACGACACCCCCGAGGCGATCCTGGCCAACCCGGCGGACCGGTTCGTCGCCGATTTCGTCGGCGCCGGCGCGGCGCTGAAGCAGCTCACGTTGAGCCGGGTCAGCGAGGTCGAGCTGAGCCACCGGACGCTCGTCGCGGTCGGAGATCCGGCGGCCGGCGCGATGCGGGCGGCCCAGTCCGCCGGCGACTCGTACGTGGTCGTCCTGGACGACCGCCGTCGGCCGATCGACTGGCTGTGGACCAAGGATCTCGCCGAACTGGACCGCGTCCCCGGGCCCGCGGAGGGCACCGATCTGGTCACCCTCGACCGGCGGGCCACCCTGAACGACGCGCTGGACACCATGCTCACGTCGAGTCACGGCTGCGCGGTGGTCACCGGGCGCCGGGACGAGTACCTCGGTGTGGTGGATTTCCAGGCGGTGCTGGACCGGATCCAGGAGACCGCTCAGCCGGATGAGGTCCCGTCGTGACCGCTCTCGAACCGGCGCCTGACACAGCGGCGAAGGAGCGCAATCTCGCCGACGCGAAGGCGGCTGCCGCGGGTCTGGCGTCCTCCGGTCGTCGGCGTCCGGGCTGGGGGCTGCTGCTCGGGCAGCCGCTCTTCGTCGCCGTGGTGATCGCGGGCTGGGCGATCTGGCGTTCGTCGGCCGAGCTCGACTCGATCGAGCAACGCCAACTGCAATGGGGTCTGATCGGTCGCCTCACGCTCGAACATCTCCAGCTCACCGCCGTGGCGACGGTGATCGTGCTCGCCGTCGCCGTACCGCTCGGCATAGCTCTGACCAGGCCCGGTCTGCGGCGCGCCGCACCCGTGGTGGTCGCCGTGGCCAACGCGGGTCAGGCCGCGCCAGTGATCGGGCTGATCGTCCTGCTGGCGATCTGGCTGGGCTTCGGCTTCTGGACGGCGATCCTCGCGCTCTGCCTGTACGCCGTACTGCCGGTGCTGCGGAACACGATCGTCGGCCTGCAAGGAGTGGACCGGACCTTGGTCGAAGCGGGGCGGGGGATGGGGATGTCGAACCGGGCGGTGCTCGGCCGGATCGAGCTGCCGCTGGCAGTACCGGTGATCATGGCCGGCATCCGAACCGCGCTGGTCCTCGTCGTAGGAACGGCCACCCTCGCGACGTTCATCGACGCGGGCGGTCTCGGCAGCCTGATCACGACCGGCATCCGGTTGCTCCGCTACCCGGTGCTCATCAGCGGAGCCGTGCTGGTCGGTGCGCTGGCGCTGTTGATCGACTGGGCCGGCCGCTTGCTGGAGGAGATCACTCGACCAAGGGGGCTCGGGTGAAGGCCTTCAGAACAGTAGCGGCCGGTGCTGCTTTCGTACTGGCGCTGGGCGGCTGTGGACTCGGGACCAGTGGCGGATTCGTCCCGACGGGTTCCTTGTCGGGGCCGTTGACCTCGGTACGGGACCTCGACGGGCTGACCATCGGCATCGGTTCGAAGAGCTTCCAGGAGCAGCTGATCCTCGGCAAGATCGCCGCGATCCTGATGCAGTCCGCGGGTGCCGAGGTCAAGGACCTGACGAACATGCCCGGCAGCGACACCTCCCGGCAGGCGATGCTCGGCGGCCAGATCCAGATGGCCTGGGAGTACACCGGCACTGCCTGGATCTCCTATCTCGGCCATGACACCGGCATCCCGGACAAGAAGAAGCAGTACGACGCGGTCCGCCAGGAGGACGAGCAGAAATACGGTCTGATCTGGCTGGACCCGGCACCGATGAACAACAGCTACGGGTTCGCGGTGACCCGGAAGAACTCCGAGCGGCTAGGACTGACCAAGATGTCGCAGTTCGGTTCGGTTCCGGCGAAGGACCGGACGTTCTGCGTCGAGTCGGAGTTCGCGAACCGCAACGACGGGTTCGAGCCGATGCTGAAGCACTACGGCGTACCGCTGGGGTCGGCGGTGCCGCGGGACAACATCCGCACGTTGGACACCGGGGCGGTCTACGCCGCGACGGACAAGGGGGATTGCTTGTTCGGGGAGATCTTCACGACCGACGGACGGATCAAGTCGCTCGATCTGGTGGTGCTCGAGGACGACAAGTCGTACTTCCCGGCGTACAACGTCGCGCCGGTGGTGGCCAAGAAGGTGCTGGACGAGTATCCGCAGTTGCGGGAGTTGCTGAAGCCTGTGAGTGACAAGCTGACCGACGAGGTGCTGATCGAGCTGAACTCCGAGGTGGACGTGGACGGTAGGGAGCCGGCCGACGTCGCGATGGACTGGCTGGTGAAGGAGGGCTTCGTGATCCGGGACTGACTAGTCGATGGGCTCCTGCAGTTCGGTCACCCACTGGGATCTGTCGTCTGGGCAGTCGAGGTAGAGCTCGCGCGCTGGTCCGGTCGATCGGAGTTCGTGGTCATCGATCCAGCGGGCCAGCGCTTGCCAGCTGGGCAGGACCGCGTCCATGGAACCGCGATGGACCACGGTCGCGGCGCGGGTGGCCGGTAGGTCGACGACTGTCAGGCCGTTGAGCTCGTCGTCCGCATCGACCGACGCCGGCACCGCTGCATGCACCAGTACTTCGTCCTCGGAGTCCGGGCTGCGTTCGTAGTAGCAGATCAACTGCCCGGTCGCCTTGACGGTGGCATCCACGAGGCGTCGGCCCAGTTCCTCGCACAACGGATAAACCTCCGGCCCGATATCGGCCGGGGTGAAGCTGGCCGCGGTGGTGCTCAGCTCCACCAACCGGACCGACGCCAGATCCTTGATCACGATGTCGTAGTAATGCCCGAAGGCGGCGGCCTCGATGCTCCAGATCCGTGCCTCGACCTCGGCCAGGCGGGCGGATCGCTCGGCCAGCTCGGACTCGAGCTCGGCTCGCCGCATCGTCAGCATCGCCCGCACCTCGGTCGGGCTGAGCGAGTCGGCGATCATCGTGCGCACCTGTTCCAGCGTGAAGCCGAGGTTCTTCAACGCGACGATCTGGTTCAGCTCGGCCAGTTGGCCGACCTCGTAGTTGCGGTAGCCGGTACTGGGGTCCACCTGGGCAGGGCGCAGCAACCCGATGGCGTCGTAGTGGCGCAGCATCCGCACCGACACCCGTCCGTGCTTGGCGAAATCCCCGATCGCGAACATCCCCGGTCCTCTCCGTGCTGGTCGAAGTCAATCAGCAGTCGTCACCCAGCGGCCAATTCGGCGAACGTGATGACGGTGTCGTCCTGCTGCCACGGCCCAATGACCTGCAGACCGACCGGCAGTCCCTCCGCGGTCCGGCCGGCGGGCAGGTTCAGCGCTGGAAGTCCGGTCAGCGAGGCGGGCGAGATCCAGAAGGCCTGGGCGTCGTAGGGCTGCTCGCCGTGGGAGGTCGTGATCGTGCGCTCGTCGAACGGGCTCGCGTCGTGCGGGAACGCCGTGGTGAAACTCGTCGGGCAGAGGAAGACATCGACCTCGCGGAAGTACCGTTGCCACGCCGCCCGCGCGGCCAGCCGACGGTGCTCCTGCTCGATCACCTCTGCCAGGGTCGCGAAGTCCGGATCCGAGCCGTGCAGTGCGAAGAACAGTTCGACCTGGAATCCGAACGCCTCCAGTTGCTCGACCGGGTTCACGTCGTCAGGCCAGCCCTCGACGACCTTCACCCCCTGACGGGCAAGACTGTCGACCTTGTCGGACAGCACCGCCCCGACCTCGCTGGAGACCCGTGCCTGCTCATGGTCGAGCACGACCCCGACCCGGAAGTCGGCGAGCCGCTGGTGCCGCGAAGGTGTCAGCCGCCACGACATCGCCTCGCTCACCGGGCCACCCGTCACCTGGAGCGCGGTCCTGAGGTCTCCGGCAGACCTGGCCAGCGGGCCGACGTTGGAGATGTTGGGGAACTCGGTCTCGAGCGCAGGCGGTCCGGGTGGTTGGAACCCGTGCAGCGGAACCACGCCGGCGCTCGGCTTCAACCCATACACCCCGCAATAGGCAGCGGGAAGGCGGATCGAGCCGGCCAGATCGGACCCGTACTCCAGGTAGGTCAGGCCCGCCGCCAAGGCCGCGGCACCACCTCCGCTCGAGCCACCCGGCGTCCGCGTGAGGTCATGCGGGTTGTTCGTGCGCCCGTAGACCTCGTTGTCCGTCTGGCCGAAGTCACCGAGCATGGTGTGGACGTTGCTCTTGCCGAAGACGATCGCGCCCGCGCCGCGTAATCGCCGTACGAGGGTTGCATCCCAATCGGCGACATAGTCGGCGAAGGCAGGATTGCCCCAGGTGGTGTGCAGACCGGCGACGTTGATGGCGTCCTTCACGGTCATCGGAACCCCATGCAGTGGCCCCAGTTCGTCGCCGGCCGCGACAGCCCGGTCAGCCCTGGCCGCGGCCTCGAGAGCCTCGTCCGGACAAGTCTCGACCACAGCGTTCACAGCAGAAGACACCGCGACGCGGGCCAGCAGACGTTCGGTCGCCTCAAGGGACGACACCCTGCCATGACGGATATCCGCGGCGATCTCACCCGCGGTCCTGAACTCGATCTCACTCATACCGAAGGTCTACGACCTAACACTGTGTCAGAGTCAAACACCGCCTCCCGGCGAGGGCAGGCTAGAGTCGCTCTCGATGCAAACCAACTCCTGAAGACGTGCGCAGCACTGAGGCACCCCTGCTGATCCGGTAGGGCGCGTGCCGCTGCCCGCATGTCGCGTCGCCCATCGACCGCATCCGGCGCTCTTCAGGAGTCCAATGTTCAACCCTGCCATCAGTTCTGCCTGCCTCGACCTCGACCGCGTGGTCGACGATCTGGTCGCCCTCCGCACGATCTCGGGTGCCGAGGACCTGCTCGCCCCTCTGAATCCCCTCGACCGCTCCGACGGGCGAGTGACCTGTCGAGTCCTCGGCACGTTGCGCGAACTGCGGGACGTCCGGCTCTTCAGTTCCCTGGCCGTTCCCCTTGCCGACGTTGGCGGCGTGCTGCGATCAGCCGGGCGCGGGGTGATCTCGGCGCTGACCTCAGACGCACCACTGCGTTTCAGGATCGCCCCTGGTACGACGGATGCCGGCGTACTGCGGATCGCCCTGACCGCTGAGCTCGGCTGGATCGAGGACCCGAGCGACTGGGTGGTGAACTTCATCGCCACAGCCGCCGGGTGGGAGGCGGAGATCGGACCGTTCTCCTGGTCCCGGCGGTTCGGCCGGCTCGAGCGGTTGCCTTGGTCAACCAAACCGGTCGTCGGCGAGATCTTGGCCAGGCTCGCCAAGATCAGCCCGGGTCAGCGGATTCTCGACCCCTGCTGCGGGACCGGCACCCTCCTCATCGCAGCTGCCCACTCGGTGCCCGGTCTCACTGTGCTCGGCTCCGACCACGATCCAGCCGCCATCAGACTGGCTGACCTCAACCTGACCCGCTGCGGCGTCACGGCGTCGCTCGCAGTCGCACAGGCTGAACAGCTCGACTACCCTGACCACGGCATCGACCGACTGCTCGCCAACCTGCCCTTCGGCAAGCTGGTCGGCAGTCATGCCAACAACTCCCGCCTCTACCCGGCGCTCCTGAGCGAGATCGCCCGCGTCCTTGACCCTGCGGGCCGCGCCGTCCTCCTGACAGACGACAAACGCCTGTTCCTCACTGCCGTGGCCCGAACCCCCAACCTCAAGATCGTCAGAACCCGCGTCCTCCGCTACAGCGGTGTCACCCCGACGGTTTACATCCTCACCAAGACCCGACGAAGGTAGGGCATTGACAAGATTTATACGGTGTGCAAATAATCTGAACTATGTTAAAGGAACCAGCTGGTGGCAGTTGGCGAGAAGCTCGGCGGGAGAGTGCTCGGGCTTCAGTGCTGGCGGCTGCGTGGGGGTTGGTGCGGGAGGAAGGCCTGGCTTCGTTGTCGCTGCGGGAGTTGGCCAAGCGGGCGGGGATCACGACACCGACCGTCTACGCCTACTTCGAGTCCAAGAACGCGATCTTCGACTCGATGTTCGCCGACGCGGCGCGGGAGTTCATCGACCTCAAGGCCGGACTGCCGGTCACCGACGACCCGCGGCAGGACCTGCTCACCGAGGCGAGGGCGTTCATCACGTTCTGCGTGTCCGACGTGCCGCGTTACCAGTTGCTGTTCCAGCACTCCGTGCCTGGGTTCACGCCGTCGCCGGAGTCCTATGAGCTCGCCGTTCAGGCCCTGGAGGTCACTCGCGAGCTCCTCGCGCGCAATGGCGTGCACGATCCGCGGTACCTCGACATCTGGACCGCCGTGACGACCGGCCTGGTCGACCAGCAGGTCTCCAACGACCCTGGTGGCGACCGGTGGACCCGGCTCGTCGACGACGTCACCCGGATGTTCCTCGCCGAGTTCGCGAGGACCAGTTCCTGAAGGGGGCAACCATGTCCACTGTGAGTCCAGTAAGGCTGCACCATCTCGCGTTGACCGTGACCGATCTGGAGGCGAGCGTCCAGTGGTACAGCGACGTCTTCGACGTCCAGCCGGTGATGGACATCCCGCATCACGGCGGCCTCGGGCGGATCCTCGCCGACGCCGACCATGAGTTGATGATCGCCCTGCACCACCACGAGACCAACAACGGCGACCTTTGCGCGGAGACGACGACGGGGCTCGATCATGCCGGCTTCACGGTCGCGAACCGCGCGGATCTCGTGCAGTGGCAGGACCACCTCGAAACCCACGGGGTGATCCGCAGCGGGGTGGCAGACAAGCCGCTCACCCAGTCGCCCATCGCCGACGAGCCCTACGCCTCGGTTCTGGTGTTCCGGGACCAGGACAACATCCAGCTCGAGCTGTTCGCGCCCGCCCAGCACTAGATCAGTCAGTCAGGTTCCGATCGAGGTGATCGGCGTGGAAGAGGGCCTGGTCGAGGAGACTGCGGACGTGGTGGTTCGCGGCCGAGTAGTAGACGAAGGTGCCTTCGCGGCGTCCTCTGACCAGGCCGGCCAGCCGGAGTTTGGCTAGGTGCTGGCTGACCGCTGCCGGGGCGGCGCCGGTCAGTTCGGCTAGGCAGGCGACCGAGGACTCGCCCTGCAACAAGGCCCAGAGCACCTTGATCCTGGTCGGTTCGGCCAGCAGCCGGAACGATTCCGCGGCGAGATGCACCTGCTCATCGTTCGGCATCTCGAAGTCTTCGATCGACGAGTGCATACCCGCACGCTACCTCGAACCTGCCTACTTGCGTGTATGCATGCTTGCGCAGGTAGCATGAGCTCATGAGTGGACACGGGCACGGGCACGGTCATGAAGGCGACGGTGTTCGCGGCTGGATCCGCGGCCTGGTGAAGCCGCACTCGCATGGTGTGGGGGAGTCGGTGGACGCCGCGCTGGAAAGCAATGCGGACGGCATTCGGGCAGTGAAGATCAGCCTGGTCGTTCTCGGTGCGGCGGCGGTTGTGCAGGCTCTGCTGGTCGCGTTCACGGGCTCGGTGGCGCTGCTCGCCGATACCGTGCACAACTTCTCCGACGCGTTGACTGCCGTGCCGCTCTGGGCCGCGTTCGCCCTCGCGCGCCGCCCGGCGACCAAGCGCTACACGTACGGCTTCGGCCGGGCCGAGGATCTCGCGGGGGTATTCATCATCGCGATGATCGCCCTGTCGGCGGTGGTCGCCGGATACCAGTCGATCACCCGGCTCCTGGATCCCCGCCCGCTCGACCATCTCGGCGTACTGATCTGTGCCGGCCTGGTCGGGTTCGCGGGCAACGAACTGGTGGCGGTCTACCGGATCCGCGTCGGCCGCCGGATCGGTTCGGCCGCTCTGGTCGCGGACGGCCTGCACGCACGCACCGACGGGTTCACCTCGCTCGCGGTGGTGCTGGGCGCGCTCGGGGTGCTGGCCGGATTTCCCCTCGCCGACCCGATCGTCGGACTAGCCATCACGGTGGCGATCCTCGTCGTACTGCGGGGTGCGGCGACCGATGTCTGGCGCCGACTGATGGATGGCGTCGATCCAGAGTTGGTCGAAGCAGCCGAGAGCGCCCTACGGTCCACACCGGGTGTCAACGGCATCGACGACCTTCGGCTGCGCTGGACAGGTCACCGCATCCGCGCCGAAACCAGCGTGCTCGTCGACCCGGGCCTCAGCCTGACCGACGCCCACACCATCGCCCACCAGGCCCACGACCAACTCCAGCGTTCCCTCCCCAAACTTCACACCGCGACCGTCCACGTCAGCCCTGATCCATCGGAAACGCGCGGATGACCACAGCTGTCTCCGTCGCGTCGGCGTCGGCCTCAGTGACGTAGTCCTGTACTACGCGGCGCAGGCGGGCGCGGAGTTCCCAGAGTTGGCCCTCGGTGAGGGAGACCACCTCGCTGAAGGCGAAGTCCTGCGGGTGGGCTGACTCGGTGCGTTGCTCGAGCCAGCTGGCGTAGGCGACATCTTCCAGTTCGCGATTCAGTGTGGACTCGTGGGTGACGGTCCGGCGCCAGGGTTCGATCCGGCCGGCGGCGTCCGGGACCGGCTCGATCAGCCAGAGGACTTCGAGCTTTGCAAAGTATTGTCTTTTCGTGCGTACGCTCATCCAAGGTCGTCCGGCCATGACCCTTCCGCCCGTCACCGACGAGGTTCGTCGCGGTGAGCCGCTGCGGATCACGGAGGTCGGCGAGTCGATCCTGCATCTGCCCTGTCGGGAAGTGGTCGAGTTCGGCCGGGCGAGGTGGTCGAAGCTGATCGACGACATGTTCACGACCCTCTGGATCGCCAACGGCTGCGGCCTCGCCGCGAACCAGGTCGGCGTCGACGTGCGGTTGTTCGTCTACGACCTGACCGACGAGTACGGCACCCGGCATGTCGGCCACGTCTTCAACCCACGCGTCGAAGCGTCGGCCGGCCTCTTCGGCGAGGACAACGACAGCGAGGGCTGCTTGTCCCTCCCCGGCGCCTCCGCGAGACTCCCGCGTCCGGCCCGCGCCACCCTGCACGGCTACGACCTCGAAGGACGCCCGTTCATCCTGGACGCGGCTGGCTACTTCGCGCGCTGCCTCCAGCACGAGACCCAGCACCTCCACGGCCAGGTCTACATCGACCACCTCACCCCGGAAGCCCGCGAGCAGGCCATCAGCACGTCCGCCCGGCAACGCCCCGACGTGATGCAACGCCGCGCGCTGAAGGCCGCCGAACTCGGCAAGTAGAGGACAGGACCTGGCCGCAACCGCCCGTAGCGTCAAGCACAACGACGACGACAAGGGAGCAAGGTCATGCCGATTCCTGATGGGTACACCACCGTGACGCCCTGGATCATCTCGAAGGACACGGACGGGGTGATGGCGTGGCTGACCGCCGCGTTCGACGCGGTGGAGGTGAGCCGCCTCGCCGACGAGAACGGCGTGATCGGGCACGCGGAGATGCGGATCGGGAACGCGATGGTGATGATGTTCGACGCGAGGCCCGACTGGCCGTCGACCCCGGCTTTCCTGCGCCTGTACGTCGAGGACGCGGACGCCGTGCATCGTCAGGCGATCGAGGCCGGCGGCACCTCCCTCACCGAGGTCACGCACCTCTTCTTCGGCGATCGGGTCGGCCGGGTCAAGGATCCGTTCGGCAACCTCTACTGGATCCAGACCAGGATCGAGGAGCTCACCGAGGAGGAAATGATGGCCCGCCTCAGCGACCCCGAGTTCACCAAAGCCATGGAGTACGTCCAGAGCGCGCGGTTCTTCAACTGACCGCAAGGCAGGTTCGGATCATTGCGTTCGGAGCCAGGTGAGGACGGCGAGGACTCTGCGATTGTCGTCGGTGGTGGGGGCCAGGCCGAGTTTGCTGAAGATGGTGTTGACGTAGCTCTCGACCGTCTTGCGACCGAGGTACAGGCGTTCCGCGATGCCTGTGTTGGTGCGGCCTTCGGCCATCAGGGCCAGGACCTGCTGTTCGCGTTCGGTCAGCTGTGCCAGGGGATGGGGGCCGCCGGTCAGCAACGACGCCACGACGTCGGGGTCGAGCACCGAACCGCCGCGGGCGACCCGGCGGATCGAATCCGCGAAGTCGTCGATCTCGGTGATCCGGTCCTTCAGCAGATAGCCGAGGCCGGCGCCGCCGCTGCGGAACAGGTCGAGCGCGCGCCCGGCGTGCACCCACTGCGACAGCAACAGAATTCCGAGGTCGGGGTGGTCGGCGCGCAGCCGGGTGGCGGCGCGCAGGCCCTCATCCGTGTGGGTCGGCGGCATCCGGATATCGACGATCACGACGTCCGGCCGATGCCGGGAGACCGCATCCAACAGTTCGTCCGCGGTGCCGACCGCCGCGTCGACGGTGAAGGCCTCCTTGGTCAGCAGTTGCACGATCCCCTCGCGCAACAACACACTGTCGTCCGCTATCACTACGTGCACGGCAACACCGCCTGGATCCGGGTCCCGCCGCCGACCGGACTGCTGAACTCGAACCGCCCGCCGACCGCCGCCACGCGATCCGCCAACCCTTCCAGCCCGCCGCCCGGCAGCACCTTCGCGCCGCCGGCACCGTCGTCGGAGACCTGCAGGACAACGGATCCAGCCGTACGCCGCAAGCTGATCCGCAGCGCACTCGCCTCGGCATGCTTGGCCGCGTTCGCCATCCCCTCGCAACTCACGAACCAGGCCGTGGCCTCTACCAGTGGAGGAAACCTGTCACCAGGAACCTCGAGGGACACAGTCAACGGCAACCGCGCAGCCGCAGTACGGAGTGCGACGGCCAGTCCCTCATCGGCGAGCACCGGCGGCAGCGCGCTCCTGGTCAGTTCGCGCAGGTCGTTGACTGTGCCGCGCAATTCGGTCACCGCATCCCCGAGAACCTGTGCGGCCTTCTTGTCCGCGCTCTCCCGCTCCGCGATCCGCAACCGCAGCGCGAGGGCGACGAGCCGCTGCTGGGCGCCGTCGTGCAGGTCGCGCTCGATCCGTCGCCAGTTGCTGTCGTCGGCCTCGACGATCCGGCTCCGCGACTCCCGCACCTCCGCTAGCCGAACCGCTGCTTGCGCATGCAGAGCCGCGTTCTCCAAGGGAAGCGCTGCCGCCGCCAAGGCGGCCTGCACCAGGCGTGGTTCCTCGACCAACCGCCCGTCCAGGTCAACGACAGCAACCGCCACCCCGCCCGCGGAGACCGTACGGCGTAGCCGATCCACCTGGATTTCGCCCAGGACGACCGGAGTGCCGTCGGCAGCGATCGTCCTGTCCCCGTCCCGGTACACAACAACCCCGGTGGGGTCGCCAAGCGCTCGAAGGAGCACGGGCGCGAGATCGCCAGGTGTCACCTTGCCGGCCCGAAGGTCGCGCGTGAACGACTCGATCGCCCTGGTCGCCAGCCAGGTCCGCCGATCGAACCGTCGATCCACCGCGGCGCGGACCACCCGGAGCAACGGCCGGAACGCGGCCGCGACCGCAAGGGTGCCTGCAGCAACGATCAGCGAGGAACCGATACCGGCGCGCGCGGCCAGGGACCCCAGTCCGATCGCGACACCGGCGTACAGGGCGATCAGTAGCAGCGTCACGGCCGCGTAGGTGAGGGTGCGCCCGACCAGGCGCTCGACATCGAACAATTCATGCCGGCGCATCGCCACAGTCACAGCGAACAGCGTCGGCAGGGGAGCGCACAGCGAGGTCACTTCCTCGGCCCCGGAGGCACCGAGGTTGTCCAGCACCGCGCTCGCCGCGATCAAGGTTGCCGTGAGCCCGATTCCCCAGAGGGCGAGCAGCACCCGGCGGCGTTCGCGGGGCTTGCGGAGCCGGACGGCGATCGAGGCGATCCCGACGGCCATCGACAACCCCGCGAAGGCCTCGGCGAAGGCGATCACGGTCAGGGCGGACCCGAGGTCGGCCGGGATGGCGATGTCGACCGGCCCGTTGTGCGCGACGATGCCCGGCGCCCGGTGCGGCCAGATCGCGATCGCGACGGCGACCGGGCAGGCGAACCAGCCGATCAGGTAGGCGACGAAGACCGGCCGCCAGCGCCGTGACGGCAACCGCCCGTCGGGGAAGAGGAACTGGAACAACGGAAGGCTCGCACCGGCGAGGACCCCGATGATCTCGGCGGTTGCCGCGACCGTTCCCACGCCGGCGGTCAGCCGGCCTTCGCGAACCTGCCCGGCGGCATAGCTGTAGCAGAGCGAGAAGGCGACGAGTAGCACCCCACCGGCCAGGAATCCCCAGGCAGCCTTGTTCGCGGGCTGCCGGTCGATGATGAACGCGGCCAGGATGCAGGCCCCGGATCCGCTGAACACGCCGACCAGCGAGGTGGAGTCGAGGCTGCCGGCCAGCACCGGCCCGAGCAGACCGCTGAGGGCGGCGAGTGATCCGATGATCCACCCCGCCGCCCCGAGGGCGTCCAGCCGGACCACGCGTCGATCCACGCCTTGATGATCCGCCCGCGCAGCCGTGGCCACAACCAGGAAAACCCTGGTCCAGGAGGCGGGCTGCCACCGCAGACCCGGACCGGACGGCCGGGGGATCGTCGGCAGCATGACTACACAGACAGCACTCACCCCCGCAACAGCCAAGCGACCGATGGGCGCGTTCCTCGCCCCGGTCAGCCTGATCCTCGGTCCGGTCCTGCTCGCGCTCGCTCTTGCGACCCTGCACGAACCGTGGATCGGAGAAGCCCCGGACTACGAGATCATCAACAACGAGCACGGCCAGTTGATGCTGTCCTTCAATCTCGCTGCCGCGGCGTTCCCGTTCATGTTCGGCTCGGTCTTCGCGCTGGCCGTCGCTGGCCGGAGCTCGAGGCGGCTGGCCGGCGCAGGCCTGGCCTGCTCGGTCCTCGGGTTGTCGGCGATGTTCGCCAACGCCATGCTCAGCGTTCCGCTCGCCCTGATGAACGGCATCAACGAGCACACCGCGCTGGACGAGTTGGCCACCCGGCTGAGTTCACCACCACTCGTTGCCCTGTTCGCCTTTCCGCTGTTCTTCGTCGGCTCCCTGCTCTCCGGCGCCGCCCTCCGGCACACGGTGCCTACCTGGGCCGCAGCCTGCGTGGCCATCGGCGGGCTGTTCCCGATTGCGGTGGTCACCGGCGTCGGAGTACTGGCCCTGCCGATCGCCGCACTCCGCGTCGCCGGCTCGGTCCCGGTGATCAAGCTGTTCCTGCTTAACCGAGCAGACGCAGGGCGGTGAGGGCGTAGGCGCGGGCGGCGATGACCAGCTCTTCGACGGCGACTGATTCGTCGGCTCGGTGGGCTTGGGTGGTGACTGATCCGGGGCCGAGCACGATGACCGGTACGCCGAGGTCGCGGGCGATGAAGCCGCCGTCGCAGGCGGCTGTCCAACCACCTAGGGGGAGACCGGGTCCGCCTGCGTCGGACAGGGCGGCGTTGGCGATCCTCACCAGGTCCGTATCGGCAGGCGTCTCGAAGGCGGGCATCTCCATGGGCATCTCGAGGTCCACGGTCAACCCTCGGTCCTGCAGCCGGAGTCCTTCCACCCGGTCTCGCAGCGAAGCGAGTACGGCGTCGGGGGACTCGCCGGGGAGGAGGCGACGGTCAGCGACGATGACGCACTCGGCCGGCACGATCGAACCGCCTGTGCCGCCCTGGATCTGGCCCACACTCCAGGTCGCCGGACCGAGCAGGGGATGCGGTTCCTCCGCGAGTTCCGCGTGGATCCGCTCGATCTCGGCGACGACCGCGGCCGCGCCGTAGATCGCGTTCGCGCCGTCGGCCGGGTTGCCCGCGTGGCAGGCGCGACCGTGGATCGCGACTCGCAGGTACGAGTCACCGCGAGCGCCGATGATGGTCTGGAGATCCGTCGGTTCCGCGGTGATGCAACCGAGGAACGACCGGCCCGCGGTCTCGACGTACGAGCGGATGCCTTTGCCTGTCTCTTCCTCGTCCATGAGTGCGGCTAGTTCGACAGGACCGGTGAGCCCGACGTCGCGGAGTACGGACATCGCGGTGAGCGCCGCGGCGAGGCCGCCCTTCATGTCGGAGGCGCCGCGGCCGTAGATCCGCCCGCCGTCGACTGAGCCGCCGAAGGGGTCCTGCGTCCAGCCGTCGCCGACCGGTACGACGTCAGTGTGGCCGAGTAGGAGCAGGCCTGGGTCGTTGCCTCCAGCAAGGGTGATGGAGAGGTTATTCCGGCCGGGCTCGACCTGGGTCTCGACGACATCCAGGCCGAGCTCGACGGCGGCGTTGCTCAGCGCGGCGACTGTGGCAGCCTCGTCGCCTGGTGGATTCTGACCGGGGGCCTGCAGCAACGACTGGGTGAGCTCGACCAATCCGGTCGCGTCGATCCGGTCCAGCACAGCTTGCTCGGCGGTGGAGATCGTCACTGGCTGCCTTTCGCGAGGGAAACCTCAGCCTAAGTGCGGTTGAGAAAGGCTCGCCAGCCGCCGTGGTGGGTGATGTCGTAGATGGGGTCGGCCGCATCGGCGGTGCACAGGAAGCCGAGCACCTGCTGCCCGTCGGACAGTTCGACCGGGCCGATCGCAAGGGGTGGCGCGATCGTGGCGGCGAAGCCGGCAAACGATGCCGCCGGCAGGCTCCAGATCTCCACCGCGATGCCCTTACCGGTGGCGGGCTCGAGTGACCGGGTGAGGCCCGGGCGGGGTAGTGATCCTGGCACGAGAAACATCCGGTAGTCACTCGCTGTCCTGGCCTCCGCCGACGCCAGCGTGGCGCCGCGCCGTACGAGCTCGTGGTTGAGGGGCTGGCCGCTGAGATGCGCACCCGCCACAGCGATCAGCACGTCCGTTGAAGGCCTCTCCGACGTAGTGACAGGTTCACCACACCACGTGGCGGCGAGGTCGATGACTGCGTTGTCGTGCCCGGCCGGAGCCAGTAGTTGTACTCCGAACGGCAGGCCGTCGGTCCGCGGAGGTCCGGGGAAGGCGACCGCGCAGAGATCCAGCAGATTCACCATGTTCGTGAACCGTCCGAGCCTGCTGTTCACCCCGATCGGATCAGCCTCCACCTCGGCGAGCGTCGGATGGCCCGATGTCACAGGCAACAACAACGCATCCACCTGCGACCACAACGGCTCGCTCGCCCGAGCGAGCGCCGCCAGCCGATCGAATCCAGCGAAGGCATCCGACGCGGTCAACGCCGCACCCTTCCGCACGATCGAGCGCACAGTCGGATCGACCTCCGGAACGTCATCCAGCTTGTCCCCGAAAGCCAACCAGCGCTCAGCCAGCCACGGCCCGGAGTACAAGAGATCGGCAGCCTCGAGCAGCGGCCCGACGTCCACCGCCACCACGTCGCCCAGTTTCGAAGCTTGCGAGAGTGCCTCCTGCCAGGCGATCTCGTGCAGCGGATCCAGCCCGAGCGGCCGATCCGGTACGCCGATCACGGCCGTCCCGCCACGCAACCCACCCGCAGGCAAACGTCGCGAGTAAGGATCCTCGGCGTCGAAGGCAACCATCACCTCGAAGGCCCGCCGCGCCACACTCAGCGATCGCGCCATCACCGTGACGCAGTCCAGCGACCGACAGGCAGGCATCACCCCGCGAGCGGACACGAGTCCCCGGCTCGGCTTGATCCCGACGATCCCGTTGAAGGCCGCAGGCACCCGCCCACTCCCAGCCGTGTCCGTCCCCAGCGCGAAGTCCACCTGCCCAGTCGCCACCGCAACCGCGCTGCCCGAACTGGAACCACCCGACACATGCTGATCGGAGAACACCGAGTGACACGCCCCGTACGGCGACCGCGTGCCAACCAACCCGGTCGCGTATTGATCGAGGTTCGTCTTACCCAACGGCACCGCCCCGGCCTCAAGAAGCCGATCGACCACGAACGCGTTCTTCAAGGCAGGCTGGTCGTTCCGCGGGTCGCCCGCGGTCGTCGGTACTCCGGCCAGATCGATGTTGTCCTTCAGCGCCACCGTCAGCCCGTGGAGTGGTCCGGCCTGAGGTTCGACCGGGTCGACCTTGGTGATCCAGACCGTCATGCCCCCCACCTTGCCCGCTCGGCCTCGAAGGCGGCTCTCCTCCGAGCGCGTAGCGCCGCGATGTCCACCGGTGCCTCCTCTTCGATGCGCTGCACATCCGCGATCGAGAATGTCGTTGGCCGGACTTGCAGATCCGCACGCCCAGCCTTGATCTCCGCCCGCTGCCGTGCGAGTTCCGCCGCGGTCACCGGGGTGAACCTGATCAGGTCGAACTGCCGCAGCAGCCAGGGCTGCTCGTCGTCGCCGGACAGCCTCCAGACCGGGACGGTTCGTCCCACCAACTGGTACCCGCCCGGCCCTTCCATTCCATAGACACACAGATACACCCCACCGATCCCGACGGCGTTCTGCGGCGTCCAGGTCCGGGCGGGGTTGTACTTCGTGGTCACCAGCCGATGCCGTGGATCGACAGGCACGGCGACCGGAGCGCCGAGATACACGTCGCCCAGCCCGACGACCAGGTACGTCGCTTCCGCCATGATCTCGAAGACCTCGTCCCGCCGGTCGAGATCGTTGACCCGGCGGATGAACTCCACGTTGTCAGGGCACCACGGTGCATCCGCCCGGACCGAGGTCGCGTACCGCCGCATCGCCTCGTGCGCCTCCGGATGGTCGAACGCGATCGGCAGCGTCACCTCACGCGCCGGCAGCACCACCGTCGCCGGATCGGCCAGCCCGTCGACCAGCACAACCAGCCGCTTCGCCAACTCGTTCAGCCCGAGCCGCGACGAGTCCACCGCGACCAGCAACGACCGAACCCCTTCGACGATCTCGGCCACCCCGTCAGGCCGATCGACCCGCAAGGCCTGTGCCAGCAGATGAATCCACACCCGCACGGTCAGGTCGAGTTCGGCCGGCCCCGCCTCCACCAGCAGGTGCCGATCACCCGCGCACCTGATCGTGTACTCCGGTGCGGTTGCCTCCGCCGAGGCAACGTGAAGAGCCGGCGGTCGGTCCGGCGCAATCCCCGGGGATAGCGCCGCAACCTGTTCCTGCCGCAAGTCAGCCAACCACGATCGCCGATGCCGAATGGCGTCAGCAGCCTCCATAGTTGTCACCGGCAACAACTGGACCGAATCGCCCGGACTCAACTGCCCCAACATCCACCGGTCCGCTTCGATCACCACGGCCGGTACGACGAATCCGCCGAGCGACGGCCCATCCTTCCCGACGATGACCGGGGTATCCCCGGCCAGCATGATCCCGCCCACCGGATAGGCGGAGTCGTGCAGATTCGACGGATGCAGCCCGGCCTCACCACCGTCGGCCCGAGACCATCCCGGCGTAGGCCCAACCAGCCGTACTCCGGTCCGGTCGGACCGGTGATCCACCAACCACCTGGTCGCGAAGAACTCCTCGACCCCGTCAGGTGTGAGGTGGTCCGGCGCTCCATGCGGACCGGGGATGACCCGAAGGACCCAACGGTCGGAGATCACCGGCAGCTCGACGGGTGTCGGAGCGACCAGGTTCTCCCGGCGGCCCAGGCGCAGTACTGCCCCTGACTCGAGCGGCCCGCCATCGAAGCCACCGAACCCGCCGAGGATGAAGGTCGACCGGCTGCCGAGCACCCGCGGTACGTCGATCCCACCTTCGATCGCGACATACCCGCGCATCCCGGGCCCGTCGAGGGCGCCGACGTCGAGCACCGCGCCGGCCGCCAACCTCGCCACGGTTCCGGGGCGCAAGGGTTGCCCGTCGATCGTCGCGCGAGTCGCTGCACCGCCGACGCAGACCAGGCGGTCCTCGTCGCACGTGAGCACCGGACCGATGAGGACGCATTCCAGCCCTGCGGCGCTGTCCGGATTCCCCACCGCCGCGTTGACCAGCGCGAAGGTGAGTTCGTCAGCGGCGCCCGAGGGCGGTACCCCGACGTCCCACATCCCCGGTCGACCGGCCAGATCCTGAACCGTGGTTTGCGTGCCGGCCTTGACGGTGATGAGCCCAGACCGGGGCGGTGGGGTGGGCAAGGAATTCAAGCTAGCCATTCAGCTCCACCAGCCCAGGAGGCGGACGGGGGTCGGGTTCCAGCCGTTGCAGGGGTTGTTCAGTTGCGGGCAGTTGCTGATCAGTACCAGGAGATCCCGGCTGGCGGTGATCTCGACGTACCGGCCCGGCGCCGAGAGACCGTCGTCGAAACGCAGGTTCCCCTCGGAGTCGACCGGGACGTTCATGAAGAAGTTGATGTTGTGGCCGAGTTGACGTTGCCCGATCCCGGCCGTCGCGCCGTACAGGAGGAATGTCTGGCGGCAGGCGTGCTGGTGCCGGGTGAACTCGCCGTACCGGATCACGTTGCTCTCCTGCGAGCAAGCGCCGCCGATCGTGTCGTGACGGCCGCAGGTGTCGTCGCTGATCACCGCGAGTTCGTCCAGCCTGGTGGAGAGGAGTCGCGAACCGGTGGTCAGATAGACCGCCTGCTGCTCGCGGATCGTGTCGAACGCCGAATAGCGGTTGTCGATGTCGTGTGCGTCGTAGAAGAGCGTGTCGACAGCCTGGTTGCCCTCCAGATCGACGATCTGCAGTCGTCCACCGGCGGGGACTTTGATCAGAGCGCCGTCACCAGGGTCGACGATCGAGTCCAGTGTCACGTCGGCGGCGCTCATCCGACCAGCCAGCGGGTCTGCTCGAGTGCACGGACCGCCTCGTCACGCAGTTCGAGGTGTGGAGCAAGGCCGTCGTCCGCCGAGATCTCCACAGCGACGCCACCTGGCGGCCACGGTTGGTTGGACAACGGATGCGGGGCCGTCGAGATGAACAGCAGCAGGTCCTGTTCAGCTCGCAGTACGACGTTGTCGCCGGCCGCGGCGTGGTCCGGTACGAAAGCCAACGTCGCCCCGGAGTCGATGCCGACCTTCGAGAAGAAGTTGATGCAGCCATGGACATCGGCCTCACCGAACCCGTGTTTCGTGAGTTCGCTGATCAACCCGGTTCGCGCCGAGCGTCGCCAGTCGTTCGCGTCCTTCGCATAGCTTGAACGGCCGAACCGTTCCAGGTGCCGGTCGTGCCCGAAGCCGCCGAGGCAGTCATGCCAATCCAGGCTCGAGGAGATGACGGTGGCGAGGGCGGTGCCGCGGTCCGACATCAGCACCATCGAGGACTTGATCCGCGCGGACATCTGGGACTTCAGGGTGTCGGGAATGTTGAGGCGGTCGAGCCGGTCCGCACCGATGATCAGCACCGACGCGTTGGCGCCGGCCGCCAGTGCGGTCAGTGTGATCAGCGTGCCGGCCCGGGCCGGCGCCGACCAGGCGGCGCCGCCGGGGAGCTCGTGCTTCATGCGCTGGCGCCCTCGGGCTCGGCGGCGGCAGCGAGGCCGATCGACGCGTGGTACCGCGAGCGCTGGGATCGGTAGGCCACCACGCCGCCGACCGCGACGACCGCGAGCGTGATCAGGGGGAGGTAGTGCAGATACCAGCCCTCACCCGCGGGGTCGTAGACATCGGCGCGCGGCCAGCCGAGGTTGATCGCCATCGCGAGTCCGTAGGCGACGGCGATCACGTTGACGACCAGGCCCCAGCGGCCGAGCGAGAAGAGCTTCTTGCCGTCCTCGTCCAGCCCGGCTGCCACCGGATCGCCCTTGATGCGCTGAACCAGCAGCGATCCCGTGACCATCAGGTACGCGATGTAGAGCAGCATGATGCAGACGCTCGCCAGCCCCAGGTACAACCCGGCGTTGCCCACGTTGACCGCGAGGCAGATGGCGGCTGCCACGCCCGGAACGACAGTCGCCAGTACCGGCGTACCGGTGCGAGGCGACACTCGGCGCAGCTTGGCGGAGAACGGGAGGACCTCATCGCGAGCCATCGAGAAGATCATCCGCGCCGCCGCTGTTTGGATCGCCAAGGTGCAGACGCAGACCGCGATGCCGACGTCGAGCAACAGCAGCTTGCCGGTGGTGGTGCCGAGCTGGCTGGTGAGCACGTAGGGCAGTCCCTGCGTGGCAAGCTCGCCGTCGACCACGGACGGCGCGGCCATCAACGCGGCGATGATCAGGAAGGCACCACCGATGCCTGAGGCAAGGACCGCGCGGAGGATCGTTCGCGGCGTGGTGGCGCGCGGCTTGTGCGTCTCCTCCGCGAGTTCGCCCGCGCTGTCGAAGCCGACCAGGACGTAGGCCGCCATCAACGCCGAGATCAGCAGCGGTACGACGTACCCGGTGGAGCTGTCGAGGTTCGTGGTGTGCAGCACGACGGACGGACCGCGCTCCGCGCTGCCGAAGAGCAGGACGACGATCAGGACGACGCCGATCAGTTCGCAGGTGACTCCCACCGAGTTCACGATCGCGGTGATCCGGACGCTGGTCGCGTTCAGCACGGTCGTGGCCACCAGCAACAGACAACCCAGCAGTACGGCGTTGGCCGCGCCGTCACGCGAGGCGAGTGACGAGTCGGTGCCGACGAGCTGGAATCCGCTCCAGACAGCGGGAAGCACCACCTGCAAGGCGATCGCGGCCGTCGCCAGCGTGACGATCTGGGCGATCACCATCGTCCAGCCCGCGAACCAGCCGACGACCGAGCCGCCGAGCCGTCGGGCCCACTGATAGATCGCGCCGGAGATGGGATAGCGCGCGGCCAGTTCGGCGAAGCACAACGCGACCATCAGTTGCCCGGCCAGCACGGCCGGCCAGGTCCAGAAGAACGCGGTGCCGCCGAACCCGAAGCCCAGCCCGAAGAGCTGGAAGACGGTGGTCAGGATCGACACGAAGGAGAAGCCGGCGGCGAACGAGGCGTAGGTGCCGACGCGACGGTTGAGTTGCTGGGCGTATCCGAAGTGGCCGAGGTCGGCGGCGCTGCCACCGTCCACGGCGGGTTGGTCGAGCGTTGCTGGCATTCCGGCCTCCGCAGAATGGGGCCCGAACGCGCGCACGGCCGGGCCATCAAGGCCTCCCGGGCTTTTGTCCCGCCGTGGAGCGGCGCCGACGTGCGGCGCCGCCTCCCCTCTCGGACCAGTCCTGCCGTCGCCGGCAGCGGAACCCTAGGGGCGCCCCGCCTTCGTCAGCGGGTCGGAATCAGTTCAGAGGCGCGCTGTTTCAGCAACAGGCGCCTCTGGTAACAGGTGAGTTAAATCACCGCTGCCTTGTCAGCTGGAGGCAATGGTGAACTCGAGCGGCCCGAACTGGACGTTCCAGGTGCCGTCGACGGTCAGCGTTTCGCCCGTCGGCCGGCAGGTCAGCGTCAGGACGAAAGGTGTCGCGAGCAGTCGGGTGGTCGCCACGAACGCGTCGCCGTCGCCGTACGCGGAGGTCACCAGGCGTTCGTGGGTATCCGGCAGGACGAAGGTCTGCTCCTGCCAGTCGCCTTGCGCGAAGGTCAGGTCCTGGGTGCCGCTCGTGCCGGGTCGGTTGCCTTCGAACGTGAACGTGCCGGTGCCTTCCGGATCCAGCCGTACTGCGCTCAGGCCGGCGGGGTTGTTCTCGTCGAACCGGTAGGTCTTGCCGTCACCGGGCTGAGGGGCGGCTCCCGTCGGCGGCAGAAGCTCCAGGCGCTCGGGCCGGGGGACAGCCTCGACCTCGGCACCTTCCAGGGCCGGCAGCAGGTGGTCCCAGACGACGTTCATCGTGGCCTGCATGTCCTTCGACGCACTGGTGATGATCACCGACGCGTCGAGGTCCGGTAGCACGATGCAGTACTGGCCGAAGGCGCCGTCGCCGCGGTACGAGTTGTGCCGCGCTCGCCAGAACTGGTAGCCGTATCCCTGCTGCCAGTCGGCGGTGTCCCGGTCGGCGTTGGAGACCTGCTTGGAGGTCGCCGCGTCGATCCACTCGGCCGGGACGAGTTGGCGACCCTCCCACGCACCGCGCTGCAACAGGAACTGGCCGAAGGCGGCGAGACTCCCGGTGCTGAGGCTCAGGCCCCAGCCGCCCACGTTGATGCCTTCGGGAGAGGTCTCCCAGATCGCCTCGGTGGCGCCGAGGGGTTCGAACAACCGCGGCCAGAGGTAGTCGAGCAGCTTCTCCCCGGTCACCTTCTGGAGGATCGCGGACAGGATGTACGTCGCACCGGTGTTGTAGACGAACGGCGCCCCGGGCTCGTGCTCCACCTCGAGCGCCAGGAACGCGCGGACCATCCGGCCGTCACTGTCGCCGGCCCGGCCGATCCGATCGATGGTGTCATCGGCGTGCCCGGTGGACATGGTCAGCAGGTGCCGGACCTCCATCGCGGCCAGGTTCTCGCCGATCTTCTCGGGCAGGTCGTCACCGTCGAAGAAGGACACCACCTTGTCGTCGACGGACAGCAGTCCCGCCTCGATCGCGAGGCCGATCGCCATCGAGGTGAAACTCTTCGACACCGAGGCCAGCAGGTGCCGGTCAGCCAGCCGGTACGGCGACCACTCCTCCGCCAGGACCACGTGACCGTGCCGCACCACCATCAGGGTCTGGATCTCCTGCTCGGAAGCATCGAGCGCGCCAACGAACGCGTCCAGCGCGGCGGGGTTGATTCCTTGGGCTTCGGGGGTACTCCGTGGAAGGCTGCTCACCCACCGCACGCTATCCCCTGGAACGGACCAAAACTTGACGAGTCCATCTGCTGACGGCGCTACGAGACGCGCCGCGGTGATCCTGAACCCGGTGAAAGTGCCGGACGTCGACGCGTTCCGCAGTACGGTCGATGCCGCGTTGACCGAGCGCGGGTTCGACGATTCGCTCTGGCTCGAGACCACCGCCGACGATGCGGGCTCGACGATGGCCAAGCGGGCGATCGAGGAGACGGTCGATCTCGTGCTGGTCGCCGGTGGTGACGGGACGGTCCGGGTGGTCTGCGCGGAGCTGGCGCGGTCGGGCATCCCGGTCGCCGTGCTGCCGGCCGGGACGGGCAACCTGCTCGCCCGCAATCTCGGCATCTCCCTCGATCTCGAGGTCGCCCTGACCGAATTGCTCGGCGGCAACGAGCAGCGGATCGACAGCATCCTGGTCGAGGGCGACGAACTCGGCACCGACCGGTTCGTGGTGATGGGCGGGCTCGGGCTGGACGCCGCGATCATCGCCGACGCACCGGACGAGCTGAAGAAGCGGGTCGGCTGGGCGGCGTACGTGGTGTCGACGCTGCGGAACCTGAACCATCCCTTCGTGCGGGTCGAGATCATCGTCGACGACCAGCAGCCGGTACGGCGTCGCGCCCGCACGGTGGTGATCGGCAACGTCGGCACTCTGCAGGCGAACATCCCACTGCTGCCCGACGCGAAGCCCGACGACGGCCTGATCGACGCGGTCGTCCTGGCCCCGCGCCGCCTCACCCACTGGCCGCGCCTGGCCCTCAGCCTGGTGATCAAGCCTCTAGCCGAGGGCCGTCACATCGAGCGCTTCACTGGCCGGCGGATCCAGGTCACCGCCGAGAGGGCCGTCCGCCGCGAACTCGACGGCGACACCATCGCCGACGGCCGCACCCTCAGCGCGTCGGTCGATCCAGGCGCTCTCCTGGTCCGCGTTCCCTAGTTCTGCAGGTGGGTGAGTTTGTCCGGGTTCACCACACCGTGGATCGCGACGATCAGGCTGTCGGAGATCAGCAGTGACCACACCGCGACTGTGTGATTGTCGGCGTCGCGCATCCGGAGGGCCGGATGCCCGCCGACGTGCACGGTCTCCGCGCGGATCCCGAAGCGGTGCGCCTTGGCGAACGAACCAGCCGCCACCCGCGCGACCCGCTCCGCGCCGTACACCGGTCGCGGCAGCCCGTTCCCCTTCCCGCCACCGTCGCCCGTGAAGGTCGCCTCAGGCGCGAGCAGCGCGACAAGCCCCTCCAGTTCGCCCTCCTCGCAGGCCGCCACGAACCGCCGCGCCAACTCGTCCCGCTCCTGCCTCGACGGGTCGAACCGCGGCCTGTCCTCCTGCACCTGACGACGAGCCCGTACGGCGATCTGCCGACAGGCCGACTGACTTTTCGCGAGGATCGAGGCGACCTCGTCGTAGTCGTAGGCGAACACGTCGTGCAGCAGGAAGACAGCTCGTTGATCCGGCGAGAGCCGTTCCAGGACGACGAGGAACGCGGTCGACAGCGAGTCCGACATGGCCGCCCGGTCCGCGAGATCGACGTACTCGTCGACGGCAGGCTCGGGTAACCACGGCCCGAAGTACGACTCCCGCTGGCGGCGGGCGGACCGGAGCTGGTCGATTGCCAGTCGGGTGGTCACGGTGGTCAGGAAGGCCTTGGGGGAGTCGACCTCGGCCGGCTCCCGGTGCAGGCGCAGGTAGGCCTCCTGCACCACGTCCTCCGCGTCCCCGAAGCTGCCAAGCATCCGGTACGCGATCGACAGCAGCAACGGCCTGAGCTCAGCGCTGGTCTGTTCCATCACGCCCTCTAAGACGATCCAGTCCCTCCCGCTGTGACACTGCCCCTGTCACAGCGGACCTATGTCAATCGTCTCCGACCGTAACTGCACCGAACGGAGGAGACATCATGAACATCGCCGCCTGGATCGTCACCGGCCTACTGGTCGTCGTGTTCACCGTGTCAGGCGTCGCGAAGTCGACCACGTCCCGCGACCGCCTGATCGCCACCGGCCAGACGGGCATCGCCCCACTCCCGATGCCCCTGGTCCGCGTCGTCGCCGCCTGCGAACTACTCGCCGTGATCGGCCTCCTCGCTCCCTGGCTCACCGACACCGCCCGCGCCCTGACCCCAACGGCGGCGGTAGGCCTCGGCATCATCATGATGGGCGCCGCCGTCTCCCACGCCTCCCTGAAGGAACCACGTCCCGTCGCGATCAACGTCGTACTCCTAGCCCTCTGCGCCTTCGTAGCCGCCACCCGCTTCGCCCAGTTGGGCTAAATCCGCCGGAAACATACCCGGGCGTAATCCTGCATTCAGAGCGGAGTTATGTCGGAATCCTGCGCGTGGCGAATTTTCGAGAGGTCATCACGACAGACTGAGCGCCACGAATTCCGGCCCGACGGCGCGAGGTATCCATGGCTACGCAACAAGACCCCAGCACCGAGTTGACCACCGACAACGGAACGAGCCGTCTCGGTGGCGTGCTCGGTCTGGTCGAACGAGTCGGCAACAAGCTCCCCAACCCGTTTCTGCTCTTCGTCGGCCTGCTGGTCCTGATCGCGGTCGCCTCGACCGTGGTCGCGGCCTTCGGCGTCACGGTCGCTGTCCCCGGGGTGAAGGAGGCGATGCCGATCCGTGGCGCGCTCACGCCCGACGGGCTGGTCGCACTGATGGACGGGGTGATCGACAACTTCGTCAGCTTCCCGGCCCTCGGTCCGGTCCTGGTCGTGGTCCTCGGGGTCGGCGTCGCGCAAGGTACCGGCGGGCTGGAAGCCGCAGTACGGCTCGTCTTCTCCCGGGTGCCGCGGTGGGCCGTGCCGTACGTCGTTGCCCTCGTCGCCTGCCAGGGCCATGTGATGTCGGATGCGTCGTTCCTGGTCATTCCGCCGCTGGCGGCCCTGGTCTTCCTCGCTGTCGGCCGCCACCCGCTCGCGGGGCTGATCGGCGCCTACGCGTGCACGGCGACCGGGTACGGCGGTGGCCTGCTGATGGGCACGCTGGACGCGTCCTTGGCCGGTATCACGCAGAAGGCGGCCTCGTTGCTCCCCTTGGGCAGCGAGTTCCACGGCAACATCGCGATGAACTACTACTTCGGCGCCGCGGCCGGCCTGATCCTGCCGATCGTGGGCGGCTTCCTGATCGACAAGGTGCTGGAGCCCAAACTCGGCCCCTGGCGCGGCGGGACCGAGGAGAACGCGAAGGTGCAGGTCACCGCGGCCGAGAAGCGCGCCGTGCTGATCGCGGCCGGTGCGGTCGCCGTGTTCTGGGTGGTGCTCGTCACCGCATGGCTGATGCCGGGGTCCCCGCTGCAGGGCGAGGGCGGGACGCTGATCCCGTCGCCGCTGCTGAACAACCTTGTCATCGCGATCTCGCTGTCCTTCCTCATCTTCGGGCTGGTCTACGCCCGGGCGCTGCCGGTCGAGAAGGACAAGCGCGAGGTCGGTTCGCTGATGGAGAAGGCGATCCGCGACATGGCGGGCTTTATCGTGCTGATCTTCATCGTGTCCCAGACCCTGGCAGTCCTGGCCTACTCCAACCTCGGCGTGCTGATGGCGGTCAAGCTGGCCGAGGGCGCCGAGAGCATCGGGCTGCAGGGGTTCGGGGTGCTGGTGTTCCTGGTGGTGCTGTCGTCACTGCTGAACCTGGTGATCACCTCGGGCAGCGGCCTGTGGTCGCTGGAGTCGACGGTGATGGTTCCCGCGCTGATGCTGCTCGACATCTCGCCGGCCATGATCCAGGCGGCCCACCGGATCGGGGACTCGGTCACCCAGGCCGTCTCGCCGATGCACATCTTCCTGTACCTGGTGCTGACGATGGCTCGGAAGTACGAGCCGAACCTGAAGCTCGGCACTCTGGTGGCGCGGCTGCTCCCGTTCGTACCGGCCTTCGCCCTCGTCTGGGTCGGCATCCTCGCCCTGTTCTTCTTCCTCGACCTGCCGCCAGGACCGGGCCAGTCCGTCTTCCTGCCCTAGGGCCGTCGTTCCAAGGCCCACGGGTCGACCGGGGTGGCTCGCACCCAACGGCCGGACGCGTCCAGCACCCGCCCGTACAGCTTCGACTGCCGCAGCACCATTTGCCGATCGACGACCCGGAGATGGGGGAAGTCGCCGGTCAGCCGGGTGACCAGGGGATGCAGGTCGGACACCGAGTGCAGGCCGACGGTGAGCATCATGTTGGCCGGGCCCGCGACCGCAGCACAGGTGCGGGTCTCGGGCCACTCGACCAGGGCCCGGCCGGTCTGCTCCAGCAGGTGGTCGGGCATCTCGAGCCAGAGCACGGCAGCAGCATGCCACCCCGCCAAGGGCCGGGCGAGATCGCAACGGAAGTCGACGTCCCCGATGGCGACCAGCCGCGCGAGCCTTCGCTGGACCGTCCGTGCCGACACCCCGACCAGGTCGCCCAGTTCGGGATAGGTCGCGCGGCCGTCGACCGAGAGGGCGGAGAACAGGCTTCGGTCGATGTCGTCCATCGGTCTGGTCGACTCGATCGGTCCCTGTTCCGGCGTCAGGGCCGCCACCGCCGCCCGCGACAGCACGCGCAGTCGCCAGCGGCGTGAGGCGTCGAACACGCGGGTGGCCATGTGGGTACGGATCTTCCGGACGCCCGGCAGTCGTGGCAACCCGGTGAGCAGATGGTCGGCCAGGGGAGGCAGCGATGCCGAGACCGCGATCACCCACAGGTCATAACTGCCGGCCACGTGCTGGACGGTGATCAGATGTCCTGCCTCCGCCAATGCGTCCGCGACCTCGACCGTCGCGCCCGCCTCACAGTCGAGCTCCAGGAACGCCATCGTCATGGTGTGAAGTTGGCGCTGGCCGAGCGCGGCGGTCGCCCAGGCCTCGCCGGCGTTGTTCAGCCGCTCCCAGCGGCGCGCGACGGTGACGGGGTCGACGCCGAGGACGTCGCCGAGCTGGGCCCAGCCGGCCCGGGGGTTGATCTGCAGGCCATCGATCAGGGCGAGGTCGCCCTCGGACAACAGAGTTCTCGCCGCTGCGTCCGGATCCTGCGTTCGAGTCACCCCGGCTGTCCCGATACGGCGTCTGGCCATGCGTAGGAGCCTAGTTCCGGATACTGGCTGGGCGCCAATCAAGCAACGAGAGGACCGGTTCATGGTTTCGCAACCCGCAGCGGTGGACGGGCAGGTCGCCGCCTGCGACCTGCTGCTGACCGGTGGCAGAGTGATCGATCCGGAGACGGGTCTGGACGACGTCCTGGACGTCGCCATCACCGGCGGCACGATCGTCGCCGTGGGTGGGCCGCCGCCGCGCGCGGCCAGGACCCTCGACGTGCGAGGCCGGGTGGTGACCGCCGGCTTCATCGATCTGCACAGCCACGCGCAGACCATCCCGTCCCTGCGGCTGCAGGCCCTCGACGGTGTCACCACCGCCCTGGAGCTCGAGTCCGGCGCGGGAGACGTAGCGGGGTCGCTCGAGCGCGCGGCTGCCGAGGGCAGGCCGGTCAACTACGGGTACTCCGCGTCCTGGGCGCAGGCACGGATGGATGTGATGGACGGCTCCAGCCCCCAGGGCGGGTTCCTCGACTTCACCAACGGCATCGCCGGCACCGGCTGGCAGCAGCCCGCGGGCGCGGACGACCTGGCCAAGATCCTCGGTCGGCTGGAGGACCAGCTGGACGCCGGGGCGCTCGGCATCGGGGTCCTCGTCGGCTACGCGCCACAGACCGGCCGCGGTGAGTACCTGCGGGTCGCCGGCACGGCCGCCCGGTACGACGTCCCCACCTTCACCCACGCCCGCTTCAAGAATCCCCAAGAACCGGGGTCCGCCCTGGAAGGCGTTGCCGAGGTGGTCGCCGCGGCGGCCGGCAGTGGTGCCCACATGCACCTGTGCCACGTGAACTCCACCTCGTTGCGCGCCATCGACGAGGTCGCCGGGCTGATCGACGGTGCCCGGGCCAGTGGTCTCGACGTCACCACCGAGGCCTATCCGTACGGCGCCGGGATGACGGCGGTCGGCGTACCGTTCCTGCACCCGGACAACCTGACCAGGCTGGGCATCCAGCCGTCGAACCTCAGCATCGTGGCGACCGGCGAACGTCCCCGTGACGCCGAGCGGCTGCTGCAGATCCGCCGCGAGACGCCCGGTGCGCTGGTGATCATCCACTATCTCGACGAGAGCCTGGAGGCGGACCTGTCCGTCATCCACCGGGCGCTGCTGCTGGAGGACACCGCGGTCGCCTCCGACGCGATCCCGTTCACCACCCCGGGTGGTCTCGTGGTCGAGGGCGACCAGCCGCTGCCGGGTGACGCGGTCTCGCATCCCCGGACCACCGGCACGTTCTCCCGGTTCCTCCGCACGATGGTCCGCGAGACCGGTGCCCTGACGCTGAGCGACGCGCTTCGGCGTTGCTCGTTGCTGCCGGCCCAGTTCCTCGAGAAGGCCAGCCCGGCGATGACCCGCAAGGGCCGGGTGCAGGCCGGGGCGGACGCGGATCTGATCGTGTTCGACGCCGCCCAGGTGACCGATCGCTCGACGTACGACGCACCGCAGGCGAGCTCCACCGGTGTCGAACACGTCCTGGTCGCCGGTGAGTTCATTGTCAACGACGGCACCGTGGTCGCCTCGGCGATGCCCGGCCGTCCCGTCATCAGGGGAGCCCGATGAGCACCGAAACCACCCCGCCGACCGCCGTCCCGCTGGTCGGGCTCGACGACATCCGCGCCGCCGCGGATCGGATCGCAGGTGTCGTACTGCGTACTCCGGTGGTCGCCCTGCCGCACCCGACGAGGCCGGGGAAGGTGCTGCACTGCAAGGCCGAATCGCTGCAACCGACGGGTGCGTTCAAGCTCCGGGGCGCGTACAACACGATCGCCCAGGTCCTCGACCAGGCACGGGCCAACGGGATCGTGGCGCAGTCCTCCGGCAACCACGCCCGGGCGGTGGCCTGGCTCGCACGCCGGCTCGGTCTGCACGCCGTCATCGTGATGCCGGACGCGGCTCCGGCGACCAAGGTCGCGGCCGTCCGCGCGCTCGGCGCCGAGGTCGAACTCGTACCCGCCGCGCGCCGGGACATCCGGCCGCTCGAACTGGCGGCCGAGGGGTATGTCCACGTGCCGCCGTACGACGACCCGCGCATCATCGCCGGCCAGGGCACGGTGGGGCTCGAACTCCTCGAGCAGGTGCCTGATGTCGATGTCGTTCTCGTCCCGGTCTCCGGTGGTGGGCTCATCTCCGGCGTGGCGACCGCCATCAAGCTGCAGCGACCCGACATACGGGTGATCGGGATCGAGCCGGAGCTGGCGGCCGACGCGGCCGAGAGCCTCCGGGAAGGGCGGCGGATCACTTGGGAGCCGGAGCGCACCTACCGCACCGTGGCTGACGGGTTGCGGACCACGGCGCTCGGGGTTCATCCGTGGGAACACATCCGTCGTTATGTCGACGAGATCGTCACCGTGACCGAAGCGCAGATCCTCACGGCGATGCGTCACCTGGCGATCGAGGGCCGGCTGGTGGTCGAACCAGCCGGTGCGGTCGCGGTCGCTGCCTGGATGCACGAGGTTGTGCCGGTCGGCGCCCGTACCGCGGCTGTCGTCTCCGGCGGCTCGGTCGACCCGGCCCTCCTGGCGACCGTCCTGGCTCCGGGGCGAGAGGCATGAGCGTGGACGAGCGGCCGACCACGGAGCCGCATCCGTACAGCGACGCGGTGGTCGCGAGCGGCCTGGTGTTCGTGTCGGGTTCGCTGCCGCTGCGGCCGGACGGGGTCGTCGTCGGCGGTCGGGCTGAGGCACTCGCGGAGGCGATGGAGACCGCTCGCCGTCGCCTGGCGACAGTCGGGGCCCGGCTGGAAGATGTCGTCAAGGCGACGTACTACCTGACCGACATCACCTTGCGGGACGAGGCGAACGAGCAGTTCTGCGCGGTCTGGCCGGCGCCACGGCCGGCCCGGACCGTGGTCGAGGTGTCGGGCCTGCCGTACGGCGCTGTCGTGGAGATCGACGTCGTGGCACGGGCCAGGTGAGCCGGCGGATCGGCGTACTGGGCGGAATGGGGCCTGCGGCAACCATCGACTTCTACACGAAGCTCGTCGAGCAGACCCCGGCCGGGCGGGACCAGGAACACCTGCCGGTGGTCATCTGGGCGGATCCCGGCGTACCCGACCGCAGCGACAACCTGCTCGGGACGGGGGAGGATCCGACCCCGTGGCTGCAGCGCGGCATCGACGCGCTCGTCGACGCCGGCTGCGACCTTCTCGCTGTGCCGTGCAATACGGCACATGCGTTCGTCCCGCCGCTGGCGCGCTCGGCCGGCCTTCAACTGGTCAGCATCGTGGAGGTCGCCGCGGACCACCTCGCCGCGGCCGGCGTACGGGCAGCGGGTCTGCTGGCCACGACGGGAACAGTCCACTCACGCCTGTACGCCGATGCGCTGGCCCGCCGCGGTATCGCCACCGTCGAGCCATCGCCCGTCGATCAGGAGCGGGTGATGGATGCCATCGTCGCGGTCAAAGCCGGCCGGTCCGGCCCGGCGCAGGCCCAGGCGCTCGTCGAGGTGGCCCAGGCACTGGCCGCCTGTGGGGCGCAGCGAGTGGTTGCTGCCTGCACCGAAATAGTGCTCGCGCTCGACGGCGCCGCGGTCGGCCTACCGGTCGTCGACCCGGCCAGGCTCCTGGCCCGCCGGGTCGTCGACCTCGCCCTCAGCGGAGCAACGACTTCTGGCCCAGCCTCTCGATCAGGTTGCGCGCCGCCGCGGGTGGTTGCGCGCTCGTCGCGGTCCTGGTGACCGCGGCGCTGCTGACCACGGGCTTGGTGGTGGAGAAGAGCCAGGTCTGGAACAGGCTGTCGAGTTGCTGTCCCGAGATCTTCTCGGCCAACGCGATGAACTGCGGCGTCGCCACGTTGCCGTCGCGGTTCGACTTCGCCCAGGTCCGGAGGATCGTGAAGAAGTCGGTATCGCCCACGGCCAGCCGTAGCTGATGCAGTGTCATCGCGCCGCGTGCATAGATCGGGAAGTCGAACAGGTGGTCCGGTCCGGGATCGCCGATCGGCAGAGTCCAGAACTCGTGGTCCGCCGCGAACTGGTTATAGAAGAAGTTGAAGGTGTCCTGGGCGGTGTGCACGCCTTCGTGTTCGTCCCACAGCCACTCGGCGTAGGTGGCGAAGCCCTCGTTCAGCCAGATGTGCTGCCAGCGGGCCACGGCCAGACTGTCGCCGAACCACTGGTGCGCCAACTCGTGCACGATCACGTTCTGGCCGGAGACCGCGTCGGTGAAGAACTCCCGGGCGTAGATCGGGCGGGTCTGGTTCTCCAGCGCGAAGCCGACGTCGGCGAGGTCGTCGACGATGCCGCCCGCGGCCGAGAACGGATACCGCCCGAAATTGGCCGAGAGGAAGTCGACGATCTCACCTTGCCGGGCGAACGAGGCCTCGACGACCTCGCCGGTGCTCGGTGGTGCGTCCGCCAGGGTGCCTGTGATCCAGTCGTTCGGATTCGGTGCGCTTCCGGCCGGTGCACCGAGGACGGTCCAGCCGTCCAGTGGATCGGCGTCGGCCTCGAAGGACGTCGTACCGGCGCCGGTGGAGACGACCACGTCGTCCACGACCACGCCGGGAAGCTGGGCGAGGTCGTCGCTGGCGTAGGTGATCGACACCTCGACGTTCTTGCTCGCGTACGCCGACAGGTCGACCTTCCACTGCTGGTACCCCTCGCTGCGACCGGTCGCCGCCCACCAGGCGCCGCTGGTCCCGGTCGGCCTGCAGGTGTCGTTCGGCTGAGCGGTCTGGTAGTGCCTAAGGAACGGATGCAGGTCGAGCCAGAACGGGCAGGCGAAGCCGGTGCTCTGGCTGGTGTGGCCGTTGAGGTCCCGCAAGGTGGTCCAGTTGTCCTGGCCGACGGTGTGTGCCTCGACGAACAGGTAGTCCCAGTTCGGCTCGGTGTTATAGGCGACCCAGAACGACAGATTCGCACCTGAGGCGGGCACGCTGATCGTCCTGGCCAGCCGTTTGTACGACGCGTCGTCGGTTGCCACCCGCTGGGAGATGGCGTAGCGCTGACCGGTCCTCGGTGCGGCTTCGTCGAACAGGTCCGGATCGAAGGCGTCCCAGTAGCGGACGCCGTTGTGCTGGTAGGAGCGCAGGTCGAACTGGCCGATCGTCGCGGTGGCGAGGTAGGACGCCATCGGCTCTTTGGCGTCCCACGTCCACGTGGTCCAGCCGTGCTTGGTGCGCTTGTCCTTCAGTACGCCGTTCGCGACCGCCTCGAGCCCTGCCGGGACCGCGATGCGGAACGTGTACGCCGCCTTGTCGCTCGGGTGGTCGTTCACCGGGAACCATGTATCGGCCACCTGCGGCTCACCGATCACCAGCGTCCCGTCGTCGGTGTGGAGGAACCCGCTCCCGTCGCTGAGGACCTGCGGTACACCGTCGTAGCGGACGACGGTGGTGAAGTCCTTCGACTTGCGCAGGCCGAAGCGCGGCGTGACTGTGAGCTCGTCACCAGCGCGGGACCACTGGGCGGGCCGGCCGTCGACGGTGATCGAGCGGACGGTCAGTCCCCGCAGGTCGAGATTGAACCGGGACAGGTTCTGCGTCGTCCGGGCGCGGATCGTGGCGACACCGGTGAGCAGGTCGGTCGCCGGGGCGTACTTCACGTCCAGCAGGTAGTGCTTGACGTCGTACCCACCGTTCCCGTCAGTGACGAAGTAGGGATCCCCGGCGCCCACCGCCCCCGGCGGGAAAGGTGGTGCGTGGCTTGCCGGTGCGGTCCCGGTGGCGAGCCCCAGACTCAGCGTCGTGACCAGTACTCCGGACAACAGCAAAGCAACTCGTTTGCGCATGATTCCCCCTCGGACGCGCTGTGCAGTCCAACTTTCGACGATAGGAACCACAACGCACCTGCGGAAGGGGTCAGCGCAGCTAGTCCCACGAGCGATCTAGGGTGAGCGGATGCCGAAGCTGCAGCGGGTTCTCGACGGACTGGTGCGGACGGGTGCGGCCGGAGTACTGCTGCACTATCGCGATGGACAGCGGGAGTGGCGCGGCTCCAGTGGGGTCACCGATCTTGCTACTGGTGCGCCGGTTGATCCGGAAGGGTGGTTTCGGATCGGGAGTGTGACGAAGACCTTCACCGCGGCGGTCGTGCTGCAGCTTGTCGGGGAAGGGGTGCTGGCCTTGGGGGACAGCGTCGAGCGCTGGTTGCCGGGGGTGGTGCCTGGTGGGGAGGGGATCACGGTGCGGCAGTTGCTCAATCACACGAGTGGGTTGCACAACTACACCGACGATTTGGGCGACCCGGCGGCGATCGTGCGGGACCGGTTCGTGCAGTGGGAGCCGATGCGTGCTGTCGGGATGGCGGTCAGCCGTGATCCGGTGTTCGCGCCGGGCACGATGTGGGCCTACTCCAATACGAACTACATCCTGCTGGGAATGGTGATCGAGGTCGCGACGAGTGCGTCGTACGGGGCTGAGGTGCGGCGGCGGATTCTGGACCCGCTGGGGATGCGGCGGACCGTCGTACCGGGTGATGAGGTCAGGTTGCCGGAGCCCCATGCGCAGGGGTACATGCCGGTGGATGGTGAGTTGGTGGACACGGCTGAGTTCAACGTGTCGCAGGCCTGGGCCGCCGGTGAGATCGTGTCGACGGCGGCGGATCTCAACACGTTCTACGCGGGGCTGCTGTCCGGTGAGGTGGCGGGGCTGGGGGAGCTCGAGGCCATGTTGGCGACTGTCGATAACAGTGGGGCCAACCATGGATATGGGCTGGGGATCATGCGGCGGGTGCTGGCCGACGGTGAGGAAGTGTGGGGGCATTTCGGCGGGATCTACGGATACCTCACCTGTAGCTTCCACACGGGTGACGGCGGCCGCCAGTTCTCGTTGTCCTACACCGGGACGGATGCTCCGCCGCCCGAGGAGGACGCGCTGGTGGCCGCCGTCTTCGCGGCGGGGTTGGACTAGTGGCCTAGGGCTGGACCAGTACTGCGACTGTGCGGGGCGGGACTGAGACTGTTCCGGTGGCCGCGGTCCAGGTGGTTTGTTTGACGATGGGGTCGGAGCCGGCGGACTGGATGGGGGAGAGGGCGAGGGTCGCGCCGGTCAGGGCCGGGAGTTGTTGGGTCACGGTGGCGCCGGTGGAGTTGAGGACGACGAGCAGGCCCTTGAGCTTCGGGTCGGTGTTCGGGCCGACTGTGTCGTCGATCCGCATCGTGATGACGCCCGGCTTGGCCGCGGGCGTGCCGCTGAGGGGGAACGAGACCTTCTGGTTGATGAGGTCGGCGGTCCCCAGACGGAACAGCGGCGTCGAGAAACGGAGTTTCAGCAGGTCGTCGGCCGCGGTTGAGGCAGTCGCGACGTCAGCCGCGCTCGGTTTGAGGGCCGGGTTGGCGAGCAGCGGCTTCATGAAGGACCACTTGGCCTCGTTGTCCGTCTTGGGTGGCAGACCGTGGCCGAAGCCGTTGTCGGCGCCGGTCCAGTCGAGTGTGTTGAACCAGTCGCCCGAGTCGTAGGAGTTTCGGTCGAGGGACTTGCTCCGCAGCAGGTCCGAACCGGCGTGCCAGAACGACGGCGTCTGCGCCAGCGCGGTGGTTGCCAAGGACAACGTGTTCATCCGGACCCGGTCCGCCATCGGCAGCGACGCGGGCAGCTTGTAGGTGAGCGAGTCCCACAACGTTTCGTTGTCGTGGGCATCGACATAGCTGATCACCTCGACCGGCTGATCGGCGTACCCGGCCGGCGCTCCGTTGTAGTCCACCCCATCGCCCCGTACGACGTTGCCGGTGTCGGCGGATCGGAAGGAGAACGCACGGAGGTTGCCCGCCAGTCCGAGCTGGACGAGATCGGTGTCGTGGGCGAGCCGTTTCACCTGGTCGGCGGGGGTTCCGTTGACCGGGGCACCGTTCGGGTCACTCGCGGCGCCCGAGCCGAAGCCCTGGACCCGCGGATCCGTGTCGAACGGGCCGCCGCCGCGAACGGCATCACGCATCCGGTCCGAGAACGTGCCGATCTCGGTGCCGCCGAGGTTGCCCTGGGTGGCCTGGACGAACAACGCGTTGTTCGCGACCTCGCCGAAGTTCCAGCCTTCGCCGTACAGGTAGACCTTCTTGCCGTCGACCCCGTCCCGAGCGAGCGTCAGCTTGTCGAGCGCGGCGCGGACCTTGAGCATGTTCGCCTTGCTGTGATGGCCCATCAGGTCGAACCGGAAGCCGTCGACGCGATAGTTCTTCGCCCACGAGACCGTGCTGTCGACCATGATCTTCTCGGCCATCGCGTGCTCGGTGGCGATGTTGCTGCAGCAGGTCGAAGTCTCCACACCGCCGGTCGCGTTCAGCCGCTGGTAGTAGCCGGGCACGACCTTGTCGAGGACGGAAGTCGGTGCTTGGCCGGCCGCCGGAGTGTGGTTGTAGACCTGGTCGAGCACCACGCGGAGCCCGGACTTGTGCAGCCCGCCGACCATCGTGCGGAACTCGGCTACGCGGGCCAGCCCATCCTTGGCTGTCGCGTACGACCCTTCTGGAGCGAGCCAGTGGTACGGGTCGTAGCCCCAGTTGAAGCCGTCGTTCGCGGCGACCGCACTGACACAGGCCTGCTGCTGCTCGGAGTCCGGCGCGAACGACTTGAGATCACACGCGGGATCCTGGTGAGCGCTCTCTGGGATGGAGGCGATGTCGAAGGTCGGCAGCAGGTGGACCGTGTTCAGTCCGGCTTGAGCCAGTTGCCGCAGGTGCTTCGTGCCGTTGCCCTCGTCCGCGAATGCGAGATACGTGCCGCGATGAGCAGCCGGCACCGTGGTGTCGTTGATCGAGAAGTCCCGGACGTGCAACTCGTAGATCGTCGAGTCCACCGCCCTCTCCAGCTTCGGGGCAGGGGTCTTGGCCCAGAGAGCGGGCTTGCCGGCCTGATCGTCGAGGTCCACCGCGACCGAGTACTTCGAGTCCGTGGTGAGCGCGAGCGAGTACGGATCGGTGACGACGTTGGTCTCCACCTTGCCGGTGCTCGGCGCGTAGACCGTCACCTCGTAGCGGTAGAGAGCGCTCTCCCATGATCTCTTGCCGTTCACGGACCAGGATCCGTCCGTGCTCCGCTGCATCGGTACCCGCTGGGACCCGACGAGCAGCGTGACGTTTTGCGCGGTGGGCGCCCAGAGGGTGAACTGCGGGACTCCACCGCGCCACGTCACGCCGTACGAGCGACCTGCTGCGGATCCGCCGTACAGGTCATCCAGGACGCCGGGGATCTGCACTCCGGTGGCGTCGAGCAGGCGCCCGGCGTCGTCGTACTGGGCGAGGCCTAGTTGTCCGGTGAGGATCTTGCGGGCGTCAGCGTGATCGAGCCGGAGAGCGGTATATCCCTTCAGCGCAGGGAACTTGGCCAGCACGGCGGCTGGGATCCCGGCCGGGTCGTAGCGCAGCCCGGACGACGATCCGCCGATGTCGTCCGAGTCCACAGCGAGTGTGCCGGTGGGGGACCAGTGCAGCCGCCACCGGGAGCGCTCGGGATGAGCAACGGCCGGTACTGCGAGCAGGTCGCGGCCGAGCCAGTACGCCTTGGCCTGCTTGAGGTCTGGCTGGGCTCCCGGCTTGGAGGTGGTCACGGTGAGCACGTGCGTCGACAGGATGTACGAGAAGGTGACGACGAGTCCGTCACCAGGCACGACGATGGGGATGTTCCCGCCGGTCGGGCTGCCGCCGGCACCGTAGCTCTCGGTCCAGGACAGACCGTGTGCGACCTTCGCCTCATAGCTGCCTGCTCCGATCTCGCTCGTCGACCAGGTGTAGGTGCCGTCCCCGTCCGCATCGGTCAACCAGGGTCGCATGCAGTCGGGCGCCCAGTCGCCCGGACAACCTAGCTCGGACTGGAACGAGCCCGGCACCGTGACGATCGGCCCCTCGGCGTTCGACGTGACCACATGCCTACCGTGCTCGTAGTAGAAGGTCACTGGTGTCGCGGGCGCTGTGTAGGAGATGTTGGCGCCGTTCAGAGCACCGCCGGCGCCGTAGTTCTCGTCCCACGTCTTGTTGATCGCTGCCTTGTAGGCGTACTCACCCGCGGGGAGCGTGTAGGTGCCCTTCCAGACCTTGTCCTTGGGGTCAAGCGTCAGCTGGGCTTGGTCGCAGTTGGGCATCCAGTCGTCGCCACAGCCCATCTCGTTGTTGTGGGCACCCGGCACGCTCACGTTGGCCGGCTGGGTCACCGGGCCGGTACCACCCCCGCCACCGGGAGGCGGCGGGTCGCCGACCACGCCGTACGAGCCGGAGACGGAGTAGTTGCCGGACGCATCCTTCAGCACGGCCCGGTACTCGAGCAGCGTGCCCTTGGGTAGACCGCTGACGTCCTGGAACACCCGGTACGGCGCATTGTCGTCGGACCCCAGTCGCTGCCACGCCGTAGTACCGACTGGGCGGTAGCCGAAGGTGACGGTCACCGGAGCGTTCTCCGGCACGGCAGCGGCGATCTCCGCGCGGCCGCCGACCGTGGCGCCCAGCTCGGGCGAGCTCATGTAGACCGCGGGCGCCTTGCTGCGATGCGGCAGCTTCGACGTCGCCTGGTAGACCGTCACGGACAGCGGCGCCTGTGTGAGCTGGACGCGGCCCTCACGGTCGGTCTTGATCGACTTCGAGCCGCCGTAGACAGGCTTGAACGAGCCGTTCTTGACGTACGTCGGCACGGTGGCCGTCTTCGCGGTCGTCGCGTTGTTGGACACCACCAGGTACTCGGTCCGGTCGGCGCCGTACCGGCTGAACGCGTACAGCCCGCCCGCGTTCGACGAGTAGCGGTGCACCTGCGTCCCGTCGGCCAATGCCGGGTACTTCGAGCGCAGCTTCTGCAGTTCCGCGATGTGCTTGTACATCGGCGCGGTGACATCGAACCTGTCCTTGCTGCCGATTGTGGTCGTGCCGGTGCCGTCGACCACCTCGTCGTCGGTGTACTCGGTGGTCTTGGTCGCGAACATGTCCTGCCGCGCGTCCTTGTCACCACCGGGACCGGTGAAGCCCTGCTCGTCGCCGTAGTAGATCACCGGTTGACCGCGGGTGAGGAACATCAGCGAATGCGCGAGCTTGTCCCGGGCAAGCAGTTCCTGACCAGTCGCGCCCGCTTGTCTGAGGAACGTGCCGACGCGGCCCATGTCGTGGTTGCCGAGGAAGGTGGGCAGTTGGTACGCGTTCGAGTCCGCGTCGGTGTAGTAGTCGTCGTTGGCGTAAAAGTCGCGGAGTTGCGAGCTGGGTTTGCCCTGCGCGAAGGCGAGCGCGTTCTGCTGGAACCCGAAGTCGAGGGTCGCCTGCAGCGCGCCCTTGGTGGTGTAGGTCGACATGAACTTCGGATCGGCGTCGAACACCTCGCCGAACATGAAGAAGTCCTTCGTCCCCTTCGCCTTGGCGGCCTTGAGGATCTCGGGCGAGAACTTCTGCCAGAACTCCATATTGACGTGCTTCACGGTGTCGATCCGGAAGCCGTCGATGCCGAGCTCGGCCCAGGTCTTGTAGACGTCGATCATCCCGTCGCGGACCTTCGGCTGCTCGGTGAAGAGGTCGTCCAGCCCGACGAAGTCGCCGTACTCCGCTGATTCGCCGGCGAAGGTCGAGTCGCCGCGGTTGTGGTAGAGCGTCGGGTCGTTGAGCCAGGCCGGCTGCTTGACCGTCTCGTCTGCCGGAGTCTTGAACACCGGGACGTTCGGGAACGACGTGCTCGCGTCCAGCGGCGGGAAGGTGTCGCCGCCCGCGTAGAGCTTGTCGTCGAAGACGTTGCCGTTGGCATCCTTGTACGGGCTCGTCGACTTGGGGATGTAACCGTACTGGCCGGACTGGTACGCGATCACGTCCGCGGTGTGGTTGGTGATGATGTCGAAGAAGACCTTCATCCCCTTGCCGTGCGCCAGCTGGATCAGCTTCTGCATGTCGGCATTGGTGCCCAGATGCGGGTCGATCTGGGTGAAGTCGGTGATCCAGTACCCGTGGTACCCGGCGCTCACGTCAGCGCCCGCGCCCTGCACCGGCCGGTTCTTGAAAGACGGCGTCAGCCAGATGGACGTAGTACCGAGTGACTTGATGTAGTCGAGCTTCTGCATCACCCCGGCCAGGTCGCCACCGTGGTAGAACCCCTTGTCCGTCGGGTCGAGCCCGGTGCCCAGCCGGTCGCCGGTGAGGCCGCCGGCGTCGTTCGACTTGTCACCGTTGGCGAACCGGTCCGCCATCAGGAAGTAGAACCGCTCCTTGGTGAGGTCCTCGCGCAGACTCGGGCTCGCCAGCTGCTTGTCGGCAGATGTCACGCCGGTACCGGCCAGGTCCACCGGCTTCACCGTGACGAGATGGGTCGTGTCGTCGTAGTCGAACCGCAGCTTGGCCGGCCCCTCGATCCGCAGCGGGATATTCGCCCCGCCGAGCGCCCCACCGACCCCGTAGCTCTCGTCCCAGCTCCCGTTGACCGTGACCTTGAACTCGTAGGCGCCCGCCGGCACGTCAAAGACTCTGCCGTACTGCGTGCCTGTGGTCCCCTTCGCGAGCTCGCTCGCCGAGCAGGCGGCCGCCCAGTCAGCCGGACACCCCAACTCGGTCTGCAGCGACCCCGCCACGGTGATCACGCGGTCCGCGGCGACCCCCGCAGGCGCCGGCGTCGCAGTACCGAGCCCAAGCACGACAACCGCAACCGCAGTCACCCCCGCCGTCAACCGACGAACACGGGCATGGCGCATCGCAGACCTCAGCATCACAGGACCCCTCCCAAGCCAGGACAATCTGCCCGGACGCTAACCCGCGACTCCCGCCGGGGGAAGACCTCAAAGGTCGCGTTCAGGTCACTGCCGACTCCCCACCGTCAACGGTTGGAGGCGTTCGATCGTGCAGCAGGTACGCCGGTCCGCCGCGTGCTGGTGGTTCGTCGGCCGGTAGGTGCGTGTGGTTCTCGGGTGCGTAGGTGTGGGTGGTTCGCGTCGCCGGGCTGCGTCCTTCCCTGGTCGCGGCGAGCTGTATCAAGGGCGCCTTTGGCGTCGCCTTCGGCGATCGAACAAGTTCGACCCTTGACACACCTCACCACGACCAGGGAAGGACGCAGCTACGCCCGGAGCCGCTGACAAGTACGGCCACAGGTTCAGGGATTCCGTCGAGGAGATGCCGCCCGGGTGATTCGTCGGGTCCGCCGCGGGGTGGTTCGCCGGTCGGCCGCGCGGGCGGTTCGCCGGGAGTGGGGGGCTGAGGATTCCCTGGCCCTGGCGACTGGCGCACCCCACACCGGCGCCGGCCGTCGCGCTTGCGCCGGATCTGGACGGGGTTGACCACTGAGATTGTGGGTTGTCACCTGAGAATCTCGAGGGGCAACCCACAATCTCAGTGGTCAACCCCCCAAACACGGCCCGGTCACCGGCCCTTCCCGGCCGCCAAGACCTCGCACACCACCTGACGGAACCCGCACACCACCAGGCGGATCACCCGGAGAGCCGCCCGGTAAACCGCGCCGGCCGATGCCCGCCTGCTCGACCGATACCGCCCGACAGACCGGCATCGGCCCAACGACCCGGCATCCACCCGGACCCGCCTACCGCCGATAGCGGGTTGTTCGACCGATAGCGCCCAGTAGACCGGTATCGGTCCCACAAACCGGCAGCCGACCCACGCCACGATCTGCAGCACGGCCCACCACCCAGACCTACAGAACCCACCGAAACCACCCGGGAAACCGGTTCCCGGACAGGGTTCCGCGACTTCTGTAGGTCCGGATGGGGCCACCTCGGGAACCGGCACCACCCGGGCCGACGGAATCAGCGGAAGGGCCGAACATCCCACACGAACCACCCGGGCGAACGGAATCCCCTGGATACGGCTCACACGTCAGCGCGGATCCGCGTAGCTGCGTCCTTCCCTGGTCGACGTGGTGGGTGTCAAGGGTCGAACTTGTTCGAGCCCGAAGGGCCGCGAAGCG
>Ga0193717_1000229_pt1 | contig 44732 bp, 42 predicted proteins | sample U2c2metaG_FD_145900 | JGI IMG/M metagenome (GOLD analysis project Ga0193717, IMG submission 145900) | Soil microbial communities from a riparian zone of the East river system, Colorado, United States - U2c2 | ecosystem: Environmental > Terrestrial > Soil > Riparian zone | place: USA: East River... | reverse complement strand
GAAGAACGCCCGTGCCGCCGGTTCCGCGTCGAGCGCGGCCGCGAGGTCGGCCGGCACGTCGACCGTCCGTTCGGCCGTGTCCAGCTCGACCCCGACGGTCACCTCGTCACCCGCCGCGACCTTGGCCTTCTCCCGGTTGTCCGCCGAAAGCGGCAGCAGGTACCGGCTGCCCATGACCGCGACCGTGCTGCGGTAGGTGTGCCCGCCGATCGTGACCGTCACCCTCGGCCTGCGTCCCGACCCGAGCGCCTCGACCACCTCGGTCGGCACCTCGAAACCGGTCGCGGTCTTCCCGCCGAGCTCGACCGTCGTGCGGAACTCCATGCGTCCTCCTTCGTCAACCCCATCATGGTCGCCCGGCGAGGCGGTCGACCGCGGCCGGGGCGAACACCGCCGCCGCGGCCATGCCGGCCATGCCGACGAGCGGCGCGTGCTCCCCGAGCACCGCGGGCCCCACGTCCAGCCCGTGCGCGGCGACCTCGTGTGCCTGCTGCGTCAGCGTTTCCGCGAGTCCGGCCCGGAACGGCGCGAGCGCACCGATCTCGCCGCCGACCCGCACGAGGTGCGGGTTCAGGATCGTCACCACCGTCGCCAGCACGGTGCCCAGCAGCCGGCCGGCGTCGGTGGCGAGTGCGACCGCGTGCCGCTCACCCGCCTCGACGCGACGGACGACGTCCGGCAGCGACCGGGCCCCGTCGGCGCGTAGCTGCCGCACCAGCGCGGTGCCGCTCGCGAGCGCCGCGACACAGCCGCGCCGCCCACAGCCGCACCGCTCGGTGCGGTGCTCGATGCGGATGTGGCCGATCTCCCCGGCACAACCGGTCGCGCCGCGGTGCACGCTGCCGTCGACCACCACGCCCGCGCCGATGCCGGTGCCGACGGCGACACCGAGCACGGTCGCGTGCCGGTCGCCGGTCGCCAGGTACTCGCCGTAGGCAAGCGCGTTGGCGTCGTTCTCGAGCTGCACGTCAACGCCGAACCCGTCTGCGAAGGTGTTCCGCAGCGGCTGGTCCCGCCACGCCGGCATGGTCGGCGGCATGATCGAGATGCCGGTGGCCTGGTCGATCTGACCCGGCACGGCGAACCCGACGGCCGCGAGGTCCGCGCCGCGGCCGACGTCGGCGAGCTGCTGGCGCGCCGTGTCGAGCAGCCACGGCAGCACGTGCCCCGGCTCGTGCCCGAGCGGCAGCCGCTCGGTGTGCTCGACGAGGACGGTCCCCTCCAGGTCGGCGACCCCGATCGACACATGGCTCGCGCCGAGCCACCCGACCACCGCGACCCGGCTGGCCCGGTCGGCCGTGAGCAGCTCGGCGCGCCGGCCGCCGCTGGACGCGTGGAGTCCGGCGGTCCTGATCAGCCGCAGCCGGGCCAGCGTGTCCAGCCGTTCGACCAGGGTGGCCCTGGACAGGCCGAGCGACTGTTGCAGCCGTTGCCGGGTCAAGGGGCCCGCGTCACGTAACACGGCGAGAACATTTCCCACCGACGCGGTCCCGCCGGCCGCGATCGCCCGGTTGACGTCGTCCATGGCACCCGCCTAAGTTTGTACGATACGACTTCTGTCTAAGTATTAGACATAAGTGAGCTGCGCGTCGAGGGTTCTGTTGGAGGAATCGTGAGACAGGCCGCGATGTCGGACCGGCGCCGGCTCAGCTCGGTGCAACTGGCCGCGTGTGCCGCGTGGACGCTGTCGGGCAACGACATCGGCACGATGATCACGGCCGCGCCCCGGCTGTACCCGCACATGTGGAGCTGGGACACGGCGTTCATCTCGATCGGCCTCGCGCACCTGAACGTCGACCGCGCGGTCCAGGAGCTGGAGACGTTGCTGGCGGCCCAGTGGCGCAACGGGATGCTTCCGCACATCGTGTTCTCCGAGGGCGGTGGCTACTTCCCCGGCCCGGAGCGGTGGGGCGCGGCGGAGCTGAACTCGGACGCGCCGGACGCGCCGCGCACGTCGGGCATCTGCCAGCCGCCGGTGCACGCGATCGCGTTGCGGCGCATCGTGGACATCGCTCGCGCGCAGTCCGATGTGGACTCCGCGGAACGGCTGCTGCGCGAGGGCTGGCCTCGGCTGTACCGCTGGCACGAGTGGCTGGTCAGACACCGCGACCCGCTCGGCTCGGGGATGCTGGCGATCGTGCACGGCTGGGAGTCCGGTATGGACAACTCGCCGCGCTGGGATATCCCTTATGCCGCAGTGGTTCCCGGCGACCTCCCGCCGTACGTCCGGCTGGACCGCGGCCTGGTGGCGGCGGACGCCGAACGTCCGAGCGACGCGGAGTACGACCGGTACCTGTGGCTGATCGAGGAGATGCGCAAGGTCCGGTACGACGCGGACGCGGTCGTGCGGACGTCGAGCTTCCTGGTGGGCGATGTCTTCGTGACGGCGCTCTTCGCGCTGGCGAGCGAGGTGCTCGCGACGCTCGGCGAGGAGAGCGGGCAGCCGGCGTGGCAGGTCAAGCAGTTGCGCGGTTGGGCCCGCCGTTCTCGAGCCGCCGTCGCCAAGTCGTACGACCCGGCGACGGGGTTGGCGCGCGACCGCGACCTGCGCGGTGACCGCTGGCTGTCCACGCGCACGATCGCGGGCTTCGCGCCACTGCTGTGCGGCGGCCTCGATGCCGACGTGGAGAACACGATGCTCGAAGTGTTGTGTGGTCCCGACTGGGCCGGCCACCCGGCGCTGTTCGCGGCCGTCCCGCCGTCGGTCTCGCCGAACGACCCGGGGTTCCGCCCGCGCGAGTACTGGCGCGGGCCGGTGTGGCCGGTGATCGCGTGGCTGTTCGGGTGGGCGTTCGAACAACGCGGGTGGACCACACAGGCGGACCGCCTGCGTGGCGAGTGCCTACGGCTGGTCGCGGACGGCACCTTCGCAGAGTACTACCACCCGTTGACGGGTGAACCACTTGGCAGCAAACAACAATCGTGGACGGCGACCGTGGTGTTGGACTGGTTGCACACGGCGTGACCGCCCCCGCCCCGACCGGCCGGTACCGCAGCGGCCGGGGCGGTTGTGCGTCTGCTGGCCTCACTTCAGGTGTCGGGCGAAGAACCGGTTCCCGTCGTCCCCCTCGAACCGCGGGACGCCGGTGTGCCCGCCCATGTTGGCGTGCAGCGTCTTCTCCACGGTGCCGAAGGCGTCGAACAGGTCCAGGGCCATCTGCCGGTCGTTTCCTTCGTCGTCCCACTGCAGCAGGACCAGCAGCGGAATGGTGACCTGCCGGGCCTCCTCGAACATGGTGCGGGGCACGAAACTCCCGGCGAACAGAAGGGCGGCCGAGATGCGCGGCTCGACCACCGCCAGCCGGACGCCGATGGCGATCACCCCTCCCGCGTACCCGACCGGGCCGCCGATCTCGGGCAGCGAAAGGACGGCGTCCAGGGCGGCCCGCCATTCCGGGACCGCCTTTTCGACCAGCGGGAGGACGAGCCGGTCGACGATCTCGTCGTCGACCGGCTCGCCGGCCTCGATCGCCCGGCGCAGGTCGGCGCGGGCCTGTTCGGCGGCGGGGATGCGGGGCCGCTCACCGCTCCCGGGGAGCTCGATGGTGGCCGCGGCGTAGCCCTCCGCCGCGGCGTGCCGGGCCCTGGCCACCAGTCGGGGGTACATCTTGTGCAGTCCGCCGGGGTGGCCGAGCAGGATCAGCGGGGCCGGTGCGGATGCGGATCCGGGCGTCCACAGGATGCCGGGAATCTCGCCGAGGGTGAACCCGCGTTCGAGGACGCCGTCGTCGAAGCGCTGTTCGGAGGTGAATCGCATGGTCGTGCCTTTCGGGAGTGCTCGTGAACGGCGCTCCCGGACGACCTATCGCCCGACCGTGACCCCGGAGAGGAGCACCCATGTCGATACGTTCACGGGTACCACCTCCTCGTTCTCTCGCACGGCCGCCAGCAAAGTAGCAGTGGTCGCCGTGGTCCGCCAACGGGTTTTCAGCGGTGGCGTGCCGCCCTTGCCGCCGCGGCGCCCGCGGCCATCACCAGCACCAGGATCGTCAAGCCCCAGCGACGTTTCTCCTCCGTCGCGGCTCGGCTCGTCGGGGGTTCGGTGCCCGCCGGAACGTCCGCGATGTACATGCGGCGCGTGGTGGTCGGCGGCGGTGGCACGACGGCGGCGACGGTGGTGGTCGGCGGCGGTGGTGGTTTCGGGGTGGCCGCCCGGGGCTGCGGCGCCGGTGGCGGCACCGTGGTCGTCGAGGGAGGAGGAGGCGGCGAGGGTGGGGGCGCCGGCGGTGGCGTTGGGGGCTTTGTCGTCGTGGGGGGAGGTGGTGGCGGCGACGGAGGCGGCGGGGGCACGGTCGTCGTCGTGACCGGGGGTGGGTTCGGCGGGGGGTGGTGCGGCGGTGACGGATGTGCCGGTAGCAGGCACACGGTCACCGTGACGAGTAAGGACACCTGCAGACCCACCAGGCACTTGATCATCTCAGTCGCTCCAGTGCCGACTCGAACGCCGCCGGGTCCACCTGCGCGCCACCGCTGTACGGGTTCTGTAGCTGTTGGGTCGCGAAGAGCAACATCGTCAGTGTCGCCGCGAGGATGGACACGATGAGAATGTGCGTCGCCGGTTTGGGGCCACCGAAGAGAATCGGCAGCGACACCGCCATGACGGCGCCCGCGACGAGTGCGAACCACACCACCGAGTTGACGCCGCCGCTGGACGCCGTGTTCAGGCGGTTCTGCCGCGCCTGGTACACCTCCCACAGCCGGTTCGACGCCTCGGTCTTGCGACTGATCGCCCACTCGTCGGTCGCCGGGGCGCGTGCCACCGTGGCCCGCAACGCCTCCAGCTCGTCCCACCCGCGGCCGGACACCTCGGTGCCGTCGCGCATGTGCGGCCACTCCTGCACGCTGACGGTGTTCGCGTACGCCCGCGCCTCATCGGTGACCTTGTCGGCCACCGGCAGCGCGTCCGCCGCCCACACCGCCGCCACCAGGTTGTCGGCCTCGGCGTACGAACCGTTCTCGGCGTCGGCCGTCGCGTCGAACAGCGAGATCAGCACGAACGCGACCAGCACCGCCTGCAGCCCACCGACCAGGGTGAACACCTGGCCGGCCGCCTCGTTGTTGTCGACCGAGCCCTCGGTCGCGCCGATCCGCCGCACCAGGTACGCCAGCACACCGGCGGCCAGCGCGGCGCCCGCGACCCATAACAGACCGTTGACATAGATGCTCATCCCGTACTAGCTCCAGTCCCGCTTGAGTGCCTCTTCGAGTAACGTCTCCACGATCTGGCTCTCCGGCACCGTCTTGACCACTTCTCCCCGCACGAAGATCTGTCCCTTGCCGTTCCCGGACGACACCCCGAGGTCCGCCTCCCGCGCCTCACCGGGCCCGTTCACCACGCACCCCATGACCGCGACCCGAAGCGGCGTCTCGAAACCGTCGAACGCAGCGGTGACCCGCTCGGCCAGTTGGTACACGTCGACCTGCGCCCGCCCGCACGACGGACACGACACGATCTCCAGCCGGCGCGGCCGCAGACCCAGCGACTCCAAAATGGACAGTCCGACCTTGACCTCCTCCACCGGCGGCGCGGACAGCGAAACCCTGATGGTGTCGCCGATCCCGTCCGCGAGCAGCACCCCGAACGCCACCGAGGACTTGATCGTGCCCTGGAACCTGGGGCCCGCCTCGGTGACGCCGAGGTGCAGCGGATAGTCGCACCGCTGCGCGAGCTGTCGGTACGCGGCGATCATCACCACCGGATCGTGATGCTTCACCGACAGCTTCAGGTCGGTGAAGCCGTGCTCGGCGAACAGCGAGCACTCCCACAGAGCCGACTCCACCAACGCCTCCGGCGTCGCGCGCCCGTACTTCGCCAGCAGGCGGGCATCGAGCGAACCCGCGTTGACGCCGATGCGGATCGACACCCCGGCATCGCCTGCCGCGCGGGCGATCTCCGCGACGCGGTCGTCGAACTTCTTGATGTTGCCGGGGTTCACCCGCACCGCGGCGCAACCCGCGTCGATCGCCGCGAACACGTACTTCGGCTGGAAGTGGATGTCCGCGATCACCGGGATCGACGACTTCGCCGCGATCGCGGGCAGCGCGTCCGCGTCGTCCTGCGACGGGACCGCCACCCGCACGATCTGGCAACCCGCCGCGGTCAGCTCCGCGATCTGTTGCAGCGTCGCGTCCACGTCGGCGGTCACGGTCGTCGTCATCGACTGCACCGACACCGGCGCGTCGCCGCCGACCGGCACCGACCCCACCCGCACCTGGCGGGACCGCCTGCGTTTGGGCCGGGCGGCGGGCAAACCGAGGTCCACCATGGTCATCACGCCACCTCTGCCTTCATCAGAGCGAGTCGCTTGAGGACGGTCGCCGCGATGCCGCCCGCGTCCAACCCGTGCGCGCGCAGGATCTCGTCGCGGGACGCGTGCGGAAGGAAGGCCCTCGGCAGCGCGAACGTCGCCGCGCACGTCGACTCGCCGGTGGCCGCGAGTGCCTGCGCCAGCCGGCCGCCGAGCGCGCCCGTCTCCGTGGTGTCCTCGACCGCGAGCGCCAACCGGTGCTCGGCGGCGAACCGCACCAACCCGGGATGCAGCGGCATCGTCCACTGTGGATCGACGACCGTGACCGGCACGTCGTGCCGCGCCAGCTCGTCCGCCGCGGCGAGGCACGCCCCGGCGAGCGGCCCGACGGCCACCAGCAGCACCGGCGCGCCCGGCTCCTCGCGCAACACGTCGTATCCCGCTGCCCTGCGCACCGACGGGATGTCCGGACCGACCGACGCCTTCGGGTAGCGGAGCACGGTCGGCGCGTCCGAAATGGACACCGCGATCGCGAGCAGCTCCCGCAGTGACGCCGGATCCCGGGGCGCCGCGAGCCGCAGCCCGGGTACCACCGGCAGCACCGACGCGTCCCACATGCCGTGGTGGCTCGCGCCGTCCGGCCCGGTGACGCCGGCCCGGTCGAGCACGAACGTGACCCCGAGGCGGTGTAGCGCGACGTCCATCAGCACCTGGTCGAACGCCCGGGACAGGAACGTCGCGTAGATCGCGACCACCGGGTGCAGTCCGCCCATCGCGAGCCCCGCCGCCGACGTGACCGCGTGCTGCTCGGCGATCCCGACGTCGAACACCCGCGACGGGAACCGCTCGGCGAACGGCCCGAGCCCGGCGGGGCGCGTCATCGCCGCGGTCAGGCACACCAGGTCGGGCCGCGTCGCGCCAAGCTCCACGATGCTGTCGGCGAACACCGAGGTCCACGACCGACCGCCGCCACCCGATCGCGCGCCGACGGCGTGCATGCGGTCGGCCTCGTCGGCCTCCGCGGGCGCGTAACCCTTGCCCTTGACGGTGACGCAGTGGACGACGACCGGACGGTTCAGCTTCGCCGCCTCGACAAGCACCCGCTCCACCGCGTCGACGTCGTGCCCGTCGACCGGGCCGAGGTAGGCGAAACCCAGTGTGGTGAACAGGTTCGCCGCGGTCGGGCCGCCCCGCAGCAGCGCGAGATGGTCCGCGACGCCGCCGACGGTCGGCGCGTACGAGCGGCCGTTGTCGTTCAGCACGACGACCACCGGCCGGTCCCGCGCCGCGCCGAGGTTGTTCAGCGCCTCCCAGCACATCCCGCCGGTGAGTGCGCCGTCGCCGACCACCGCCACCACCCGACGGTCCGCGCCACGCAACGCGAACGCCTTCGCCAGACCGTCCGCATAGGACAGTGCGGTCGACGCGTGCGAGTTCTCGATCACGTCGTGGGGCGACTCGGTGCGGGACGGGTAGCCGGAAACGCCGCCGGCCTGACGCAGCCCGTCGAAGTCGTGTTGCCGGCCGGTCAACAGTTTGTGCACGTAGGCCTGGTGCCCGGTGTCGAACAGCAGCAGGTCCCGCGGTGAGTCGAACACGCGGTGCAGCGCGATGGTCAGCTCGACGGCGCCGAGGTTCGGTCCGAGGTGCCCGCCGCCAATGCGCACCTTCTCGATGAGGAACGCGCGGATCTCCTCTGCGAGCACCTCGAGGTCCGCTGTGGACAGTCCGGCGAGGTCGGCGGGCCCGGCCAGGTCGGCGAGTGTCATGACGGCCGCACCGTCGCCGGCAGCGTGAACCGGATGGACTCCTTCGCGGTCTCCCGCTCCAGCACGGTGACCGGCCCGAGCGCCGCGATCACCTCGTCCACCAGCCGTGGCGGCGCCGAGGCGCCGGCGGTCAGCCCGACCGTGCGCACCCCGTCGAGCCATTCCGGTCTGATGTCGCGCGCGTCGTCGATCAGGTGCGCCGGCGTGCCGCCGCGCCGGGCCAGCTCGACGAGTCGCAGCGAGTTCGACGAGTTCGTTGACCCGATCACCAACACCAGGTCGGCGTCCTCGGCGACCGCCGCCAGTGACTCCTGTCTGTTCGTTGTCGCGTAACAGATGTCGTCGGACGGCGGGCCCGCGAGGAACGGGAAACGGGACCGCAGCACCCCCAGTATCGCCGCGGTCTCGTCGACGGACAGGGTGGTCTGCGTCAGGTACGACACCCGTTCCGGGTCGGGCACGGTGACCGACCGCGCCTGGTCGACGTCCTCGACCAGGATCATGTGCGCGGGCGCCTCGCCCAGTGTGCCCTCGACCTCCTCGTGTCCGCCGTGCCCGATCAACAGCACGGTGTCGCCCCGTGCCGCGAACCGGCGCGCCTCGGCGTGCACCTTGGTGACGAGCGGGCAGGTCGCGTCGATCACGCGCAGCTCCCGCGTGTCCGCCTCGGCACGCACCGCCGGTGAGACACCGTGTGCCGAGAACACGACGGTGGCGCCGGGTGGCACGTCGCTCAGCTCGTCGACGAACACCGCGCCGCGTGCCTCGAGGTCGGCGACGACGTGTGCGTTGTGGACGATCTGCTTGCGCACGTACACGGGCCGGCCGCGTTGCGTGAGCGCGTGTTCGACGATCTCGATCGCCCGCTCGACGCCGGCGCAGAACGACCGTGGCGCGGCGAGCAGGAGTGTTTCGGGGACCGGGAAGGGCATGGGATCTCCTGTCTGTCGCATGCGGAGCCCGTCAGTTGTCGCGACGGGTGACCAGCCGGGCAAGATCGGCGAGCTCGGTCGCGGCCGGCGACGGGGCGAGCTCGTCCAGCCGTGCCAACGCGTGCGTCAACAGGCCGTCGGCCTGCGCCTGGCTCCACGCGCGGCCACCCGCGTCGTCGATGAGCTTCGCCGCGTGCGTCAGCTCGTCGTCCGTGAGCTGCGCGGTCCGCCGGTACAGGTGCGCGAGCTCCTCCCCGGCCGCGCCGCCCGAGGTGAGCGCCGCGACCACGGGGAGGGACTTCTTGCGGTTGCGCAGATCCGAGAACACCGGCTTGCCGGTGACGGCCGGATCACCCCAGATGCCAAGGAGATCGTCGACATGCTGGAACGCGAGCCCAAGCTGCTCGCCGAACAACCGCAGCCGCTCGACATGCTCCGGTGGCGCGCCACCGAACAGCCCGCCGAGCGCGGCCGCGCAGCCCATGAGCGCGGCGGTCTTGCCGGCCGCCATGCCCTCGCACTCGGCGAGGTCGACGGTCGTCCGCTGCTCGAAGTCCATGTCCGCGCACTGCCCGTCGACCAGCTCCTGCACCGCCGCGCTGATCATCCGCAGCCCGGGGCCCGCCGACGGATGGCCGGACGAGGCGAGGACGTCGAGCGCGAGCGTGAGCAGCGAGTCGCCGGCCAGGATGGCCGGGCCGATGCCGAACAGGCTCCACGCGGTCGGCCGGTGTCTTCGCGTCAGGTCGCCGTCCATCACGTCGTCATGCAGCAGCGAGAAGTTGTGCACCAGCTCGACGGCGACACCCGCCGGCAGCGCCTCGCGCGGGGAGCCGCCGACGGCGGCCGCGCTCAGCAGTACCAGCGTCGGCCGTAACGCCTTGCCGCTCGGCGCGGCCGACCGCGCGCCGAGCTGGTCCCACCAGCCGAGGTGATAGCCGGCGATGCGGCGCATCGAGGTCGGCAGCGTGTCGACGGCCTCCCGCAGAGCCGGGTTCACCACGGCCCGGCTCCACGCGAGGGTCTCGCGGGTGCCCGCGTGCATCTCGGGTGCGGCCACGTCAGCGACCGATCTCGACGTTCTCCAGGACGCCGAGCGCGTCCGGGACGAGCACCGCCGCCGAGAAGTACACACTGACCAGGTAGGACAGGATGGCCTTGTCGTCGATGCCCATGAACCGCACGTTCGTGCTCGGCGCGACCTCGTCGTCGATGTTGACCGTGTGCAGGCCGATGACGCCCTGGTCCTCCTCGCCGGTCCGCATCGCGATGATCGAGCTGAGGTTCCCGTCGGTGATGGGGATCTTGTCGCACGGCAGGACCGGCACCCCGCGCCACGTCTGCACGGTGCTGCCCTCGAGCGGCACGTTCGGCGGGTACAGGCCGCGTTTCGTGCATTCACGCCGGAAGGCGGCGATCGCGCGCGGGTGGGCGAGGAAGAACTTGGTCTTGCGTCGCCGCGAGACCAGCTCGTCCATGTCGTCCGGGGTCGGCGGGCCGGAGCGGGTGAAGATGCGCTGCGAGAGGTCCGCGTTGTGCAGCAGGCCGAACGAGCGGTTGTTGACCAGCTCGTACTCCTGCCGTTCCCGCAAGGCCTCGATGGTGAGCCGGAGCTGTTCCTCGGTCTGGTTCATCGGGTCGTTGTAAAGATCGGCGACCCTGCTGTGCACGCGCAGCAACGTCTGCGCGACGTCCAGCTCGTACTCGCGGGGCTTGAGCTCGTAGTCGGCGAACGTGTTGGGCAGCATGGCCTCGCCGAGATGCCCGGACGACATGTTGATCGCGGCCTCGCCGGCCTTGTTCTGTGGCAGCGACGGTCGCGCGAGCGCCTGGCGGATGTGCTCGCGCAACGCGTCGGACTGGCCGTTCAGCTGCTGGAACGACTGGCCTGGCAGGACGAGCACGGTGCACGGCGTGGTGGCCTTGACCGTGAAGTCCCACGCCTCCTGCCCGCCGGCGAGCACCTCGCTGCCGAAGTGGTCGCCGTCCGCGAGCACGTCGGTGATCTGGTCGTCGCCGTACTGGCCGGGCTTGAGCTTGTTCGCCTTGCCGTGTGCCAGCAGGAACAGCTCACCGCGTTCCTGTCCGGTTTGGACGATCAGGTCGCCGGCCGCGTACTGCCGTTGCTCGAACCGGTTCGCGAGCGCCGCCAGCGCGGCGTCGTCCGTGAACTCCCGCAGCAGCGGCAGCTCCCGCAGCTCGGCCGGCACCACCCGGATGTCGTTGCCCTCGTTGACGAACGACAGCCGCCCGTCGCCGATCGCGTAGGAGAGCCTGCGGTTCACCCGGTAGCTGCCGCCCGCGACGTCCACCCACGGCAGCATCTTGAGCAGCCAGCGGGTGGTGATGCCGCGCATCTGCGGTTTGGACTTGGTGGTCGTGGTGAGGTTGCGCGCCGCCTCGGTCGAGAGACTTCTGCGCACCGCCACCGTGACCTCGGTCTCCACTGTGGACACGGCTCAGCCTTCCCGTCCGAGCTCGATGTTCTCCAGGATGCCGAGTGCGTCGGGCACCAGCACGGCAACCGAGTAGTACGCGCTGACGAGGTAGGAGATGATCGCCTGCTCGCTGATGTTCATGAACCGCACGGAAAGGCTGGGCTGGTACTCGTCGGGGATGCCGGTCTGCTGCAGGCCGATGACCCCCTGGTTCTCCTCGCCGGTGCGCATCAGCAGGATCGAGCTGGTGCGCTGCTCGGTCACGCCGATCTTGCCGCACGGGAAGATCGGCACGCCGCGCCACGCGGGCACCCGGTTGCCGTTCAGGTCGACGGCCTCCGGGTAGATGCCGCGCCTGCTGCACTCCCGCCCGAACGCGGCGATCGTGCGCGGGTGCGCCAGGAAGAACCCGGGGTTCTTCCACACGGTCGCGAGCAGCTCGTCGAGGTCGTCTGGCGTCGGCGGGCCGGAGCGGGTGTGGATGCGTTGCGAGAGGTCGGCGTTGTGCAGCAACCCGAAGTCCGGGTTGTTGATCATCTCGTGCTCCTGGCGTTCGCGCAGGGCCTCGATGGTCAGCCGCAACTGCTGCTCGACCTGGTCCATCGGCTCGTTGTACAGATCCGAGACGCGACTGTGGACCCGCAGCACGGTCTGCGCGACGGACAGCTCGTACTCGCGTGGCGACAGCTCGTAGTCGACGAACGTGCCGGGCAGCTCGGCCTCGCCGACGTGCCCGGACGCCAGCTCGATGTTGGCTTCGCCGTGCGGGTTCTGAGCCGTGGCCTGGCCGGACTGGAAGGCCGCGACCTGTGCCCGCAACGTCTCAGAGCGGTCGAGCTGCTCGTCGAACGCCCGCTGCGGCAGCATCAGCACGATGCAGCTCGTGGCCGCCTTGACGGTGTACTCCCACATGCTCTGCGAGTCGACGAGCGACTCGTCGCCGAAGTGGTCGCCGTTCGCGAGGGTGTCGAGCACGGTCTCGTCGCCGTACCGGCCGGGGCCGACCTTGGTGACCTTGCCGTGCGCGATGAGAAAGGCCTCGTTGGACTCGTGTCCGAACTCGACGATCACGTCGCCAGCGGAGTACTCCCGCCGCTCGAAACCGTTCGCGAGCGCCGCGAGGACGTCGTCGTCGCCGTACCCGCGCAGCAGCGGCAGCTCGCCGAGCTCCGCGGGGATGACACGAATGTCCGAGCCGGTGCTCGTGAAGGTGACCCGACCGTCGCCGACCGCATAGGACAGCCGCCGGTTGACCCGGTAGGTGCCGCCGGAGACCTGTACCCACGGCAGCATCTTCAGCAGCCACCGCGAGGACACGCCCTGCATCTGGGGCACGGACTTCTTCGTCGTGGCCAGGTTCCGAGCCGCGGCGGTCGCCAGGCTCTGTTGCTGCCGCTCGCCGTCCGCGCCGACACCAGGCGCCACCGGTTCCGTCACCGTCACAACGCACACCACCAATCATACAAATCGGTCAGGAGTATTTCGGGGCATGGCAAAAGAAGCCATTGCTGGCTGGGCTTGGTCAGAGGTAGAGGGTTCGGGAGAAGAAAGTGAAAACGTTTGACGATTGGAAGCTAGCATCGGCCGAACGGAGCCACAGTCGCCCAAGAGAGTGACTGAATCAGTAGCGGCGCTAATCTAGTAATGCAGATTTTCTCACCCGAAACAGCGGTAACGATCGGGACTATTGTCGTCTGAGTGTCGTCACTGGGCCGAACGAGCCGCGGGTTGAGGCAAAGGTGTCTGGCGCCCGCCCGGCCGCTCGCGAGGTGATAGTCCGGCGTTCACCGCAATGGCCTAGCCCGTTCAGCCCTGTCTCTACCGTCGGTCGATTGATGTCGGTTTGGCGACGGAGCCGCTGTGAATATTCACCCGTGTGTGTCAGTCACCCGGCAGGACGACGCGATGCTCGTACGCGTAGACGACGGCTTGCACGCGGTCACGGCAGCCGAGTTTGGTGAGCAGGTTGCCGACGTGTGTCTTCACCGTCGACTCGCTGACCGACATTCGGTTCGCTATTTCCACATTGGACAGTCCGCGGGCGACAAGCAGCAGTGTCTGGGATTCCCGCGCTGTCAACGCGGGCATCGGTCGGGGCGTGGTGGGATTCGTCCTGGCGAATTCCGCGATAAGCGCGCGGGTCATCTCCGGCGCGACGAGGCCGCCGCCACCGGCCACCGTGCGCACGGCCGCGACGAGGTCGTCCGGCTCGATGTCCTTGAGGAGAAAGCCGCTCGCGCCCGCTCGCAGCGCGGCGAACACGTACTCGTCGAGGTCGAACGTGGTGACGACGATGACGTCGATCGGCTCGGCGACGGCGGGGCCGGCGAGGCGCCGGGTCGCGGCGATGCCGTCCGTGCCGGGCATGCGGACGTCCATCAGCACGACATCCGGCCGGAGCCGCTCCGCGAGCCGGACCGCGTCGTCGCCGTCGCTCGCCGCACCGATGACCTCGAGGTCCGGCTCGTGCTCGAGGATCGTCCGAAACCCGGCCCGCACCACGGCTTGGTCATCGGCGATCACCACGGAGATGGTCATGTGCCGCCCCAGTGTGCTTCGACCTGCCAGCCGCCGTCCGCGGTCGGGCCCGCGGTGAGCGTGCCGCCGGCCTGCTGGACCCGTTCGCGCATGCTGGCGATGCCGTGGCCGCCGCCGTCGGTCAGCGGGACCGGCCGGTCGACCGCTGGTCCATTGTGGACGGTCAACGTCGCGTCCCGCACCACCACCGTCACCCGTGCGCCGGGGGCGTGCTGCCGTGCGTTGGCGAGTGCCTCCTGCACGACCCGGTACGCGACGGCCGGTGTGGCGCCCGCGGTGTCGTCCAGCTCGACCGTCATACCGGCGCGCCGCGCGGCCTCGACCAGCGGCGCGAGCGACGGCTGCTCCTGCTCACGCATGATCCCCACCAGCCCGCGCAACGCCAGCAGCGTGCTCCGCCCCTGCGCGCGGATGGCCCGCAGCGTCTCCCGTGCCGCGGCCGGGTCGCGGTCGAGCAGCCGGTCCGCCGCGCCGGCCTGCACGACGATCGCGGACAGGTCGTGCGCGGCGATGTCGTGCAGGTCGCGCGCGATGCGGTCGCGTTCGCGCGCGGCGACCTCCGCGACGTAGGCCCGCCGGGTCTGCACGTACAGCCCGAGCAGACCCGGCAGGCCGTAGCTCGCGACCGACGCCAGCACGAGGTCGAACCCCGAGTGTCCGGCGTTGCCCCAGTACGTCAGCGTCAGCGCGGTCTGCCCGCCGAGCGCGACGGCGACGATGCCACCCGCCGCGTGCGCGATCGCGCCGACACCGAGCACCAGCGCGACCCGGCCGCGTGGCAGCAATGTGCCAACGGTGTACGCGCAGACGACGAGCCCGAGCCCGGTGAGCTGGTACAGCGCCGGCAACGCGGTGCTCACGACCGCCACCGCGGTGGCGGTTGCGAGCGCGACGAGCGGCGCCCTGCGGCGCAACGCGATCGTGGCCAGGTCGGCCGTCGCGACCAGGTTGGCCAGCGCGAGCAGCCCGCCGGACGCGGGGAACGACCCGCCGTTGAGCAGCAGCGCGAGCGGCAACCGCAGGAACCCGACCAGGACCAGGGCCACCGCCACCACGGCGTCCCGGCTCTCGGGAGTCCGCCCGCCGAACCGGGCAAGCAGGACCCGCCACCGCGTCACCGTCCGACCCTATCCCGGTCGCGCCGACGATCGGGACGCCCCAAAGGTGACCTTCGGGGCACCCAACGATGCTGTTGGCGAGTTCGTACGGTGGCCGGCGGTGCATGCCTCGAAAGGTCCGTATGAGACGTTGACGCCGACCGTCTCCCGAACGGGACTGCCAGGCAGCGAGCCGCGCAGTTCGCCAATGGCATCGTCGAGTGTCCTGCGGGCCAGGTGGTCTCAAGTCGAGTAGTGGCCGCATCGCGAGTTCACGTCGCGAAGGGCGCTGTAGTGACAGTGACGGTGCCCCGAAGGGCCCCTTCAGGGCGTTGAGCGCCCCGAAGGGGCCCTTCGGGGCATCGCGCGCCGACGGGCTGACTTATGCTTTCCGCGATGAGCCACGCACCGAGTCGCGTCCTGGTCACCGGGGCGGCGGGCCGGCTCGGCACCGCGGTGCTGGGCGTCCTCGCGGCGCGCGGCGCGGCCGTCGTCGGGCTCGACCGCCGCGATCCCGGCACCACCGACACGTTCTTCACGGGCGGCGCCGCCGACGTCGACCTGGTCGCGGCGGCCATGGTCGGCGTGGACACCGTCATCCACCTCGCCGCGCTCGCCTCGCCGGAGCTCGGCACGCCGGACGAGGTGTTCGTCGGGAACGCCGCGGCCACGTTCGTCGTGCTCGACCAGGCGGCGAAGGCCGGTGTGCGGCGCGCGGTGATCGCGAGCAGCCTGTCGATCACCGGCCTGCCGTTCTCGCCGAGGCCGGCTCAACCGGACTACGTGCCGATCGACGAGGCGCTGCCGCTGCAGGTCGCCGACCCGTACGCACTGTCCAAGCAGGCCGACGAGGCCACCGCGGCGATGGTCGCCCGCCGCGACGGCATGGCGGTGCTCGCGCTCCGGTTCCCGATGCTCGGGACGGCGGAGTTCCTTGCCGGAGCAGCCGAGAAGTACCGCGTGAACCCGGGTGCTGGTGTCCATGAGCTGTGGAGCTATCTCGACCTGCGGGACGCCGCGCACGCGTGCTGGCTGGCCGCGACCGTACCGGTGTGCGGTGCCCGTGCGCTCTTTGTCGCCGCGTCGGAGACACTGTCGCCGTACCCGACCGAGGACCTCCTCGACCGGTACCTGCCCGACGTGCCGCGGCGTGCCCCGCTGCCCGGCCGGCAGGTGCCGATCGACATGTCCGCCGCCACCGCACTGCTCGGCTTCGCCGCGACCAACACGCTCACCATCGCGCCGGCCCTTCTTGGGGGGACACCGTGAGGGTTATTCACAACTCCGACCGGGCGGTCTGCCCGAGCGGTCGGACACGCAACCACCTCCACAACCCAGCCACGCACCCCCGTTGTGAATCACCCTCCTTTGAATAGGACACCGTGAGGTACTACGACGACTACGTGCCCCATGCGGGCCTGCGCGCGCCGCGGGCCGACCTCGACACCGACGCGGCCAGGCTGGTCCTCGACGGCGACTGGCGGTTCCGGCTCTCGCCGGTCGCCGACGCCCCGGTCGACTTCACGGCGCCCGACTTCGACGACATCGGCTGGGACACGCTCGCCGTGCCGTGCCACTGGCCGTTGCGGGGACACGGGAAACCCTGGTACACCAACGTGGTCTACCCGTTCCCGGTCGACCCGCCGCACCCGCCGGAGGAGAACCCGACCGGCGACCACCGGATGGCCTTCGACCTGCCGGCCGAGTTCGCGGACCGGGACGTCGTGCTGCGGTTCGACGGCGTCGAGTCGTGCGCGAAGGTCTGGCTCAACGGTGTCGAGCTGGGGTTCTTCACCGGTTCCCGGCTGCCGGCGGAGTTCGACGTGCGGGCGGCGCTCCGGCCCGGTCGCAACGTGCTCGCCGTGCGCGTGCACCAGTGGTCCGCCGCGAGCTACCTCGAGGACCAGGACCAGTGGTGGCTGCCCGGCATCTTCCGGTCGGTGCTGCTCGAGGTGCGCGCCGGGCTCGACGACGTGTTCGTGCACGCGTCCTATCTGGACGGTCGCGGCACGCTGCGGGTGGTGGCGTCGGCGCCGGCGATTGTCACCGTGCCCGAGCTGGGGATCCACGACCTGGCAACGGGTTCGACCGTCGAGGTCCCGGTCGAGCCGTGGAGCGCGGAGCGGCCGAGGTTGTACGACGCGACCGTGTCCACACCGGACGAGACGGTGCGGCTGCGGATCGGCTTTCGCACGGTGTCCATCGTGGACGGTGTGTTGCTGGTGAACGGTGCGCCGTTGGCGTTGCGTGGCGTGAACCGGCACGAGTTCCACCCCGACCACGGGCGTGCGGTGCCTCTCGAGACCATGCTCGAGGACGTGCTGCTCATGAAGCGGCACAACATCAACGCCGTGCGCACCAGCCACTACCCGCCACACCCCGCGTTCCTCGACCTGTGCGACGAGCTGGGTCTGTGGGTGGTCGACGAGTGCGACCTGGAGACCCACGGGTTCTACTTCGCGGGCTGGGAGCGCAACCCGTCGGACGTGCCGGAGTGGCGGGAGTCCTATGTGGACCGCATGCGCCGCACGGTCGAGCGGGACAAGAACCACCCGAGCATCGTCCTGTGGTCGCTCGGCAACGAGAGCCACACCGGCGCGAACCTCGCCGCGATGGCCGAGTGGACCCGGGATCGTGACCCGTCCCGGCCGATCCACTACGAGGGCGACGCCGACTGCGCCTACGTCGACGTGTACAGCCGCATGTACGCCGACCACGCGGAGACCGAGCGGATCGGCCAGGAGTCCGGCATCCCGTTCCTGCAGTGCGAGTACGCCCACGCCATGGGCAACGGGCCGGGCGGGCTCGTCGAGTACGTCGCGCTGTTCGACAAGTACCCGCGCATCGCGGGCGGGTTCGTGTGGGAGTGGATCGACCACGGGCTGCGGCATCCGAAGCACGAGTACGCGTACGGCGGCGACTACGGCGAACCGTTGCACGACGGCAACTTCGTCATCGACGGTCTGCTGTTCCCCGACCGCACCCCGTCGCCGGGTCTGCTGGACGTGCGGAAGGTCTACGAGCCGATCCGGATCTCGTTCGCGGACAACAGGGTCACGGTCACTGAGCTGCGGCCGGTCCCCGAGCTGCGTTTCGAGTGGACGGCCGGCGCGGCGTCCGGCGTGCTGGACCTCTCGACCGGCTCCGCAGCACTGCCCGACCTGCCCGGCTTCGCGGCGGAGACCTGGCTGACCGTCCGCGCCGTGCTGGCCGGCGACGAGCCGTGGGCGCCGGCGGGGCACGAGGTCGCGTGGGCACAGCACAAGGTGGCCGACGCGCCGCGGCCGCCGGCCGTGGTCACCGACCGTCCACAACGGACCGACGACGGGTTCTCCCTCGGTGCGGGGGAGTTCGACCGCACCGGCCGACTGCGCGCCTTCGGCGGCCTGGCCGTCGGCCCGCCGCGCCTGACGCTGTGGCGCGCGCCGACCGACAACGACAACGGCCCCGGCGCGAAGCTGCGGGACACCTGGCACGCGCTCGGCCTGCACCGCCTCACCCACCGGCTGGACGGGGTCGACGCGGGTGACACGCTCGTGGTGCGGGAGCGCGTCGCGGCCGCCGCACTGGCCCGAGGTGTGCTGGTGACCTACGAGTGGGCGTCGGCGGGGGAGGGCCTCGCGCTGACCGTGTCGGTCGAACCGGACGGCGAGTGGCCGGAGCCCATCGCGAAGCTGGCGGTCACGCTGCCGCTGCCGGCGAACCTGGACCGGGTGACGTGGTTCGGCCGCGGCCCCGGCGAGGCCTACCCGGACACCGGCGCGGCGACCCGGTTCGGCACGTTCGAATCCACAGTGGACGCCATGCAGACGCCCTACCTCCGTCCGCAGGAGAACGGCCGCCGCGCGGACGTGCGCTGGGCGACGCTGACCGACGACACCGGCCGGGGGCTGCGGCTCGACGGTCTGTTCGGCCTGACCGTCCGGCGCTGGACCGACGCCGACCTCGCGGCCGCGACGCACCGCAACGAGCTGACCCCCGGTGACGGACTGTGGCTGACGGTGGACGCCGGTCAGCAGGGTATCGGCACCGGTTCGTGTGGTCCGGGCGCATTGTCGGAGTACATGCTCACGCTCCGGAAGACCTCGTTCACGGTGGTGTTCTCTCCGTTGTCCTGACCCCGATGGTCTGCGAGTATCAGCGGCTATGGCATCAACGTTGAACCCATACATCAACTTCTCCGGCAACGCACGTGAGGCGATGGAGTTCTACGAGCAGGTGTTCGGCGGCACGCTGAAGCTGAACACGTTCAAGGAGTTCGACGACTCCGGGCAGGCGCCGGAGGGCATCATGCACGCCCAGCTCGAGACGCCGAGCGGCTACACGATCATGGGCGCCGACTCCGCGCCCGGCCAGCAGAACAACCCGGGCAACAACATGACGGTGAGCCTGAGCGGCGACGACGAGGACGAGCTGCGCGGCTACTGGACCAAGCTCGCCGAGGGCGGCTCGGTGGGAGTCCCACTGGAGAAGCAGATGTGGGGCGACGTGTTCGGCATGTGCGTCGACCGCTACGGCGTCCCGTGGATGGTCAACATCACCGCAAGTTCCTGACGATCACGGCAGCGAACTCGACGGGCGCGGCGCACAGGTCGGGGACCGCGTCGCCCGCGGCGCCCACCTGGATCGACTGTCCGTCGGCGACGGTGACGTAGACGAAGCACGACGTGTCGAGGGCGATGCGCACGCCCGGTCGTCCCTCGACCGTCAGCGGCTCCGCCCCGGCCTTGGCGGCGATGCGGGGCGTCTCGTCGCTGTCCGGGTACGGCTTGAACGAGACGATCCCGGGGCCGGCGACCCACCCGCACGAACCGTCGGCCGGAGTCTTGCCGCCGGCGACGACGCCGAGGGTGGCCTCGTCGTCCTTGGTGAGGACCGCGCACGGGTCGTCCACGAGCTCGTCGAGCGTGGGCGGCCCTGCCGGCGCGGAGGTGGTGCTCGCCGGTGTCGTCTTCTTCTGCGGCGTCGCCTGCTCGCCGCCGCCGCAGCCGGCGAGCAGCACGAGCACAGCGACCACGACTGCCAATCGGATCATGGCGACACGGTAGGGCAACCCACTCGGGACCGCTCCCGGGCTACGGCGACTCCAGGCCGCCGTCCGGGCGGCGGACGCGTGCTGCCCATCGCTCGTGCAGGCCGGTGACCGGCGGGTACTTCGCGGCGAGTCGCTCGTCGAGGTCGACGCCCCAGCCGGGGGTGTCCGACGGGTACAGGTAACCGTGCACGGCGACCGGGGTGCCCGGGAAGACCTCCCGCACGGCGTCGTCGTAGACGTGGCCCTCCTGGATGCCGAAGGCGGCCGTCGTCACGTCCAGTGCGATGTTCGCCGCCACGCCGACGGGTGACACGTCGCCCGGCCCGTGCCACGCGGTGCGGACACCGTTGAGCTCGCACAGTGCCACCAGTTTCCGGCACGCGGACAGACCGCCCACGGTGGACACGTGCACCCGCAACAGGTCCACGGCGTGGGTCTGCACGAACCGGGCCGCGTCGGTGAGCGACGAAAGCTGCTCGCCGACCGCGATCGGCACCGGGGACGCCGCGGTGACCGACGGCAGCCGGTCGTAGTGCTCCGGCGCGACCACGTCCTCGAGGAAGAACAACCGGTACGGCTCGAGCGCCCGCGCCAGCACGACCGCCTGCTTCGGCGTCAGCCGCGAGTGGACATCGTGCAGCAGCTCGACCTCGTCGCCCAGCGACGCGCGGGCCGCCTCGAACAACGCGGGGGTGGCCGCGAGGTACCGGTTCGCGTCCCAGCCGTCGGGGTAGGGCGCCGACGGATAGCCGCCCGGGGTGCCCGGTGCGCCGTACGTGCCGAGGCCGGGCCCGCCGGTCTGCAGCCGCACATGCCGGTAGCCCTGGGAGATCAAGGAAGCGGCGGCTGCCAGCGTCTCCTCGATCGTCGCGCCCGCCGCGTGCAGATAGGTGTCGGCCGCCGCGCGCACCCGGCCGCCGAGCAGCTCGTACACCGGCATGCCGGCGCGTTTCCCCGCGATGTCCCACAGCGCCTGGTCCACACCGGACAGTGCGTTGTTCAGCACCGGCCCGTTGCGCCAGTAGGACGACAGGTGCACGAGCCGGTTGATGTCCTCGATGTCGGCGGGGTGCCGGCCGACCAGCATCGGTGCCACATGCTGGTCGACCGTCGCCGCCACCGCGTGGAAGCGTTGCGTGAACGTCGCGCAGCCGAGGCCGTACAGTCCCGGCTCCGACGTGTCCACCCGCACCACGACCAGCGGGATCCCCTCCGGCGCGGTCACAATCGCCCGCACCGAGGTGATCGCCAGCTTGTCGCGGCCGGGCCACGGCGCCTGTGTCTCGGGCATCATCACGGCGCAAGCCTACTTACGCTGGCACCGTCCACTGCTGGTTGGCCGAGGCGGTACAGCTCCAGATCTGCAGGCGGGTGCCGTTCGCCGAGCTGTTCCCGGTGGCGTCGAGGCACTTGTTCGCACCGACGTTGGTGACGCTGCCCCCGTTCACCTGCCAGTTCTGTGCGCCGGACCCGTTGCAGTCCCACAGTTGTATCTGGGCGCCGTTCGCGGTGGACGCGCCGGTCACGTCCATGCACTTGCCAAGCGCGCGCAGCGAGCCGTTGGCGCCGCGGGTCCACTGCTGCGCGGTGCTGCCGTTGCAGTCGTACAGCTGCACGGCCGCGCCGTTGGCGCTGCTCGCGCCCGCGACGTCGACGCACTTGCCGCCGAGCCCGGTGATCGCGCCGCCACCGCCGCCTGGGTTGCCCGGCGTGCCGGCCCACGTGAAGGTGGCCGAGGTGCGGGCCGGCAGGTTGTAGGTGAACGACTGGTTGCCCCAGTTCACCCGCGTGCTCTGCGTCGAACCCGTGGTGTTGTAGGCGATCAGCGCCTTCGAGCCGTCCGGGTTGCGCCACGCCACGTTCTTCACCGAGCCGTTGTCGTTCGACTGGACACGCCGCGCGCCGACCTTCACGAACTTGGTCAGGTGGCCCATCGTGTAGTACTCGGTGGTGAAGTCGACCTGGCCGTGCCGGCCGTCGCCGTTGTGCACGGTGATCAGACCGGTGCACGTGCCGCAGCCGCCGTTGTGCGGGTTGTGGTTCTGGTCGATCGCCAGGCTCCACTTGGTGACCGAGCGGCCCCAGTTGCGGGTGTAGTTGATGATGTTGTTCATGTCGTCGGAGTGCTGGTTGCCGACCCACGTGCCGCCGGACATCTCCGTGCCGTACTGGGGAATGCCCGGATACTGGTTCTGCACGGCGGTCTGCTGCGCGACGTCGCCGCCGTAGCCGTGCCACGCGATGCCGCCGAAGTTCGGGTGGTTGCGGATCGCGGCATCGTTCACGCTCGGTGCGCCGAACGAGCCGTACTGGTCCCAGTTCCAGTCCAGCGCCAGGGCCTTTGTGGACAGTCCGGCGCTCTGCAGTGCCGGCAGCAGATTCGTCTTCGTGAAGACCGCCAGCCCGGAGCCGTTCCACATGGTCGACGGGTAGCTCGCGCAGCACGTCGGCTCGTTGTTCACCGAAACGAAGCTGATCGGGATCCCTTGTGCCGCATAGGCCTGGACGTACTTGACGAAGTACTGCGCGAGCGCGGGGTAGTACTGCGACTCGACCCAGCCCAGCTTGTAGTCGTCGTTGTCCTTCATCCACGGCGGCACCGACCACGGCGAGCCCATCACCTTGATCGCCGGGTTGAGCTGGCGGGCCTGCTTGGTCAGCGGCACCACGTCGGCGAGGTCGTGCGCGATGGAGAACCTGGTCAGGCTCGGGTCGGTCTGGCCGGCCGGCAGGTCGTCGTAGGTGTAGCTGGACCGCGCGAGGTCCGACCCGCCCATCGGGTTGCGGATGAACGAGACGCCGATGCCGGCGTTGGGGTCGAACAACTTCCGCATCGTGTCGTCGCGGGTGGCGGCCGACAGGATGTTCGACGAGTTCATCAGCCACGCGGCCGAGTCGGTGAACGACGCGCCGCCGCCCTCGAACGGCTGGTACTGCACGCTCTCGTCGACATTGATGGTGACCTGGCCGGAACCGGTGCCCGGCGCGAAGTTCACCGGGGTCTGCTGCTGGAGGCCGCGGGTGACGTGGAGGCCGTCGGCGTCATCGGTGGTCGTGAGCCAGATGTTGACCTGCTCGCCGGCGGCCTGCGCCGGCGCGGTCGGGATCATCAGGCCGGCTGCCGTGAGCAGGCTGGCGCTGAGCAGGGTGGTGGTGCGCCGCAACGTTTTCCGGCGCGCTGAGACAGACATGGGTGCTCCTCGAGAGCAGGGTTTCGAGGGATGGAGCGGCGACGGCGCCGTCATTGCGGGGGCGGCGCCGTCGCCGGGTACTTAGGAACCGGGGCCGCTCAGCCCACGGTCCACTTCTGGTTCGCGCCGCCGCCACAGGTCCAGATCTGTAGGCGGGTGCCGTTGGCCGAGGAGCTTCCGGTGGCGTCGAGGCACTTGTTCGCGGCGATGTTGACGATGTCCTTCGCACCGGTCACGGTCCAGCGTTGCGCGCCGGAACCGTTGCAGTCCCAAAGCTGGATCTTCGCGCCGTCCGCCGTGGACGCCGCCGTGACGTCGAGGCACTTGCCGAGCGCGCGGATCGAGCCGTCCCCGTTGACGGACCACTGCTGGGCGGCGGAGCCGTTGCAGTCGTACAACTGCACCGGGGTCCCGTTCGCGGTGCTGGCGCTGGCCACGTCGACGCACTTGCCGCCGATGCCGGTGATCCGGCCGCCACCGCCACCGCCGCCGCCCTGGTCGTTGGTGACCCGGACGTAGTCGACGGTCAGCGTGTTCGGGAACTGCGTGCTGCCGTTGGGGTCGCCCGGCCAGTAGCCGCCGACCGCGAGGTTCAGGATCAGGAAGAACTGGTGGTCGAACACCCACCGGCGTCCGCCGAGGTCGGCGGGAGTCCTTGTCTGGTAGACGTTCCCGTCCACCGACCACACCAGCTTGTTCGGCGACCAGTCGACGCGGAACGTGTGGAACCCGTCCGCGAAGGGGTTGCCGATCGAGTAGCCCGCGCCGATGCCGCCCGCGCCGGAGTAACCCGGGCCGTGGATGGTGCCGTGCACGGTGTTCGGCTCGAAGCCGACGTTCTCCATGATGTCGATCTCGCCGGCGTCCGGCCAGCCGCCGCCGGTGCCGAGCATCCAGAACGCGGGCCACATGCCCTGCCCTCTGGACATCTTGAGGCGGGTCTCGAAGCTGCCGTAGGTCTGGGTGAACCTGCCGGAGGTGTTGAGCCGGGCGGAGGTGTACTCACAGCGGCCGTACCAGCAGTTGTAGTTGCCGGGGTTCTCCCTGCGGGCGGTGATGACCAGGTTGCCCTGACCGTCGTGCGCCGCGTTGCTCGCGCTGTTCGTGTAGTACTGCCGCTCGTGGTTGTTGACGTTGTCGCCGGTCTCCGAGTTCCACTTGGAGCCGTCCACCGGCGTGCCGGCCGGTGCGTTGAACTCGTCGGCGAACGTGGTCGCCGCTATGCCGACATCTGAGGTTCGGCTGTCTGTCGTGTTGGCCGAGGCCGGGCTACCCACTGCTGCCAGCATGGAGAGCACGGTCGCGGCCACGGTCGCGAGGACCGTTCCGAAACGGGGTCGTCGAGAGGGTCGCGTGGACATCTTTGTCACCGCCGACGTTCGTGTTTTGTTGTCCCTGACAACAAAGGGTGCCATGGTCCAGACCATCTGGACAAGAGGTCACGAACCATTTTCTGTAACCGGTTCCGGCCAGGTCCGCGCCGTGCCCCGTCGCCCATGATCCAGTCACCCGTCCGCGCGGGCCAGCCACTCGTGTCGGAGCTGTGCGTACACGAGCTCCTCGCGCCACGCGTCCTTCACCAGCATGCTGTGGACGAAATGCGCCTCGCGGCGCAGGCCCAGCCGTTCGAGGAGGCGGATGGAGGCGGTGTTGCGCGCGGAGCAGCGGCCGATGATCCGGTGCAGGCCCAGCTAGTCCGCCTCCCCGGAATTAAAAGTGTTGGTCGCGTCCCAGCGAGCGGTGCGGACCGCCGGTGGTTGGTGGGTGGGTGCCGTCACGTTCCCCTGGGGTTCCGCTGCTCAGGGCGAGACTGTGTCAACCCGTCCACGATGATCCGGCCGGGGCACGCGGTCGTGGCGTGCCGATGGGCCGAACTCGTCCTCGAAGCGGCGCAGCAACACGGCCAGCAGCGGGTTCAACGCGGCGACGTCCAGCGGCCCGAACAGTTTCCGCTCGTACGCGGTTCGTGCGGCGGTGGCCGCGCGCCAGCGGGCGTGGCCCGTCCTCGTGAGGCGGACCGGGCGGCTGCGGCCGTCGGTCGCCGGGACCTGTTCGACCAGCCCCGCCCGCAGCAGCCGGTCGATGCGCACGCTCACCGTGCCGGACGTCAGCCCCAGCGTGTCGGCGATGGCCTTCGGGGTGCACACCGGGCCGGACCGTCGCAGCACCGACAGCGCCTCCCAGTCGCCGACGGTCATCCCGTGCTCGGCCGCCGCGTGTGCGAGCACCCGCTCGAACTGTCGGGAGATCCGGCCGATTCGCTGCCGCGCCGCTTCAACGTCCGCGTCGACCCCCGCCGGCATCTGCGCGAGCCAGGCCGCCAGCTCCGCCTCGACCGAGTCCATTGGCACTTCCTTGAGTATCGAGGTACTTTGATTTGAGTATCAAGGTACCGGAGGAGTGTCAGTGTCGAAGGTCTGGTTCATCACCGGCTCGAACAGCGGTCTCGGGCGTGCGCTCGCCGAGGCGGTGCTCGCCACCGGCGACCACGTGGTCGCCACCGCCCGACATGTCGGCAAACTCGCCGGGCTGCCCGCCTTCCCGGTCCAGCTCGACGTCACCGACCCCGCGTCGGTGCGTGCCGCGGTCGACGCCGCGATCGGGGAGTTCGGGCGGATCGACGTGCTCGTCAACAACGCGGGTCACGGGTTGATCGGCGCGCTCGAGGAGTTGTCCGACGCACAGTCGAGGAGCGTCCTCGAGACCAACGTGTTCGGCGTGCTCGCCGTCACTCGTGCCGTGCTGCCACACCTGCGGGCCCGCCGCGGCGGGCACATCGTGCAGATGTCCTCGGTCGGCGGTGTGGTCGGCAACCCCGGCCACGCGCTCTACGCCGCGTCGAAGTTCGCGCTGGAAGGCATGTCCGAGGCGCTCGCGGGCGAGGTCGCGCCGCTCGGCATTCGGGTGACCATCGTGGAGCCGGGGCCGTTCCGCACCGACTTCGCCGGCCGGTCGATGACCTTCGCGGACCCCATCGCCGACTACCGGGACACACCCGCGGGCGCACTGCGCGAGCGTTTCTCCGCGCAGGACGGCGTCCAGCCGAACGACCCGGCCCGCGCCGCGGCCGCGATCATCGCGGCGGTCGACGACGAGAAGTCACCGCTGCGGCTGCCACTCGGCGCCGAGGCCGTCGACCGGATCCGGGCCAAGCTCACGAACCAGCTAGCGGACATGGAACGCTGGACCCCAGCCGATGTCCGCCTCCCCGGAATTTAAAAGTGTTGGTCGCGTACCAGCGATGGTGCGGACCGGCGGTGGTTAGTGGCTGGGTGCCGTCACGTTCCCCTGAGGTAACTGTTGGTCGGGCGCGGACTTCACACGAGCGACGTGCCCGGCGCTTTGCGGCGCCGGGCACGTGCGGGTGAGGTCTCAGAATGCCGGGGTCATCCCGATGAGCAGGGTTCTGCCCAGCTCCGCGGTGCGTGGCTTGCACAGCACGTCGTAGCGGCGAGCCACGAGTTGGCTGTGTGACACGAAGTCACGCTGCCCGTGAGTGGCGCGGTACCGCACGGCGGCGGACGCCAGCCCGAACACGATGCCGGAGCCCATGCCGATCAGGATCGGCGCGATGCCGCCACCCACCGTGAATAGGCTGAGCAACAGCCCGACGAACAGACCGAGCCACGCGCCGGACGCCGCGCCCGCGGACAGGACCCGGCCCCAGGTGAGGCGAGCGGACACCCGCTCGACGAGCATCGGCTCGACGCCGACGATCGTCACGTCCTGTACCGCGAACTCGTTGTCGGCCAGGTGGTCGACGGCCCGTTGGGCCTCTTTGTACGTGTCGTAGGAGCCGATCGGCCAGCCATCGGGCAGAGTCGGCAGGTTGGTTGTCGACGGGTTCGTCGCGAACGCTGCCGTCATCAGGGTCACCTCCAGTAGGTGTGCTATCACCCCTCATAACGAGGCCGAAACCCGCTATGTGCCCGTTACGACCGACTTCACAGCCACTTCTCAGGGGCAGCTCATGGCCGGGGCCCGATCTCGGCGCCGTTCTCGGTCACCGTGATCGCCATCGCCGGGCACGAGTCGGCCACGTCGAGAGCCATCTCGGCGGGCTCGACCTCGGGCGCCACCGGGCGGGCGGTGTCCGCTTCGAGCTCGAACAGCTCGGGGGCCAGGGAGGCGCACACACCAGACGCCATGCAGGAGCGCTCATCGACGCGCAGTTGCCAAGTCATGATCATCACCATCTCACAGGCATGGACACCGGCCCACGCACGAGCATCTCCGACTTCCACCGTACGTCGCCGGCCAACGCCAGCTCTGGCAGCCCTCCCAGTAGCGCGCGCAGCGCTTCCTGCAGCTCCATCCGCGCGAGCGACGCGCCGAGGCAGTGGTGCACGCCGTGCCCGAAACCGAGCTGCTGGGTGGCCGCCCGGTCAACGCGCAGCACGTCGGCGTCGTCGAAGCGCAGCGCGTCCCGGTTGGCCGCGCCGATCGCGACGATGACCGGCTCGCCTGCACGCACCAACACGTCCCCCACCTGCATGTCCTCGGTCGCGTACCGGGGAAGCCGGCCCCATCAGCCTCATGCGGGGCGTCGCCGCGACCCAGCCGCTCGCCGACGCCGACCCGGCCCTCGTACGCGACCTAGTGCTGCCAGCCGCACGCACGCTCCTAGAAAAGATGGACTAGGGCCTTGGATCTTTGTGTGAAGTCTGCGCCGACGAACAGATACCCCAGGGGAACGTGACGGTACCCAGCCACCATCCACCTCGATAGCCGAACCTCCGCCGGAACGCGACCCACACTTAAAAATGCGGGGAGGCGGACCAGCGTCCTGTGGGCGTCCGGTATCGCGTTCCCCTTCTACCCGCCGCCCGGCCTGCTGATCCTCCTCGCCGGCGCGGCCTTCGTGTTGCTCGCCAGGTTCCGGTGGGCGCCCGCCGTCGGCGTGCTCCTCGGGTTGTTCATCGTCGTCGGGTTCGTCGCCAGCCCGACCGGGATCGACAACCTCACCGGCGCGGCCGGGACCGGAGCCGCCATCGGGTCGGTCGTCCAGCTCATCGGGGTGGTGACCGCGGTCGTGGCCGGGGCCGTCGCGGTCCGGCAGGCCTACCGCGACCGCGCGGTCACTCCTTGACCGTCAGACCCGAGCGGATCGCGAACACCACGAGCTGCGCACGGGTGCGGGCCCGCAGCTTCACCATGGCTCGGCTCACGTGCGTGCGCACGGTCGCCGGGCTCAGGCACAGCGCCATGGCGATCTCCTCGTTCGTGCTGCCCGTCGCCACCCACGCGGCCAGCTCCCGCTCCCGGGACGTCAGCTCGTCGAGCCCGACGACCGGCGCGGACGGGGTCAGCGCCCGGCGCGCGAACTGGGACACCACCCGCCTCGTGACCGCCGGCGACAGCAGCGCCTCGCCACCGGCGACCACGCGCACCGCACGCACCAGCTCGCTCGGGGCGCTGTCCTTGAGGATGAACCCGGCCGCGCCCTCCCGCAGCGCCTCGAACACGTACTCGTCGAGCTCGAACGTCGTCACCATGATCACCCGGGTCGCCGGGGCGTCCATGGCGCGGAGCACCGCGAGGCCGTCCATGTCGGGCATGCGGATGTCCAGCAGCAGCACGTCCGGGCGCGCCGCGTCGACGAGGGACAGCGCGCCCGCGCCGTCGGCCGCCTCGCCGACGACCGTCATGTCGTCCTCGCGGTCGACCAACACCCGCAGCCCCATGCGGACCAGCTCCTGGTCGTCCGCCATCGCCACCCGGATCATCGGGTACCGCCGAGCGGAAGTGCCGCGGTGACAAGGAAACCGCCGTCGGCGCCGGCGCCTGCCGCGAACCGGCCACCCGCCGCCTCGACACGTCTGCGCATACCGGTCAGCCCTCGTCCCTCCACAGTGGACTGAACGCCCCGTCCGTCGTCCGTGACCCGCACCAGCAACTCGCCGTCCCGTTCGGTGATCCGCACGGCGGCGTGCGCCGGGCCCGCGTGCCGCACCACGTTCGTCAACGACTCCCGCACGACCCGGTACGCGATCGGGGGCACCGGCGCGGCCACCTCGAGGTCGACCGGCACCCCGCCGGCCCGCACCTGCTCGACGAGTGTGGTCAGCTCGGCCGGACCCGGCTCAGGGTGGAACGTCGTCAGCTTGCCGCGCAGCTCGGTGAGTGAGGCGGTGCTCGTGGCGTGGATCGCCGCCAGACAGCGGCGGGCCTGCTCCGGCGACTCGTCGAACACCAGCAACGCGACCCCCGCCTGCATGGCGGTCACGGCGAACCCGTGCCCCGCGACGTCGTGCACCTCGGCCGCGATCGCCATCCGCTCCTCGAGCGCCACGCGTGCGACGAGGGCGCGTCGCGCGAGGTGTACGGCGTGGACCAGCGCGCCGAGCGACCACGGCAGCACGACCCACGCCGCCCACGCCGCCGCGAGCACCACCGGTGTCTGCGTCGTGTCGAGGATGCGGGGCAGCGCCGCGGCCGTCGCCGCCACCGCGGCCACCACGCACGCCGGCAACGACGTCCGGAGTGGACGCTGGCGCGCCAGCTCGAACATCGCGACCACCATGCACAGCTGCACCGGCCCGTACGGGTCACCGAGGTACAGGTATAGACAGACGGCCGTCATCGTGACGGCCAGCCCCCACCCCGGCGCGACCCGCCGCAGCGCGCCCGTCGCCCCGGCCGCCACCGCGAGCAACACGAACGCGCCGGCGTCGAGGGTCCCGTACCGGCCGCCCTGCAACGCGGTCGTGCCGATGGTGGCGAGCACGACGACCACGATCGACGCGCTACCGACGGCCAGGTCCGGGAGCCTCCGCATCGCGCCAGCGTACGAAAGCCCGCCTGAGAGAGTGGTCAGCTAGCGTGGTGGTCATGCATCCGCGACCACAACTGACGCGAGCGAACTGGCAGGACCTGTGCGGCCGGTGGGAGTTCGCCCATGACGACGAAGACGCTGGTGTGCAAGGGAAATGGTGGCGTGGCGACCGGTCGTTCGACCGGAGCATCACGGTGCCGTTCCCGCCGGAGTCGGCCGCCAGCGGTGTGCACGACCCCGCACCGCACCCGATCGTCTGGTACCGCAGGACTTTCGACGCGCCGGCCGCCGAACGGCTGCTCCTGCACTTCGGCGCGGTCGACTACGCGGCCCGCGTGTGGGTCAACGGCACGCAGGTCGCGTCGCATGTCGGCGGGCACACACCGTTCCGTGTGGACATCACGCACGCGTTGGTGGACGGGCCGCCGCAGGTCGTCGTGGTCCGGGCCGAGGACCCGCTCGACGACCTGACGCAGCCGCGCGGCAAGCAGCACTGGGAGCCCGAGCCGGCGGCCATCTGGTACCACCGCACCACAGGCATCTGGCAGCCCGTGTGGCTCGAACCCGTTGCGGCGGCACACATCGACGAGCTGGTGTGGACGCCGCATGCCGCTTCCGCGTCGGTCGGCGTCCGGGTGACCGTGGCCGGTCCGGCGCACGACCTGTCCGTCCGGCTGCGGCTGCGGGTCGGCGACCGTGAGCTTGCCGACGACCGGTACCGGTACGACGGCGCCCCGCTCGTCCGCGAGGTCGCGCTGCCGCCCGCGCGCAACGGCGTGGACCACAGCCTCCAGTGGAGCCCCGCGCGGCCGACGTTGATCGACGCGACACTGGAGCTGCTGCGTGGCGACGAGGTCGTCGACGAGGTGCGAAGCTACTTCGGACTGCGCGACGTCGCCGTGCGGGACGGCCGGTTCACCATCAACGGCGACCGGCTGTTCCTGCGGATGGTGATGGGGCAGGGGTACTGGCCGGAGTCGCACCTCGCGGCGCCGAGCGAGGATGCGCTGCGGCGTGAGGTCGAGCTGATCAAGGAGCTGGGCTTCAACGGGGTGCGGATCCACCAGAAGGTCGAGGACCCCCGGTTCCTGTACTGGTGCGACCGGCTCGGGCTCGTCGTGTGGGGCGAGATGCCGAGCGCGTACGAGTACTCGGCCGACGGTGTCGCCCGGTGCACGGCGGAGTGGCTGGCGGTCGTGCGGCGCGACGTCAGTCATCCGTGCGTGGTGACCTGGGTGGTGGCGAACGAGAGCTGGGGCGTGCCCGACCTCGCGGGGGACCCACGGCAGCGGCACTTCCTCGAGAGCCTGTACCACCTGACCCACGCCGTGGACGGCACCCGGCCGGTGATCTCCAACGACGGCTGGGAACACGCGACGAGCGACATCTGGACGGTGCACGACTACAGCCCGTCCGCCGACGGGTTGACGTCGAGGTACGGCACGTCGGCCGCCGTGGCCGCGGCCTTCTGCGGCGAGTGGCCGGGGCCTCGTCGCATCCACCTCGACGACCCGGTGCGCGCCGGTCAACCGTTGATGATCAGCGAGTTCGGCGGCCTCAGTTATATGCCCGCCGCTGGTGAGCGCTGGTTCGGCTACCAGACGGTGGCGAGCGAGGACGACCTGGTGGCGGCGTACGGCGCGTTGGTGGCGGCGTTGCTCGGCAGCGATCAGGTGGCCGGGTTCTGCTACACGCAGCTCACGGACACGGAGCAGGAGGTCAACGGTCTGCTGACGCGGGACCGCACCCCGAAGACGGACCCGGCGCGCCTTCGGGAGATCAACTCGGCCCCCGCGGCGAGCGTCCCGCCGGAGGAGCTGCAGCCGCTGATCGAAGCCGCCCACCGCCGCGCCCGCGGCGAATGACACGCGTCGCGAAACCGCAACTCAGGGGTCCTGGCTCGTAAATCGGGAGTGAGTGGGCGACTCGCGGGTCCTGAACGTGCGACTCGCGGGGCTTGAGTGTTGAACTCACCCGTCGTGGGTGTTGGACTCGCGGGTGCTGCGACGATCATGTGGGGTAACGCGGAAGAGGTGGCGCATGGCCAAGGTGGTCCACAACGAGGAGAAGCTGCGGTACGAGGTGTACGCCGACGACGACCGGTACGCCGGGTTCACCCAGTACTACCGGACCGGCGACCGGGTCGTGTTCACCCACACCGAGATCGACAGCGCGTTCGGCGGGCAGGGCCTCGGCAAGGTGCTCGCCGGCGAGGCGTTGGACGACGTCGTGGCCGCCGGCAAGGTGATCGTGCCGATGTGCGAGTTCATCGCCGGGTACCTGAGGAAGACCGACAAGTACGACGGGCATGTGCAGGCTCCCTCATGAGCGAGCTTGCGAGCGAATCAATGTCACAGGGCGACCGCGAGCGGCGCGACCGAGCCTGCGAGGGGGCGTCGTGAGTAACCTCGACGCCAACCCGGATGTGACGTTGTGTCACGCCGAGGCGGACGACCACGCGGTGGCCGAGGTGTTCGAGCCACGCGCGGTGCCGCTCGGCGGGCTGCGGGCGATGCGGGTGGACCGCGTGATGCCGCAGCGTGGGCTGCCGACGGTCGGCGCGTGGTGCTTCCTCGACGCGTTCGGCCCGCACGACGCCGCGATGCGGGTGCTGCCGCATCCGCACACGGGGTTGCAGACGGTGACCTGGCCGCTGGCCGGCGAGATCCACCACCGGGACAGCCTCGGCAGCGACGTGCTGGTGCGACCAGGGTCGCTGAACCTGATGACCGCGGGCCGAGGGGTGGCGCACTCGGAGCTCTCCGTCTCGACCGGGCCGTTGCATGGTCTGCAGCTATGGGTGGCGCTGCCGGCGGACCGGGCGGACATGGCGCCGGAGTTCGAGCAGCACGTGTCGCTGCCGGAGTTCACCGCGCCGGGCGCCAAGGGCACGGTGCTGCTGGGCACCCTCGGTGACGTGACCTCGCCCGCGACCACGTACACGCCGCTGGTCGGCGCGGACCTGACGGTCACCGGCGACGCGACGCTGCCGCTGCGGCCGGACCACGAGCACGCCGTGCTGGTGGTGTCGGGCGCGCTGTCGGTGGCGGGCGTCGCGCTGGCACGCAACCAACTGCTGTACCTGGGCACCGGCCGCACGGAGCTGCGACTGTCGTCGACCGAGCCGGTGCGGGTGCTCCTGCTCGGCGGCGAACCGTTCCCGGACGAGCTCGTCATGTGGTGGAACTTCGTTGGCCGCAGCCATGACGAGATAGCGACGGCCCGCGCGGACTGGGAGTCGGCGGCGCCGCGCTTCGGCACGGTGTCCGGCCACAACGGCGCCCGCATCCCGGCCCCGGACCTCCCGAACCTCCGCCTGACCCCCCGCCGCAAAGCCCACTAACCCCGCGTGTCCAACACTCACGACCCGCGAGTTGAACACTCACGACCCGCGAGTCGCACGTTCAGGACCGCTGAGTTGCTGGTTCGCGAACGTCGCGAAACCGCACCTTCACGACAGCTTCGCGGCCAGCGCCTCTTCGTCGGCGACGAACCAGATATCGCTGCCGCGGTTGATCTCGCGCACGAACTCGCGGAACCTCTCGCTCGCGTCGAGGTGCCGGGAGATGTCGCCGAGCACGACGAGCCGGACGCGGTAGTTGGTGAACTTGAGGACCACGTCGCCGGCGACCCGGGTGCTGAGCGTGAAGAACGCGTCGTCGACGCGGTCGGCCGGCACCACCACGACGGTCGCCTCCGCGCCGAACGCCTCGCCGATGAGGTCGAGCGCGTCCTGCTCCCTGGCCAGCGTGGTGTGGTCCGGCACGCAGGTCAGCACCCGTAGGCCGGCCACCTCGGAGATCGTGTTCATGCACGCAGTGTCCCGGCAGGTGCCGCGCGGGCGCCACCGAGAATCCACATGGATCAGCCCCGGCCGGACGTGCGCAGCCACCACAGCCCGAGCAGCGGCAGGATCGCCGGCACGTAGCCGTACCCCTGCCCGTAGTCCGACCACACGGTCGCGTCGGGGAACGCGTCCGCCGCCACCAGGCTCAGGGTGCCGACCGCGAGCACGCCGACCAGCTCGACCAGGATGGACACCGTCGCGACACGACGGGACGCGCGGTCGCCGCGAGCGAGGCACACGGTGGCCACGATGTAGACGACGGCGGCGAACGCGGACAGCAGGTACGCGAGCGGCGCGCGCGAGAAGTGCGTGCCGAGCTGTACGGCCGACCGGGCCGTCGCGGCGAGCGCGAAGATCGCGTAGACCGCGATGAGCAGCCGGCCGGGGCCGGACCGGGTACGTGTCGCCAGCTCAGACATGCGCTTCCCAGACCTGTCGCAATCGGATGATCAACACGGGGATCGTGACGCAGCCGACCACCAGCACCGCGGGTCCCCACCTGGTCCGCTCGACGAGCGCCCACAGTCCGGCGATCGGCAGCACCACCAGCGGCGTGATGAGGTACCCGAGGAAGGCGAGTGTGTCGAGCTGCCGGTCGTCGCCGATCATCTTCACGATCCCGACGACCAGCTGCGCCAACAACCCCAGCTCCAGCAGCGCGACCACGCCGTACAGCCACAGCCCGTGCCACTCCCGTAGCTGCACCGGCTTGTTGACGACCACCAGCACGGCCGCCCATGCCGCGGCGGCGAGCGCGACGTACATGAGCACCGTCGCGAGAGTCTCGGTCACTCCGTCGCGCCCCCATCGGGTCCGTTACCGCTCACCATGCGTGCGATCGTAGTTGCGCGTGACCAGGTCCGACGCCTCGGCCCGCGCTCTTGAGCCCGTCGCGAGGCCGGACTGCTACACAGGACCAGTGACCGGCGAACGTTCGGAGCAGCGGCCCAACTTCGTTGTGCGGGGCGGAGTTCGGCGGGCTCGGCTCGTCGTCGTGGTGTGGCTGGTGCTCGCCGCCGCGTGTCTTCCGTTCATGCTGCGGCTCGCGGACGAGCTGACCACCGGCGGCGTGACCAACCCGCGCGGGGACAGCATCGTCGGCCAGCAGACGGTCGAGCGCGCGTTCCACGAGCCGCCGACGACCCTCCAAGTGGTACTGCACGACCGGGACGGTGACGCGACCGCCGCGGTCGCGCCGGTCCGCCTGGCGCTGAAGGGTTTCCCGGACGTCGTCGCGGTGACGCAACGGCCGGAGTGGACGTCGGCGGACCGGCACACCACGTTCCTCCAGCTAGGACTGCGCACCGGCAACGACGACACGCAGGACCTGCTCGGCGACCTCCGGGCCGGACTGTCCACCGCGACCGCCGTCGAGGTGCACGTGACCGGCGCGGCCGCGCTCGACCACGACCTCACCCACCAGGTGCTCGACGACGCCACGACGGCCGAGCTGATCGCGTTCCCGCTCCTGCTCGTGGTGCTGCTGCTGGTGTTCCGCTCCGTCGTGTCGATGCTGGTGCCGCTCGTGCTGGCCGGCGTCGCGCTCGCGGCTGCCCGCGCGGTCGGCTACTTTCTCGCGCAGGCGACGGACGTCTCGGTCATGTACACGTCCGCCGCGTCGATCATCGGGCTCGCGGTCGCGGTGGACTACTCGCTGTTCATCGTGAAGCGGTACCGCGACGAGCTCACGCGGACGGTCGACGAGCGCGCCGCGCTGGACACGGCCATGCGCACCGCCGGGCGCGCGGTCCTGTTCAGCGGCTTCGCCGTGATCGTCGCGCTCGTGGCGCTGTTCATCCCGCGACTCGTGTTCTTCACCAGCATCGGGTTGGCCGGCATCGTCGTCACGCTCGTGTCGATGGCCATGTCGATGACACTGCTGCCCGCGATCCTCTTGTTGCTCGGCCGACGGGTCAACGTGGGCGCCATCCGGTTCGGCAGCGCCGGCCTCCGCACCGGCGGCGGCCCGGCCCGGCTCGTCGGCAGGCTGGTGCGCAAGCCGGTGCCCCTTCTGTTGGTGCTCGTCGCGTTCTTCGGTCTGCTCGCGTGGCCGATCACCGCGATCCGCATGCAGATCACCGTCGCCGGCACCGAGCTGCTGCCCCCGGACTCCGACGCGCGGCAGGGCGCGGACCGGCTCGCCGCCGACCTCGACCCGAGTGGACTGTTCCCGCTGCAGCTCGTCCTCACCGCCGACGCGCCGGAACCGTTGCTGGACAGTGTCCACGCGGCGGCGGCGTTCGCCGGCCGGCTGCCGGGGGCGGACACCGTCGTACCGGTCGCCGACCCGCCGGCTCGTGACGGCGACCGGTACGTGAGCCGGGTGCTGGTCGTGTCGCGCGAGGGGCCGAACAGCAACGCCACGCACGACCTCGTGCGGGCGCTGCGGGACGGGCTGCCCCGGGTCGTCTCGCCCGGCGTCGAGCAGCGGGTCACCGGCGCCACCGCACAGGGCGCGGACTTCGACGACGCGATCGTCGGCTCGCTGCCGGCGATCCTCGGCACTGTCGCGCTCGTGACGTTCGTGCTGCTCGCCCGCGCGTTCCGTTCGGTCCTGCTGCCGCTGTTGTCGTTGGCACTCAACACGATGGTGGTCGGCGCGAGCCTCGGCCTGCTCACCATGATCTGCCAGTTCGCGCTCGGCCAGCCGATCAACAGCAACACCCCGGTGCTGCTGTTCGCGGTGATGTTCGGCCTGAGCATGGACTATCTGGTGATCATGATTTCCCGGATGCGGGAGCACTTCCTCGCCGGAAATGATCATCAAACGGCGGTCGTCGAAGGGCTCGCGCGCACTAGTGGGCTGGTCAACGGCGCGGCATTGATCATGGTGGCGGTGTTCGCGTCGTTCCTGACCGCCGAGGTCAACATCGTGGCGCAGCTCGGTCTCGGCCTCGCGATCGCCGTGCTGCTGGACGCCTTGCTGGTGCGCCTGTTGGTGATGCCGGCCGCGCTGCTGCTCATCGGGCCGCGCGTGTGGGGCCGGGCCGCCCGTGGTGGCGCGGTGGCGCTGGTCGAGTCCGCCGCACCGGTGACGGCGCGTTGACATTCCGCCCGAAAATGAGCTGAACCGAGGCTCAAGGCTGCTTTGAGGATATCAACGGCATAATTAACTCGTGGCCGAGAAACCTCCGGAAACCCGGGGTCGGACCGCAGCTTCGGTGCAAATCGGACTAATTCTCGAAGTATTTTCGAAAGGGTGGGCGAAGTGATCACACTCGATGAGGTGGCGACCCTGATCCGCGGCGAGCTGCGCGGCAAGCTGCCGGCCGACACCACGATCGACGAGGCCACGAAGCTGAACGAGCTCGGCCTGTCCAGCCTGCAGCTCGCGGAGATCGTGTTCACGCTGGAGGAGGACCACGAGGTGGAGTTCGACCCGGCGCGGGCCGCCGGCGCGGAGACCCTCGGCGACCTGCTCGCGCTCGGCAACGAGGCCATCCTGGCCGCCATGCCAGAAGCGGCCTGACCTCCGGCGACGGCGGGAAGGACGACGGATGCCCAGCCTCCGCCACCAGCTCGTGGCCGAGTTCGTGCGCCGCACCCGAGGTGGGGCGTACGCCTCGCCACGCCTGCTGCACGACAAGATCGGCCGCCAGCGGTGGAGCAGGGGGTTCGAGCCGCCGCCCGCACTGCGCCGCCGGTTCGAGGTGCGGCGCGCCGACGTGGCCGGGCGGACGTGCTTCACCGTGCGGGCGAGTGCGAACCCCGCCGGGCGGCTGATGTACGTGCACGGCGGCGGGTTCGTCTTCGAGATCACCAAGCACCACTGGGCATTCGTCGGCCGGCTCGCGGCCGCGCTGGACGTCGAGGTGACGGTGCCGATCTTCCCGCTCGCCCCGGAGCACACCCACTTGGAGACCCACCCGTTCCTCTCGGCCGTCCACACCGGACTGTCGCGGGCGGTCGGACCGGTCACGGTGGCGGGCGACTCGACGGGCGCCACGCTGGCGCTCGGCGTCGCGCAACGGGCGGTCCGGGACGGCGTGCCGCCGCCCGGCCGGCTGCTGCTGATCTCCCCGCTGGCCGACCCGACGCTCACCAACCCCGCGATCGCCGAGGTGGCGCCGCGCGACCCGTGGCTGCGCCTCGGTGGGCTGCGGGAAGGCATCCGACTGTGGAGCGGCGGCGACGACCTCGCCGGCGCGGAGCTCAACCCGCTCAACGGTTCGCTCGCGGGCCTGCCCGACACGACCATCGTCACCGGCACCCGCGACCTCACCAACCCGGACACCCGCGTGCTGCGCGACCGCCTTGTGGCACAAGGGGTTCCGGTGCGCTACCACGAACACGCCGGCCTGATCCACGTGTTCCCGCTGCTGCCAGTGCCAGAGGCGGCCCGCGTCCTCGCCGGGCTCGCCGCGTCAGTTCCCCAGCCCGTGTAAGGAGAATCCGATGAACTCGGTCAACATCGACCAGCAGGTCCGCGAATTCCTGGAGGAGGAGCTCGGGGTGCCGCAGGCGGAGATCTCCTCGTCCGCCGACCTCCGCGAGGACCTCGGCCTCGACTCGCTCGACCTCGTCGAGCTGATCACGGTCATGGAGGACCGGGTCGGCACCCGCATCGACCAGGACCTGTTGGAGGACGTGCGCACGGTCGACGACGTGTCGCGGGTGCTCGTCAGCATCGCCGCCGGGCAGCAGCCGCGCGCGGCCGCGTAGCCATGGCCGCGACCGGGGTTGCCATCACCGGGATGGGTGTGGTCAGTGCGAACGGCATCGGCCTCGCCGAGTTCCACGACGCCCAGCTCACGGCCCGCAGCGGGGTGGCGCCGCTCGCGCGGTACGTGTGCGACGAGGACCCGGTGCGGATCGCGGGCGAGGTCGAGCTGCCGCCGGAGCTGACGCTGGACCGCCGCGACCAGGTGCGCGCCGACCGCTGCACGCAGCTCGGCGCGGCGGCCGCGCAGCTCGCGGTCGCCGACGCGGGGCTGGACGATAACGGCTGGCAGGCCGACCCGGAGCGCACGGGGGTGTCCATCGGGTCGGCGATCGGCGGCGCGGGCGCGCTGGAGAACAACTACCGGTCGTACTACACGTCCGGCCCGAGAGCGTTGCGTACCAGGGCGATCCCGATGTCGATGGTGAACGACGCGTCCGCGTGGGTCGCGATCCGGTACGGGGTAACGGGTCCGTGCGTCAACGTGTCGACAGCGTGCGCGTCCGGCGCCGACGCCATCATCGCCGGCTACCAGATGATCGTCTCCGGCGAGGCGGACGTCGTGCTGGCGGGCGGCGCGGAGGCGCCGGTGGTGCGCAGCATCGTGTCCGGCTTCGCGAAGATGGGCGCGCTGTCCATGCGCAACGACGAGCCCGCGTACGCCAGCAGGCCGTTCAGTAAGGACCGGGACGGCTTCGTGGTCGCCGAGGGCGCCGCGGTGCTTGTGCTGGAGTCGGCGGCGCACGCGGCGGCCCGTGGCGCGCGCACCTACGCCTACCTGCGGGGGTACGGCCGCTCGTCGGACGCGCACCACGTGACCATGCCGCACCCGCAGGGGCTCGGCGCGTTGCGGGCGCTGCGCCGCGCACTGTCCCATGTGGACGCCACGCCGGCCGACGTCGGCATGGTCAACTGCCACGGCACCAGCACGGTGCTCAACGACAACGCCGAGGCGCTCGCGATCCGGGACGCGCTCGGGACCGCGGCCGACCACATCCCGGTCACCGCCACGAAGTCGTTGATCGGGCACTCGCTCGGGGCGGCGGGCGCGATCGAGGCGGTGGCGACGGTCCAGGCACTCCACAGTGGACTGGTGCCGCCGACGGCGAACGTCGAGGACCTCGACCCGGAGGTCGACCTCGACGTGGTGTCGGGGTCGCCGCGGCGCCGGGACATGGCGCTGGCGCTGTCGAACTCCTTCGCGTTCGGCGGACACAACGTGGTACTCGCGTTCGGCGCGGCGGCATGAGTACTGCGCTCAACCAACCTGCCGACGAGACTGGCTCGGCGGTCGTGACCGCGGACGGGGTCGCGGCGTTCACGGCGGCGACGTTGGCCTACGGCACCGCCGGGGTGCCGCCGCTGTACGCGGCCCGGCTCGCCGCGCCGGTGCTGCGGCGCGTGCTGGCCGGCGCGCTCGCCGGCGGTCCGGTTATCCATGTCGCGCAGGAGCTGGTAAGTCACGCGCCGCTGGAGACCGGGCAGCTCGTGTCGGTGCGGGGTCGGGTCGCCGAGGTGGTCGACTTCGGGTTCGCGCCGGCCATGGTGGTCGAGGTGGACATCGCCTCGGCTGGGCGGCTGCTGCTGACGAGCACGTCGACCATGTTGTTGCACGGCAGGGAGCGGGTCGGGCGGCCCGCTCCCCGCGTGCGGCGGACGGCCTTCGGCGACCAGCTCGCGGTCACCGAGGTGGCGTTGCCCTCGGACCTCGCGACCCGCTATGCCGAGGCGTCCGGCGACGACAATCCCATCCACATCGACGAGACGGCGGCGCGGGCGGCCGGACTGCCGGGGGTCGTCGTGCACGGCATGTGTGTGCTGGCGGTGGCGTGGGCGGCGACCGAACGGACTTTGCGCCGCGCGCCGGTCGCCGCGTCCTGCCGGTTCTCCCGGCCGGTGACGCCGGGGGCGGACCTCGCGGTTCGCCTGTGTGCCACGGCTTCCGCCGACGCGGTGGCGGCCGAGGTGTCCCAGCACGGCCACGCCGTGCTCAAGAATGCCACCTTCGAGTTTTCCTGATCGGATAAACAGGACATTCTCGCAAAACGCCGGTCAAAGGCGGGTCGAGATCGTCGCAAGGTCAATTGACGTCGGCGAATCAATTTGGGACCGTAAATTCGGGCCATTTCCTGGCCCGCAGTGGGGGATGAATCGCGTAGCCGGGCTTCTTCGACGCTGCCCGGAATATCTTGAGGAGAGCGAATGCGCGCGACAGTCATTTTCGTGCACGGGGCCTTCATCAGCGATGCGACCTGGTGGTGGCACCTGGTGGCCGAGCACCTGGAGAAGAAGGGCATCGCGAGCATCGCGGTGGACCTGCCGAGCACCTCGCAGACCTCGCCGCTCGGCGACCTGCCGGCCGCGGACGCGACCATCCACCTCGACGCCGACGCGGTCCGCGACGCGATCGCCGCCGCGGAGGGCCCGGTCATCCTGTTCGGCCACTCCTACGGCGGCGGCGTGATCACCGAGGCCGGCATGAACCAGCCGAAGGTGGCGCACCTCGTGTACATGAGCGCGTGCGTCCTGGACGGGACCTCGGTGCTGGAGAGCAACTTCACGAACCCGGAGCACAACGCCACCTTCGGCTACCACGAGGACGGCACCGTGGACGAGGGCGAGGGCAAGACCAAGTCGGGCGTGCTCGGCGACCTGCCCGACCAGGAGCTGGCCGCCGAGGCGATCAAGCGGCTCACCAGCCAGTCCGCATTCCCCTTCGTGCAGGTGCCGAACGGCGACGCGTGGCGGCACGTGCCGTCGACGTACTTCCTGTGCACCAAGGACGAGGACGTCGCGGTCGACGCGCAGCGCGCGCACGCCGAGCGCACCGGCGGGATCGTCGAGATCCCCACGAACCACTTCGCACACCTCGAGCGCCCCGACCTCGTCTGCGACGCACTGGTGGACGTCGTGAACGGGCTCGGCATCGACGCGGCCGCCGCGTAGGAATGAGGATCCACAATGGACGGGCGTGAGCACTACCTCTACATCCTCGTCTTCTCCATCCTGCCGTTCCTCGGCGTGATGGCCGCGGTGTTCTTCCTCTGGAACTCCCTTGCCGGGCCGTCGGACATGGTGGCGCTGGTCATCATGAGCATCATCACCGGCCTCGGCGTGTCCACCGGCTACCACCGGCTGCTGTCGCACCGGTCGTTCAAGACCAACCGGTTCATGAAGATCTTCTTCACCGCGGGCGGCGCGATGGCCGGCCAGGGCCCGCCGCTGATCTGGGTTGCGCACCACCGTCGTCACCACCGCATCGCCGACAAGCCCGGCGACCCGCACAGCCCGTGGTTCGAGGGCGAGGAAGGCGTGCGCGGCGCGATCAAGGGCCTCTGGCACTCGCACCTCGGCTGGCTGTTCGACACGACGCTGACCTCGGACCCGGTGCGGTACTGCCCGGACCTGGCCAGGGACAAGGACATCCGGTTCATCTCGCGGTACTTCGTCGCGTTCGTGCTCGGCGGGATCGTGCTGCCCGGACTGATCGGCTTCGCGCTGGCCGGCACGGTCGCCAGCTTCTTCACCGGCATGCTGTGGGGCGGCCTGGTCCGGATGTTCATCGGCAACCACGTGACCTACGCCGTCAACTCGATCGGCCACTACTTCGGCGGCAGGCGGTTCGACACGCCGGACGAGTCCCGCAACGTTGCCTGGCTGTCGCTCATCTCCTTCGGCGAGTCGTGGCACAACAACCACCACGCGTTCCCTCGGTCGGCGAACCACGGCATGCGTTGGTATGAGGTGGACCTCTCGGCGATGACCATCCGCCTCATGGAGCTGACCGGCATGGCGTGGGACGTCATCCGGATCGACCGGGACCGCCAGGATCGCCGGCAGGCCGGGCTCGAGAAGGTCGGCAGCGGCCGGTACGCGCCGTCGGCGCCGCCGACGCCGCTCGCCGAACGTGGTCAGGCCGCGACGAAGGACTCGGTCGCCATTGGTGTGGCCGATGTCGAATGACCTCTGGCAGCGGCTGACCGCCGATGCCGGCCGGTCCCGCTCGTCGGTCCACTTCTGGGCCGACGGCGGGTACCGGGCCACGAGCTGGCGCGAGCTCGTGCGGGACGCGGAGGCGATGACCGCGGGGCTGCGCCGGGCCGGGGTGACACCCGGCACGCGGGTCGCGGCCGTGCTGGCCAACGGCCCGCACACCGCGAGAGGTCTGCTCGCGGTGTGGCTCGCCGGCGGGGTGGTCGCGTCGCTGCCGATGCGGGTACGCGGCGTCGACGCGGCCGAGTACGCCGTACAGTTGCGCACCATCTGCGAGCACCTCGACGCGGTGTTGCTGCTCGCCGACGAGGCGACGGTGGCGAGCCTGCCGCCGGAGCTGCGGCTGCGGTGCACGGTACGCAGCTTCGAGTCCTTTGCGGACAGTGGCCGGGTGGACCCGGCGCCGCCGGGCGCCGACGAGCCGGCGTTCATCCAGTACTCGTCGGGCAGCACGAGCGCACCGAAGGGTTGTGTGCTCACCCCGAGGGCGATCGCGAACCAGCTCGACCTGCTCGCCGAGCTGGTCGACGCGCGGCCCGGCGAGGTCGGGGTCGGCTGGCTGCCGTGGTCGCACGACATGGGGTTGTTCGGCGGACTGCTGACCGGGTGGTGGAACGACACGGTCGCCTACATCTCCACGCCGGAGCGGTTCATCTTCTCGCCACGCACGTGGTTCGAGGACCTGGCCCGGTTCGGCGCGACGATCACCGCCGGCAGCCCGACGGCGCTGCACCTCGCGGCGGTCGCGGCGGGCCGGTCGAAGCGGATGACCGGTGGCCTGAAGGTGCGCACGTGCATCATCGGTGCGGAGCGGGTGCAGTGGGAGGTGCTCGACAAGGCCGTCGAACGCCTTGCGCCGCATGGGTTCCGCGCCGAGGCGCTGATGCCCGCGTACGGCATGGCGGAGGCGACGCTCGCGGTCACCGCCACACCGCTCCATGAGGCCCCCCGGTACGTGACGGTCGACGGCATCGCGTTGGCCGACAGCGAACTGGTCGAGGTGGCGGCGGACGATCCCGTTGCCACCAAGGTGGTCGGCGCCGGCCCGCCGTGTCGCGGCGTGTCGGTGACCGCGGGTGACGCCGGACGGATCGGGCAGATCCAGGTCCGTTCCGGCGCACTCGCCCAGGGCTACCACCGGGACCCGGAGCGCACGGCGGCCGCCTTCCAGGACGGCACGCTGCACACCGGCGACCTCGGGTTCGTCCGCGACGGCCACCTGTACCCGGTGGGGCGCCTCGACGATCTCATCTCCATCGGCGGCCGCAACGTGTACGCGCGGGAGATCGAGAACGCGGTCGACGGCATCGAGGGTGTCCGGTACGGCTGCTCCACACTGGTCGGCCACCACGAGGACGGCCGGTTCCGGCTGACGCTGTTCCTCGAGGTGGCGAGCCGTCGCGTGGACCACCGGGTGGTCGCGCAGGAGGCGGCCACCGTCGCGATGGCCAAGGCGGCGGTGGTGCTCGACGAGTGCGTCTTCCTTGAGCGCAACGCGTTGCCGAAGACACCGAGCGGCAAGATCCAGCGCCACCGCTGCCGCCAGTTCTACGAGCTCGGCCGTTTCGAGCCGATCGCCACCGTCCGACTCGCGCCGGTGTAAGGGGTATCAGCCATGACACGCACTGTTCTCGTCACCGGCGCGTCCGGGGTGATCGGCCGCGCCGTCGCGGCGGAGCTGGCCGACGACCACGTGATCGGCGTCGTGCACAGCGACACCGACCCGCCCGCCGTCGACGAGCTGCTCACCGGCGACCTCGCCAAGCCGCGACTCGGACTGTCCGACGAGGTCTGGGGATCGCTCGCCGAGCGGGTCGACGTGATCGTCCACTCCGGCGCGATGACCGCGTGGGGCCAGTCCCGCGAGCAGTACCAGGCGGTCAACATCGACGGCACCGCACGGGTCATCGAGCTGGCACAGCGGGCCGGCGCGCCGATCCACCTGCTCAGCACGTGCTTCGTGCACGCGATCGAGCGGGACGCGTTGTCGCTCATGGGCGAGGACAACGTGGTCCGGCCCTACATCTGGTCCAAGCTGGAGTCCGAGCGGCTCGTCGCCGAGAGCGGGGTCCCGCACGCGATCTACCGGCCCACCAACCTGATCGGCGACTCGCGCACCGGCGCGAGCAGCAGGCCGCAGATCGTGCAGACGATGTCCGACTTCGTGTGCCGGGGCAAGGCGCCGTACTTTCCCGCCCACCCTGGGAAC
>Ga0193717_1000228_pt1 | contig 44745 bp, 66 predicted proteins | sample U2c2metaG_FD_145900 | JGI IMG/M metagenome (GOLD analysis project Ga0193717, IMG submission 145900) | Soil microbial communities from a riparian zone of the East river system, Colorado, United States - U2c2 | ecosystem: Environmental > Terrestrial > Soil > Riparian zone | place: USA: East River... | reverse complement strand
CTGGGGAAAGCGCAGGTCAGGGGGAGGGGATACCCCCGGGTATGCACATTGTCAAGTGTTTTTAAATAACGATTGTATATCTTTTATCGACACAGTATAACGATTGTATATCTTTTATGTGCACTGTATTACAGTCTCATAACGATCATATATCTTTATGAGTGCGGACTACCACACACGAGATGCGGGGATGCGATCAGACACATGCTGATCATTAACACCGAGGTTGCGATTGCAATCAAGGTGTGCTGCCACTATCTGACCATGCACGCTACCGCCCTTACCTAAAGGCTCAACGTGATGGGCTGACCATGACCTGTCGTGTGGATACTGTAGTGCGGGATCTATCTGCTCACCACATATGTGACATGTAGATGACTCACGACGCAGCTTGGCGCGCGCTACCCTGTATGACCTGTGGTCTCTTGGGTCGCGCTTATTGGGTGGCACGCGCGCTCCTGCAACGGGTAAACCATAGAGCTTAGCTCTAGGGCGGTGTAGTGGCCGATGTCCGATTCGAACGGCGTCTCCAGATTATGGGCCTGGCGTGGTAACCTCTCCACCACATCGGCGCTAACCCGCCGATGTGAGGAAGCTTGCGCTCTAGCCTTGGCGGGCATCATGCACGAGGCGCATGTGTCGCTTACCGCTCCAGTGTAGCATACGACCTCATCGAACGTGTCAAGGCGACACGCCGTATTGTATTCTAATCTTCTTCCTCATCCGCAGCTACGATAGCATGACGCATCCTAGCTGACGCAAACTCACACAAACCAAGCTGGTCATTCAACGCCACCTCGCCATCTTTCACGTTGATGTAGACCATGGTCCAGCTATCCCCGTCCTCGTCCCACCATTGCCGCTGTGAGATCAACAGGTACTTGATGATGATCCCCTCAGCCTCACCATCATCGTTATACGCCCTGTGAACTGCATCCGCCGCGGCAGTTAGCGCATCGTCTGCTTCTCTTTGTTCTTTCGAGCGGCCCATGTGTGCCCTTATCCAGTTTATTTGCGCGGTGTCTTGAAATGTGCGTCTAGTACTTCGCCCAGATAGTAGAAATCCGAGGTGCCATCGCGCCCACACCTGTGCAAAGTGCCCTTGGACACTAGCCGTTGTACCCTACCTCGATTTAGTCCTGACCCCACATCACCCAGCCGGCGAGCTAGCATCTCTATCTGCGCCACTGAGACCACCTGGCGGTTGGCTTCGCGCATCCTGCGCTCGTCTATCGCTACCTCATCGTCCGGCGGTAGGTCAACCACGGCCAGGCACGACTTGATGTGGTATGAGATGTCCATTAGAGCTGACACAGCGGGTGGTAGCGACGCTAACAGCGCCATATGGGCACTTAGGTACCCTGCGGCATCTTTGAGGCTCCTACGCCTCGCTCCGCACATCTCGACCCACCGGTTAAGCTCAGATGTGAGCGCATCCGCTGCTTCAACCGCGCCCGCATGATACGGCAGGCTGCTGCCCATCTTCTTGGTCCGGTACAGCGGCTTAAGGCCCCTGCGGGTCACCCTGCCGCCGCGTGTCGAGGTCACTAGCAGATCCTCCACCAACGACGGCACACGGGAAAGCCAGCCGACTAGGCTGGCTTGCTCAGCTCTGGACAAATAAAGCTTATCTACTTCGTCCATACCGTCCCCGGCCGAGGTTGGTCGGAGCCCCAGTATCCGAGGCTATTCACCACCAGTCGGCAAACCCTTGGCTCTTTGCACGCCACCTCTGTGCCGCTTGGACGCCTGTAATCGATGTCAAGATGCTTATCAAAAGCGTCTATGCCGGAGAAAGTCTTATGGCACTGGGCGCAGTGAGCAGTGCGATACCCACCCCAGCGGCTGTCACACTTGCCGCAGCCGAACTGATTGCTAGCCATCCTGCCCTCCCTTGTTCCGCTCTTTCTTGAGCGCTATACGCTGGGCTGGGCCCAGACCACCCCAGATGCCGAACTGGTCATCCATGCCGACCGAGAGGGCTTCCTCTCTGCACTCTACCTTAACTGTGCAGTTTGCGCAAACGCGACGCGGTGTGGTCCAGTCGCCGCCCTTGAACTCGGGGTAAAACAGGTCGGTGTCCAGCCCAGCGCAGCTGGCATCCTCGCGCCATCCTAGCCCTCCCACTGATACAGCCGTTCACGTATGGAGTTGAGTACGCCCATGAGCTGCGCGCGATCCTCCGGTATGTACTGTAAACCGAGCTTCTCCGCTGTGATGCCTAATTCTTCATCCAAGATGCCCGGAATCTCGTCGAACTGGATATCTTCCTCGACATACGCGTCTAACACGTTTACCCGGTGCCCGTTGGACCATGCATACCATCGGTTGTTAGTGTTCTGTATCGCCCGGCCGAACGACACGAACGGCACCGCCTCATCAGCGGCCGCAAAGCTCAACACCGTTGATTTCGTGTACACCATGTCATCATCGGTAATCGTGTGCGCCAACGGCGCTATAACAATGCCAGTTATCTTCTCTTTAAGATCGTGGCACTCTTTGTGGGCGTTCAGGTAGTCAATCAGTGCGTCAACAATCTTAGCGAGCGTGGGCTCGGTATGATAGCTAATACCGCCGCCCAAGGCGTTGCTATTGTCGCTCATGCTTCGTCCCCCGGAATCCAGCTAGCTCGCTCTTTCATCCTGGTGCGAGCTAGATAGCCCTCAGGAAGCTTGTAGCCCGTTTCGATCCAGCTCATAGCATTGCCGTGGCTCATGCCGACGAAACGTGCAAACTTATAGTCGTAACTGATGCTGCGATCCAGCTCAGTCATTTTCGGCGTGCTGCGGCGTATATAGCACCCCTTGCAATGGTTGCGGCGGTGATACACCCCGCCCCTGCCCTTTGTCATATAAAAATTGTTGACAGTCCACACGCGAGCGCACGTTTTGCACTCTTTGACCTCTACATCTGTGCTCATGTCCCGTCCTGGCGTTGTCCGGTCAGCAACGCTACGAAGTTGGCCGCTGTCATTAGTACCCATTGTTCTCCTGGATCGGTCGTACCGCGGCGCTTAGCGAACACCACTCCTGCGAGCGCGTCGTCATTGCCCTTTTCTATCTCAGCCTCGTCGGTCCACTGCGCCGCCTTGATCTGGCCGGCGTAGTTTTTACATTCCAGTGTGACACGCTGGCCGAAGATGCGCAACCCCGAGATGTCGCCCCGGTCCTTGGCGCCGTTTGTGACGCGGCGCTCGATACGGTCGTCAATCGTGCGCGCGAGGTACTGGGCCATCAAGGTCTCGAACGACGAGCCCGCGGCCTTAGCTGATGCTCGTGATCGCGCCATGGCGCCTACGATACCATGTGCCAGACACCTTATACGCATCGTGGCCCGAGCGCCTAAGCGCCTTCTCTACATGCTTGCGCTCGAATCCCAGCGAAACCGCCGCGCGCACGAGCGCCGCTGAGTCGGGGTCGGCGGTCTTAGAGTCCATATAATCTTTGAGCCACAGATCTACATCACTAACGAGCCCTCTATCCGCGGCCTCCAGGCTTCGGGGGTGAAATACCGTGGTTGGCTGATACCTCTTCGCACCCGCGACCCGCGGCAGGTCCAGCCAACCGCTGCCGACCACTTTGGCGGCATATTTGGGGTCGATGCCGTTGGTATCGAAAATGTCCCGCAGCTGGCTTGTTGTCTTTGGCCCGCTTGTGAGGGAGTCGAGGGTTAGGCGCTCGATCTGCACCCACTGAGAATCTCTGCTTATTGTCATCCCAAGATACTAGGGGCTAGGTCTGCCTTTGTCAACCCTGGTGTTTTTTATTTTTCTTCTTCACGGCTGGGTGCGACGAAACCGCATGACACTTATGTAGTAAGCGGGGATCTAGGTCCGCTCCTCCGGGCGTTCAATCCCTAGCTTACCATGCGTGTCAAGCGCAAAACGCCACACCCTCTGAGCTGCGGTTATGTATATGATTTCTGACCCTCCGAAAGTTAAGTAATCCAATGATACCTTAAGTCAAAAACATGCTCTGAGCTGCGGTTATAAATGTGAAACGCCCCATCCTCCCAATCCTCCGCGAAAGTAAACACTTCTTTACTATTCTTAAATTTTCAGCATAAGACCAGGTCAGACCATGAAAGTTACTGTGTCGTTACCAAACTATGTACCAAAATCTCGCGATGTGAGATACACAATATAAAACACCAGGTCAGAGCATTTCAACTACGGTCCAATGTGGAAGGTCAAGATGCATGTCCCTAGCCCCTAGGTAGGGTCGATATTGCCATCTGGACCTGTTTTTGTCATGTCACAGTTGTGTAACGATATCTCTTCTTGCGCGGCGACCTGGCCTTGTGTAGACTGACAACCACGCGAACAGAGGCGCTGATCAAACTGAGTGAGGGATGGATGAGACACCAGATACATACTCCGGGCTCTAACAGCCGCCCCGAGGAGCGTAAGTTCGGCTGGCCCAGGCTGCGGATAACTGAAGCCCCAGGACTGGTGGTCCCGGACGACGGCCTCGACGAGTGCCCGCCTATGACGAGTGCCCAGCTGCGCTCACTCGGATACTGACAGAACAGGATAAATCAGAATGAACGAAGATTTGACGCTGACGTTCTACAACCGTGTTGAGCTTGCCAACCTGGTTGAGTCTCATGCACAGACGCCCGAACATAGCAGGTGGCTCGAGCGAACAGGCATGCCCATTGCAGCCGCGGCGTTCTGTGCGTGCGGCTGGTTCGGTGACTCGTGGGCAGACCACCTCACCGATGTGCTTGTGTGGGCGTCGACGGATGATGAGGACGATGAGGACGATGAGGACGATGAGGACGATGAGGACGATGAGGACGATGAGGACGATGAGGATTACGGGCTGTGGGAAGCGGGGATAAGGTACTAGAATGACCGACCCGTATGAGCCTGCGACCGAGCTTGAGCTGATAGAAGAGATCACGGTCCTGCTGATAACTAAGTGGACTCAGCGGAGCATGATAGAAAACCAGGCAGAGACAATCAGACAGCTGCGCAAGCGGCTAGAACAGGACGAAAATGACTGAGCCGACACTAGCCGAGCTGGTTAAGGCACAGAAAGCGGCGTACGTGAAAGTGGTGTCCGACAGGGATGAAATCGCTAAACGTACAGCCGAATTGCGGATATTCGGGGATAAGGTACTCACGAATATAATGGAGTTACAAGAGATCACAAAAGAATTGGAAGAGCGAGAAAGGGAGGAGAAGGCATGATCGAGCTGGAGACAAGCAAGTTAACGTGGTTTCCTGGCGCAGGCCGCGTATTCGGAGGTGTTCCATGCAAAGACTCGATATTCAGTGTCACCTACGAGGCGGTGCCCGATGAGACCCACTGATGAGCAGCTCGCTGAGTGGGATAAGTGGGCAGCTAAGGATCCGGGGTGGCAGCCCGTTGTAGATGCGGTTATTCAGCAGCGGATCCGCGCCGACAACGCCGTGCATGCGGCGGCAGAAGCCCGGCTCAACTACGCCATGTTCGACCAGCCGGAAGCCTTACGGCAACTAGAAGACGCTAAATACGCGGTGGGGCGCCTCTGGCGATCACGGCGCAAATGGCAAGACCGCGCCGGCCAGATGGGCCCCGTACGCGCGGCACTGAACGACCAGGTAGCGGCAACAAAAGTTGCTGGAGATGCTGCCGACAGATTCCGCGATGTGCTTGAGGAAGCACTGAGTCTGGAAGAAAACCCAGGTGACGACGAGCTGGTCCGGCTACTGCGGGAGAAGCACGGCAAGACCGGGCCGGAGCCTCGCCGTTGGCGAGACTTCATCACCGGGGCGGTCGCCCACATGGAGAACAAAGGCGCTCGGTGGCTGCCCGATGTGGCTTTGGATCAGAGCAGTGAAGGGGTGTCCGGTGAGTGACGACAAAGGCGAACCAGGGCGGATGTGGGTCGAGTTAACTTGGATCGAGCAAACAAAGGAAACCCAATGAACCTGACCGATTTTCTTGAGCAGCGTTTAGCTGAGGATGAAGCTATCGCGCGGGCGGCAATCCGCGCTCAGGAGGACAGCTCCGGTACACCGGTGCTAGGTGACCATGCTGTGTGGACCGCAGAAGACCAGGGCGGCGTGTCGGGTGGTTCGGTATCCAGCGGTGGCGTGATGGAACGGTGGGATGGCGGCGAAGATGAAGTGGGCGCGTACACCGTGGTTTATGCGGAGGGGTACCCCACCTACGCGCAGGCCGTACACATCGCCCGCCACGACCCCGCACGGGTGATGCGGGAAGTCGAAGCTAAACGGGCGATACTGCGCTACTACAGCGAGCTAAAAGAACTCGGTTACAACCAGCCCGGCGACAAAGGTTATGCACTGGGACCGGTGCTAGACGCCCTCGCCGGCGCCTGATCCGACCACCCGGATTACCGCCCTGGAATGGACCTAGCCGCATGAGTAACCCGGCCCCGAATAAGAAAGGATAAATCATGACAGACTATTTTGTTCGTGGTGCTAAGCTACCGGATGAGGATGGAGACATAGCACTGGCGAGCGACTACGCATACAGTCAGATGGGGTCCGCTGGCGCCGGCCGGGTGCGGGCCCAGTACGGGCAGGTGTTGTACAGGGTGACACCAGTAGATGCCGCCACCGACGGCGAGCAGGTTCTTGAAGGCGTGTGGATAGTTACCGACGACCCGCATGTCCACGTCTTCCGTACTGAGCTGGAAGCGCTGCGATACGCCTACCCGCTTGAGGGATTCATTGAGGTGTCATTTAAGTCCTTTGAGGAGACCGGATCATGACACAATATCTTGTGATTACAGTTCCCGGCATCGGTGAGCAGTCCAGCCCCACCCCCTGGGGGATGCTGGCCAATCTGACTGACCACCTGCCCGCGACAAAGTTCGCGTCAGTGCAGTTCAACTGGCAGAACACGTACGGCCCAGTGCCGTCGTGGGATGGCGCGGCGTACGAGACGAATAAGAGCGCCGCCGTATCGGCTCTGGTGGCGCGAGTCGAGAAAGAGCTGGACAGCCAAGAGCGGAGCATCGTCTTGGTGGGCTACTCGGGCGGCGCGCAGGTTGCTAGCGAAGCATTAGCAATATTAGCAAACCGGCACTTCGAGGACTGGGCATTACTTAAACGGCTCCCAGCGGCTGTCATGGTCGCCAACCCGGTACGCCTGCACACCGACAGTCGGGTCAGTAAGGACGTCCGCTATGGCCTCGCAGGAAAGCATGCGCTGTTCCCGCCCAAGACTCATCTGATCGATGTCGCTAACCCGCGCGATGGTATCTGCGCCACACCACCACCGCCACACCCGCTCCGGGGCTTCACGGACCTGAGTAAGCGTTTCAGCCTGATGGATCCAGTGACCTGGGGTGTAGAGACATTTCAGGCTGTGTCCACGGGCCAGTGGCAAAATGGCTACAATTTCAGCACAGCTCAGGCGTGGTGGGACGCGGTTGCGCTTCTCCGCGGATACATCTATGATGGACAGCACACATCCTATTATGTTCCAAAGCTGCCAGCGATCGCCGCTCAGCTAGACAGGTATTTACCATGAGGCGATGTGACTGACATAGACGAGCGGGAGCACGAGCGATGAAAATACTAGACGAGGTTAACCACCACGTAGCTTTCAGGTTTGCTGACGGATTTATAAGGGGTGAGATCCACTGCTCAGCTAAGCCGGGCTCAGATTGCTATTTCGTTTGCGCCGACGCCGACTGCTATACCCCGCACAGCTGTGCACACGCTAAGGTCGACGAGGGCTCGTGTGTGCTGGCCGGCGCAGCCTGCCTAGACTATCTGGGCGACAGCTACGTGGGCAGTGCACGGCCTGTCGCATCGGGACCGATTGTAGTTTTGTGGGACGACGAGCAGAACAGTTTCCTGTGGACATACTTGGACGAGGCGATGTGACTGACGTAACTAAAAACCCCGCCGAGATGCGCGCGTTCTTCGCCCCCGTGAAAACTAATAATAAGGATACAGATATGAATGACGAATGGGATCGGATAGACGAGGTCGTCCCCCGGCCAGTACCGATTTCAGAAGAGGCAGAGTTGCTGAACGAGGCCCGGGACATTGTAGCCGGGCCGCGTGCAGAATCGTACGGGCCAGCAGAAGAAGGCTTCCTCACCATCGCCAACCTATGGCAAGACTACCTGTACGTAGCCGTAGGCACCGACGGCATCATTTCACCACAGGACGTAGCGCACATGCTCATATTGATGAAGATCGCGCGCCAGGCGCACTCACACAAGAGAGATAATCTGGTAGACATCGCGGGATACGCGGCTTTATCGCAGCGTATTAGCGCTAAGTATAAGGAAAAGAACAGGTAGACGTCAGTGAATCATATCGCGTTGCCGAGTGAACAGCTTAGCCGCGAATTCAAGGCCGGTCATGGTGTGTTTTTGTAGATTACAGGGCGCACACGCCTGCACTAGGTTGCCGGCGCGGTCATCGCCTCCACGAGCGATTGGGATATCATGATCTACGTGCATTGGGCCGCTATCAGATCCGCAGTAGACGCACGGCGTGCCCTTAATCGTTTGTCGACGGGCCACGGATGCGGCGCGCTCAGCCTGCGTAAGCTCAACCCCGCCCGGCGTGCGTCTCCGCGCGAGCGCGGCATGGTACAGCTCAGGATTGTCTGCGCGGTACTGTCGGCGGTATGCCAGGTGCGCTTCTCGATGGCGAGCGCGATACGCTTTGTGATAGCACGACGAGCACAATTGTTTTGCAAGTATTTTCGCGCCGCCGCAGTTATCGCAAACTCGCACGCAAGCCTCCTGAGTGGTATAATATGTACCCTACCTGAGAGATTCCCCAGACTCCTAGACAACCCGGACAGAAAGAGCTAGCGTGTTGCTGAATAGACCACCGGGCCAGCCGGCGTTCTCTGGTGTGCTGCGGCGGGACCGCAACGACCTACGCATTTACTTTGACACAGCCGCCACAAAAGAATGGCTCGCACAGGTCAAAGGAATTATCGCATGTGACACGGAAGCAGAGGGCCTGGGCGCGGCGATGTTCGCTCTCAAGTGCGTGACGTTTAGTGGCGGCGCTACTTCGGTTATTCTGGATCCACGCGATCCAGAGCAGGCCGAGTGCATACGTTTGGTCATATCAGAAGTTGAAGGGTTAGTAATGCACAACAGTGCATTCGACGCGCCAACCCTGATAAACAACGGATTAATGAGAATAGAAGATATCGATAAGGTTCAGGATACACTCATTTATGCACGGCTGGGGAGTCCCTCTCCGCTTGAGCGTAGGGGGCTGGGTGCTCTGGCCCAGCTACATTTGGGTATACGGGATACACCGATTAAGCACGCGATGAAAGCTGCGGGGTTCGATACTATTTCGGCGGGATTCGCCGGCATGGACATTAGCAGCATGGTGTATTGCAACGGCGCTATGGAGGACACACGGGCGACGCTGGCGCTGCTGCCGATCCTGAAAGACAAGGCTAAGACAGCGATAGAATATGTTAGCTCAGGCCCGTGGGCTAGCTGGGCGGCGGAGGACCCGGACTATCTGGTGGAGCGTGATCAGATAGTGAATCGCGTGATGCTGCACGCGGGTGCGCGCGGGCTGGAATTTGATGGGGACTATTACGACCAGTGGAAGACACGACATGAGGATACGGTGTCGGCCGCTGCGGATAAGATCACGGCGCTTGGTCTGGACCCGGGGAACGGCCAGCACCTCGTGGAGTACCTGCATGATCAAGAGGCGCTGCCTAAGGATTGGCCGCGCACGGAGACAGGTTTACTCGGCGCGCGCGCGGCGGATGTAGAGAAGCTGGTTCACCCCGCCGCGGTTGCTCACCTAGAGTACAAGCGACTGACGAAAGTTAACGGCTATTTGCAAAAGTGCGCGAGCATGGCCAGTGTCACCGGCCGCGTACACACGATGGCCGGCATTCTGGGGGCCTCCGCTACGGGCCGCATGAGCTATGGCTCCCCCGAGCTACAGCAGTTCCCTGGAGATGCGCGCGGGGTGCTTCGTGCCGACGCTGGCGACTCGCTTGTCTCTATTGACTGGTCGGCTATCGAGCCAATCACCCTGGCGAATATATCAGGTGAGTGGGAGATGATCCAGGCGTACGAGTCTGGGGCGGAGCTGTATGCTCCCGCGATGACCGCCGCGGGCGTACAGCGGAAGATCGCCAAGGTTGTGCTGCTGGCGGGGATGTATGGGCAAGGGGCTGATCTGCTAGCCAAGAATCTGTCCGACGCAAAAGGTGTACACACTGGGCGTGGCGAAGCTAAACAAATTCAGTCGTCAGTCATGGACAGTATGCCAAACATCCAGCGTACGTTAACCACGATTCGCAAAATAGCGAACACACACGGGTATGTCGTGGCGATTGATGGCCGGCCACTGCCCATACCCAAATTTGAAGGTAAGTTCGCGGGCTATAAAGGCCAGAACTTTGTTATCCAATCCAGTGCGTACACACAGCTGGCGGAGTCGATCGTGGCGGGCTCCAAAGCTGGCCTGAGTGGCACGCTGCGGCTGGCAATGCACGATGAGCTAGTGGTAGACCGGGACTCTGCGGAAGAGTGGCGGCGGATCATGGAGACACCTTGCGCGGCCTTGTGCAGAGCGACAGACCGCGTACCTGTTTTGCGCACGGACATGCTGGACATGGGTACGAATTGGATGAAGCCAGAATAGATCTTGACAGAACAGGATACGAAAGGATAGGGTCAGATCATGACAGCCACGACAGTGTTTCTAGCGTCTTTCGCGGCCAGCATGGTTGCGGGTACGATCATCCTGGCACAGTCTCCCGAGGCTCACGCCGGCGTTGGAGAAGTGATTTTTGATACACATGTGGAGGCCTCCCGATGACAAACGATATCGCATGGGTGTTTGATGAACTCAAGCGTGAGCTGGCCGAGGCCACAGAGAATTTTCCTCCAATGAGGTCTCCTCACGAAGGGTGGGCGATACTTCGCGAGGAAGTAGACGAGATGTGGGATGAGATCAAACGTAATGATTTCGATGGTGCTTTAGAGGAAGCCTTACAAGTCGCCGCGATGGCAGTCCGCTACATCAGCGACCTCCAGAACCACACCCCACCCAGGGCAGCTACGATCCGGCCCTTTAAGGGTTTGACATGACAGAACGCAAGCTTGATGTAATTGTGGACGGCCTGTTTCAGTGTGGCCCGTGGTACGTGGAGCGCGTGCACGTACCCATCGGGACTAAGAATGAGGCTTACACCATAAAGTGGGTCGCAAAGATGGACCTTGAGGGCGCCTATATGGCTCAGTTTGATCATCTGTATGAGGCATCGCAGTGGGTCAAAGAGTCGTTTAGGACCATAGACGGACAGAATATTATGGAATGATGAACCACAAACTGAAATTCACCAACACCCATTCGCCAGACAAGTGCGAGGGACGTCCGTGCATCGTACATAACCCAACCGACCATCACATGTCTGACTGGCCTGCACATTGGCGGTATGACAGGGGCATCTTGGAGCGCATCTGCACGCACGGTGTCGGACATCCAGACCCAGATCAGTTTGATTTCTGGCAGGAAACCAACCGTATGTACGACGCTGTTCATGGATGCGATCGCTGTTGCACACAGCCGACGGATGTTGCCAGCCATAATTCGTCCCGAGTAGATCGCAACAGAAAATAATGGAAGAGGGCCAATGCTCGGCGCGCACCAGATCGAGATAGCACTAGGTAGCAGCTATGATAGGAGCAATCTCAAAAACATTCTGGCTGCGATGGCAGATGCAGGTTTAGCCGCGTTCTTGTGCCAGACCAACAGCAAGGCGCCCGCACCCGACAAGGTGCTAGCGCCGGCCACTGCGAAAAAGATGCGCGCCGACGGTCACAACATGGGCTTCGGCCTCGCTACATCGAACAAGACGAAACTTAAGAGCTACCTGACCCGCTGGGAGTCCAACTCGCCGGCGGGTGTTCACCCCAACATTGGCATTAACGTGGGCGAGTCCCGACTGCTGGTCGTGGATGTGGATACCGAGATCGAGAAGTACGCGTTCCTCGAGTACTGGGCTGAGCAGGAGGCCGCGGAGTTCACCGATTTCTCTCCGACGGTGTTGACGCCGGGCCAGAAAGACAAAGACGGCGACTGGATCCACAAAGACGGCGGACATTTCTACTTTACGTTGCCGGCTGACTGGCAGCTGCCGGCCAACACACCCGCGGTGGTCAAAATGGATGGCGGCTGGGCCATCTACGTTCATGGGTGCTACGTGCTCGCGCCACCATCTGTGCGCGATGAGGGCCCGTACATCGTGGCAGGTAAGGTCCGTGAAGCCCCGGAGTGGCTACTCGCAGCGGTGGGGTCTTCGGTAAGAACCAAAGACCCCACTACCCCTCGCCAGGATACAATCACCGGGGAAGGCACCTCCAGCACCACCATTGTGGGCCAGCAACTAAGTATAGACACAGACGACTCATTTAGTCAAGACATAGACGACTGGTCGCGAGATCAGGACTGGGAGACGATCCTTACCGACCGCGGCTACAGTGCTTATCGGCTGGACCGCTGCGGGTCTCACTGCATGATGTACACCGCGCCGGGGGCACACGCCAGCCAGAAGTCGTGCACGGCGCACGGTGCGGACTGCACGATGTATGACCAGACGCTCGGCCATGGACCTATTCACTTCTGGACGGATAATGTGCCAGAAGGGTTCGAGCCTAAGGGCACGTACACGCTCGTACAATTCTTGGCACGCACCGACCACGACGGCGACGTTGGAGCTGCCCTCGCTGAGGCTGGCATCGACATGGCGTCGGTGGACCTTAAGCTAGTGGCTAGCCCGCTACGGCAGCTGATCACGCGTGAGGTGCCGGATCAGATCATCTGGCCGGCCAGCCATTTTCAGGACACACCACCCCCTGAACCGCTGATCGAGGGGTTTTTGTTTCGCGAGACGCAAGCCATGCTGATCGGTGCGCCCGCTGCGGGCAAATCCTTTGTGGCCTTAGACATGGCTGGCTGCATCGCTACAGGACAAGAATGGCACGGGCACGCCACTCATGAGGGTCTGGTAATTTACATCGCTGGCGAGGGTTTCAGAGGGTTTATCCAGCGTCTTGGTGCTTGGTCGGCGGCACATCATCGCCCGGATGTGTGGGACAAGCTGCACCTAGTGCGTGATCCGTACTCGATCCCGGCCGATAATCGGGTGACCCCCGCGGCGGAATGGTGGGCGAAATTCATTGATGAGGCCGCGGCGCTGAACCCGGAAATGATTGTCATAGATACTCTAGCTCGCGTATCGGTGGGGCTCAAGGAGAACGACGCATCGGACATGGGCCGGGTCGTGGAGCTGTGTAACGCGCTCATCGCGCGTGTGTCTAGCACGGTAATGCTGGTGCACCACACGTCGCGGGGGACAGGCCACGCGCGGGGGTCGACCGCACTGCTGGGCAGCGTGGATACTGAGCTGCATGTGGCGGCTGACGAAGAGCTGCCGAACACGATCCAGCTGCTTACGAGCAAGCAGAAAGACGCGGAGCAGGCACATCCGATGGGTTTTGAAATCCAGCGCGGACACAATGGCAGCGCGTACATCACTGAGTTGGCGCTGAAACCCGTGCCGAAGACACCAGCAGATGCTGTACTGGCGATCCTCGGTGAGTCAGGCCGGGATGAGGTGAAAGTGGCCGACCTGCATTTGGCGCTGGCCAGCCACCACACCAAAGCAGACGTGGACAAAGCTGTGCGCGGTCTTATCGAGTCGGGCAAGATCATTCATTGCGCTGGAGCCCGCGGCCGGCAGTTGACAACCGCAGTACGGCTTGTTTAGGATAGGGACATGGCCACATACGACGACATCCACAATAAATTTAATACTTTGGTAGACGCCCGCAGGGAGAAAGCGGACTTGACTATTTTGCGAACCGCAGACCTCGCCGCGGTGCTGTACCTGGCGGGTATAGCTGTAAAAGAAGACGCGCAGAACCACGGCGTGTTTGGCGACCCAATTGTTGCTAGCCTGTTACTTGATTCGTACTACAGGATCGACGAAGAATTCAACACGGCGAATAAAACCGCGGCGGAGGCGGTCAGTGAATACTAGGTGGCGCGTGACAAGCGAAGTCAGCCCGTGGTCCGGTATTCGCTTGTGGACAATCTATATGCCCTGCGGCCGGCTTTACGACACGCACGAAACACTCGAGCTTGCAATGTCGGAAGCCCAGCGGGCGGCAGTGTGGCACGCCCGCACGGCCGGCCGTCGGCGTGGGGGTAGGGGTAGGCCGCGGTGAGCAGACAACTGCGTCCGTACCAGCGCGCCGCCGTAGCGGCCGTACAAAAGGCGTGGGCAGAGGGACAGCTACGCCCGGCCGTGGTCATGGCAACCGGATTAGGGAAGGCCTTGCCCGACACCGCAGAGATTCCGATACCGGGCGGGTTCACTACGATGGGCGAGCTGCACCCGGGGTCATACGTTTTCGCGGAGGACGGGCACCCCACTAAAGTGACCGGAGTGTACCCACAAGGGCTGCGCCAGACCTATTTAGTAAAATTTGATGACGGCGCCGAAGTTTTGGCGGACGGAGAGCATCTGTGGGCTGTGGCTAATCGGGGCCGGACCCGGGCAGTGATGACCACTGCCCAGCTTGCCGCCGCGCCGAAGAAAAACGATAATGGGTATGTGTGGCGCGTACCCGTCATGGCCGCGGCGCAGCAGCCCGCACGCGGGCTTCCTCTGGCTCCGTACACGACCGGTGCGCTGCTAGCCAATGGTTACGTTGTCCAATCGCGTGCCCCCCAGTTGACTACGCCGGATTTACATGTGATAGAGCGCGTACGCGCGGACGGGTACACGGTTGTAAGCGCGGACCACGGCGCAGGTCTGCAGTGGCGTCTACCGGGGCTGTCACATGCCATCACGCGGTCGGGCATACGGGGTCAATTATCTAAAGAAAAGTTCATCCCAACGGCTTACCTGTGCGCCGCGGAGGGCGATCGTGTCGCCCTGCTGCAGGGGCTCATGGATGGAGACGGATCTAGTCGTGCAGGCGGCAGACGATCTGTAAATTACCATTCATGCTCAAAAAGATTGGCGAACGACGTTGTATCGCTGGTGTGGTCGCTGGGCGGACGCGCATCTATCAACCACTACGTGCGGTCGGATAGCAAGCCGGACGAGTATTTGGTATGCATACTAATGCCTTCCGATATTGAAGCGTTCAGCACCCCGCGCAAGGCTAGGAATCAAGCGCCCCGCAGGATTTTCCAACCACGCCGCGCAATAGTAGATGTTGTATTGGCAGGCGTAGAGAATTGTACATGCATAACAGTTGCACACCCCAAGCAGACGTTCGCCGCCGGCCGCCGGTATGTCATTACGCATAACTCCACCGTAATCGCCCGGCTGGCGGCGGATCACGTCGGGCACCCAGACGGTGTGGTCAACGGAAAGCCGGAGCGCCGCGGCCGGCGTGTGCTCATCCTCGCGCACCGGCATGAGCTGCTGGAGCAGCTTAAGGATAATGTGCTGGCGATCGATCCGGAGGTGACTGTAGGCATTGTAAAAGCAGAGCGCAACGAGACAGGCCCCGATGTGGTCATCGGCTCGATTCAGACACTCGCCAATCCAGCCCGGCTAGAGCAGATCAAAGATGTGGGTTTGGTCGTGGTTGACGAATGCCATCATTCTGTGGCGCGCACATACATGGAAACGCTGGCCCAGCTGGGGTGCTTTTCCGACACGATCGCGGTCGGCGTTACCGCGACAATGGATAGATCAGATCAGAAAATGTTAGCCGACGTGTGGGAATCCGTCGCATACAGCAAAGGCATCCGGGAGGGCATAGCCGAAGGCCACCTGGTGCGCCCCATCGGCAAGGCCGTGGTACTGGAGTCGCTAGACCTATCACAGGTGAAAACCAGCAAGGGTGATTTCCAGGAGGGCCAGCTAGGCGAAGCGGTGGAGGATGCCAGTGTTGACATCGCCAAGGCTGTAGTTAACCATGCGAAGGACCGCCGGCGCATTTTGGTCTTTGTGCCTACGGTAGCCAGCGCTATCCGGCTATCTGTAGACTTGGACGCCTGCGATCTGCCCAGTGAGGTGGTGGTAGGTACCACCGACAAACTCAAACGGTCATTTATATATCAGTCACTGCGAGATGGTGATATCCGCGTGATCGTCAGCGTCGGAGTGCTTACAGAGGGATTCGACCTCCCCGCCATCGACTGCATCGTCATGGCGCGGCCGACACAATCAGCAAGCCTATACCAGCAGTGCATCGGCAGAGGGTTGCGGCCCAGCCCGGACACCGGCAAAACGGACTGCCTCGTACTGGACGTGTGCGACGTGAACCGTATTCATACGTTACACACACTGGACAAGCTCGTACCAGATTCGCCATACGCACGGGTAGGGCGCGATGACGACGAGCTGCCGCAGGAGCTGGCCGAAGCGATCGAAGCCTCCGAGCCGGTCGGGAAGATCGAACTTGAGGGCACCGTAATCGATCGTGATCTCTTCGGAGACAGCGAGGCTCTGTGGTTACGCACACACCGCGGTGCACGATTCATACCCGCCGGCGACTGGCTGATTTTCCTGTGGGAGGAAAATGACCTGTTTCGCGTCGGACAACTGGCTGTCAAGGGGCCCGCGCTCGGGGGATGGCTGGCAGATGGTGGGCTGTACACAGACGAGAAATTGGCGTCCAGCTGGGCAGATTTGACCGTCGCCAAGGCCATAGCCGAGCGTCACGCGCATGAGCTAGACCCTTCCCTGTCAAAACGAGCCGCGCCGTGGCGTAAAGGTACGCGCGCTCCGAGCGAGGCACAAGTGCGGTACGCGCGAGGTCTAGGCATACGCAACCCGGAGACAAAAAGTAAGTCACGATTAAGTGATGACATAAGTCAGACGCTTGCATCATACCGTCTTGACGTGTAAACTCTCGATTAAACAGAAGCGCAACTCAACAGAAAAGGCAGAACATGACCGAACTAGACTTATCGCGCATCACCATCCCTCTGCGGCTGGCCGCGGGTTCGCACGAAGAAGGCAGCGGCAAAGGCTGCGCGATGAACGTAGTTTCATACGTTAACGGCGACGCCAAGATCACCGACTACCCACCGTGCTCCGCACGTCCACTAACACGGCTCGTTCAGGTCATCAACGACCGGTTAGCCGGCGCGGACGGGTACCTGTCGCCGGAAAATGCGCTCATTGTGTTGGACCTGGGTTTTGCCACAATGGGTACAGCCGATGCACCGCAGTCGAGCTTACACGCGTGGTATGCGGAACTACTAGACTCCCCGGAGTGGGGCGTGTCCCGGTTCGCTACGGATAAGACCCTACCGTCGATCACAGCTGTAGCGGACCTGATGCGTAAGTCAGCTGGGGGTGGATCGGTGTCCGGTACGGAGTGGATCACCGCCCGCAAAAATGTTGCTGCTGCTGATGCTGATGCTGCTGCTGCTGCTTATGCTGATGCTGCTTATGCTTATGCTGATGCTGATGCTGCTGCTGCTGCTGCTGCTGCTGCTGCTGCTGCTTATGCTGCTGCTGTTGCTGCTGTTGCTGTTGCTTTTGCTGATGCTGCTGCTGCTTATGCTGCTGCTGCTGATGCTTATGCTGCTGGTGCTGCTGATGCTGCTCGCGTAGAACACGCACGACAAGCTATATCCGCCTGGCGGCGGCTGGCTAAGCTGGACGAGGTGTCCGTGGACGTCAAGGAAGTTGACTCGGCCCTAGCGAAGATGAGCGTGAAGGCATGATAGGATTTGTTGTACTAGCTGTCTTGTGGGCGTCGGCGATTTTGCTCCTCGGCGGGTGTGTCGTTTGGTCCATGCACATGCGCGACGACCGCAGAGAACTTCGCGAGTTCAACAGGCTTCTAGATGAGATATTCCCATCGGACGGGGTACCCAAGTGGTGAATTTAGAAGATATCCCACTGCCCCCCAGGATGGGCAAGGAACCCAAACGGGACTACATGGGCCGGTATATTCTGCCCGACCCGTCCACCGGATCGGAGGAAGCGTGGACGCGCGTATCTACTCTCAAGTCTAAATCGTCGGATAAGGCTGGACTTGAGAAATGGAAGATGCGGCTGACCCTCACCGGCATCGCCGCGGAGGCGCTGGAGGCGCAGGATAACGGGCGTGATCCGCTCCTGGTAGAGAAGCTGATCAATCTGGCGGCTGACGAGGGGTCCATGCCAGATCGCGAGTACAACAAGCAGCTTCAGGCCGTGGCCGACCATGCGTTCGACTTGGGTGGGGGTAACCGCGCCGCTAAGATGGGCACCGCTCTCCACGCCTGGTGTGAGTGGGTCGACCGTGGGCTAGGCGAAGCTGGCGACGTACCTAAGATGTTCCAGCCTTACGTCGTCGCCTACCAAGCCGCGCTGCTTGAGGCTAACATTCTGGTCTGTCCCGAGCTGATAGAGCAGGTTGTGATCAATCAGGCGTACGGTGTGGCGGGGACGTTTGACCGGGCGTACATGCTGTCAGACGAAAGCATCGTATTGGCCGATATCAAGAGCGGTAAGGATGTGAAGTTCGGGTGGCAGGAGATCGCGCAGCAGATGGCGGCATACCAGACATCCGAGTTTATGTTTGATCAGGAGAAGGGCGAGTGGGTTGAGCCACCGCCATTCCGTACGGATTATGCCCTGATTATCCATGTGCCTGTGATGGCTCCGGTTCCGAAGGTGCACATCATCCCGATATCTCTGGCCAAGGGCCGGACATATCTCACCGTGTCCAAGCAGGTGTCCGAGCTTCAGCGTGACCGGGACATGGGCAGCTTCCAGATACCATCGACTAGTACAGCACTAGTCGCACAAATCAACGCGGTACAATCGCGTGAAGAGCTTGTTACTCTGTGGGAGCAGAATACCAAGGACTGGACGACGAGCCACACCCTTTTGGGTAAGCGCCGTCTGGCAACCATTTCAAAACAACACTAAATTCAGGAGCATAGCAATGCCAAGTCCATTTGATTTCGTACCGGCAGAGACCGCGCAGACTAGTCGCCCGGCGCTCAGTACAGCAGGCCGGGGCAGCCTAAAGCTCGGCCATGCCCCCAGCGGGATCGTCAAGATCACCGACTATGCTGGAGAGCTTCTTGCCGTCTACCCGGGCGCGTTCGAGCCAGCAGCGATTGAGATCAACGGCAAGTCCGTTGACGGTGTCCGCGCTGACTTCCTCGTATGCTCTGGCGACGACGCAGGCAAAGAGGTCAAAGATGCCCTCGTAATCGGCAAGGTCCTGGTGTCGTCGCTGCGGCGCAAGATCGGAGAGGCTGTCATCCTCAAGATCGGCCGCGGGCAGCCACGTAACGGCAACCAGCCCGCGTGGATTCCCGTCGACACCACACCCGAAGAGGACGTACACGTCGCTAAGGTCGTATCTGAGGTGTACAAGTAGTCTGTGGTACACTGACACAGCCGCGCGGCTAAGGCCAACCGAGCCGTGACAAATTAAAATAAGAAACGCCCCAGATAACCGACATTATCTGGGGCGTTTCCGTTGACTTATGTGACACATAAGTGTAACGTGAGTTACATCATAGAAGACCTTGTCGGAGGCGATCAAAGATGGTAAGAATCACAGACGAGATCACTGGACGGACTGAGACAGTCGAAGAGTCCAGTTTCGCGGACACGGTCGAGCACTGGTTCCCGGGCTGCCCCCAAGATGTCATATCCGTATTCGATCAGATTCAAGCAGCAGTTGTGAGCCACCGGATTATTCGCATGGCCCGACAGCTCGGACTAGTCGTTGACTACCTGTAATTGGCAGCGTAGAGTACATGTAAATCGATCAGTAGGAGCACACCATGAGCGCAGATCTTCATCTCAAGCTTTGGGCGGCGACACAACCCATGGAGATCATGGAGCACTATCTTTTCGTAGCCAACGAGCAGGGACACGCGGCGGCGTCGAAGTGGCTCATGTCTCAGTATGCGGCGGCGCAGTCATGAATCCATTTGACAAACTCGCCACGTTGTGGCTAGCATGGATTACAGACGATTTCACCACAGACCCCGTAGAGGACGAAAAATGATTAGCAAGCGACCGCTCGAGCAAGACCACTGGACCCCCGCTTCGACGACATCGGAGAGCATAGAAGCCCTGCGAGAGGACCTGCGGCTCCGGTCAATCGCCCGTAAGCGAGCCGCGATAGCGATCGTGCTGATCGTCGCGGCCATAACCTTTTGTGTTATCTATGTGTTGGCGCAGCGGGCAGACGCCCGCGCTGACCAAGAGCGAGATACCGCTCGACGACACTACTGCGAGCTGGTCACCAGTCCGTACTATGGGTACACATTCGCTGACTGCATAGACGGCAAATGAACCATTCAGTCGCACCGATCCCAGCCAAGCCGTACGGATCTGAGGGCGGCGTGATATTCCTGCCGTCGACGGTCCGCGTCAAAGACGGTGCCGTCTACGTAGGGCATCAACTGGTAGATGCGGACTCAGCTGTCGTTCACGCCAGGGCGCTTCTGTCAGCCGTAGCTTACGCGACCAGGGAGGACTAAAATGGGACAGCACGGGAAAGAAGACTACAAAGGTGTATACATTTTCGCAGCCGAGCTGACCGCGGTGACGGTTCCTCTCGCGGCGCTCACAGCGTACATCGTGTATCGAGTGCTGACATGAACTCGCGACTACAATGCGCGCTTAACGAGGTGGAGCACGCGCACCGGGCACTCAGCAGCTACGCGGCCAAAAGGGCGCGATTACCGCACCTCGCTAAAACTAACCTGTCGTGGGCGGCGATAAACCGGAAGCAAGCGGATGTCGCAGACGCTGAGGCCGCGGCCCGCTCTATGGGAGCATCAGATGATCAGATCACAATAGCTCAGCGACAGGCGGAGACCCAGTGACATGCATAGCGGCGATCGTAGATAATGACGGCACAGGTTACATCTCCTGCGACAGCCTCGGATCCAACGGTAGCACCAAGAACGTGTACCGGACCAAGAAAATCTTCCGCCGGGGTGGGTTCCTCTTCGGGTTCACGAGCAGCTACCGCATGGGGCAGATCCTCGAGTACAGTCTGACGTTACCGCCGCGTAAAGTAGGACAAGCACTGACAGAATATCTGCACACAGATTTCGTTCAAGCGGTAAGAGCAGCATTCGATCAGGGCGGGTACGGAGCTGGCGGTGAGTTTATCTTCGTCACCGAGGGCAGGATTTTCACCATGCAGCCGGACTTTTCACTACTGGAAGCCCGTGACACGTTCGAGTCTGTAGGTAGTGGGGAGGACTACGCCCGCGCGGTGATGGCGACAATGGTGGCCTTCGAGCTGGGTGACCCGGAAACAATCCTCACGGTAGCCATCGAGACGGCAGCCAACTATGTGTCAGGTGTGGGCGGCGAAACCCACCACCTGATCCTAGACCCCCAGGATGAAGAATAATGAGCCACTCCTGCGAAGAGTCGTTCGCCCAATACCCACGATGCCCCAATTGTGCGCGCGAGTGGCACGGCCTGCCCATCAGCATGTACACAACCATCCTCGCAGGTGATCAGCAAGGCGAGCGCAGATTCACCGGTTGCGCCGGATCGTTCATCCCGTCATGAGCGACGGGCGGTCTTAGCCTCGTTCTGGATACGGACAACCATAATCAGAACGTTCAGGCTAGTGACGACAATAAGTAAGAACAGGCCTTGACGGATGTCGAGCCGCAGCGGGTAGCCGGGCCACAGCAGCGACAGCGAACCCTGCACACCGACGATAGCCAGCGACAGGGCCTGATACATGAACGCCCGGCCCATGTCCGACTTGAACCATGGGCTGCGGTAACCATACAGGCCCACCAGCAAGCAGGACTGAATCGTCCACCAATAGACCATGATGTTGCCGGACTGCTGTGGTGGTAATGTCTCTATCGCGAACAGTCCGCCAATAGCCGCAACGGTCAAAATTAGAACGCGGAAACTGGCCTTAGCCATGCTCCCCGCCAATAGCCGCCCGTAACGCATCAGCGATACCATTCCTCTCTATGTAACCGGAGATCGTCCGGCTAACTTTATGTACTTGCCCCCGTTGTGACTGGATCTCAGTCAAACGCTTCTCCGATTCGAGCGCTCGCCGCCGAGCGAAAGCCAACTCGCGCTCGACCTCTTTTAGCTTGCGTGTATCGTCTGTCTGCTTAGGACGGCGCCAGGTGATCATGCTGCCCCCCCGTAGCCGAGCGGGGGTGTACTGCCTCCATGAAGGCTGCCTGGAGCCGCCCAGTAACGAGCAACTCCCTATTTTGGCTGACCAGCTCATTGTTCGCCTTAATTGTGTTTGCCAATGCGGTTTCCTGGAACGCTATCCTTTGGTCTTGCCCCGCGATTACAGCCTTGTAACCCGTTGTGGCCAGCTCAACGCTAGCCTTAGGCACCAGCTTGCCGGTAATAACAGCACGCAGCCCAGCAGAGATCAGCAGCACGCACATGCCCAGCAGCCCAGCCAGTACACTCACCGGCTGCCACGACAAACCAGAGGGTATGGACTCAAGTGCCTGAGCCCATACCCAACCTGGTGCGAAGTTATCCGCCGAGCTTGCCAGCATCATCAATAACCTCAGCGTTCTTCACCAAGAACACAGATACCGCAGTCAGTCCGGCCACCGCGGTCGCGACCCACTTGGCAGCGCCTTCGGGCAGGAAAGAAGAAAACTCAGCCGAAGCGCTGGTCGCAAGTGTGACCACAGTACCGATGCCTGCCACAACAGCCTTACGGTAAGCCGAAACAGATGACAGATTGAACTTGATCATATTTTTATATCCTTTTCTAGTTGATACCTATCCTGGCTCATGCAGCTACAGCCACAGTTCCCGTGGGGGTCCAATACATTGTGGAATGCTCGAACCGCTGCGCCCTGCCACCATCAAAATCAAACTCATTCGATGTGGGCCAGCCGTGCGCCGACTTCTCGTACCCATCCTTGGCGTAGCGATCAGCGATCAGGCCGTGAACATAGAACCCGGGCTGACCGTACTTGTGGTAGATGATCCCGCCCTGGAACGCCTGAACATCTCCCATCTTTGGCTCTCCATCGACAGGTAGGACCGTGTGGTAGGCAACCGGATACCCAAGAGCCCCCGCCTCGTATCCAAGCTCCGCCCAGGTTTCAAATACGTTGGCTGGAATAGGCCGGGCACCCGTCGCAGGAGTCCAGTAAACAAAGCCATTTGCAAACTCAGCAAACCGGCCGACACCGTCCGGGCAGGTGATCTCACCAACCGTTTTGCGCGCACCAAGCCACGGACTCGCCGCGGCGATCTCATCAATCGCATTGACCGGCGGGGCGACAGGACCATCAGCAAAAGAACGCACATAGTTAGCGAACACATCCCAGGGAAAACCGTTGCCCACGTCAGTGTGTGAACCGATGCCCAGCGCCTGAGTGACGTACTTGTGGTCGCTGATGCCGTCAGCGCGGCGGTAGGGGGGCGCGATGACCGCTGTAGAGAAACCGTAGCGACGACAATCCTGCACAGCGAGCCAGGCGGCGACAGCAATATCACCCTCGAGGCGCAGCCATTCAGACCGCGACCACGACGCCCTAGAGCCCGCGAAACACAGGTTGATCGTGTATGGATTCGCGGCCAGCACTGACCAGCTAGCCTGATCAGTATCAACCACATCGCACACTATGCCATCACGAACAGTGTAGTGGTAGCTCGCACCGTTGTTGGAGTTGTTCAGGTACGCTGCCAGAGACTCAGCGGTGCCGCTACCCTCCTGCGTGTGCAACAGGAAATTAGTGATTCGCGACCCACCACGGCTCGAGCTAGAATTTCCTATTCTATTCAATTCTGTGAAGTTTGGTCTGTTCGTCACTGTCGGAACCTCCGGTGGGGCATCGGCTAAGCGGCTGTAAAGGGCCTGTGCATCGCCCATGCGTTGATCATACCTGAGCGGGTACGCAGAGCCCTGCACACGCTGTGCGTATGTCCCAGCCGACACGCCGGGATTATTGTAATCTAATTTGATCAGGGCCGCGTAAAACAGGCCAGCTGAACGTGCGGGGTCCATTCGATCCGCCGCGGATCCCCACCACGGCGGTTGCTGCTGGAAGAGGCCAGACGATTTACTGTCCGTGCTCAGCGCCTCATGAAAGAATGCCAGCGTCTCCGGGTCCGCGGCGTTCGCGTACATAATCAGATTAGATTCGACTAGGGTGGTAGCCAGGGCGATCACAATGCCGCGAACTGTCACACCTCTGCGCTGTCCCTCCGCGATTACAGCGCGGGCGCAGTCGTCTTTACTACTCATGTCTCTAGACCGCTGCGGGCAACGTAAGCCACGTTACGTCGAGCGCGCCCGTGTAGCTCATTTCGTCGGCAAGCCGGCTGGCCAGTGTGGCCTCGATGCGATTAGAGTAGTCCTCGAATGCGCTGTCTGTAGCGTACATGGGCGTGAACAGCAACCACGCCGAGGACGGGTCGGGCCCGAAGAATTCTCCAGTGTCGGTGAACACCTGGGCGTAGGTACAAAAAGCTGGAATCCACCCCTCTCCCTCGATCATAGCCTGGGGCATGGGAAATCCTATTTTAGCGGTGTAAGCCATTTATACTCCAAAAGTTGTGTGTTAAAGTATGTAGTCTTTTGCGCGGAACTCGCCGAAACCGCCGCTGTTCTGCCCCCCGAATGTGCGCTCAAGTCCCGCACCCACCCTGCGGTTAGCTGAGCCGACAGCGATCAGGTCTGACGTGTCGGGGTACGTGATCTGATTTACACCACCAATATCAACGTAGTAGGTATAGTGTCCCGAGACTAACTTTCGGTAGAACTCTATGACGGTGCCTGAGCCGATAGATAACCCGGAGGGAACACTATCGAGGTCGGATATAGATGTGTACGATCCGGTGGACCTGCCGAAGAACATTTTATTGCTGAACCAGTTCAGATAGGCAAATACCGTAACCCCCGAGTTACTACACCCCGCAATAATCCGGGAATCGCTGCTGCTGTTACCCGAGCTGGCGACTATGCGCACATAGAACGCATCTGTGGCCAGAACCCCGGCCCGCATAGCGTATGCGCTGCCATCAGTAGAGGCTTGCCACGTCAACGCATTGCTATTTATACCCAGCCCGCTTCCGGATAGAACAGTCTCTGTCCAGTCAGACCCCAAGCTAGTGTTGTTCGCGCGGTTGAAGTCGTCGAAGTACTCCACTACGGTAAACGGCGGACGAGCCAAAGCTGACGTTGTAACTGCAGGAGCTGGCACAGTCACGGAGCCGTTGATAGACGATATGACCTGAGGAACTCTCCCAGCGGCTGTAGCTGTCGCCGCTGGCGGCAAAATCAGCGAGCTAGCTGTAGCAACAGGAACAATCCCCGCCGCGGCGGCTGGCGCTCGTGCGGCCAGCACACCCATAGAGATACCCGGGACGATACCCGAGGCCGCGGCCTGAGCCCTTGGGATGGGGGTGGTGTTGTCTGGCGACGGGGCGATACCGCCCGCTATTGCGGTCACGACAGGTACTGTGATGGCCATGTTCGCCGCCACTATAGGAGCGATCCCAGCCGCTGTAGCCGACGCCCGCGGCGGGGATACGAAAGCGCCCCCGCCAAAGTCCACACCGGGAACGTGCGCGCCGGCTGTGGCCGGAGCGACCGGAGACAGCAGCAGAACGTCGCTAACTGTCGGGATAGCGTCGGCACCAGCTGTAGCAGTTTCGATACCGAGCATAGCGTCAGCAGACACCACCGGAGATAGGCCCGCTGTGGTAGCAGCCGATTTCGACGCGGGCACCGTCGAAGTGGCGGTGACACCAGGCGGGCGCGCAACAGCAGACGAGGTCACGGCGGGGCCTGGCACGACCACAGCTGGGGGGAGGGAGGTAACCCCCGGAGGGCGGGCCAGTGCGCTAGCTAACGCCTTAGGTGAGCCTACAGAAGCGTCTAGCGACTGATCCCAGACAGCATGCTGGCTACCGCCAGCCCAAATATAGGCACGGCTGATCACCCTTTGTCCATCTGCCCACGCATAGATAGTCGTGGGCGATACGCCAGCCTTGAATATGCTCACAGGAGCCCCGCGCTAGCTTACAGTTATGCTTGCAATACCCGCAGTGTCCCAGGTCAGTGTCAAGGTGCCGGCCGTGGTAGACACGTCCGCGCCGAAATCCACATAGCACAGGAGTGGTCGCGTCGCGTCAGTGCCCGGAGTCGAGTCGTAGACCACCGCATATCTCGCGGTGATCGTAGAAGTCGTCCACGAAGCGTCAATACCGTCGAACGCCATCGTGTTTGTGCCTGACGTGTACGCGGGCGTGGTGCCAGTGACAGTGAAACCGCCAGCCGTATACCCCGTGCCCACAACCTCGTTGGTCACCGAGCTTTTATACTGGTGTGTATCCTGATCGGGTGTGTACGAGGACGTACACAGCATCACCTTAATGGTGTCTGCCGACAAATCAATCTTCTTGGTAAAAGCCGAACTCATAGCGAGCCCATACCATTTGGCTGATACAGCCATGTTTCCTCCTCAGGAAAATAATAAAATTTAATAGATCAGGAAAACAGATCCGTCGTCCGGGGTTGTGATCGACACGAGCGCCGCGTAGGCCGCAGCGGTCATAACCTGGAGACGAGTCGCCCCGCCGCCATCAACAATATGATGAATCTCCTCAGTGGGAGGAGAGGGCAGATTAGCTTCGATCAGCGGCGTCAGCAGGTAAGGACCACCCGTCGACGGAATATTGATGACGAAGCCGCCGCGGCTGCCAATCCACACAACCGCAGGACCAGGCTCAAGACTCCCCGTGGTCAAAACGCCCGCGACAGGAACATAACGGAAACGATTAGGTGTGATCAGGGTTGTACCGCTGATGCCCGTACGGATAGCGCCAGACGTAAACACAAAAGGAGTGGTGTTGTCGGCACCAGCGATCGTGCTAACACTCTCACTTATGACCGTCATAACACCTCTTCTACAGTAATACCAATAGCCGCCAGGGCGTCAGAATGGGACATGATTACATAAGATTGAAAAAGGGCACGAACCACTGACCCTGGGATGTTGCCACGCTCGGTGCACCCCACAATTTCCGTGCCACCATTCTGCCACTGACCGTGATCCGCACCGTGCACAGAGACAGCCACGCAGCCATAACCACCAAACGCCACATCAAGCTCATAAATATGTGTGTCGCCAACCCACTGCTCGGGCTGATCTATTATTTTCTTAGCTATCGTCATTCGATTACATCCTCAAAGAATGTCCACACCACGACACAGCCGTTAGCACCGTTGCCCCCGAACTTGGTCGAGCTGCCCTGACCGCCACCAGCGCCTCCGCCGCCTCCGCCTGGGGCGCCGCCCGCGCCACCGCTGCCCGCAGGAGCGGTAAGAACGTTGTTAGCGCTCGTGCCACCGCCACCGCCGCCACCACCACCACCAGAAACTATCTGGGGGTCGCTTGAGGACGCGGCGCCATTAGCTCCGGCAGTGCGGACCGCGCCACCGTCTCCACCCAGCGCCAGTGCGGTTGACCCGCCACGCAGCCCCCTGCTCTGCATCTCGTAAGCTAGGGCGTTGTATCCGCCTCCGCCGCCCTGACCGCCGTTGCCCGGAGCACACGTAGACCCGATCGCCCCCTGGGCGGTGAGGACATTGGCAACGCCATTCTTGCCTATAACGAGCGTGCCAAAGGATGAGGTCCCGCCCGCGGCGCCTATAGCGCCCGTGCCAGCACCTGTCCCGCCGGCGCCAACCGTCACGCCGACCGACGAGGGTACGTCACCGTCGACGAACGCCTTCAGCGTGTAGCCGCCGCCCAAGCCGCCCTCGGCGCCATCTGAATTCTGGCTCGGGGGTCCGTTGCCGCCCTGTCCACCATTGATGGCCGCTGCGGCTATGCGAGAAATACGCTTACCCGTCGGTGTGGCCGGCCGGGTCCAAGTACCGCTACTGTTGTACACACTGCGAGAAACTGTCTGACCATTTATGACGGTCGATGTCAGTACCACCGCGGCCAGATCCGACGTAGGCGTTTTTACTTCAGAAACTATGTTGCTCTGCACCGCCTCAAACGAGGGCAACACCGGCAGCTTCAACGCCGCCTTCATCGTCGCCTCCGTGATGTCCTGGATACCGGGGATCGTGCCTACAATGAACGATCCATCGGGCGCCGGTATAAAGGGAGTAGTCATGCTATATCCCGATGACGCTTAAGCACATTGTTGCGCTTGCGATCACTGCGCTCTTTGAATATGACACGCCGCGTCTCCACCTCGTCCGTATCGCCCAGCTCATGCAGATAGGAAATAACTTCCATCGCCGTGTGCTCGCTCGGGTCGAAACGGCCGGGTTCATCCAGCGTGTCAATCACTTGCGCCTTCGAGTCCTCGCGGACCGGTTCGTTTATTTTGTAACCCATGTACCGCAGCCGTTCAACCTGAGCCTCACGCTCCTGCACAGTCAGGCTCGCGGGGTCCTGGATTGTGACCGGCTCTGGCTCGTCCGAATCCATCGGCACCCACGCATGTAGACCATTCAGGGCGTGCTGGGATCCGCGATACGGCCGCAGCCGCTTGATTTCTTGCAGCTCAGGGTGAAAACGGAATCCGCACCTGTACAGGTGCTTGCTCCACGCCTTAGCGATCATTCCGATCATGTTCATCGCGGCGTTGCCCAGCCCGGGAACACCAATGAATGTCCAGGCTGCGAAACGCTCCATGTACTCCTCGTTCGGTTTCCCGTCGGGGCCGAACTCGGGTATACCCTCTAAATCCTGTTGGGTTGGGAGAGCATCGCTCACAACACACCCAATTCTTTTGTTACAGAGGCCAATTCGGAAATCATCTCAATGCCCTTCAAGATCGGATCTTCATCCGGGCGCTGGCCAATGACGATATCCCAGCGGGCCGTTTTCCCGCGCTCCCATTTCAAAGTCAAATCAGAAATACGATCTACATAAACTGTACCAGGGACGCCCCAGTCGCGAATGGTCGTTCCTATGCGTGTCCCGATGTGGGCGTTTCCTTTTCCGTTCTCGCCCACACGAAGATTGCCAAAACCATCAACTACTGTGACGGAATGTGATGTCTGCTCGCGCGTACGCCACATCCCAGTACGTAAGGCTATGAGCGCTGAAAGCGTGTACGCGCGATCGGCCCCCTCTGCCCATCCCTCGTGGAAGTGGGACCAGCCAAGATCCAGCGCCCGCGCGGAGTTACCAAATTTCATAAACGCCAACAACGTGTCAGTATATAGCGGCTTAAGGATCGCATCCGCCGCGCCACCAATGGGTGGTACAAACAACGCCGCCGCTATCAGGTCGCCTATCATCTGAATACCAGCCGAAATAATCTCATTCACGCCGGGAGCCGAATGACCGCCGGTTACCATTCCAACATCGGTAGCCGGTTTCCACTTGAATGATGCAGAAGAAATGCCCGGATGCCCTGTATCCCGAATAATGATACCTGGAGCCCGGGGGTTGGTCCCCTTGTAGCCGGGGGTGGAGTACTCGGGTGGGAACGTTGGGTCCGAGACGGTGTCAACGCTCTGATTCAGCCCGTCTGGAAGAATGCTTGTCACGGCGCGCACTAACCCAGTGAATAGGCTGCCGCCAAAACTGGTCTCCGTGTCCCAGCCTGAGTTATCGACCAGCTCCCACACTAGGCAGCCGTGGCGGATATTAGCCCCAGCCCACGGCGCAGGATCACCAGTAAGCCATCGGCGGGGCATCCATGTAAGCTGTGCGTCCGCGACAATCCGCTTACCCACATCATGCATCATCTTAAAGCGGGAATGAACTACACAGAATTGTGAGTTGTCGTCCTCGATCCGCAGCGGGGCCACAACCTGGCTCCATGTAGATTGGTCCAGCGTCCCCCAGTTAGCAATATTCAGCGGGTCGGATGGCAGCGCCCACAATGAAGTCTCCAGCCGCATAATGTTCAGCAGCAGTGTCATTTTTAGGGCCCATTTAGACGGGCCAAACATAATGAATAAACGCGGGAACTGGATCTCTGGGGGGAGGAAAGGATTACAATAGGCCAGAATATGTTTTAAGTGCTCGTAGTCGTGCTTGAACGTCATCCGCAGTGTACGCGTGCCCGTGCCGTCCAAGACCATCTCGGCCTCGTCCAGACACCCGCTCCAGCGCATCCCGTCACGGTCTACCGTAATAAATATGTTCTTATTATCCCGGTCTGTGTCCGTGACCCATTTAGACAGATAATGGGTCATAGGCAGGACTAGCGTGCCAATACCCGTTTCGTTCTCCAAGAACTGAAACGCCGCGGATATCTCACGACTGACCCGGCCCCTGAAATTCCAGGCCCCATCCCACAGCTTCATAACCGGGGGCAGGATGCGGCGAGCCTGGTCGGCTTCAAGCCGGGACTTAATGGCCGCGAACTCGGCGGCATAGTCGATAGTCGTAACTGTAGCCATTACTCCAGCCCCCACGGCCGCTGCCACTGGCGTGACATTATTAGCTGGGCCCCCGCGCCAATGGGTGCGTGGGAAACCTTGACCGGTACCGTTGAGATCGTGCCCGGAGGGACGGAATACATGAATTCCTGTCCCGCCATCCTCAAATACACCTCAGTGTCCAGGCTCGAATTGACCTGACCGCTGCTGCTGTCGGGGTTAGTGTCAACGGCAACATTCTCGCCCGCAATCAGCGCGGGCATGATGATCTTGCGTGTCGCGTCAATCGTCGCCCGCTCGAACTGGTCATTGCCCCAGCTGTAATCAGGTAAAGTCCAAATAATGCCAGCGGTGCCCTGCAGCATCCACTTAACCCACATTTCACTATTCGTGGGATTGGTGATGGCAAGGTTATGTGTTTCCGTACCGCTCACACTAGTATCAGTCGTGGCTACAAAGGAGGCCACAACATCATCCTCAAGCCAGCGTGGGTACGCACCCACCAGGTGATACAGCAGCAAGCCGTAGCCCTCGCTGTTGGGGTCGTTCGCCGCCTTAAGCTTGGGCTGTGAAGCTAAGCGCACATTGAGCCAGCGGCGTGTACCATCGTGCTCTACGATGATCTTAGAATCCTTGGTGTAGCTGAACGCTTTCCGAAAATCCGAATCGGCTAATCTAAACGGTATCTCCGAGGTGCCCTTCGCGTGGAATGCTAGAATAAAATCGAATTTATCCTCGACAATACCGCCGAAGTCGGCACCCGTCTGGTAAGCCGTAGCGTTGTAGATAGTTTCCACCGGGGATTCGTACATGCCAGCGAAATCTGTCCCATCGTCCTCGCTGGCCAGGGCGATACCGCGATCCCACTGCCCGTAACCAGCCACAGTGAATAGCTCACCGTTCCAGCCTTCGATCTGAATGAGCGTGCTTAGTGTAATCATCGGCTGAGGAAGCTCCGTGCCCGCTGGCGCTGATCTACGCGCTGTATCCTCATCGCATTCTCATACTCACGCTGCGACATCCCCGTATGCAGATTCTCCACATGCCAGCTAGCATCCACGGATTGCCCCCCACTAGTGTTTGATCCGGCTTTGGCCGCAGCGGCCATGCGTGCGACCGCCGACGCACCGTCATTAGTCAGCATCCATTCTGTGGCACCAGAAAGGTTGATCGCCGCCGAGCCCGTAGGAACGGGCCCGCCTGAGTCGCGCAGGAACGCCGGCATCTTTAACGTTTTCAGCAATTGCTCAAGCCAGTCAGGCGACCCAGGAGTAACGGGGCCCTGCTTGTCTAGCTCGTCCTTGCCGAAGCTCGGAGCGGACCGATTAGCAATGGTCGTGACCAGCGCGCCCGTGGCCCCCAGACTGCTGTCCAAGCCGAACACACCTAGGGCGTCGTCCAGCTGACCAGTAACTGCGGTCTTAACCGCGTCACCAATAAGCTCTACCGGATTAGATGCGGAAGATGAACTCGACTTGTCTTTGTCGCCCTCTTGCAAGGCGAGAATGGCTTTGCGCAGATCGTCGTCAGCCTTGGCGCGATCCCGGTCTGATGCTTTGCTGTCCGCGTAGACCTCATCACGCTTATCATTTGCATCATCTACCGCACGCTGTAGATCCCGCTGCGACAGCTGATCCTTGCTATACGCGCCGTTGAGCGCTGGAGCATTGGGGATAGTCTCGCTGGACGTACCAGATGCTTTCTGGCTCTCAAGATCCTTGACGCGCTGCTCTGCTTTTTGAACGCGCAGATTAGCTTGCTGGATATCCGCCGGTGACTTGTTTTTGTTGCCCGCGGCCTTGGCCTGTGCCTCTTTGGCTTGCTGAACCGCGACCGTAGCCGACTGAAGATTTAATTCATCTTTGTCGCTCCACGGCTTTGTGCGCGAAGACCCCGTGCCACCACCAGCACCAACGAGATAGTATTTATTCTCAAACTGGGCGTCCCCAGCGCCGGCGGCGCCTGATCCGACACGGACGCCGTTACCGCCGGACTCGATGGGCACGCCGTTAATCGATCCGGCCATGTGGCTCATCTTGCCGCCGCCGCCGTTGTGCACGCCAATGCTGAACCCGCTAGCTGGGCCCACACCGCTGGAAAACCCGAGCGACCCGAAATTAGATTCGGTAGTAAACCAGCGGGTATTCCAGTCGAGACCCTTGAGCAGGGCATACGCCGCGCTCATGAAGCCGGAGCAGTCCCAGGACGGGTTGCCGGTGCCGCCGTACTGGTAGTCCTTGCCGGACTCTCCACGGAGCTGTGAGAGCGCGCCCTCAGTAGACAGCCGCCCGCCGGCTGCGAAGCCTGGCAGCTTCGGGAAGGTGCCGGCATTGATCATGGCAAGCTCGTTGTTGTACAGCGAGGACATGCCGCGGTTGATCATCCATTCGCCGCCGTCAATGCGGGCGCGCGGGATACCAGCGCCGTCCACCGCGAGAATGCCGTCCGTCGCGCCGGTACCAGGACCGGTTGACGGCAGCTTGCCACCGACCGCATGGCCCGGCAGAAGCTCGGCCGGGATCTGCCCCAACCCCGAACCCAGGACCAGATCGGCGCCCGCACCCTTGAGCTTGACCTGTACATCTAAGGTCTTTGATTCTAATGTAAGGTCTTGCAGCTCCTGTAGCTTACGTTTTGCCTCATCGGTATTTGCCGTTACCTTAACTATGCCAGGCTCGCCGCTGACTGTCTCGACTTTGACGCCAATTTCTTTAAGTTTATCTATCGCGCCCTGCGTGTCGGCGTTGACGGGAATCTTCACGCCATCCGCATTGGTCTGCAAAAGACCCTGTATGACAACTAGTTTTTGCTGTACAGAGTCCGCACCCTTAAGGCCCGCCAAAATCTCCAGGTTGCGTGGGACCAGACCGGTCGCGGCTGACATCGCCCGGATCTGCTCTACGGAGAGCCCCGTGGCAGTGGCCAGAGCGCGAAACTGCTCCTCGTTCTTTGCGAACACGGGGTTCAGGTCCCCACCCGCAGCGGCTACCGCCACGGATGCATCTTTGATGTTTTTTAGGGCATCGAAAAGCTTGCCGCCGTTGACCGTGGCCGTATTGACCGAACCATCGATATTGACAAGCGCCTTGCCCAGACCGTCGGTGGCAGCGAAAGCGGCCTTAGTCGACTCACTGACCTCGCGCACACTCTTGTCATACGCGGCGACCGCTTCAGCTACCTTGACCGGCTTGCCCGCCAAGATGTCCAGCGCGGTCTTCAGCGCATTAGTGCGGTCCTCAGCGCTGGCCGAGGAGTCCGCCAGCTTCCGCACTGCCTCGGACAAGACCCCAAAGGCTGGGGTAGTGTGTGAGGCTGATTCTTGTGCTCCGGTGATCTCGGTGCGCAGGGCCTGTAGACGCCGCGCGGCCTCTTGACCCTCGCCGCCTGCGGCCTGGAGCTGAGAGATCAGCGCCGCAAATTTGGTGTCGTCCGCTAACGCCTCGGCCAGCTTCTCATTAGTCAGATTCAAACCGCTGATAGCGCGCGCGGCGTTGCTAGCTGAGTTAGCCTGGTCGTCCATGTTCTTAGCAGACTTGTTCAGGCCAACCGTTATCACCGCGAGACCCTGATCAAAGACGTCAGCGCCATTCTTGCCCGCGTTTTCCAGTTCCTCCCGGAATTTGCTGACACGATCTGTCGTCTTGGAAAGCACATCGCTATTGAACACGCCCTGCGACAACACAAGCGCATCCGTCAGGGCACTTTGCGCTATCGCGCTGTCGCGAACAGACGCCTCGTAAGCTTTCTGATTCTCCTCGGACTGCTTTACACTGGAATACAGGGAAACGAGTGCGATCGACGCGGCGGCGATCCCAATAGCCCAAGGTCCGCCTAGCGCTGCTACGAAACTAGATGCCGCGCGGCCGGCAATGTTGGTCACAGCCCCGAACGTGCCAAGCGAAGCTGACAAAGTGCGGAAGCTGAAAACTGCCAGCCCTGCGTTCAGCCCGAGCGTGGATATCCTGGCGCCCAGGGTAGTTATCGACGCGATAAGTGTACTAGAAGTCAATCGGAGCAAGACCAGAGCGCCGACCGCCAGCTGAACCCCGGTCGGAAGCTCACCGAAAATGCGAACAACCGATCCCAGCAGCGCGAGCGCGGGTGTCACGACCGTGACAAGAGCGCTGACCGTACCTACAAGTAACTCAACCCCGTGCCCTAGCGTTTCCACAGTGCCGCCGGTACGCAGAGACTCTTGGCCGAAGCTGATAAGCCCCGACACGACCGGCTGTAAGGCTGTATATGCCTTACCCGCGACATCACCAACACGATCCAGCGCATCTACAAAGCCACGGCTGAAATCAGTATTAATGCTCGTCGTGCCCAGGCCCTTGAGGCCCGCCGATATTTTGTCGGTCGCTGTGCCGATGAGGGCAGCGCCCTTAGTAGCCAGCGACGTTAGCGGCCCTTGGATCAGGCTATAAATCTCAATCGCCGCGTCCTGCGATGCGTTCTGAATCTGCTGCAGCGCGCCGGGCAGGCCCTGCATCTTTGCTGCGGCTACCTCGGCTGCTGCACCCTGGCGATCCAGGGCTGTGCGCATCGCGCCAAATTTTTCCGCGCCATTGTTGGCTGCAACGCCAGCGAGGCGGGCGGCATCAGACCCATACAGAATGCTGGTCGCTGCCTGATACTGCTGCGGCGTCATCCGCTTGGCTGCGGCTCCAAGCTGGTCAAACTCGGCCTGCAACCCCACAAACTGACCCTTGGAGTCGTACAGCGTCAGACCAAGTTCTTTGATCGCTCTCTGTGCCGGCTTGCCCTGATCTGTCAGCGCCAGCAGGGAAGTCTTAAGCAGCGTGCCCGCGTCGCTGCCGCGGATACCGGCATTTGCCAGCAGGGCAATGGCCGCGGTGGTGTCCTCAATAGAGATCCCAAAGTTCTTAGCAACCGCGCCCGACTGCTGCAGAGCGAGCGCCACGTCTGTGATTTCAACTGACGAAGCGTTGGCTGCGTTCGCAAACACGTCCGCTGCCTTGGCCGCGTATGTCGCGTCGAGACCGAATGAGTTCAGCGCCTTGGCCTGAATCTGTGCGGCTGTCGCAGCATCAATCTGCGCTGCGGCGGCGAGCTGTAGCGTTCCCTTAGCAGCGGTCATAGACTGCTCTACCGAGAATCCGGCCTTAGCCAGCTCTGTCATGGCAATTGCGGCGTCAGACGCAGAAGTGCCCGGCAGCGTGACATCCTTGCCAAGCTGCCGGGCTTTTTCAGATACTGCCGCCATCTGTGTAGCGGTGGCTTGTGATACAGCTTGCAACGTGTTTAGCGACGAGGTAAAGTCATTACCAGTCTTGATAATGGCACCAAACGCAGCCCCGAGCCCCGCCGCGCCCAACGCTAAACCAGAGAAAGAGGCAAGAGAGCGTGTCAGACTGGCCGGATTTAAGCCAACACTTAAATCTATGCGACCAGCTGTCATGCTCTCTTGCCTCCCCTTTAGCTATTCATGAGCCGAATCAAGTCGGCAAGTCCCTGCGGTTTCTTCTCGGCTTCCGCAGGAATTGAATACTTGACAGCCTCAGCCTTTAGCTGCTCAAGCATAGATGCAGTCACCCCCGGATCTCTCTGGGCGATTGGCCGTAAAAGCGGCTGAGGGGGGGGCTTAATGCCCGCCCTCTTGAGCTTAGCTCGCTCCGCGGTTACCTCCGGGTCATCTGGATCGGTAATAGCCCCAGAATACTCGAAATTAAGGCCAAAGTCGTCCCGGTCAACTAACATTGCGAGGTTCTCCGAATCCCTCGCCCTTTGCGCATCACGCTTGAATAAATCCTCGATATAATATATTATATCGTGATAGTCCAGATTATGCAGAGACTCTCGTAAATCTAGACCGTAGTAGTGTCGGAATCCTGCGAGACAGACGCCCCAGCCATCCCGCTCACGGAGGCAGGCAAGGGCGCCACCAGTTCCCCCTCAAACAGCCCCGTATGCGACACAATCGCATTGATTACTTTCGACGCGTGAGCCGGATTAAGCTCTGAGATTTTGTCCCACAGCGCAGACCCGTTGCCGCCGTCGACAACCAGATCAAACATGGCGCCGAATAGGTTCCCAGCGGCATAATGCCCGAACAGTACAGCTTCCTCGCCTGAATAAGACGTACGGATATCTGCATCGACACCATTAAACGTGACAGGAACCGAATCCCCACCCGTAATACCCAGCAGGTCAGTAAGATCGATCCGGTCCACTTCTTTAACTATCTTCTTACGCGGTTGCCCTGGCATGATGGATTTTTTTCCTTTTTTTATGTTTAGCCCTGTTTTATTGCTAAGGCGGACCGCACCTGCCAGGGCAGTGCTCGGTACGGTCCGCCGTCTAGGGTCAGCTGATCGTGACCGTACCGGACGGTGTCAGCGACGTACCGGATCCCGTGAGGGTGCCTGGCAGCTGAATCGTCACAACGTACGCGCCGACAGATCCGGTAACGACCGCGTTGCCCGCACCAATCGAGGACAGCGCAACCAACGCCGACTCCACCAGCGCGGCCCTGGAGGAGCTCCGCCAGACCCATAAGGAACTAGCCGCTGCCGAGGGGGTTAAAGCTGGTCAGTGGAACGAAAGGTTCGAGGGCGAGTAGCTCGATCTCGAAACCATCCAGCTCGGCCTTACCGAAGGTGCGCGGAGGTGGCGTGGTCAAAGTTACGCGACCGGAATAGAACCCAACTGAAGTGTCGCCGTCACGGGCGATCAGCAGCAGCGCGAATTCTTCATCGGAGCCGTTGTGCCACTCGAAAACGCCAGACGCGGCTGGTGACTCCACGATGGAGCCGCCTTCGAGCGCGGTCAGTACGGTAGCGACCGAGTAATCCACCGGACGCAGCTTTACACGGTCCTCGCGCGGGTCCTTGTTGACCTTGTACGGGGCTTCGCGGCGGTTCCAGACTGGCAGCGTTTTGACCGCGCGAGTCGCGGTAACATCGAACCCGGCCTCGATTCCACCGAAAGCGTCCCACGCTACGGCTCCCGTAACCGGGGTGGCGATGAAAGGGTTAGTCGGGCGGGCGGTACCGGCGGGCGCGCGCCAGCCGTCACCGTCCAGGTAGATATATGCCTTTTCTGGATCTGCATGTGTGCTCAAGGTGTACTCCTTTTATGTGGCCCGCAAGGGGCATTAATGCGGGCCACGGATTTCGCGGCCTGAAACTCTTCGGCGGTCTTCGTGCCTTTACTGAGATTGCATTTTTGGCACGATTGCTGGAGATTATGCCAGTGATCAGTCCCCCCGCGACTCAGCGGAAGCATGTGGTCAACGTGGGTAACTTCCGCGAACTCGCCGCAGTAAAAACACGGGCAATGTTTTAGGAACCTCCTCCACTCGACCGAGGCGGACCGGTCTTCCGCACTCATACCGGTCTCAATACGCACGCGGCGGCGGGCAGCCGCAGCCTGATACAGTTCTGGATTGGCTTTCTGGTGCGCGCGCAGACGTGCGCTGGTGCTCTCTCGATTAGCGCGGCGGTATTCCCGGCTGCGCGCAATGATACTCTCTCGATTGTTCTGGTAGTATTCCCGGCCGCGCGCAGAGATGCTTTCTCGATTGTTCTGGTTGTATTCACGGCCATACTCCCGGTTGTAACATTTCTTGCAAATGCCTTTAACAAAAACAGAACCACACTGAAAACAGATCAAATCAAAATCAATCAAGATTCAGCTCCTTGGCGCTCGCATTTTCAGCTCGACCCTAACCAGAACACGATATAAAGGATTATCTGCACCCCGAGAGATATCAGTTCCCCCCGAGAGCGGGCCTTCCACCCATTTTCCAGCCCAGGCGGCATCCCGAAAGCTAATATTAGCCGCCCTTCCGAGCAGCTGACCTGCTGTAGCTGCGATGTCCCAAGCCAGCTCGTCTGGGTCGACAGTGCCGCCCAAAATCTCCAGCTTAGGCACCACAACATCGACCTGAATGCGCGAGCGCCTCAGAAAAGGGTCCGTACCGTCAGTACGCACCGCGCGAATCAGCACACACGGGCCGGTAATCTCTTCCGGCAAGTCCCGTGTAGTCGTGCTCTGCACATTAAGCGCCGTGTACTGAGCTTGGGCCAGCAAAAACTCCCGGACAGCGCCGGGAGCGAACGGAACGGGAGCGGTCATTGCCCTGGCCTCTTCCCGTGATATTCGCCTTCGCTCTCGGCGGCTTCAGTGATAACACCTGCTGGCGGTGTGTCTAACGTGCCGTACTCAATGAAAAACGCCGCGGGGTCGTCGTCGACGACGTCAACTTCGTCCCCGCTTATCTCCACATGCATGCCGTCACGGAATGCACCAGTACGCACTGGTGCATTTTGCTGCGCGTCGTCCACAATCCGCTCAGCAATGGCAATCCGCTGCTCGGTAGACGCCGCAATGATGTCCGCGTCTGCGCTTGGATACCAGACAATGACCGCGTTCGAGATCACGACTTTTTAGGTGCCTTCAGACCGAGATCCGCGACCTTTGCTAGCGACTCGGCGGGCGGGACCCCGACCGTGACCTCTTCGGGCTCCGCGACCTCCACAACCTCTACTGGGTGATCACGAAGATAATCGCGGTGAAATCTTGATCCTTTTTGGGTGTAGTGCGTCCCAGTCTCGTCCGTAAATCTAACTAATTCAGCCATTTCACTCCATCAAATCGGTGGCATACCGCACAACTGCCACAATATACGAATCTGAGCGATTACCACGAACAGGTCTGCGCGTTCTTGGTGTGCCCCTAACCTGAACAGTTTGGCCTATTTTCACCAAGTCAGCCACGCTCGCGGGCCCATCAAACCGCCAAACATCTTCCCGGCCAGTAACAACGCCCGGGTCAAGCAAAAGCAGCAATTCGGTGAGCGCCCCCGTAGCCGAAGGCTCATCCGTGCGCCGCTCGATCGCTGCAACCTGAAGCAGCCCCCGCCAAGGGACCTCCGTGACCGATCCTGGTCTATTGTTCCCGGTTGAGGGATCGACAGAGGGAGTACCCCGGCGGAGGAGCGTCCAGCTCTCGGGAAGCATTATTCCGGCCGAACCGGAATAGTAGAAATCGAGAACGCTACGGCTCCCGACCCAGCGGACGGAATGTACGCCAGATCATCTAATTCAGCCTCAGTGAAGAATACACCCGACTCATCCGCTTTATCTGTGTTATATGTGGTTCGGATTTCGGGGTATTCTTCGGACTTAATTCTCCGGCCGACCCTAGAGAAATCTAACGCCCGGATAACCGCAGAGACCATCGCGCCTTTGACCAAATCAGGATCAAGCGCTGTGACCGGTCTAGGGTCTGTGGTCCAGTCAGCTACACGAGCATCAAGATCGGGCACCAGACGCCGCAGCCGGGCGCTGGCATAGATGATCAAGTCATCCACCTGCAGCGTCTCTGGTGAGACTAGAGTCTGTCCTAGTCTCACCTCGACATCAGCGCGAACGATCAGCGGCGCCATGGTGCCTTACGCGAACAGGCCGCGAACGACGCCGTGAGCAGCCTGGTTGCCGTACTTCAGGCCGATCTCGCCGTAGATCTGGGTGCGGTCCGCTGCGCCGGTCTTGGCAAGCTCTTCCTCGAAGAGAACGCCCTTCCCGGGGATGTTCAGGAATACTGGGTCGATCTGCTCAAGCGAAACCACGACCACCGCGTCGGCCGGAAGAACCCGGTCGACAACAATGTTCAGGGTGCCGAAGTCGGTCACGATGGTGTCCATGTCGACACCTCCGACGTTCCGGGTCCCGCCCATGATGCCGGCGGTGCTGGAATACGCGGTGGAGTACGCCTTGGAGATGGCGCGTTTCTGGCCGGAAGGCACGAACAGGGTCGCGGTGCCCTGCTCCGTGATCCCGCCGTTATCAAACACACTCTGGAGCAGCGCGCCGATGGTGTCCGGTGTGACAAAGCTGCTGGGGGTCGTGCTGACAACCGTGGCGTGCATCTCATAGAAAGCGATGCCCGTAGCGGTACCAACCGCGATGGCCGCGCCACCACTAGTAGCAGAAACCTTGAACGACGCCGTGGTCGAGTTGGACTGCACGTAGTACGCGCGGCCGGGAACAATCGTGGTAGACGCGCCCACTGCCGTGAAAACGACCTTGTCACCATTAGCAGCGACAAGCGAGTGTGTAACCGTGATCGTGTCTGTAGCCGACGTCGCACCGGTACGGAGAACCGAACCCGGGGCGACCTGGGCATTCGACGTCAGCGCACCCAGAAGACCCTGAGTCGCGCGGGCCGTGGTGTTGTCGGTCGGCTTGACCTTCGTGCCGTTCCAGAACGTGTAGTTGACATCGCGGGCGATCTGCTTGAGCGCCTGCATGATCTGCCAAGAGTGCTCATTTACCACAGGATTAGGCTCGCCCGAGCTTGAGAAGAATGGAGCACCCGTGACCGTGTTGTACTGGCCACTCGCAGCGGCCTTGGTGTACGAGGTCTGCACCGACTCGTGGAAAATCTGCACCACGTTCTCGACGTTCGCGCGCACGCGCTCTTCCGCTGTCGGGGCGTCAGCGCCCTCTAGACGGGGGCGGCTGGCCGCGTCCCGCAAGTCGTACGTCTGCCATTCAAAAGCGGTCGAGTCAGTCTGTGCTCCGCCGCCCAGCCCACCAGCCGCAGAAAGCAGCGGGGTGTCGGACGGTGTAAGGGCAAAAAGCTCCCCGTGAAAGTTAGGGAGATTAAAGGTTGTGCCCAACCCTGTAATACCGGACATAATATAGCCCTCCTAAGGCTTATTTAGATGCCCGTTGCTGGGCAGATTGCTGCTCTTTAAGCGCAATAACTCGTGTAAAGTTACGCGCTTTCTGGGCGGCGGCGATTTCATCGTTGATATTGGGGGTGTTCGCGGAGCGACCCTCGCCCGGCACATAAGCGCCGGACTTTGGCTTGGCAGCCGCGGCTCGTTCTGAGAGTCGCGTGGCCTGTTTAGTGAGTGATTCTTCGTCACTACCTGTAAGAAAGAGTTCAGCATCCTCGTCGGACACCTGGAATTTAGCTGCAATCCGGTAACGGATTGCCTCGCCTCGCGCTGATGCGGCTTCTTTCTCCAGTTCAGCAAGCCGCTTGGACTGCTTCTCTGTGTCAGATAGCTGCGCATCCTCAAACGCCTTGACCCTCGCGACCAATTCAGCATTTGCCTTGGCAAGAGCTTTCTTCTCTGCTCTCTCAGCAATGAGTGCCTTTTTACCAGCATCCCCGAGGGTTTCGTCCCCCGTTTTTGGCGCGTCCTGTGCGGCATTTTCAACCGCCGCCGTTGGGGCATCCTCTACCACAACATCCGCGCCGGATTTTTCTACTGGATCACTCACTTTAACTCCCCCATCGCAGGGTAAATCCGCTCAGCCTCGCGCCGAGCAGGAAGTCTATTTCGTAACTGGCTTGGCCACCGGTACCGGAGGCATCTTGGCTTTCTCAGCTAGCGCACGGGCAATCGTGGTCTGGTCCCAGCCGAGCTGCTCAAGCGCGGTCGGCGATTCTGCCATCCAAGGGAAAGCCTGCACCGTCTTGAGCACGGCGTCGGCCGCTGACGACCTAGATGGCGTCTTAGGATCGCGCCACTTGGCCGTAAGCTTGCGCCACTCGGACGGCATGTCCATGCGGTTCTCGCGCAGCTGAAGGCCCGTACGGACCGCGCTAGCCCACGCGTAGCCGAATACCGTGTCAGCATCCTCAGCCTCGTTGATAAGCTCTTCTTTGGCCGCGTCGATAGCCTCGGCTGACGATGGGTTGTCTTGCACGATACCTAGCGACCCTACCGGGAGATTCGTCTCGCCGGCGAAGCGTGTCGCGGCGGAGCGGAGATGCGCGAAGTGGGGCTCCATCGACTGCTGCGAAAACTGGCCGACAGTGGGAACGTTGCCGTCCTCGTCGCGGGACATCGCCAGCATTTGTCCCATGATGGCTTCCCAGCCCGTACGAACGCGTCCATCGACGCCCTCGAAAGCATCGGGATCCGCGCCGAGTATGTAGCGCTGCGGCGAAGAGAAGAACTCGGCAGAAACCTCAGCGCGAAGCACCGTGCGTACAGCTTCGTCGGTGATGGACATGACCGCACGCGAGATCCTCGACGACCCGGCCCAGCGGTCGAGACGCGGCTTGTAAACCAGCACCTCGACCGGAACGCGGCCCAGCGAGTGGGGGGTGCGCACAACCTGCCACGCGCCGCGGTCATCCGTGTACACTTCGATAACCTGGTCGGGCAAGTACATAATCAGATCGGTCTTGACCAGATCGACCGTCAGCTGCTGCCGATACGAAATAATCGAAAGCGCCGCATCCAGCCGGCGGGAGCGCGGGTTCCACAGCGCCGTAGCCGACAGGGCAGAGCGCGCGGTGATGAGAACCTCTGGCTCGCCAACGGACGTGTCGCCGAGTGTCGTGGCGATGAACGCACACGAATGGATCAGCGCGGAGGTGTGCGCTTGTGGCGCCTCGATCTCCATGCGGTTGTCCGCCCACATCTCGTCAATGCCGAGAGACTCGGTATCCAAGTTGGGCACAACAAAACCGTCCAGCTTGCACCTACGGGACAGCGAATCCACGGCCTTAGCGGGCCAGCCCAAAACTGTCTCATATTGCTTCATCTGCGGCGGAATCGAAATCTCATAGTCCTTTAGGACGTTCAGAGAATCGTAATACCGCGACCGCAGAAGGTTACGGCCCATCTTCCACTTGTACTGGTGGATGAGCCGATCTAATATATTCTGTTCCTGGTGCGTCAGGTCGGGCACTCGCGGGGACCCCAGAATGGTATCAACCAGCATTAAAGGACCAATACCTTCCGATTTTTGGGGCGGCGTTTAGGGCGCCCAACCATGAATCCGTACAAAGCTAATGCCGCGGACACGACCGGCGTGATATCCGCCGCAGAATCGCGGCGGCTGAGAATCCAAGAATCCCCTGAGGGCCGGCGGCGCGCCACATCCAGCGCCACATTCAAAACCGGCTGATTCAGGTGCCGTATGTTTCCAGCAACAGCCAGATTCTTAAACGCCAGCGAGGCCACGGCGAACTCAGCCGTTCCTACAACCATGACTGGAATCTTATCGTCTAGTTCTGGTAGCAGCGCAGCGGCGGGGCCGTTAGCCGCCAGCGCGCACGGTTGCCACTGTGCGACAAGCGCTCGTATCCTGTCAGAGACCCAATCCGTGCCCGGGCTGTTATCCACGACTTCGACATGATACTTGCCGTCTTTACGTGTGCCCGCTACCGAGATGGAGGCCCGCTCGCCGTCTGAATCTACATCGACCGCGAAAGCGACCGGGTCGGTAACCTCCGACGACCCGTCGGCTCCCCGAGCCCACACCGCCGCTGGAATAATGGCGGTCGAGGCTCCCGCGCCCCACATGCCCAGACGCTCGCGTGAGAAGCCCTCATCAGAGAAGCTCGCGCGCTCGTCCTCTAATGTGTCCCACGCGAGCCGGTATCCGAGGGCGGGGTTAACACTCGCCCAGTTGCGCCGGTCATCGAGGTCGATTTCATCATCGACCGATTTCGACTGGCAAGACCATTCCAGCCACGCGAGACGAAGATCATCCCCAGCGTTGCCGTTGGTCCGTATGCGGGTAAACACTTCGCCTGTGGCTTTTGGGCCAGGCGGCGTACCCGTGAATATATGTTGGTAGTTGGGCGAGGCTGAGGTGGTGAAGCCCAGCGCTTCTAGCGACTCTTCCGAGAGTTCCTGCGCCTCATCCATGACGAGGATGTCTACCGAGAAGCCGCGGCCTGAGCCCTTGGACCGGGCTACGAACTCAACCGATCCACCGTTGTGCAACACAACGGCTTCCTGGCCGTTGGTCTTTCGTATCTCTTTGACCATCGCGGCCAGCTCAGGGTGGTTCTTACCGTCCTCGAAGAACGAAGCCAGGCGAAGGAAAGCTTTGCGCGCGGTCTTAACCTCGTGCGCCGTGTGCAAGAATTTCTCACCCAGGGTGATCATCCCGTACAGCTCGCGCATCTCGATGACGCCGTTCTTGCCGTTCTGACGGGGGACGGCCAGCCCGCAGCGAGACGCGGCCCACTTACCGTCAGCTCGCATCCCGAGCCAGGATTCTAAGACCAGCTCTTGCCACGGGTCGGGCGGTAAGCCGTACGACTGAGCTAGAAAAACAGCATCAGTGAAATCATTGGAGCTAGCGCGCGGGACGTTCCTTACGCGGGGCACTTGCGCCCCGACCGCGACGCCGCTTGTCAAGCTCATCTAGTGGCGTCCCCACTGTCTTGGGAGGCGCTAGTGCCTCTATTTGAATTAAAACGTCCGACAGTTGTTTTGACAGAGCTGCGACCTCGCCTGGGCGGGTCTCACGGGACGTTATAGCTGTGATCAGGACATCGCGCAGCGCCGCCAGATCGGTCAGCCGGGGGCCGGCGGCTATGGTCTCGCGGAAGTCGCTCAAAATGGCTCCTACGGGGCGCAAATTAGGGGTTGTACCTGCGGGTTTAGTGTGTTACACTCCCGACAATGACCGGGGGGGTATCTTGGCCCAG
>Ga0193717_1000227_pt1 | contig 44812 bp, 84 predicted proteins | sample U2c2metaG_FD_145900 | JGI IMG/M metagenome (GOLD analysis project Ga0193717, IMG submission 145900) | Soil microbial communities from a riparian zone of the East river system, Colorado, United States - U2c2 | ecosystem: Environmental > Terrestrial > Soil > Riparian zone | place: USA: East River... | reverse complement strand
GCTGGCCTAGCTGTTCGCGGGCGAGGTCCAGAGCGACTTTAATTGCTCGCAAAGGCCTCCTTTCGTTCGCCCATTCAGCTACGGCATTGTCCACAATTTCCGTGGGTGTGAGCTTGGTCATGACTGCTGGTCCTTGGTGGCGGCCTTAGCCGAGGCGGCCACTTGGGCCAGATCAGCGCCCGCACGCTGGCAGTTAATGCCGATGCCACGGATGAAAGCCTTCAGGTCAATGATCTCACGCTTGAGCGCTTCCACCTCTTCCGCCGACACCGGCTCACGCTCCAGGGCGTCTAGGAGTTCGATTACGGCGGGAATATACGTGCCATTCGCAGCATGCGCGGAGATCATCGCCTTTCTTGCCTCTTTGGCGAGCGCTCTTGCGTTCTGCGATTTGTGTTCGCTCGCCTCGGGGCTCGCACCCATCTCGTTCTTCATCGGACGCTTTCCTTCTCCGGAACGTATCGCCGCAACTTCCAATCGAACCGAACGCCATCTGGCTTGCGGAAACTGGGCGGCTTTTTGATCCCGATCGATTTGGCCTTGACGCGCTTCGCCTTGGTCCAGCTCGCGTTATCGGTCTTTGTCTTTTGGGAATGGCAGACCACATGCGCGGGAGCCATGTTGGAGGCGTCGTCTGCGCCACCCAGAGCAAGGGGAATGCGATGCTCAGCTTCCCAACGCTCGCCGGCACGGATGAGGCGCTCGCAAATGTGACAGCGGCCACCGCTCTGCTCGAATACCCGCAGGCGCTGCATGGTGCTGAGGGAGCGGCGCTCGGTCATCGCTGGCTCATCTTGATAGCAATGCATGCCGTTAAATTGGCACCGACCCAGAATGCGGATGAAGCGATGGCCCAGATATTCGGAGTAATGGCGAGGTTGAACGTCAAGACGCTGAGATTCAGCAGCACAGCGACCACGTTGATGGTGAAGGCGCTCATCCTTCCCTCCGAGCAATTCCGCGCAGATCCATGAACGCAGCTAGATAGTCTATGAGGCTCGTCATCTCGGCTTTTGACATGGTGGTGGTAGAGCGCCGGATCAGCACGATCTCGCCCTCAATGCCGCGTGTGACTTCGCCCTGTGCCTTGGTGGCAATCGCCCAGCCGGAAACCACGAGGGACTTCCAGAACTCGATATCGTGGGTGCTGCCGTCCCAGAGGGTCTTTGCCCGCACTATATCGGCGAGCATCGCGTGAAAGCGGGCCGACTGATCCAGACCACGCGTTGCCGGGCCTACGGTGACCACTGAGCCATCTTCGGCCTTGGTCACGGCCTCCACAGCCAGACGACGCGAAACATCGTGTACGAGTCTAAAAATGGCCTTCTCGGTCATGCTGCCTCGCGACGGGTACGGGTCAGCGCGGCGCCATATGCCAGCATGATCCGGTCGTACAGATCCTCAGAAGTACCCTGGAGCTTGACGAGGGCCTTGGCGTATTTCCGGTTCCATGCCAGCACGTCCGACTCGGTGGCATAGACGGATAGGTTGGCCTCGGAGCCTTCCACCCAGTCCTTCGCCCCAGCCAGCACGTCGGGGTCGGTCGATCCGCCATCCATAGGCTTGGCCGCGTTATTGATGATCCGGTCAGCCGGCGTCGGGTTGGTGAGCGAGCGCGTCTTGGCGATCAGGATATTGTTGAGCTTCGTCTTCTCGCTGTCCTTGATGCGCTTCCATTCGTCCAACTCGACCCACGGGCTTTGCAGGTCGTAGAGGTAACGGCCAATCCCCCATCTGACTGCAGCACGCTTGAAGGCATCGGAGAGGGCGCCTTTCTCCGCCTCAATGTCGCTGTCGCCAGCACCGTCGGCCTTCCAGAGCCATTCATAAGTCTGGTAGACTGCGTTTGCAGTTGCGGCCTCGGTCTGGACGCGGATGCCGATATCGCACACGGTTTTCTGCGCGGCGTGACTATAGCGGCACTGCCAACCATCCGGGCCGCACACAGCGTCGAGCCGATCAGCCACGGCGCGGGCGTCGAGGTAGGCGAGCGCCATGCCCTTCAGCTTGTCCTTGGTGACGGAGCCGACGCGCCAGCTTATTTCAGACGGCTCGAACGGCGCGGCCAAGGCTTTGAAATCAATCACGAGCCTTCTCCTCATCCAACTGCATGGCGAGCAATCTTGCGGCCTCGCTGATGCGCCACAGCGGCTCGCCCTTGTCGGCCATCCATTTGATGGACCAAGCTTTTTCCGCAGGCGTCATGCGCACCGCGTCGAGGACTACATGGTCAGGCATCGAATCGCTCCTCGATCAGCTTGCTCTCCACGCGATAACCATCTGAAAGCCATCTCTCTGCCGTCGATTGATTATGCGTTGCAGAGATAGGTTCTCCCCTTGCATCCATTCGGCACCACCAAGTGGTATATCGAACGCGGGGATAGGAGAGGGTGTCCGGGCTCATGGTGCCTTCCTCTTGGTATTCCTTCTGCGGCCCTTCTTGATCATGACCGGCCCTCGGCTTTGGCGATGGCTGCATTAACAGCGTGATGCGGCGTACCAATTGGCGGATCAGTTTCCGACTGTATGGCTTTCAAGGCAGCCAGCATGTCTGGCGCTGCGGCGATTAGACTGGCGTCGTGCCTGCCGTCCTTGAGCGTGCGACTGCTCGCAGTGAAGCGTCCGATATATTGGGAATCTTCATAACGGGAGAGCGTCCATTCGTTATCCGCAAGACCCTGGATAGCAACCCAAGGTCCCGGCGTTGATGCGGGACGAGCTGGGCGCGCGGCATCAAGCGCGCGAGCTATTGCCTTCGCCATCATGCGGCCCGTGTGGAGTAGGGCGCGTCAGCCCGTGAAATCTGGTCCGAGAGATCGGAGATCAGCTCCTTCAGCTCCTCGCGGCGATCCCACGTGAGATCGCCCAGCTCGTCAGCAATGGCATCCAGACAGGCCCTACGGACGCTCTGTGAGGCACCGCAGAAGGAGGCGAGGCCATCGACGGCGGCTTGGATTTCCAACATACAGCGAGCCTTGGAAGCCTCCAGCGCGTCCAACGCATTCTCTGCGTCGTCGCGGGCGTACTCGGCCATCATACTGTCCATCACTTCACCGCCTTGTAGTCGTCGCGTCCGACAACGGGCTGCTCAACGCCCGCGCCCTGAACCTGCCAAGTGGTGGAACTTGCCCCGGCGCAGCGCTTCTGCTCGGACATCACCGCGAGGTACTGCTGGCGGCTCTGCAGGGCGGCTCCCTCCTTCGAGGCGGCACCCTGAAAATCCATGGCGAACCAGAGCGGGAAGAAGAACAGCCCGGCGACACCAGCGGCGACGTTCTGAGCCGTCTTGCCGCCTTCCTCGCCACCAAGGGCCGATATCTTCTTGGCGTTGGCCTCGGATTCGATCTGGATGGCAGCGCAGTCCGAGTAGCGGTCCTGTGCCTGGACGACCGAGACCGGAGCCGGAGCGCGGCCGGCGCAGGCCCCGAGCGCGAGGAGTGAGAGAATGGCGAGCGGCTTGTGCATGTTGTCCCCTTGGTTAGTGAGGGGAGTATGGGATTGTATTCCGCAATCGTCAATAGCTAATGCGGAAAGTATTCCAGATTTCTTGCACAGGTGCGGAGCGGCGAATTATCCGCGAATTACTCTTTTAGAATATAGGTTTAGACCAGATCGACGATTTCCATGACCCGGTAGATCCGTTCGATCTTCTTCCGGTCCACGTCGAATTCCTTGGGCGGCTTGAGCTGGGCGAGCGTGATTTTGTCGGCGCCGGCGGTGATCAGCTTCTTGAGGAGCATCGGACGCAGGGCAGGGGGCTCGGATTTCATCTCGACCAATACATAGTCGGTTTCGCGGGGCGCCCGGTGCTGCTCGACAATAACCATGTCGCCGGGCCTGAACTTCTCGGCCATATCATTGGTCACGACATGGAAAGCAAAAACGTCGTCTCGCTCGGCAATCCGTGTTGGTTTGCCGACCCTGTGAACAGATACGCGTTCCATCAGAAACCCCCCGGCATCGCCCCCGGGGGACGATTCGAACACCTTCAGAGTGTTCTCCTTTTCCCCAGAATGTGACACTTGCGGGTGGTGGTCAAGTTGTCGCACGTCTGAATCGCGATCTCCTTCGTAGGTAAGCCGCAATTCTACAGGTTTTTGACTCACTTGTAGCTCCGTCGTTGTCACAGGGCGGCCGCAAAACTTGAATGCAGCCTCTGCCAGGCGGATGTAGGTCGCATCGTTCATCGTCTTGGACTTGCCCTCCAAGAACTTGCGCAGGGTGCCGTTCATTCCGGCAGCCTCTTCCCAGGTCCGCGTCTTCAGCCCCTCGCGGTCCATGAACGCGCGCAAGGCAGTGCGGCGGTGATTGGCGGTTATTTGCATCGCACCATTATGCCCGACGCAGGATTTTAATCCGAACGGCACCTTTTCCGCTTTTGGCTCTTGACGACGCGGAAAGTGTTCCGCATATTATCCGCATGATCAGAGCCCAAGCCGCCCAGTCTCCCGCCACCAAGGCCGTTTCTCTTGTTCAGGCATGGCTTGCCTCCAATGGGGAGCGGCCCCGGCGCCAGATCGCAGCGCTGGCGGGTATCGACGAGAAGACGTTGCGGCTGGCGCTCAAGCCCAGTTGGAACCCCACGGTCGAGACGGTCGAGAAGATTTATCGGCTGATCCCTATCGACTGGCAGCCCCCCAAGAAGCGGAGAGCCGCATGACCTCCGCCCAGCGCGAGTTCCGGTTGGCGAAGGTAGAGGCCCACCTTTTCCGCAACCGCATGGTCTCGCAATCCAAGAGCGGGGCTGCGCTGGCGGCTGCGATCGCCAAGACGATCAGGACCAAGGCGCGGCGGAAACGCGTGCGGGCGGGGAGGGCGTGATGCAAAGAGGCAACTCCCTCGGGGACATGGCGCTTGCGCTTGGCCTGAACACGCTGGGCGGCAATCAAACCGCCTGTCAGATCGGCGCCCAGTGCGTGGATCACACGGCCTATCTCAACGCCGCGCCCGGTGAAGCCATCCCGCTCAAGGCTTTCCTGCCGGCATTCGACCCCAAGAAGCCGCTGTCTGCCCAGCAAGCGAAGCTGCTCGTCATCGGGGGTCTAAAGCCATGACAAAGGGAAGGAAACAGCATGAACGGCACAGCTTTTTTCCTCATTCCGGCAATCGGGGTCTTCATTTTCTTTGGGTGGCTCCTGATGGCAGCGTTCGCCCAATGACCGATCTCAACCCAGAGCCTGACGCGCCCGTGCTGCGGTACGTCGGGACAACTGTGGCCCTGACCATCGCGCTCTGGGTGCTGATGGGCATCGCTTGGTGGCTTTTCCAATGGTGAGCGGCCGGACGCCCGAGGGCACAAGCGCCCGGCCATGCCTGCCGAGCCACGGGGGGCAGCTCTGCCGGCAATTCTGTTTCAGACGTGGGACTGAGGGGTCCCCCGTAACCACTGCTCCCCGCAGTGGCTCCTACGGCGGCGGCGCGTCCCCCCAAAGTAGCCGCCGCCGGATTTTCCTTCAATTCTCGCGCTGCAGAAAGCTTCCCGGCCACGCGGCGCGCGATGGTTCCAAGTCTCTCAAACGTCTTTGGTTGCTCCTTCATGCCAACCAGCATGGAGCAACCGATGGTCGAGAAGTCGTCAAAGTGTGCCGGAGGTAAGGCAATGTCAGCCGCAGTTTCGGCAAGTGATCAAGCGCGGGCCATGCTTATCGAGTTGGGTGGCCCGCTTCAGTGGAGCGACACGAAAGAGTCATGGCGGGCGCGTCTTGCCCGATTGGTTCGGTTCAATCCTCGCCGGGTCCGAGCGATCCTTTCTCGCGAGAAGATAAGGCTCAATGCCGATGAATACCTCGTTATCCAAACCCACTATGAGCGCGCCTTTGGCGCTCTGGCATCTCTTTCACATCTGGCGAGCCAAGCGGATGTACGCGCGGGTGGCCTCGATGGCCCCCGAGGCGGAAGCGCTCTTTGCGCGGGCGAACGCGCTGACGGTGAAGCACTCCCTCGCGCCCTTACCACTCTTTGATCGCCTGAATGACAAGGGCCAATAGCGGCCGCAACCAAGGAGAGATGAGAAGATGAACTACGCTCAGCAAACGACGGTGGCGGCTTCGGCAATCGGATACGGCGAGCAAACCGCTGCCCAGACTACTCCCTCCAACCCTTCATACTTCGGCACGATCGTCCAGCGGGCAGACGATCTAGTGCGGGTTGCCACTGGCGTCGAATACCTCGTGGAACGCCTTCTCGGGGCGATCCCCCAAGACGCCAGCAAAGAGCCTGTCGAGCCGATGATTGGTGGCCTGTTCGGGGATGCCTACGCGGCGGCGCGGTCTATCCAGACATCGACGCAGCGCATCACCGTTGCCCTGCAACGCCTCGAAAAGTCGCTGCCGTAGGAGGCGACATGTCTAGCCAGGAAATTCCTATCGGCGTGCATGCCGAGATTGTCACCCGCCGCGATGCAATCTTGGCCAGCAATCGGCTGAGTCCCTATGCGGTGGCACGCATCACCGGGCTGCCTGTGCGCTGGGAGGCACACGTACAAGCGAAACCGGCCGTCTTGGCTCCATCGCGCCGGCCCAGGTCAGCAAGACGCCTAGGCCGCATCTACGGGCTTCCTGCGATAGCTCAGGCAGCGGCCCAGGTCTGGGGCACGACGCTGGAGGCGATGCGGGAGAACCGGCGGATGGGCGTGAATGCCTTCGCCGTGTTCACCGCCTGCCGGCTGGCCCGGGAATTTTCCGGCGCCCATCACAAGGAGATCAGCCACTTCTTCGGCCGGCAGAATGGCAAATCCGCCTACGAGTGGTGCGTGCGGGACGGCCAGCTTTCCAAGACCGACGTGGTTTACATCGCGCGCTATGCCGAGACGAAGAGGCTGCTGACCGGAACGCTATCATGAGCCAATCAGCAAAGAACCCTATCGCCCGTGTCGGGCAATGGATGCGCACTGACCATAACGACAAGGGTGATCTTGAAACATCCGTCGTGTGCCACGGGATGTCGTTCAAGCAATACGACCACTACCTCCAGTTCCGAATGACTCTTTCGCAGGCTGACGCTCGCCGTCGCGCGCTGGAGGACAACCGATGAAGCTCAAGCTCCCCATCAACCCCATCCCGGTGGTTCTCAGCGATGAGTATATCGCGGCGCTGAAGGCCAAGCCGCTCTCCAAGTACGGGAACAAGCCGCAGGTTGTGGATGGTGTTCGCCACGCTTCAAAGGCCGAGCAGAAGCGCGACTGGGACCTGCACATCATGGAGAAGCGCGGGGAGATCGTAGACCTCAAGCGCCAGCCGCGTTTTCCGCTCGTCGTGAACGGCCAGCTCATCTGCATATACATCTCCGACTGGAGCTATCGGATTGTACTCGGAACAGGCGAGCCGGGCCATCTGATTGCCGAGGATCGCAAAGGTTTTCAAACCCGCGACTTCAAAATCAAATTCAAGCTCGCCAAGGCACTGCACTCGGAAATCGAATGGAGGATCTCATGACCGACGACGCTGATGGCCACGCTCTCGCTTGGCTCGATTTCGAGTGCGAACGTGATTACTTCGGTCAGAAAAATGCCGTTCACCTGCGCGAGATGATCGGCCGCCTGCGCATCGAAGCTTCCGCCTACCGCAGCGGCATGGATATCAACGCCGAGAAGACCAAGAAAACCCCGTCTATCGATTGGGCGCGGCCATGAGCGACATCGTGGAACGCCTTCTCAAAGAGGCCGACGACTGGTGGCACCAAGACAGAAAGCCGGCAACGATCTTGCGCGAGGCCGCCGAAGAAATTGGGCGCCTACGCAAGCGGCTGGCGGCTGCGAACGATCCGACCACCAACAGCAAATCCACGGACTGGTCGGAAGGGAGTGCCATGCCATGACCATCCTCACCGACGCGCAGGAAGCGCTGGCGTATTTCTTCCCATACTCCGGGCGCAAACATTACAACGCCCTCAAAGCCGCCCTCGATCTCCTCGCCAAGTATCAGGAGGAGAGTGGGGAGCATACTCCTGCCTCAACACCTGTCCGTGAAGGCCTTATGGGGCCCAAGAAAGATCCCGAGCTTGAGCGTCTTTTAGTGAAGGCCCGCGAGTGGTGGGAGACGGCGACGCCAGAGCAGCAAGAAAAAATGCTTCAGCAACAGCGCGCCTCGTGGGCTCGCCAGATGATGGATTAGGTCATGACGCGCCGTTCTGCGCCGCCCAGCGGCCATCGGGAGTATGAACTCAAATCATCCCGCCCCCTCGATCTCACCGTGGAGGAGGTGTGCGAATGCGAAGCCCGCGCTAAGCGCCGGACGGAGCGCTCGGCCTTCAGTCAGAGTTTCGACAAATATTTCGTTCTCGAACTCAACGCCAAGGTCGAATCCAAGCGCCTCGCCAACGCCGATCGTTACTCAACTGGCCGTGTCGTACCCGGCGTCAACGGTGTGCCGAACAATGCGGCGCTCGTAGATCCTGACGACTTCAGCGGGGGTGGGTGATGGCCTGGCAGATCTACGCGATCGTCACCGCACTCCTGGTGGGCTTCGTGTGCCTGATGATCTGGCCTCCTGGGGGAAGATCTGGGGGAGATGGGTAATGGATATCTTGACGGCCATGTTGGTCACTGTTTCACGCGTCTCTATCGATGTTGATCCGACGCCTGAGGCGCTCGTAGCGCTGGCTGACCGGATCGAGAACGGCGCAAATCCCAAGACTGAATGGTTGATGCTGGCGATGCTCTGCCGACGCGTCGCTGCCTTGGAGAGCAAATCATGACCAGCACCAGCTTCGACGGCGCCACATTTTCCGAGTCCAGGGACGGCTCACGTCTGGCGAGCCAGCTTGCCGATGTACGCACGTGCCTTCGTGATGGGTGCTGGTGGGGGTTGGACGACATCCAGTCCCGCACGGGTCACCCGCAAGCCAGCATCAGCGCCAGGATTCGCGATCTCAGGAAGACGCGCAATGGCGCCCATACGATCGAGCGCCGCTATCTGCACAATGGGCTGTGGCAATACCGCCTCAAATTACCGCTTGGTCAGCTCTCGCTGGGGCTGATGTGATGACCGAGAAAACAGGCTGGCTCCTCTACAGCGAGGACAGGCGGGTATCCTTGTTCCTCGAGGACGGCGACGAGCGCCTGAAGGACCCGCTGCTTCCCGCGCTGCGCATCAGGACGACGGTGCTGCCCTTCGAGGAATTCTTGGAAGCGTGTGCGAGGGACAATGGCACGAATTAGGACGATCAAGCCGGGCTTCTTCACGAGCGACGACGTTTGCGCTCTGAGCCCCCTCGCACGGCTTTTGTTCATCGGTCTGTGGTGCGAGGCGGATCGAGAAGGCCGGATGGAGTGGAAGCCGCGGACCTTCAAGCGCTCTTACCTGCCGGACGACATCGTCGATCCCGATGCCGTCGCCGGCGAGCTCGTCAAGCAAGGTGTGATTATTATTTACGGTCAAGGACTTGCCTACATTCCATCCTTTCGCAAGCACCAGATTGTGAATGCACGTGAGTCGGCATCGAAATTACCAGACCCGCACGTGCAAAAGCAAGACGCAACCGTGCATGGCAATGAAGAGCCGGTGCAAGAGGATGCGCAGACGGGTGCGTGCACCGACATGCATATGCATACACCGACCAACACTGTGGGGAAGGGAAAGGAAGAGGAAGGGAAGGGAAAGGAAGTTAGAGAGAATCTTACTGAGGAGAGAGGCGCGCTCGCTTTCGCGAACGCCGCACCCCCTGACCTAGCCATACCGGATTTTTTGAAGAGGACAAGCAATGCGAAAGCTGATCGACGTGTGGAGACCGCACTGGGAGACGATCAAGGCCAACCGGCTGAAGGAGATCCTGGCCGAACTCGAAAGGCTGGGAGTGCCGGCCATTGCCTGCCAGCCGATTGGACGGCGAGTGCCGAGCAACTCGAATACGCCCGGGCCCAAGGATGTGACCCCGCTGTAGTAGCGTTGGATTTTTCGCAACATTTCTGGGCGAAAGCTGGTCCCGATTCGAAGGCTCGTGACTGGAATTCCCGCTTTCAACGCTGGTGTCGGCGCGACGCGGAGTTCCGCAGCAATCGCCCGAACGGAAGCGGCAAGCCGAGTTGGGAGAAGGCGCACGAGGCTGAGATAGACGCGATCATTGCACGCGGCGAAGGGGGCTCGGCATGACCATCTCCGAGCTTCTCAAGCGCATGGCGAGCATCTATCCGGGCTTCACGGCCGCTGCACTGGAAGCGCTGAGTTCGGTCTATCGGGCGCGGCTCGGCAAGGTCGAGGGCCCGCATCTGGCAGACGCGTTCACGCATGTGGCGGCCAACTTCAACCCGACCGCCCGCAAGCCGTTCCCGATCGCCAAGGATTTCGAGGAGCAACTGCCGAGCAGTTCCCTGCATGCGAAGCCCGACGACAGCCTCGACCGCTGGGGCCCGCCGATTCGCAGCCGTATGGACGCCCGAGCGAAGGTTATCCCGGAGATGGTCGAGGCGTGGACGCAGCGCCAAGGCCTGAAGATCGAGCAGGCGAGGGGGTGGATGGTCGCGGCGGCCTGTGGTCATGAAGTTCACCAGATTGCCTCACAGCGCGGCTGGAGCGGACGTGCCAGCGATATCTTGCTGACTGCCGAGCAAATCAAGCTGTGCGAGGACCGCGCTGTCAGTTCCGAGCGCTCGCTGCGATTCGGCCCACCGCCGGCGGACAGGGAAGTTTGGGAAACGCAGATGGCCGAGTGCCGCGCCGCGGTGAGATCAGGCGAGCGGCCCAAGCGCAAGGGCAGCATCCGAAAGATGGGGCAGCAATCGCAGGCCGCCGAATAACCCGCGGTGCGGGGTATGTCTGAACAGATGGAGATTGAGGGCATACGCGTGGTTTAAGGGCGTTCAGTGAAGGCATTAGGGAGAAAGACATGAGCAAACCAAAACACATCAACGTCTTTGGCAGGAAGCACGCATATGTCGGCAATCCGTCGCCTGAAATGCTTAAGCGCATGCAGGAACTTCTTGAAGACGTGGCGATGGGCAAGGTGCAATTGCCCGATCTTGAGGAACCCGAACCACCGAAACCAGAGAGGGAAAACTGATGACTGGCAATGTTCTTGAGCCCCGCAAGGCGGGTGATCAAATTGGAGAAACTCAAACCACGGCGCGTCCGGACGATCCATGGCATGAGGCCGCCGTGATCATCTATGATGAACTACGCCCGGGGATCGAGCTTCTCCAATTGCAAGGCGTCCCGGGATATGAAACGGAGCACCTTATCCTCTCCAATAGTCTATCCAATGGCCTGCGATTTCAGCTGTGGGAAGATGCATCGGATGACGATGATAGCACTGAGATCGCACATTTCCATGTGATGGCGCGTTCCACCGCGTTGCTAATTGCGGCGCGGTTGACCAGTTGGGCGAACCGCATCGCCGACCCTCCCGATTCCACCAAGATATCTGAGCAATAATCGACGTGCAGCAAATACCTGTGCGAAGCCACCCCCAACCCCCGAGGGCAGCGGAATGAAGACCAACGCAGAAGCTGCGCGCGAAGCTGACGAGATGATGCAGATGATCAAAGTGCGCGACCGCGAAGCGCGGTTCAACGAACTCGCCGCCCACAACGCTGAATTACGGCTGCGTATCTCCCTGCTCAAAGCGCACATCGCGAATCTCAGCTCTATGCTTTGTGACGCGATGCGGCAGGAGGGTGGCTTCAAATGACGAGCAATTCCAATGGCTAACGGGCGTATCTGGACGCAGGAGCATACCGACACGATGACCAGAATGGCGGGGCATTACACCGACGCGGAGATTGCGGGCCAGACGGGACATTGTATCGACACGGTGAGGAAGCGGCGTGTTTTGCTGGGCTTGCCGGCCGGCAAGCGCGAGGACTGGACCCAGCGGAGATGGCGGGAGAACGACAAATGACCAAGGAGCAAGCGATCGAGTGGGGCGAGAAGATCCTCGTTGCCGAGATTTCCGGCGACTGGAACGACTCGCTTGAATGCATCGAATGCGCTGACCTGTTCGAAGCGATCCGCATCATGCTTGGGCTGGCGAGGGCGCATGACAAACTGGATTAAGGGCATGGCCCTCGCGCCAATGGACCGCCGCATAATCAAAGCCTTTGGCATTGCCACATGGCCTGATGGCACAGAGCATCCCGAGATGCGCTTTATCTGGCGCGACTGGCGGGAGATGCCCGCGGCGACCATTGAAGAGCCCAAAAAGGTGATCCGGCTGGATGAGACATGGGAGCCGCAGGTGCCACACCCCTTTCGCCCGACGCATTGGGCAGAGGCCGACAAGCCGCCGCTGGATGGCATGGACGCATGGCTGGAGAAAAAGGTGGCGCCCGCTCTGGAGGCTGGGACTGCCAATGCGTCGGAGGGGCTCGCCATGTTCATTAGAGGCCTGCCAAGCGCTAAGTCGGACTCGGAGGCCCACTGATGCACTTTTCAGTGATCATCGCCTCCAGAGGCAAGCCAGAGCAGGCTAGGACAGTCGCCGGCGCCTGCCTGATGCTGGCGAGCGGGGAGCATGAGGTTGAGATTGTCTTCGCGATCGATGACGACGACGACAATGAGCGCGCCTATAGGATCGATGCAGGTCCAATTGACGCCGTGATCGATTCACGTCCTCGTCCTCCCGGCATAACCGAATGCTGGAACCGCTGCATACCTAGCGCGGTGGAGCGGGGGGCGGATGTGATCCTGGCGCTGCCTGACGATGGCCTGATGAGCTGCCCGAATTGGGACGCGCACATAGCCCGTTACATGGCGCAAATTGATACGCGCCTCGGCGTGATGGCTATGCACGACAGCGCGAATCCGGGACAGGCCACGATCCTGCTGGCGCACAAGGACTGGATCAAGCTGGCGGGTTTCTTCGACTCACGTTACGCATTTTGGTGGGCTGACACTGCCATCAATGAGACGTTCTCTTTCGTGACCGGCAAGGGGCTGCCCATAATTGGCGGAGGAGGGGTCACGACGCGGCCGGGCAACTTCAACCCGCGCATGCGTGACATGGCGAGCTGGTGGGCATTTTATGGTGCTTCCCGACGCGAACGACTGCAGGTTGCGAAGATGATCCGCGACGAGCTCGGCCTACCCGAACCTGACCTCAAGCGCATCGTGGCAGAATGGCAACACCACGATCGCATGGGCCTGCCGGCGAGTGAGGAGATCGTGGCGAACCTGCCTAACCCAAAGGCGCCCGATGATGCCTACAGATCTGCAAAAGCGCACATAGACGCCTACATGCGCGATCCTGTATCATCGGCAGATGCGTATGTAGCGTCTGGGGTGTGGCGTATCCTTTAAGTCCTTGGAGAGACTCATGAAAACGCTCATTCTATCAGCAATCGTTGCGTGCATCGCGGTCCCGGCTGTGGCGCAGGTCTACCGCCCGCAGCCGACGCCGTTGCCCAACATGCAGCAGCCGATCTACCAGCCGCCGGCTCCGCAGCCGATCTACACGCCCCCATACAATCCTCCGATGCAATACCAGCCTCTACCCCAGCGGACGGTATGCCAGGTGATCGGCAACATCGTTTATTGCAATTAGTTTCACGTGAAACACTCGCCGTAACGATTTCGGTTGCAATCCAAAAGCCAAAAAAGGTCACTTAGCTGTCGATAGCCACTATTTACGGGCATCGACATGGCTTCGGCCCTCGTTACGGAACTGGCCCATCTCGCGGGGCATCTTGAGTTAGCGGCAGATCCTACTGCTGCGCGCGAGGCTGCGCTCCTCCGCAAAGCGATCGCGGCCATCAACGGATTGACGGACGAACTCGCTCCGTACCGTGCATTCCACAGCGACGCCAAGAGCTACGCGCAGATTGATTGGTCCAAGGTTAGCACTCCGGATTGGAAGCCTGACGAGCCAAACGCCCATGTAGAGGGCGCGCCGGTATGACATCCGGGCTCGCAGCATGGATGACTGGCCAGCAGATGGCGGCCAATAACGCCGTCAATCCTCAATACACAGCATGGCTTGCCGAGCAAGAGCGTGCTGAGGCGCCGACGCGCTATCTCGATCCATACATGGCGGCCACTGGCGAATTCCTTGAGTTCAATCAAGGAGTTGCGTTGTGAGCGCAGTCGCTGCCGAGCCTTTCTCCGTAACGCAGACAGGCCCACTGAAGGGCAAGGAAGCCCAAGCCTGGATAGAGGCACAAGCACGCATCGCAACTGACGCAGGCGCCCGCTGGCAGCGTGTAACGAAGAAAGACGACGGCAGCCTCCTGCATGAGGCATGGGAAACCAGGCCGGAGGACGAAGGCAAGCCGCGCTGGGCGAAGAAGGGCAAGACCTGATGTTCCTGCCGGTATCGCGCCTGACTGACCTCAGCCGCACATCGACTGTCGATCGCTTGCCCGATTGGTTCGAGCCATTGCCTCAGCCGCGGCTCCTGACTGAGCGTGAAGCTGTAGATATTCAGTGGCTTGCCGAGCATCTGGATGAGCAATCCGATGCCTGACGGATCCGACACACCGCGCCCTCTCTCCGACTTGCGCCCCTGCCGCGTGGTTACAAGCGCGCCATTTCTGATCCCGTTTCCGACTGCGTGGAGCGCGACAGTTAGAGATGATGGCTGCCTGATCATCATCGACATAGAGGGGCTGATTCTCGGAGCATTTGCACCAGGTTATTGGCAATCGTTGATCCCGATGCACGGCCAGCATGAGTAAGCCCGCATCCGACACACCCAAAGGCAAGCTGCGCGTCTGTCCTGTTTGCTCAGCAAAGACACTAGACCGTGATGGCTTCTGCCAATGCGGCCTTGAGGATTATGGGCGCAAGCAGCCCCACCTGATGGATGTTGTTCTTTGGATCAAGACAGCGGGGCTGCGCGGAGATCGCAAGCTTTATTGGGCATCCAAGTCTCTCAAAGAGATGGAAGCGCGCGGCGACAAGCCGATCTTCATCACCGCCAAAGACCTCAAGGCAAACGCCTGATGGCCAAGCCCGCATCCAAGATCGGCCCGCGTAAAGCACCGCTATCACCTCGCCGCGCCAAGTTCGTGGATGAGTACGTAAAGACCGGCATCGGAGCAGAAGCCGCACGCCAGGCAGGCTATTCCGACAAGTCCGAGGGCGCCAAAGTCACAGCATCCGTGCTCTTAACCAATCCTAACGTGAAGGCAGAGATCGAATATGGCCTCGCTCGCATAGCTCGACGCCAAGAGATCTCCGCCGAACGCGTAGTCCAAAGACTAGCACATCTATCAGATAGAGCTGAAGACGCTGGACAATACGGTGCAGCAGCCCAATGCGAAGTAGCACTCGGCAAGCACCTCAACCTGTTCCAAGAGACCAAGGTAAACCTGAACATAGATGCATCAGGGTCACATCTGGCCGCTCTCCTCGCATTGGCCGAGCGCAGGAAGAGCAAGGTTATCGAGCACGAGCCTGGCCCAGATAGCGATTTGTCATAATGTCGATTATGCAATCGCACACGTTATATCCCAATGATATCAATGGGTTACGTGCACGCAGGCTCTGCAACATATCGAGTCAACGCAGCTTGGCACATCATGTAGTGGGTCAACGCAGCGCGCGGGGTGGGATCGAGCGTGGCCTGGCAGGGCTGGACGTAGGGGATCTGGGCGGCTTTAGGCCCCCCTATCCGGGTCGAAGGTGGTCGCGCCGGAATTGTTATAGGCACCCTCTCGCTCTACTCGCTTCCCGCTGTGAAAAAACACAGAAAAATCCCAATGAAATGGGGCTTTCGCTGTGATCAGGATCAATGGGGACCCCATCGACGGCCGCACAGGTTTTGCTGTTCCTGCGCCGAAGAAGGCTGAGAAGACTGATGTTTCGGGGCTGATCAAGCGGATAGCTGATCTTGAGGCTGAGAATCGAGAGCTTAGGGCTCGCGTTGCTGAATTGAGCGCCAAGAGTGACACAACGCATCCGAGTGATATCACTCATGTAATCGAGCGTGACACAACGCTCCGTGTTCGTCATGCGGCTCGCCAGAAGGCCTATCGGGCTCGGAAGGCGGCGTCCCGATGATGAACGTCATCGAATACTTTCTGGTGTTCGTTGTCGCTTCGGCTGGTCTGTGCGCTGCGGCCCTGGGCGCTCTCCTGTTCTGGGGGGTATTTTTCCATGGCTAGGGCGCGCACGGTGAAGCCGTCCACCCGGAGCCGCGAAATCGAACCGGCTCCGCCGGTCATCGGGCTGCAGCCGATTGGCGACCCGGCAGAGGCCTATGCCTCGTTCATCGAGGTCTACGAGAAGGACCCTGAGGGCTTTGTCGAGGATGTGCTGGGGGTGAAGACCATCCAGCCTTGGCAGCGGCAGGTCATGCGGGCGGTTGCGACTGGCAAGCGGCGCATCTCGATCAGGGCCGGGCATGGCGTTGGGAAGTCGGCGGTTTGCTCCTGGATCCTGATCTGGTTCTTCGTGACGCGGTTTCCGCAGAAGAGCGTGCTGACGGCGCCGACGGCCAGCCAGCTTTTCGATGCGCTGTTCTCCGAGGTCAAGAAGTGGGTGGGTTCGCTGCCCCAGCCGGTGCGGGACACCATGGAAGTGTTTTCCGATCGCATTGTCCACCTGAAGGCGCCGGAGCGCTCGTTCATGACGGCCAAGACGGCCTCGAAGGAGAAGCCCGAAGCGATGTCGGGCGTTCATGAGGAGAATGTGCTCCTGATTTGCGACGAGGCCTCGGCCATCCCGGAGGAAGTCTATGAAAACGGTTCCGGTTCCATGTCGGGCGCAAATGCCTGCACCATCCTCATCTCCAACCCGACCCGAAACAGCGGACTCTTCTTCCGTACCCACCATGATCTCAAAGCACATTGGCATACCATGCACGTTTCGTGCGTGGGCAACCCTCTTGTCACCCCGGACTTTATCAATCAAATCGCGAACACCTACGGGCCTGACTCAAATCGTTACCGAGTGCGAGTCCTCGGAGAATTCGCGACGGCTGAAGATGACGTTCTGATCGCTGCCGAGCTTGTCGATGCGGCGATGATCCGCGATGTCTTTCACAATGTAGCGGACCCTCTCAAGTACGGCCTCGACGTTGCGCGCTTTGGCGACGATCGCTCGGTCCTGGTCAAGCGCCAGGGCAATGTCGTGCTGGAGATCAAGTCGTGGCACGGCAACGATTTGATGGAGACGACGGGGCGTGTTGCTGCGGAAGCCCGGATCGATAAGCCGACCGAGATTTGCGTGGACAGCATTGGCATGGGCGGCGGCGTTGCCGATCGGTTGAGGGAACTGAAGTTCAACGTCCGCGATGTCAACGTTTCCGAATCGAGCGCGATGAACCCGGAGGCCGCGAAGCTGCGTGACGAGCTTTGGTTGTCGGCAAGGGACTGGTTCAAGACCCGGGCGGTCAAGATCCCGAAGAACGACGATCTGCGGCAGGAGCTTTGCTCGCCGACCTACACCTACCTTTCCAACGGAAAGACCAAGGTCGAAGCCAAGGCCGAGATGAAGAAGCGCGGACTGCGGTCCCCCGATCTGGCCGATGCGCTCTGCCTCACCTTTGCCGGAGAAGCCGCCGTCGTCGGTGGCCGCGTCTCGCGCTGGATTCCCGGAGTCGCGTTAAAGCGCGGAATTCGCGGCATTGTATGACCCGCGACCGCAAACAACTCCGGCTTATCAACCAGGCGGTTGAGCCTTCCGTCCGGCTCTGGCGCGCGGTGCTCGACGGCGACGTGCGCGCTCGACGGTGCAATGCGGCATGGGTACGTGACGAAAGCCCGGTCTTCGGCCCCGGCTCGAAGAATTACATCATCTTATGCGCGGCCGCCGCTGTGGACCCTGGCGACGCTTGGCACACCCTCACGGGAGATATCTGATGAGCAACAACCTCGGCAAGATGCACGACGAATTCGTGAACCAGTACGTCAGGGAAAGAGGACCTTATCCGGACGGCGAGCGCGGATTCAAGGAAGCAAAAGCCATGCGGCTGCGTGCGATCGAAGAGTGGGAAAGGAAGAAAGATGAACAACCTCGGTAAGATGCACGACGCCTTCGCCAGGCACAACAGCTCGGTGGGAAACGCCGCCGGCGTCAAGACCATGCTCGGTGACAAGAACCTGATGCCCGGCAAACCCCAGACGCCTGCGCAGCATAATTCCGTCGTCAAGGCGGCCAAGGCCTCGGCGGCAAAGCGCACGATCAACTCCGGCCTGCCGTCTCCTCCGACGATGCCCGGCATGGCGCCCGCCAAGTTCGGGACCAAGAAAGTCTTCTGATGGACCGCCGCGGCCCTGTGAAAGGACTTCTGGCGCCGGCTGACGAGACGGCGTTTCAGACGTTCATGGCGTTCAACCCACAGGTCCGTGATTGGAAAACCGCGTTCGGCAACAAGTATGGCGAGCAACCGAATCTCACGGACGATCCGACCTACGACTATCGCAAGGCCTACATGGCCGGCAATAGGCCGGTTCCCGTTGCAAGCGACAACATCCCGCACTGGGGATCCGAGGGCAAGGCAGACACGCATCCCACCGAGTGGATGCAGCTCTTCATGCAGAAGTTCGGCGTCGATCCAACAACGCTCGGCAGTTTCACCCCGGAAATGCAGCAGTTCATCCAGCAGCAGATTCAACAGACGCAGCCGACTGGCGGCCTCTTGGGAGGCCCATGATGGCTTTTACCGGCATAGGCTTGGACGCGCCCTCCATTCCTGTCGATACGGGCGTGGACAATGCCGACTATACGGCGCGCCGCTCGCGTAACGAGATGAGCGACGAGGACTTCGCCGTCGCCGTCGTCTCTGCCCAGCGCAACTCCGTCGATTATATCGATGGCTTCGTCGCCCCCGAGAGAGCGCGAGCACTCTGTGCCTACAAGGGCGACAATTTCGGCAGCGAAGAGGGACGCTCCTCGATCGTGCTCACGGAGGTGCGCGATACCGTCCTCGCAATGATGCCGGCTCAGATGAGAATCTTCACCTCGTCGGACCAGATCGTCCAGTTCGCCGCCAACAATGCCGAGACGGTCGAGCTTGCCGAGCAGCAGACCGATTACATCAACCACGTCTTCTACAACGACAATCCCGGCTTCGAAATCCTCTACAACGCCATCCGTGACGCCCTGGTGAGCAAGATCGGCATCATCAAGTGGCGCTGGTCCGAGGATACCACGATCACCGCGGCTGACTTCACCGCCCTGACCGAAGGTGCGCTGGCAATCCTCAAGAGCGATCCAGATGTCACGATCACCAAGATTCGCGGCCGCACGGCCGATGGCTCCGACGACATGTCAGGGCAGCTTCCCGAAACGGTCTACGATGTTTCCATCAAGCGCTCGAAGTCGAAAGACCGTGTCGTTATCGAAGCGCTTCCTCCAGAAGAGTTCCTGATCGCCCGCGACGCGCGCGACATCTACACGGCGTCCTATGTCGGACATCGCGCGATGAAGACACGCAGCGATCTCATCGCCATGGGCTACGACCCGGAGGACATCGACGAGAACGACGGAGGCGGCGAGGCCTTCATCATGAACTACGAGGCGCAGGCTCGTAATCCCGCGATCAATACCTTCACCCAGCAGGAACGCGACGACCCCTCGATGAGGGTCATCCTCTACGTCGAGAACTATATCCGCATCGATCGCGACGGCGACGGCATTGCCGAGCTTCATCGTGCCTGCACCATCGGCAACAAGGTCGTGCACGACGAAATCATAGACGAGGCGCCGTTCGCCCTGTTCTGCGCGGTGCCCGAGCCGCACATGGCCATCGGCGAGTCGGTTGCCGACCAGACGATGGATCTCCAGCTCATCAAGTCCAACATCCTGCGCGGTACCCTCGACAGCCTCGCGCTTTCCGTCACCCCACGGAGCTGGATGGTCGAGGGGCAGGTGAATTCCGACGACATGATGAACACGGAGATTGGCTCCATAATTCGCATGCGCCAGGTCGGCATGGCCGGCGAGTTCAACACGACCTTCGTGGGCCAAGCGTCGCTGCCGATCCTCTCCTACATGGATCAGGTCGGCTCCAAGCGCACCGGCGTTTCCCCTGCCAGCGCCGGCCTCGATCCCGATGTCCTGCAGAGCACCACCAAGGCCGGCGTCGATGCCACCGTGAACGGCGCGCAGGAGCGAAACGAACTCATCGCGAGATTGCTGGCCGAATCCGGCATGAAGCACCTCTTCAAGGGTCTCCTGAAGATGGTGGTGAGGCACCAGGACAAGCCGCGCACGGTAAGACTCACAGGCAAGTGGATCGAGGTGGACCCGCGCTATTGGGATGCCGATCTCGACGTGATGGTCAACGTCGCCCTTGGAAGAGGAACTGATGCCGAGCAGACGCAGTTCTTCATGATGGTGGCGCAGCAGCAGTCCGCGGTCATCCAGCAGGTCGGACCGGTCAACCCCCTCTGCGGTGTGGACAAACTCCGCGCGACCTACGCCAAGATCCTGAACCTGCAAGGCGTGAAGGACACCACGACATACTTCAACGAGATCAATATGGAGCAGCTCCAGCAGCAGATGGCGCAGCAGACCAAGCCGCCCGATCCGACCACTATGCTTGCCCAGATCGAGGCGCAGAAGGTCCAGCTTCAAGGCCAGAAGAACCAGGTCGATGCCGCCCAAAAGCAGGCCCAAATGGCGCAGGACGCCCAGCTAAAACGCGACGAGATGGAGTCGCAGGCGGCCATCAAGCGCGAGCAAATGACCATGGAGAACCAGACCAAGCAGGAGCAAATGCGCCTGGATGCCATGATCCGGCTCGCGGAGATCGAAGCCAAGTACCAGACCCAAATCGATACCGCGCATATCGAGTCGATCATCTCCCACGACGAGGCGATCGCGACCGGGCAGCAACAGGCGGAAGTGACCAAGCACGGCAACCTCGCCAGCGCGCTGAGCAACGTCCTCGGCGAGCACATCAAGGCCAACGCGCCGCAACCCCAGTCGCAGGCCGGCAATGCTTGAAGCTGATTTCATCCGCGAGGTCGAGGACTTGGCGCACAGCGAAGCGTTCGAGGAAATCCTTGTGCGCCTGGAGAGCAACTTCGTCGAGAAGTGGAAGACGGACAAGACCACCGACGAGCGGGAGAAAACCCATGCTCTGGTGCTGGCGGTCGGCGCCATCCGGACGGAAATCGAGTCGATCGCGCGAGACAAGCAGTTCACCGCCTACAACAAGCGCCGCACGTTGCGGTTGCCAACAAACTGAGGTAACATGGCTACCACCGTCGATACGGCGCAAGCCACCGACCTTCAAGGCGCAGCCACTGCCTTCGAAGGCATTCTCGCCCGCGAGGACAACGAGAACCCCGAGACGGAATCAACTGCGGAGGCTTCGAAAGAAGCGAACGAGGCCGAATCAACCGAGCAAGAGACGCCCGCTGAGGAGCAATCCGAAGAGGGTAGCGAGGGAGAAGAGGCGTCGGCCAATGATGAGGAGCAAGAGGAGGCTGCCCCGTCGCCAGCGCTCGTCGCCGTCACCGTAGACGGTAAGACCGAGCACCTGCCGATCGAGGAAGTCGCCAAGGGCTACCAGCGTCAAGCCGATTACACGCACAAGACCATGGCGCTCGCCACCGAACGGAAATCGTTCGAAGGAGAACGCCAGCAGGTGGCACAGGAACGCGCCCAGTACGCGCAGCTTCTAACGGCACTCCAGGTTCAGCTTCAGCAACCGGAACCGAATTGGCAGGCGCTCCATGACGCGGATCCGGTGGAGTATTTGCGGCAGAAGGACATCTGGCGAGATCGGCAGGACCGGGCTGCGGCGGCGCAGTTCGAATTGCAGAGGACCCAGTCCCTACAAGCCCAGGAACAGCAGGCGAAGCTCTATCAGGCGGTCAACGAAGGCAGGCAGAAGCTTGTCGAGCTGGTCCCCGAATGGAAGGACGCCAAGAAGTGGGAAGCTGATCGCGTCGGTCTCCTCAACTACGGCAAGAAGCTTGGCTTCACCGACGAGGAACTAGGTCAGACCTACGATCCGAGAGCCGTGATCGCCCTTCACAAGGCGAGGAAGTACGACGAGCTGATGGCCAACAAGCCCAAGCCCGTCGCCAATCGTGGCCCTCAGGTCCTGCCCGCTGGTTCCAGCAACGCTACTCCAAGAAATGCCTCTGCCGGGTCGAAGGCGAAGAACCGTCTCGCTCAAACCGGCAGCGTGCGTGATGCGGCTGCTTATTTCGAAGCAACCATGGAGTAGCCTTCAATGGCCATCGTTACCAACACCGTCACCCGATACGATGCTTATAGAAGCATCCGGGAAGACCTCGCCGACATCATCTACAACATCTCTCCGGTGGACGTGCCATTCATGTCCAACATCGGACGCGACAAGGCCAAGAGCACCTTCACCGAGTGGCAGACCGATTCGCTTGCTGCCGCGACCACGGCGAATGCCCAGCTCGAAGGCGATGACGTGGTTTCCACGTCGGGCGCGCAGACCATGACGAACCGCGTCGGCAACTACACCCAGATCAGCCGCAAGCTGATCGAAGTGTCGGGCACCGTCGAGGCCACCGACAAGGCCGGCATGCGCTCCGCTCTCGCCTACTTCCAGGCGAAGGCCGCTGCTGAGCTCAAGCGCGACATGGAGAGCACCCTTACCGGCGGTCAGATCGCAGTCATCGGCAATACGACCGTGGCTCGCCAGACCGCCGGTCTCGGCGCCTGGATCATCACCAACTACACCCCGGGTACGGGCACGGTTGGCGCGGCTCCGGCGATGTCCTCGGGCTCCGATGGCTATCCCGCGACCGCGGCGGTTGCCGGCACCACGCAGACCTTCACCGAGACCCTGCTGAAGGCCTCGATCCAGAAGGTATGGACGCAGGGCGGCAGCATCAGCGATTGCTTCCTCATGGTTGGTCCGGCGAACAAGCAGTTCGTCTCGACCTTCACCGGCATCGCCACGCGCTACCGTGACGTTGCGCCGGGCAAGCAAGCCTCGATCGTCGGCGCCGCGGACATCTACGTGTCCGACTTCGGCACGATCAACGTGGTTCCCAATCGTTTCCAGCCGGAGAAGTTCGGCTACATCGTGAACCCGGAATATGCCTCGGTGGCGTACCTCCGGCCCTTCCAGACGATCAACCTCGCGCAGACGGGCGACGCCCAGAAGCGAATGATCCTGGTGGAATACGCCCTCAAGGTGCGCGCCGAGAAGTCGATGGCGAACACAGCCGATCTGAAAACTTCATATCCCTGACCAGAAGGGAGGGCCCAGCCTCAAGTCACTCGCAAGAGCGTCTTGGGTCCTGGGCCTTCTACCCCGCATGCGCAAAGTAATGGACCACGATCCGACGACCGGCATCTCCCACGTTTTCCACCTGGAAGCGGATGGGACGGCAACGATCACCGCCGAGCAGGATTTTGCGCCGATCGTCGAACTGAACAAGCAGGAATACAACAACACGAACAACGCCCGCTATTCGGAGTGGGACAAGGTCGCGAGCATCCCGCTCACGATCTACAACGACTTCGTGAAGAGCGGCATGGTCAACGACCAGGCTGCTTTGAAGAGGTGGTTGAACGATTCGGAAAACAGGCATTTCCGTACGCGACCGGGGCAAATCTGATGAAGGTCGCCATCTGCTTCCCCGCACGAAATATCGTGGAGACCGGCTTCGCCTTCGACGCGATGAACCTGATCGGCCACACCTGCGCCAATCGGCCCGACATTCAGATCGGAATCTATACCAGCCTAGGAACTCTCATCATCGACCAGCGCTGCAATCTGGCGAAGGAAGCGATGAAGGAGCATGCCGACTACATTCTCTGGATCGACAGCGACATGCGCTTCCCCAAGGACGGCTTGCTTCGCCTGCTGGCTCACAATCGCCCGATCGTCGCGGCGAACTACGTCACGCGCTCGATCCCCGTGGAGCCGATCAGCTTCAACTTCACCGGGAAGGCCTGGGAACGCCAGCACACCTTCGAGCACTCGACGGGCCTGCAGCAGGTCACCGGCACCGGCATGGGCTTCATGCTGACCAGCACCAGGGTCTTCTCTGAATTGGAAGAGCCGTATTTCCACATCGCCTATTCGACGGTCAACAAGACCTTCCACGGCGAGGATATGTTCTTCTGCCAGAAAGCCGCCGAGAAGGGCTTTCCGACCCTCATAGACCACGACATCTCGAAAGAGATCAAGCACATCGGCAGCTTCGAGTTCATCCACGATCACGTCATGGTCGCCAACACCGCGCAGACGGTGATGGAGGAGGTCTCCGGCACCATTGAGATGAATCGGCCGGCAGAGATGGCGGCGGATTGAGATGGCGCTCGCGTCCTACTCCGATCTCCAGACGGCGGTGGCCGATTATCTCAACCGCGCCGATCTGACGAACGTGATCCCCAACTTCGTCACGCTTGCCGAGGCCAAGTTCAATCGGAAGCTCCGCGTCATCAACATGGAGACGCGCTCCAACGGCACCATAGGGACCGAGTTCGCCAGCGTTCCGACCGACTATCTGGAGACGCGCTCCTTCAAGCTGCAAATGGGCTCGTCGTGGCTGCCCAATCTCCAGTATGTCGGAGAAGAGGAAATCGCCGCCATCAAGACGTGCATCCCAACCGGCTTTTCCAAGTTCTACACCATCGTCAACGGCGCCTTCGACATTGTTCCTGCTCCGGGTGCGGGGACGATCTTCGAGCTCAACTACTACGCCCAGATCCCCGCGCTTTCCGTCACCAATACGAGCAACTGGCTGCTGGTGAAAAGCCCCGATCTCTATCTCTACGGCTCGCTGCTTGAGGCCGAGGCGTACCTGAAGAACGACGAGCGCCTGCCGATCTGGTCCGCGGCCTGGCAGAGCACCATCGACGACATGATGCTCGAGAGCCAGCGGGCCAAGGCCTCGGCAATCCAGCTCACGGCGCGACGCAGGAGCTTCGGCTAATGGCTGACAGTTTTACGACCAATTTAAATTTGACCAAGCCCGAAGTCGGCGCCTCCAATTCGACGTGGGGCGGCAAGCAGAATGGCGCTTTCGATATCATCGACAGCATCGCCAATCCGGCGGGCAATGGCTTTCCTGTCGGCCTCAAGATCGGCACGCCGAGCACGACCACCAGCTATATCCTGAACATCGCCGGCACGATGACGGGCACGGGCACCGCCAACCTGCTCGGCATGGCTGCTGTGGACGTGACTGGCTCGACCTTCGGCATCCACGATGCGACAGATTCGACGAAGATCGTCCGTATCTCGGTTGCAGCCATCACGACAGCAAGCACGCGCACCATTTCAATGGTGGATGCGGACATCACGATTGTGGGCGCAGCGAACACCCAGACGATCAGCAACAAGACGCTGACGGCGCCGATCATCAATTCTCCGGTGATCAATACGGCGACCTTGAGCGTTGCCACGACCGGCATTCAGTTTCTCGGCACGACCACGGGAACGATGAGCCTGCTTGCCGTGGCGACGGCCACGGGAACGATGTTGTTTCCGACAATCTTGACGACAGACATTCTTGTTGCGGCAACTGCCACTCAGACTCTTCTGAACAAGACCATCAGCGGGTCGGTCAATACTCTTTCTAACATTCCGTTCACGTCTATTACGGCTCCGACGCCGATCACGAACGCGCTTGGTTCAGATGTCGCCCTCAACAACATAAGCAACTATTTCACCGGCCCAACCGTAGCGCAAGGTTCCACCGGAACGTGGTTTGCGAGCGGCACTGTCACCGTCATTGATACGGGTGGTGCCTCGACGTTCTATGTAAAGCTCTGGGACGGCACGACGGTCATTGCTTCCTGCGTTGTGACCACGGCTGGTTCGGCCAGCAACGCATCCGTCACGCTCGCTGGATACCTCGCCACTCCGGCCGGCAATATTCGTATCAGTGTGCGCGACACGATCGGGACCAATGGGTTCATCCGGTTCAATACCAGCGGCGAGAGCAAAGACAGCACTTTGTTCGCCATTCGGATCGCCTGATGCTGATCCCTATCACCCTTCCTCCCGGCATGGAGCGCAACAACACGCCCTATGACACTCCCGGCCGCTTCTGGGACATGAATCAGGTACGCTGGCAGTCCTCGTCAATCCTGCCTATCGGCGGCTGGCAGCGCACGACCGGGACGGTGCTGGATGGCGCTGTCCGCAAGCTCTTCGTCTATCGCGACAACAGCAACCAGCGCAACACGCTCGTCGGCACGGACAACAAGATCTACGCCGATCAGTCGCCTTACGTGGACATCACGCCTGTAGGTTTCTCGCCGCCGGGGAGTGGCGGTGTGTCCGGCGGCTTTGGCACAGGCCTCTTTGGTGCGGGCACATTCGGCACCCCGCGTGCGGTGTCTCCGCTGTTCGCGCCCTATCTCTTTTACACATTCGCCAACTGGGGCGAGGATGTGATCCTGACGGCGAACAGCGACGGGGTTCTCTACTACTACATCACAGCCACGCCTACGGTCGCTCCGGTCGCCATCGTCGGCGCGCCCACCGGGAACAATGCCGTCGTCGTCACCGACGAGCGTCACGTCATGGCGATCGGTCAGGCCGGCGGCTCCGGCACCTATCGCCGGATCGCGTGGTCTTCAAGCGAGGACACCACCGACTGGAACTTCGCCAGCACGACGAACACGGCCGGCTTCATCGATTTGAACTCGACGAGCCCGCTGCAGAAGGGTGTCAAGGTGCGTGAAGGCATCTTGGTTTTCTCGCTCTCCGACGTGTTCCTCGTCACCTATGTGAGTCTGCCCTATATCTACGGCGCCAGTCGGATATCGGACACGCAGCTTCTCCATCCCGATTCCATCGCGACCTTCAACGGCAAAGCGGTGTGGTTGGATCGCGAGGGCTTCAAGGTCTACAACGCAGGCGTCGTCTCTCCCCTCGATTGCCCGATCCTCGACGACATCATGCAGGAGATGGACCCGGTCTATGGTCCGTTCCGCATCCATGCCTGCCACAACGGCGTCTATCCCGAAATCTGGTTCTTCTACGCGACCACTGGCGAGACCGAGGCCAATCGGTACGTGATCTGGAGCTACGCAGAGAACTGGTGGGCATGGGGCATGCTCGCCCGCTCCGCGATGTCCCCTGCCGAGGTCTATCGCTACCCCTACATGGGGGCGTCCGACGGCAACATCTACGAGCATGAGAACGGCACCAGCGCTGCCGGCATGCCTATGTTCCAGGATACCTTCGCTGAAACGGGCGCGCTTGGTCTGGGCAATGGCGACGGCTTCATCGACGTGAACCAGATGCTGATCGCGACGGGCTTTGGCTTCAACAGCATCAGCGTCACGGCTTTTTCCCAGATGACGCCGGAGGGAACCGAGCGGACGTTCGGCCCCTATTCCCCCCGGTCGGATGGTTACACCGACACCCGCATTAACGGCCGCGAGGCGCGGTTGCGCTTCAATGCCGTGGCGGACGGTCCGTGGGCGGTCGGGAAAGTCCGCGCCGATGTTGCCAACGGAAGAGGAGGGTCACGTCGATGAACGTGAAGCTTCCTCCGGTGATTTCGCAGATGCAGGTTTTCGCGTCGGCCGTTCAACGGGCCTTGAGTGCCGCGGTGGCTTCGAACGAGGCGACGCCGCGCATTCTCCTTCAATCACCGGGAACGGCGACCACGGCCCCTACCATCTACGCGCTCACGATCTCCAATGCCGGCGTGATGACGACCACGCTTGTGGACGGGAAGGACCGGGTATGACGCCCGAACAGAAGATTGCGCTCATTCGCAAGTCGCTGGAGCGGGGCGGTACCCATGAATGGGAGGATTTCCTGCCGGGTCTGCGTACGGGGGCATTCCAGCTTTTCGACAACGACCACGGCGTCTGCCTCACGGAAATCCTCAAGAGCCCGCGCAAGAAGCACCTGCATTGCTGGGTCACGGCAGGCGAGCTTCCCGGAGTGATGGATCTCTCCTCGCGGGTGGAGCAGCACGCCCTCGACCATGGCTGCGACTTCATGACGACGATCGGTCGTTTCGGCTGGGAAGCGATCCTTCCGAAGTACGGATGGAAGAAGACCGACATGGTTTTTACCAAGGAATTGACCCATGGGTAAATCCAGTGGCGGCGGCTCGACTTCAACCCAGCAGCAAACCAGCACGACCTCGCTCCCGGCTTGGGTCGAATCGACCGGCCAGAATAACTATGGCATCGCGCAGGGCGTCAGTCAGAACCTCATGGGGCCTTACACGGGCCAGCGGGTTGCCGATCAGACATCCGGACAGTTGGCGAACGTCGCCGCCCTGCAGAGCAACGTCGGTTCCACGAATCCAGCCTATAGCCTGGCGCAGGACACCGCTGCGGGGCTGACCGGATATCAGCCTTCACAGGTGAATGCGGGTCAGCTCTCGAACACCGATCTCTCCGCCTACATGAACCCGTACACACAGAGCGTGATCAACAATGGGCTCTCGGCGCTGGATGTTCAGCGGCAGCAGTCGCTCAATCAGGTGGGCGATCAGGCGATCTCTTCCAAGGCCTTCGGCGGCTCGCGGCAGGGCATTGCCGAGGGTGTGACGAATGCGGGTGCCGCGACGGCAGCCGGCAATCTCGCATCCCAGTTGCAGGCCGCGAACTTTACGCAGGCACAGGCGGCGGCGACGGGCGACATCAACCGCAATCTGACGGCGCAGCAGAACAACCAGCAGGCCGGCCTGTCGGGGGCCAGCACCCAATTGAACGCCGCGAACGCGCTCGGCACCTTGGCGGGGCAGGGGCAGCAGTCGTTTCTCACCGGCATTGGCGCGGCCTCGGCGGGACAGGACACAATCCAGGCGCAGCAGCAGGCTCAGTTGCTTGCTCAGCAGCAGGCCTATCAGGAACAGCAACAGTTCCCCATCCAGCAGCTCGGCATCCTGCAGAGCGCTCTTGGCCAGACACCCTATGGCCAGACGACGAATACCACCGGGACCTCGACGCAGCCGACAAGCAGCAACGGCCTTCTGTCCGGCTTGGGTGCAGCCAGCGCCGGCATCGGGCTTGCGGGCCAAATTGGTGGCTTGTTCACCAAAGCCGCACCTCTTGCGTTCCTCTCCGACGAACGCATGAAAACAGACAAGAAGAAGCTGGGGCTCGATCCGGAAACCGGGCTTGAGATGTGGAGCTATCGCTACAAAGACGACCCCAAATCGTACCCCAAGGTTGTGGGCCCGATGGCGCAGGACGTGGAGAGCAAATACCCCGGCTCGACGCGAGAGATCGGCGGCAAGCTGGTGATCAGCAACCTTGGTTTCGGCCATGGCTGACGACTTCAAAAAGCGCGCCTACGATTTCTTCGTTGGGAAGGGCTACCCGGCCCACCAAGCGGCGGCGCTTGCCGGCAACGCAGTATGGGAGAGCGGTGGCAATCCCACGATCAGCGGCGACGGCGGGAAGGCCTATGGGACGTTCCAGTGGCATCCCGACCGGCAAGCGGGCCTGACCGACTTCGCCAAGAAGAGCGGGATGGACCCGACCGACACCAATACACAACTCGCGTTTGCCGACTACGAACTGAACAACTCCGAATCCGGTGCCGGCACCAAGCTCGCGAACGCCAAGACCTACGCCCAAGCCAACGATGCGGTCCTGAACTACCTGCGTCCGAGCGGCTTCACGCCCGACAACCCGGGCGGCTCTCACGGCTACGCCGGGCGCTACAACGCGGGTGCCGATCTTATAAACGCCACGCCGATGACGGAGACGCTGGCGACACCTCCGACGCAGATGGTCGATGCCGGCGCCGGTGCGAATGGAGCGATGGCGCAGGACCCCTCTACAGGCCTTCTGGCATGGGGAGCGGCGCAGGGACCCCAGATGGCGACACAACCTACTGGCGGCCTTCTCTCGGCCTTGGCTGACATGGGCAAGAGTGATGCTGCCAAGCAGACGCAGACTGGGCTAGGCCTATTGGCCGCAAGCCAGCCGCAACAGCAGCAGGCGCCGCAGATGCAGATGGCGCAGGCACAGGTCCACCGACCTCAAATGCAGGCAGCGGCCATGCCGAACTTCATCGATCCCCTTCTCCAAAAGAAGCTTTACGGCCTTCTGGGAGGTCCCGCATGACCACCACTCCTCTCTGGCCATACACCATTTCACCCAACAGCTACGCTCAGCAGGCGCTGACGCCACAGCCGACGACTCAACCCGTTCAGGCACAGGCGACGGCTGCCAAGTTCGGACCGGCCAACCAGGCGCTCTACGACGCCTTGCACGCGGCCAACCTGAAGCAAAACGCCGTGCCGGGCCTCCTTGCCCAGTACCAGGCAAACCCCGCCATGGCGCAGCAGCAGGGCGGCCTGCTGGCGGCGAATCCGGGGCAGGGCATTCCCCTCGCATCGAACTTCTATCGCCTCGGCCAGCCGACGCCGCAAACGCCCCAAGTCCCCGGCCAGCCCGCAGCACCGGGAGCGGCGCCCGTCGATCAGCAAGCCGCCCAGCAGCAAGCATTTCTGGCCTACCAGCAGGCACAGGCGGATGCGGCATACCGGGCACAGGTCGCGGCCTACTACGCCCAAGGCGGTGGCGTGAGCGGTGGCGGGGACGGTGCTGGCGCGAGTGGCGGCGGCGATGGGAGTGGGGCCGGCGGCGGCTCGGCTTCGCCCTAGGAGAGAACCATGGGCTTTTTAGACTCCATCCTCGGCAGCGACGATCCCTCGACCGCCGATGCGAATAACGGCCTGACCGACTTCCAGCGCCGGCAGGTGGCTTTCGGCGCCCTCGGTTCCACGGGAGCGTTGTTGCTTGCCGCGGGAGAAAATCAGCTTCCGGGACAGCGGGCGCAGATCCTTGCCCAATTGGGTGGTGTCCCCGGCCAGACGCAGCAGCAGGTCAGCGAAATGGCGCGGGCCAAGCTGATGAACCAACAGGGCGTCATTGCCAAGCAGAACGCCGCCAAGCAGGGCGCGCTGGAGAAGTATCTGTCTGACCCGGAATTCCTGTCCAAGCTGCAGGGCCTTCCTCCCGAGCTCCAGGCCGCGGCGATTGCCTCGGCCAAGGCCGGTGATATCGGTTCGGTGACGAAGCTGCTTGCCCAGCATTCTTCGGATACCAGACAGGAAAAGCTGTTCACCCAGCAGGAGAAGCTTGCCGGCCTTCGAGCCCAGCAGCAACAGGCGCACGACGACCGCAAGATCATCCCCATTCAAGGCGGTGGCTGGATCGATCCGGTCAAGCGCACGGTCAACACGCCCGATCTGATCACGGGACAGGTCAACGTGCAGCCGATGGATGGGGGCACTGGTCTTCCTCAGTTGCCGCAAGCCCCGCCGCAAGCAGCCCCACAAGCGCCACCGCCTACCGCCAACCCCGGAGCTGGCATCAACCCGATGCCGTCCGAAGCCGGTCCCGGCATGGGTGTCTTCACGCCACCGCCGACTCCTCCGGTGCAAGTTCCCGCGCCGCCAGCCGCGCCGATGGTGCAGGCCCCCACACCCCTCACGCCCGCGCAGTCGGCTCTCGCACGCCCGGCTCCTCCCGGCACGGCAACGCCGCCGGCAGCCGGTGGGCAGGGTGGTGGCGAGGATTACAGCAAGACCGCGGCCGGACTGCCGGAGACGCCGGGCCGCAATGAGGAGTTCCTGAAGACACTGCCGCCGGAATATCAGACGCTGGTCAAGCGGATGGTCAACGGGCTGCAGATCCCGCCGAACCTGTCACGCAACAGCACCATCTCCGCGAAGCTCACCACGCTCGCTGGCCAGTACGATCCCTCCTTCGATCAGACGGGCTATGCGTCTCGATTGGCGACGGCGAAGGATTTCTCCGCCGGTGCCTCGGCCAAGAACGTCACGTCGATGAACACCGCGATCCAGCATCTTGGCACCATGCACAAGCTGGCGCAGGAGCTGAACAACAGCGGCATTCCTATCGTCAACTCGGCGCTGAATCTGGCCGGCAAGGAGACTGGCGATCCCCGGGTCAACAACTTCAACACCGCTCGAAATGCGGTGGCTGACGAAGTGGCCAAGGTCTTCAAGGGCTCCAATCTCAGCGACACAGAAATCAAGGGCTGGAAGGAGACGATCAGCTCCTCGCAATCGCCGGCACAGCTTCAGGCTTCCATTCAGACGCTGATCGAGCTGATGGATGGCCGCATCAGTGCGCTCGGCGATCAGTATAGCCGCGGCATGGGTGCGTCGGTTCCGGGCGCCAAGCTGCTCAACCAGAAGTCACTGGATACGCTGAACTTCGTGCAGAGCAACCCGATCGGCACTGACTGGAAAACCGGGAAATCCGGCGAGGCGCCCAAGACCGCTGAACCCAAGTACGAATACCGCACCGACCCCAAGACCGGGAAGCAGCAGCGAAGGCTTGTCCAGTGAGTGACTGGGAAGACGTGCCTGCATCGGACGGCTGGGAAGAAGTCCCGGCTGACGACACGACGCGCAAGGTTGCGCGCATCGTTGGGCAGGGCGCGCAGGGCGTGAATGACTCGCTGGTGGCCGATCTGTTCGGCGCGCCGGTGGATCTTGTCTCAAAGGGTCTGCGCAAGATCGGCGTCCCCATACAGGCCGATCCTATAGGCGGATCGGAGAGCATCAAGAAGGGCATCGACTACGTTGCCACGCTGCCGGGCCGTATTCACGAATTCACCGACATTCTCAGCCCCAAAGCCGGCACACTGACGGATAACCGCACCTCCCGCTTTGAGCCGGCGACGCGAGGCGAGAAGATCGCACGCGGGGTGGGGGAGGGCGCTGGAACTGCCTTATCCGTTGCACTCCCGGCCGCTGGTGTGGCTCGCCTCGCGGCGCCAGGTGGCTTGCTGCAGGGCGTTTCTCAGACACTCGCCGCCCAGCCGGTGGGACAAGCCATTGCGGGCGGTGTTGGTGGCGGCGTCACGGAAGCGACGAGCAATCCTTATTTAGGCGCTGCGGCCAGTATAGCGACGCCTATAGCGGCCAGCATTGCGAGGCGGGTGATTAGCCCTGTCCAAGCACGCCTGCTGCCCCAAGAACAGAACATCGTAGCGGCAGCGGATCGCGAGGGTATCCCTCTTACGCCTGCGCAACGCACCGGCAGCCCCAACTTGCAGGCGGCCGAGGAAGTCATGGCCCGCATGCCGCTGGCCAACGGCCCGATGCGCGATACCTTTACGCAGCAGCGACAGGCGTTTAATCGAGCCACGCTGGACCGTGCGGGTGTGACGGCGAATGATGCATCGCCCGACACGATGGCCCATGCCTTCGACAACATTGGGCAGCGCTTCGAGGACTTGGTTAGCCGGACAACCGTTGATTTGAACGGCCGCGCTGGCATCCAGTTCGCGCGCGATATCGGTCACGCTGCTAATGAATATGGCAGACGGCTGCCGACAGACGTAGCGCCAGTGTTCAATTCGTACATGCGGGATGTCGCGCCGATCATCCAGCAGATTGGCCAGCCCGGCGCCAACCCTGCGCTGACTGGAGAGTTCTATCAGAACATTCGCAGCGGCTTGGCCCGCCGGATTCGCGAGGCACAGAATGGAGACCTCCGGCGCGCACTAGGTGGCGTTGCCGAGGCGTTCGATAACGCCATGGAGAACAGCACCTCGGGCGCGCTCCGGCAGGAGTGGCGGGAAGCTCGCCGGCAATATCAGGCCCTCAAGACAATCGACACTGCGGTTAGTGGCGGAACACAAGCGGCTCGTGCAGCCGGCGACGTTCCTTTCAGTTCACTGAGAACCGCCGTACGGCAAGGCGACAAAGAGGGCTATGGGCGCGGACGCGGGCAGTTGAATGAACTGTCTCGGGTTGGCGACTACATTGCCGGCAAGGTTCCGAACAGCGGCACACCCGAGCGCGGCATGTGGCAGAAGCTGTTGACCGGGGGCGGCTTGTTCTCGGCCATGGCGGGAGGAACGGCGGCGACAGGTGGGGGCTTATTGCCGGCCATCGGCGTAGGTGCTGCGGCTGCTGCTACTCCCTATGCACTCTCTCGTTTCTACAACTCGGCAGCGGGTCGCGCCTATCTGGCGAACCAGCTAGCCGGCAGAACGAACATGCGCGCCCAGTACGGCTCGCAGGCCCTGCAAAGCATCCCCGGCTTACTGGATCAATAGTATGACTTGGGCCCCCGTACCCGTTCCCGCCGGCACCTGGACGCAGACAACCGCCGTCAGCATCAGTCAGTCTGACAGCGATATCGTCCTCACGCCCAACCCGATCCACACGACAGGAACGGTTGGTCTCTCCACGACTGGAGTTACGGCAGGGACCTATGGCGATTCGACCCATGTCCCGCAGATCACGATCGACGCCAAGGGTCGCATTCTCGTCGCGGTCTCCACAGCCATCGCGGGCGGCAGTGGCTCGGGCACCGTCACAAGCCTCTCCGTGGCCTCTGCGAACGGCTTTGCCGGCTCGGTAGCCAGTCCGACCACGACCCCCGTAATCACGCTCTCGGCTACGCCTGTAGGCCTCATCAAGAGCAACGGCACCGCTATCTCAGCAGCCGTGGCTGGCACCGACTATTTGGCACCAGATACGCGCAGCTTGGCGGATATTCTGGCCTACGCTTTCACCAACAAGGTGCTAGTCGTCGGCACCCCAGGCGCCACCTACACGGTCACGGCGCCCATCGTCATCAACATCGCCGATGACATCACCGGGCCGGTCGGCTTCGACGGCAACGGCTGCAATATCGTCAGCGCGCTCCCGACCGGCACCAACCAGCCCGTGATTGCGATCAACGCCGGTACCCATCAGGTGCGCTATGTCCAGTTTCGGAACTTCACCATCCTGGGCGGCCTCACCAACATGGTCAGCCCGGCCGGCGGGGAAAGCTCCGGTCTGCGTCTTTCATGCCCGAACAGCACGGGCAACCTGTGGTCTTTCGTTATCGATAATGTCGATGTGGTTGGTGCCAACACGAACGGCATAGAGCTGTCCGGCAATGTGTTCGAGGGCACCATCCAGAACTGCTGGGCGGAGCAATGCGGCCAAGATGGCGTCTACATGGAGCACGCCAGCGGCGGCATTCTCAGCGCCATCCATTGGCAAGGCGGTGGCGCCCGGCAGAACGGCAACTACGGCCTGAACATTCAGGGGGGCGCCTACGATGTGAACGTGGAGAACTGCTACTTCGTTCTCAACGTCTACTCGGGCATCGGTGCGGCCAACGGCATCACTGCAGTCAGAGGCTGCGGTTTCGAGAACAACGGTGTTGGCTCCGCCGTCGCGCCGTACGGCATCAATATGGCCGGGTTCGGGAACATTCGGGATTGCACATTCAGCACCTACGGTCCCCAGCTTGTCGGCATTCGATGCTTCCTGGTGTCGGGAGGGGTCCTCAATATAGACGGTTGCGGCTTCCAGTATTACGGCGGTGGTGCCGATCCGACGACGCCCATGGCGGTCACTGGCACAGGAAAGCTGTCGGTCAATTCGCCGGGGGCTATTTCCGCCGGCTCAACCGTTCAAGTGTTCCCCTTCGGGAGCTTGGTGATTGCGCCAGTGACCTATACGGCCGGCATCACCCTGGGCTTCGCTGATGTGGGTCACACCACGATAATGAACAACGGCTCCAGTGCCATAGTAACGATCCCGTTGAACTCGACTACGGCATTCGATATCGGGACCGTCTTCCTATTCGAGCGCGCCAACGCACTGGTGACGTTCGCCGCGACGGGAGGGGTGACGCTCAACAGCCCTGGCGGCGGCCTGACGATCGCGACGCAGTTCGACCAACTGGAGCTCGTCAAGACGGCGACAGATACCTGGACGCTCCAGCAGCCGACCGCCAGCGGCGGCGGTAGCGGCACGGTTACCTCTGTCGCCATCTCGCCCGGCACCACTGGGCTGACGACCACCGGCAGCCCAATTACAACTTCCGGCACGATCACGCTGGCCGGCGTTCTTGTCACGGCGAACGGTGGAACGAGCACGACCACCTCGACGGGTACGGGAGCGAACGTCCTTGCCACCTCGCCTACGCTGGTTACGCCGGCGTTGGGCACCCCGTCCGCAATTGTGCTTACTAACGGTACGGGCCTTCCTCTTACGACTGGCGTTACGGGCGTTCTGACGACGGGCAACGGCGGGACGAACACAACGGCAAGCACGGGCACCGGGGCAAATGTTCTGGCCTCGTCTCCGACGTTGATCACGCCAAATCTCGGAACGCCCTCGGCCGGCGTTATGACGAACGTCACCGGCTTGCCTCTATCTACGGGTGTTGCAGGCATCCTCACCGGCTCGAACGGTGGCACGGGCATAAACAACGCCGCCCGCACGATCACCATTGCCGGCAATCTCGTCAGCACCGGCGCCTTCACCACGACCATCGCAGCGGTAGCGACGGCGACCTATACGCTCCCTGGCGCCACCGACACGCTGGCCGGCATCACGTCCACGCAGACGCTGACGAACAAGACCCTGACCAGCCCGACGATGACGACGCCGATTCTCGGGACACCGGCCAGTGGCACCGCCACGAACCTGACCGGCCTTCCGCTGACTACGGGTGTCACTGGTGTTCTCACCACGGGCAACGGTGGCACCAACACCACCGGCAGCACCGGCTCCGGCAACAATGTGCTGGCTACGTCTCCGGTCCTGATCACGCCCGGCTTGGGAACAGCCACGGCTGTCTCGATCTCTGCCGACACCTTCATGGTCACGGCGAACAACGTCATCAACACCACCACGATATCGCTCCTGCTGCTGAACTCCCACAACGGCACGACGATTTGCATGAACACGTCGGCGCTGAACACCATATCGATCCAGACGGGGCTGACGGCGGGTTTCGGCTGCACGATCATCCAGCTCGGCACGGGAACCACGGCGATCGCCACGGCGACTACGGCGGTGACGCTCAACTCCTACAGCAGCCAACTCAAGCTACTGGGTCAGTACGCGGCGGCAACCCTCATTGCACGCGGCACCAATACCTACATCGCGGCCGGGATGCTCACCACATGATCCCGCGCTTCATCCCATCTCGTCCGGCTGCTGCTGGCGGCACCAACAACGCCACCGTCACGGCGTGGCGAGCCCAAGTCATCACGAACGGGGGAACCGTCTCGGCCGGCCGCCGCACGCTGCTCGATACGCTGTTCAATGCAGGCGCGGCAACGTGGCTGCCGAAGGCCAGCTACTTCCCGATGCTGGGGGCGGAGAATACCCAGCAGGCGCTGCTCGACATCATCGGACTGCGCACCCTGACGCCGGTCGGCGCGCCGACCTTTACCGTCGATCGCGGCTATACCTTCAGCGGCAGCAACTACATCGATTCTGGCTTCAATCCGGCGACGATGGGCATAGGCACGCAAAACGATTTCAGCATCGCCGTGTGGGATCGCACTGTTGCCTCCCTGCAGCGCGTCGAACTCGGCTCGGAGTTCAACACGAACGGCTCGGGCTTCATCCTCCCGCAGGCCGGTAATGCAGGCTTCTACCAGGTCAATAGTGCTGGCACAGGTCCTCTGTCCGCACAGACCAGCAACGGCTTCTGGCAGGCCATGCGCACCGGCGCCAATGCCGCGCAATGCTTCAAGAACGGCTCGTCGGTCAACATCGATACGGTCAGCACCTCGAATGCCATTCAGTCCGCGAACTTTGCCATTGGGGCGGATTTCACGGGCGGCGGCCCTGGCACTCCCTGCACCGATCAGCTGGCCCTAGTTTGCATAGGTGCCGCCATGACCTCGGTCGCGGCCGCCTTCTATGCGGATTTAGCAACATATGCCGCGGCGGTTGGCTTCTGATGGTTAACAGACCAATACCGCTGGACCCCTCAGCCCAAACGGCCATTTCCGTCAATGCCGCGAAGGACGACATGCGCCGGGAGATCAAGGCGTCGGAAGACCTGCTCACCGCTCGGATGGACGGGCGGAACAAGCTGAGCGACGCGCTGTTCAAGGCCTCGGAGGATGCAGCGACCAAGAGCGAGAACCGCTTCGATCGGCAGCTAGGACAGCTTCAGGATTTCATCAACGCGAAGGTCGATGGGCTGGAGAGCAAGATCAACGACCTGCGGGACCGGCTGCAGACGGACGAGGGGCGCTCCTCTGGTATCGGGAAGTCAGCCAACGTCCTGTACCTCGTCGTTGGACTGGTTGTCGCGATCGTCGCCGTCGTGATCACGTTCTATCGCAGCGGCGCTAACTAGGAGGGCTTCATGTCTATCGGCACAATCCTGTTGATCATCGTCGTGATCCTCCTGCTGGGCGGCTTCAGCGGAGTAGGGGGCGGTCCCTTTTATGGCACGGGACATTGGGGAGGCGGTGGGCTCGGCCTCGTCATAATCGTGCTCGTCATCCTGCTTTTACTGGGAAGGATCTGATCATGACGCTCGGTTTGTGCTTCTGGATCTTGATGCTCATCTGGCTGGTGTTCGGGTTCGCCTGGCACGCCGGCCTTGCTGGTCCGTACGGCGTTTGGGGCCACTCGCTCCTGTTGTTTTTCCTGCTCTTTCTCTTGGGCTGGAAGGTCTTCGGCCCTCCTCTCATCGGTTAGCCAGATGGACTGGTTAATCGTTTCCCTCCTGGTCCTCATCCTGATCGGCCAGGTTTTCATACTGAAGAAAGTGAGACAAATCATGTCTGAGATCGATGACCTCGAAAGCAAAGTCGCCGCCGAATCGACGGTGATCGCTTCGTCCAATGCCCTGCTTGTCGCGATCAAGAGCGCCCTCGACGCCGCCCTTGCCAGCGGCACCGACGCTGAACTGAAGGCCCGTATCGTGGCGCTGTCCGCCAAGATCGACGCCGACAAGGAAAGCATCTCGGCAGCGATGGTTGCCAACACGCCAGCCGCTCCGCCGGTGTAACGATGGAAATCAGCCCCGCTGGCCTGGAGCTTGTGAAAGAGTTCGAAGGATGCCGCCTAGAAGCATACCCCGATCCAGGCAGCGGCGCTGAGCCTTGGACGATCGGTTACGGGCACACCGGGGACGTACACCCCGGCGATGCCTGCAACCAGCAACAAGCCGATGCATGGCTGAAGGAGGACCTTCGCTATTCCGAGGCCTCGGTAAATCACCTCGTGAAGGTGCCGCTCACACAGGGTCAGTTCGATGCGCTGGTGAGCTTCGTCTTCAACTGCGGGCAGATGGCGTTCGGCAACTCGACGTTGCTGCGGATGCTGAACGGTGGCGACCCGCATGCCAGCGAGCAATTCCCGCGGTGGAACAGAGGGGCTAACGGCCCGATGCCCGGGCTGACGCGGCGACGCGCTGCCGAGAAGGCGATGTTCGATGGAAAGGTGCTGGTATGAGCAAGATCAATTGGGACGTTGTGTGGAGCGTCCTGCGCACCAGCCTCGTCGCCGGCGGCCCTGTAGGCACCCTGCTTATCGCCCTCGACTTCCCGCCCGTGTCGGTAGGCAAGTGGCTCGGCATCGCGTTGGCCTTGGTGGGCGTCCTGTCCTTCGTGGTGCCGGGCATCGTGGGGGCGCTCAAGCAGACCGATCAGGGGAAGGCGAACTCGATTGAGAAGCTGGACCCTGAAGGCAAGGCAGCGGTCCTCGACAAGCTGCCCGATCAAACCAAGCTCGCCGCCGTGAATGCACTCCCAGACGTGCAGGCGGTGATCGTGAAGGACACAGCCACGGATGGCGTAGCGATCGCCGCGCACGATCCGTTGTTGGAGAAGGTCGTAACCGAAACCCACGCACAGGTGCACTGATGAAAAAGCTACTCGCCATCGCCGCCATGGGCATCACCCTGGCGGCCTGTAATACGCTCCAGACGCTCAACACCCCGGTCTCCACGGTTGACGCCCAAAAGGCCCTGGTGACCCTCCAGCTGGCCCATGCCGCGGCACTGACCACCGAGCTGGTCTATCTCAACCAGCCGGCCTGTGGCCTCGCGGGTTCCCGTCCGCCGCCGTTCTGCGCCAGCCTCAAGGTCGGCAAGCAGATGAAGGCCGCGGATGTTGCCTTCACCGGCACGATGACCGCAGCCCAGAGCGCCGTCGCTGATCTGGGGGAAAGCGCCTCGGTAATCGACGCCGCGATCAAGGCAGCGCAGGCGGCCCTCAGTTCGTTCCAGGCCATTACAGCGGCCTATGCACCGCCTAAGTAAAGAGGGTGAACTGATGCTGCGGCCCCGCATCCGGACCTGCCTAATCTCAGCAGGCGTGAGGCGTCCTACGGGTACGTGGTTAACCCGGCAGTCGATCTCCACACGGCCGCAGCGAGGTTCAGTAGAACCAAGCCAGACGCCGGCATCATAACACAAAAGGAACCCAAATCATGCTCGCAACCATCACTGCAGCCCTCGCGGCTGTTATGGCTAACCTGCCCACCCTCATCTCGTGGGGCGTCGATATTGCCAGCCTCATCTCGAAGGCGAAGGAGGCCATCGACGGCTCCGGCGCTCCGGCCGATCAACTGGCCGCCGCCAATGCCCTGGTATCCGACCTGCAGACCAAGTTCGATGCACGGCTGGCCGAGCTGGAGGACCAGGCGCCGGATAGCTAGGGACGATCTGGATAAGGAGCCGGGCTAAGCGGGTCGGGGCGGCGGGTGGTCGCCTCAGCTCTGACCATTGCTTGCCACGCCGACAGCCATAGTTGATCCATGGGCGCGCCGTTGGGCTGGAATGGATTCATCCCGAAATAGTCGCGGGCGATGTGCTTTTGGAGTTCTGTTGGCTCGTACATGGCCCTGACGGCGGTCTCTGCGTAGTCCAGATACATCGTCCAGTTCGCATCGGCATTGAGGCGCGCCTGTGCTGGGTTGTTCGAAAAGCGTTCTGAGTAGTGCTTCAGGGCCAGCGCCTTGGCTATCCGCTCGATCATTTCGCCCATGGTACCCCTACATCTGGTGAGAACATTCGCGAAACGATAATCGCGGTGAGTCAGGTGAGTCTCGTGGGTAAGCCAGAAATTGACGCTGAATCAGTTTGATTGGTCCACAGGGTCGCGCTAAGATATTATAATATATAGATTGTAAAACTCAATAGCGTACTCAACCCATAGTGTTGACGCTGTGTCGATGTTGGCGCTTCTTTCGCACGGTATCGCCGTAGGGCGTCTTCCCATTGAACCGGGAGAGGGCGCGACCGAGGACCGCTGCCGTGTGCCGGCATTGCATGCGCTGCGCTTTTGACCCTAGGTCATGCTTCTTGGTGAGTTCAATAATTTCCTGCATGGCAGCGAGGATCATTTGCGCCTGGTCGCGGATCTTGATCGGCTCGTCAAAGGACATGTCGAGGCGGACGTTGCGGGTCTCCTGGTCGAGTTCGCGCGGGTAGAGGGCTGAGAACTGGTCGGCATGCTCGCCGTTCGGATGGTCGGGTAGCTGGCGGTTCTCCGCGGTGGGGGTCGGGTCTATCGAAATCTTGCCGCCACGCGTGGTTCGCCATCCCCGGCGTCCAAAGGGGCGGGAAGGGGTGAATTCGTCTCCAGAGGCCGCCTGAGGGGCTTGGTTGGGGATGTCTGTCATCTTCCTCTCCGCTCTCCGTCGCGCGAATGATTTGTGTTCATACTCCCCGCGTGGAGACAGGGTGCTGAACGGTGTCACTTAGCGGAGATATCGAGTACGGAGATTGAGCCGTAGGGGAGATCCCGCAGTGCGTCGGATACCTTGTCGGCGAGCTTGCCCTTCATTCGCATGATCTCATACCGAGTCAGATCGGTGGCCTCGATGGTGCAGCGCAGCCGTACTTTGAGCGTGCGACTGTTGGCCGTGACGTTGAGCGACGTTTTCATCGATCACTTCCTTTGGTTGTAATGTCTTCACGAACAGAAATTCAGTCACGCGTATGCGAAACAATCCCTCTCCGTCGCGCGTCAAGGTGCGGCGGGACCACTGCATCTGTAAGGCGGCTTCGGTAAGGGTCATGGCCCCTCCTTGTCGCTGTTGGGGGAAGGGGGAGGGACCGGCTCTGGCCTATCGATCGGCAGGCGGTCCAGGTATTGGCGTTTGGACTGGCCGGCTGGAATGTAGGCCATGAGCCCAGCCGCGTGACACAAGGCCCCACAACCGCAGTGCACATATTCTCTTTGGGCGTTCTCACTCATGAGTCTCTCCCTCTGCGGTGGGGTTTTGGTTCATGCGCGTGTTGTTCTCGGCGTCTTTGGCCGCAAGCTCAGCAGCCTTGTAGGGATGGTGCCGCTTAAGGTCCGCAACGGCCTCTTCCTCGGAATCACCCCACCCGCGGAACCCCCAATGATAGGGAAGCCAGCACGCTACCCATTTTTGGGGCTCGCTAAAATAGTAGGTCTCGATTCCGGCTGTTTTGGGTAGTGGCGTCGTCACTTCCCCTCTCCCTCTGTGCCCGCAAAGAGCACGAAAGCGGATAGTTTGATCAGCGCCGTGACATTTGGCGGCTTTCCGTTCTCAACCCGGGAGAACGCGGAGCGGCTGACCTTGGTAATCCGGCAGGCATCCTGGAGCGTCAATTGGCGCTCCTTCCGCACTCGACGAAGGGCACGGCCTAGATGTTTGGGCAGCAGTACGATGACGCAACGCGGTTTCACTGAAGATGCCTCCAAATGATAGGCTCCGGAACAGGCGCGCCGACTTTCAGCGGCTCACCATCCGCGACATAGCTTTCGCGCCCAGGCCCGCAACAGGCGGCGTGAATGAAGCCGCCGCTTGTGTCGGGATAGACCTTGTCGCCGTCCACTAATGGTTCGGCGCATGCGATACATGATTCCGCATCGGCGAAGAGATTGTTGATCTGGACCGCTCGGCGGGCGGCCTCTTGGACGGCGAATAATACATCGGCATCAATGATGCCCGTGGTGAGGTCATAGAGTTCGGCTTTGGCGACGATTCGCAGCGCCTCCTCCAGCTTGGCGATCTTCTCTTTGTCGGTCATCGTCTCTCTCCCTCTGCGCCCAGTGCTCGGCGTGCGGTGTCGCCGAAATCCAACTCGCCATAGAAATCAGGGACGAGGATAGGCTCACCGATCTCATCTTTGGCCGAGTACGGATCGGCGTAGAACCGCAGCGCTTCCTCCAGCGCCGTGATGCGATCTGCGGCATCTCGGAACAATTCGAAGAACGTGCGATCGCCGCCGGCTCGCCGGATCTGCTGGAGTTCCACACGCTCAGCCTCGCGCAGCCGCTCTACAAGGCTATGGTTGGGTGGGGAGGTCATGGCTTTCTTCATCTCCATTCCTTTTCGCATTTCATCTGGCCAGAAGGTCACGATTCTCTCCTTCCGTAGTGGGGGAAATGATTTGTGTTCATACTCCCTACTTAATCAGCGGTTCCAATAGCTGGGCGCCTCGGCATTGACGCAGCCCTTGCAATTGGCGTTATTGAAGCCGAGCCGGTACATCTTCGGCAGGATAATGCCCGCGCGATCGATAATCGCGTGGCAGGCTTCTTTGTCGAGGCCGGCGTCTATCAGTGGATAGACTACCGCAATCTCGGGGTTGTTTTGACGGAACCGTTCTGCGCGGGGCTGCTCGTCTGCCGTGTAGCCAAAGGCCTGCACGTCGGGGTGCCACTCTTTCTCAAATTCCCAGCGCACGGCCTTCTTCATCTCGACCGTGCAGCGCGCGCCACCCACGCCAGACATATAGCGCTCGCGTCGCCACACATCCTCGCAGCTCGCATATTCGGTGCTGGCGAGATTGAGCACTCCTTGGCCGAACCAGACCGCGCAGTCACTCGCAAAGCGGTCGTTGTCCTTGTGCTCCTCTGGCACGATGCAACGGGCGACTACGATGTCATGTGTTGCACCGTACTTCGACAGGCACAGCTTCGTGGTGACCGCGCTAGCCGTGCCGCAAGAGAACCAAGAGACGAGACGGGGTTTCACTCGTCTTTCTTTCCAACGCACATGCCAGCATCTCGGCACGCTGGATGTAGCAGGTCCAGGCGATCACACGGGCAATGGTAGGTCGTGATAGAATAAAACAGGAGCTGCGCAGCGCGTTCTTTGTCTCGCTCGCGGGCCTCTGCCTCGGCTTCAAATCGGGCATCGGCTCCTGCCTTTTCGCGTCTGGTCTCGGTCATTGCCGTCTTTCTCCTCAACCTGCACTTGCACGGACCCATCTAGCGTGACGTAGGCCATATTCCCTTACTTTTCTGGCCGCACAGGGGGAGTAGAGAGGGCGCGTAACCGATCTATTTCGTCGGCCAGCAATAGGTATTGCTGCGGTGAAAGATAGGGTTCTTCCTCATCGGTGCTGAAAGCTGAGGTCTGCCAATTGCTGTGTTGCCGAGCCTTGTCTTGGGCGGCCTGAACATTCAAGAGCCGCCGCTCTTCGAACTCGTCATCCGTCCCCACAGGGGGAGGAGCCACCGCTCGGAAGTTGAGATTGTTTGCGATGTCCTGCGCCAGGGTGGACATATCCTCCATGCTCATGTGCGCATAGGCGATGTTGCTCATGGCATTGCGCACATCGTCCATCGTCAAACGGCTGGGGGGAGGAGCCCCCGCGAGTGCGGCGTCGATAATATCCGTTGCGGCATGCGCTCGCGCTCCATTGTCGCGTCTGTAACCCATTTGAGACACAGCGTAGTAGAAGACCAACGCTTCCCGAGCTGCCTTCAGAACTTCCCGCAGTTGCTCCACGCCAGGAGCGGCGGCCTGCTGGCCTAGCTGTCTATTGAGAGAAAGCACCATCACCGCGAGGTCCTCATCGGTAAGAGCCACGCATGCAGCTCTGGAGGCCTCTAACACCATCGACTGTGTGAGCTTGGTCATGACTGCGGCTCCTCGGGGTCGAATTGCCCATCGTCTAGGGCGGCCAAGATGCGATCACCGAGCGTCACCATGTGCGCCCCGAATTCATCGGTGCGGCCAGAACTGCTGACGCCGACACGATCGCCATCGAAGGATATCAGCACGCAGCCCGTGAGATCGTGCTTGGCGCGCAGATCGCACACGGCGCGGCGCAGGGGATGCGTCATCGATTCCTGATAGCCGGGACGTTTCGATAATTCGCCCATGTCACCCTCCCTTGGCGCGGTTGAGGGCGGCGGCCTGCTGGCCTAGCTGTTCGCGGGCGAGGTCCAGAGCGACTTTAATTGCTCGCAAAGGCCTCCTTTCGTTCGCCCATTCAGCTACGGCATTGTCCACAATTTCCGTGGGTGTGAGCTTGGTCATGACTGC
>Ga0193717_1000226_pt1 | contig 44848 bp, 46 predicted proteins | sample U2c2metaG_FD_145900 | JGI IMG/M metagenome (GOLD analysis project Ga0193717, IMG submission 145900) | Soil microbial communities from a riparian zone of the East river system, Colorado, United States - U2c2 | ecosystem: Environmental > Terrestrial > Soil > Riparian zone | place: USA: East River... | reverse complement strand
GTCCCGGACCCCGGCCGCCAGCTGGTCCGCCAGCAGCCGGGTGGACGACGGGGAAGTCAGACCCGCGGTCACGACAGCAATGGTCCGCTCGTTCATCGGGCGGTCTCCTCTTCCAGAGTCTCCAGATCGTGCGCGCGCTCGGCAGCAACCTTCAACGATGCATGCGTCGGCGCTTCAGGCACATGGGCGGGCCGCAGTGAGTCGAACTCCTTCCGCAGCACCGGAACCACCTCGGAGCCGAGAATGTCCAGCTGCTCCAGCACGGTCTTCAACGGCAGGCCGGCGTGGTCCATCAGGAACAGCTGGCGCTGGTAATCGCCGAACTGCTCCCGGAAGGTCAGGGTCCGCTCGATCACCTGCTGCGGACTGCCGACCGTCAACGGCGTCTCCCGGCTGAACTCCTCCAGCGAGGGACCGTGTCCGTAGACGGGAGCGTTGTCGAAGTACGGCCGGAACTCGTTCACGGCGTCCTGCGAGTTCTTCCGCATGAAGACCTGGCCGCCGAGTCCCACGATCGCCTGGTCCGCCGCGCCGTGACCGTAGTGCTCGAACCGCCGGCGGTAGAGCTCGATCATCCGCCCGGTGTGCGAGGCCGGCCAGAAGATGTTGTTGTGGAAGAACCCGTCACCGTAGTACGCGGCCTGTTCGGCGATCTCCGGACTGCGGATCGAGCCGTGCCAGACGAACGGCGGTACGCCGTCCAGCGGTCGCGGGGTCGAGGTGAATCCCTGCAGCGGCGTGCGGAACTGGCCCTCCCAGTCGACCACGTCCTCGCGCCACAACCGGCGCAGCAGCGCGTAGTTCTCCACTGCCAGCTGGATGCCGTTGCGGATGTCCTGGCCGAACCACGGGTACACCGGTCCGGTGTTGCCGCGACCCATCATCAGGTCGACCCGGCCGTCGGCCAGGTGCTGCAGCATCGAGTAGTCCTCAGCGATCTTCACCGGGTCGTTGGTGGTGATCAGCGTGGTCGACGTCGACAGGATCAGCTTCGAGGTCTGCGCGGCGATGTAGCCGAGCATGGTGGTCGGTGATGACGCCACGAACGGCGGGTTGTGGTGCTCGCCGGTCGCGAACACATCCAGCCCGACCTCCTCGGCCTTCAGCGCGATCGTCACCATCGACTTGATCCGCTCGGCCTCGCTCACGGTCCTGCCGGTGGTGGGGTCCTGCGTCACGTCGCTGACGGTGAACACACCGAACTGCATCGGCCCTCCTCCAAGGTCTTGTAGTTCATTATTGAACTATCTCGCCAAGCCTAACGCGTCGATTCGGCCGACCATTCCATCATCCCGCTCTTGTCAGCACGGGTCCGTCCAGTGAAACTAGGTCCCGCCTCGCGAAACCCGTGAGAGTCCTCACCGCCCCGAGGAGCGCCATGAAACTCACCCGCCGCCTGCTGCTCGGCAGCGCCGCCGCCATCCCCGCCGCCGCACTCACCGGTACTACGGCCGCCGCGGCCCCATCGGTCGCGAACCGGCCGCGCGACCTCTCGGAGGAGCTGATCACCCAGTGGGCCGACGCCCGCGGCGCCCACCCGCTGATCCCCGACATCTCCCACGCCGGCTACCGCGGTGGCGAGCGCCCGCGCCGACCGCGCACGATCGCGCGAGTCACCGACTTCGGCGCCCACTCTGGCAGCACCACCGACGCCGCTCCCGCGTTCAACGCCGCAGTCCAGTACGCCGGTACGCACGGCGGCGGCACGATCGTCGTACCACCCGGGACCTACCGCCTCGATTCGCCGATCTGGATCCACTGGTCGAACGTGGTGCTGAAGGGATCCGGCCGGGACCGCACGATCCTGCACTTCACCCGGCCGCTCGAGGAGAGTTATCGCCCCAACCTCCAGCCGAGTCTGCAGAGCCGTTGGTCTTGGACCGGCGGGCAGATCTGGGTGATCGCGCCCGAGCGGAAGGCGAAATCCGAGGCCGAGGACTTCGCCGCTTCGGAGGGCTGGTTGCTCGGCGAGACTCTGGCCGAGGTCGGAGCCGCTTCCCGCGGCCAACGGACGTTGCTGGTGTCGGATACGAGCCACCTGGCCGCCGGCGACCTCGTAGTACTGGAGACCGACAATCCGGCAGACGCGTCCGTACTGCGGCACCTGGCCGGCGAGATTCCCGGGACGCGGGAGTACGACTGGCCCGTGAAGGCGCCGCAGCTCACGACGGGATCGGGTGGGCAGTACATCCAGTACGCGACGCTGCAGTGGCCCGTGCGGATCGAGGCTGTGCTGGGGGATCGGCTGGTGCGGTTGGCGCAGCCGTTGCGGTACGACCTCAGGCCGAGTTGGCCGTCGCGGTTGCGCGAGCTCGGGCCGACCGTCCACGACGTCGGGGTGGAGTCGCTGACGATCCGCAACGAGCTGCGGCCGATGACGATCCACAATCGCCATCCTGGGGCGAACGGCCTTTGTTTCCAGGCGGTTCACGACTGCTGGGCCGACGACGTACGGGTGGAGAACTGCGATCTCGGGTTCGGGTTCACCACAACGAAGGCAGTCACCTTGACCGACGTGGTCGTGGGCGGGCGGTCGGCCCACCACAGCTTCGCGTGCCGGATGCAGGCGCACGACAACCTGGTGGACGGGTTCGAGATCGAGGCGTTCACGGTGCCGCTGCCGACGGGCGCGTTGCATCACGGACTCAACCTGGAGGGCCTGTCCGCGGGCAACGTCTGGCGGCGCGGGCGGATGGCGGAAGGCACCTTCGACACTCACAGGGCGATGCCGTTCGAGAACGCCCGCACCGACATCACCCTGACCAACAACGGCCGGGTCGGCGGTTCCGCAGCGTCGGGCCCGCTCTTCGGCGCCCGCATCGCGCACTGGAACGTCCGCATCACCAGCGGAAACCCGTACGCCATCCAACTGGCCGACGTGGCTCCCCGCTCCATCACGGTAGGCCTCCAGGGTCTGACATCAGACCCCAGCGGCCTACCGCGCGACTTCCCCGGCGACCTCGAGAACGGCACCTACCAGCTGGGACAGAAACCGTCCCGCCCCGATCTGTACGCAGCTCAACGCAACCACCGCGCCCCCTGACCTTGCGTTCATTCGCCCCCTTTTGACCATCAGGCCGGCTGTTACTGGCAGGGTGCGCTGCAGGGATGGTCAAAAGGGGGCGAATGAACGCGGCGTGCGGGAGGAGGCCTCCTCGCGTTTCAGGCTGCGTCGAGCTTGGCGATCTGGGCTGGGGTCAGCTGGAGGTCGATCGCGGCGTAGGAGTCGCGGATCGTCTCCGGGCGGGTGGAGCCGGGGATCGGGATGACGTGCGGGGACTTCGCCAGCATCCAGGCCAGGGTGACCTGCTGGGGGCTGACGCCGAGCTCGCCCGCGATCTCGTGGAAGGCCGGGTGGTTCTGGCCCAGGTCGGAGGCGTTGGTGATGCCGCCGAGCGGGGACCAGGGCAGGAACGCGATGCCGAGCTCGTCGGACAGTTCCAGCTCGGGCTCGCTCGAGCGGAAGGCCGGCGAGAACTGGTTCTGCACCGAGGCCAGCCGGCCGCCGAGGATCTCGTTGGCCAGCTTGATCTGCGCGGGGTTCGCGTTCGAGATGCCCGCGAGCCGGATCTTGCCGGCGTCGAGCAGATCGCGGATCGCGCCGACGGAGTCCTCGTACGGCGTCTTCGGGTCCGGACGGTGGAACTGGTACAGGCCGATCGCGTCCACCCCGAGCCGCTTCAGCGACTCGTCGGCTGCCTTCTTCAGGTACTCGGGTGTTCCGTTCAGGGTCCAGGAGCCGTCGCCGGGGCGGAGGTGGCCGCCCTTGGTGGCGACGAGTACGCCGGACGTGTCACCGCCGTACGAGGCCAGCGCCTTGGCGATCAGGTTCTCGTTGTGGCCGAGGTCCGTCGCGGTCAGGTGGTACGCGTCGGCCGTGTCGATCAGGGTGATGCCGGCGTCGAGCGCGGCATGGATGGTCGCGATCGACCGGGCCTCGTCGGGCCGGCCCTCGATCGACATCGGCATCCCGCCGAGCCCGATCGCGCTGACCTCGACGTCGCCGATCCGGCGGGTCTTGTTTGTCTGGTTAGCCATGATTCCAGCCTCGCTCGCGGCAACTCAGATCTCCAACAGGAAAAAGCACTGAGAGCGATCGCACGCAGGACTCAATCGGAAAAACCGTCAGACCTGGTGATAAGAGGCAGGCGGCCGGGGACCGCCTGCCTCTGGCTCAGGCGCTGTGGACGTGGGGGTTGCGGTCCTCGACGACGTAGGTGGCGCGGGTGCTGATCGGTGCGCCGGGCTGGGAGACGAACGGCACCACCCGGAAGTCGCTGCGCCAGCGGTGCTTGTCGATGGTGACGCGGACGTAGCCTCGCTGGGAGTTGAAGAACTTCAGGTGCGGGTTCGCCAGCAGGAACTGGGTGCCCTGGTCGGTGGTGTCCGCGCCGTCGCCGCCGCTGGTGATCGACGTACCGACGAACTCCGTGCCGACCGTTCGCGAGTCCGGGTTGGCGAAGTCCCGCTTCAGCTCCATCGCGTAGTTCTGGTGCCGGTCGCCGGTGATCACCACCAGGTTGCGGACGCCGCTGTCCTGCGCCGCCGCCAGCACCTTGTTGCGCTCGGCAACATAGCCGTCCCACGGGTCCAGCCAGACGTGCGTCTCCGGCCCCGGGGTCCAGTCCGTCTGTCCCATCGGCGTCTGGTTGCCCAGCACCTGCCACTGGGCCCGCGACTCGCGGAACCCGTCCAGCAGCCACTTCCGCTGCTTCCCGCCGAGCATCGTGTTGTCGGGATCGAACCGGTCGTCGCAGGTCGAGGAGTCGCCGTCGCCGCACGGCTGGTCCGAGCGGTACTGCCGGGTGTCGAGGATGGTGAAGTCCGCGAGCCGCCCGTACGGAAGCCGCCGGTGGTACCGGATGTCCGGGCCGGACGGCATCTGCTCGTGCCGCAGCGGCAGGTTCTCGTACATCGCCTGGAACGCCTGCGCCCGGCGCTCCCGGAACACGATCGGGTCCTGGTCCGGCTCGGTGTCGGCCTGGCTCAGATCGCCGGCCCAGTTGTTCTCGACCTCGTGGTCGTCGAAGGTGTGGATCCACGGGTGCGCCGCGTGCGCCGCCTGCAGCGGCGCCTCGGTCTTGTAGAGCGAGTACTGCAGCCGGTACCGCGCCAGGTCGAACGTCTCGGTGTGGAACCGCGGGTCCGTCACGACCCCCCGCTTGTTCGTCTTCACCCCGGACTCGTAGATGTAGTCGCCCAGGTGCACGACCAGATCCAGGTCCTCGCCGGCCATGTGCTCGTACGCCGTGAAGTACCCGTCCTGCCACGCATTGCACGAGGCGAAGGCGAAGCGGAGTTCCCGGGGTGAGGTGAACGGGTGCGGGGTGGTCCGGGTCCGCCCGGTCATCGACACCTCGCCGCCGACGCGGAACCGGTAGTAGTACTCGTGGTCCGGCAGCAATCCGCGGACCTCGGGGTGGACCGAGTGCCCGAGTTCGGGCGTCGCGACCACGCTCGACCGGCGCACGATCTGACGGAACCGCTCGTCCCGGGCGACCTCGTACTCGACCCGCACCGGCTTGGCCGGCATCCCGCCGCGCCCGTCCACGGCGTACGGGTCGGTGGCGAGGCGGGTCCACAGCACCACGCTCTCGTACCGGGGATCGCCAGACGCGATCCCGAGCGTGAAGGGGTTGCCTGCGCCGGTCGGGGCGGCGTACGTGGTCGAGGCGTCCCAGGCCCCGGTGCCGAGCAGTACCGCGGCGGTGCCGGCACCACCTAGACCCAGGAAACGACGGCGTGAGACTGACATTGGTCCTCCTGCGGGCGGGCGAAGTATCAGGGGCGCATGCCAGCCTGCAGTTGTCAGATGTCTGTCGATCGAAGGTTGAGTGAACGAGTGCCATGCAGTTACTGATTCCGGTCAAGGAATGACTGCTGCGGTGGTTGGGAGAGGATGGGCGTATGCACAGCGATGAGCGGATCCGCCGGGCCAGGCCGGACGACGTACCGGCGATCGTCGACCTGGTCTACGGGCTGGCGGAGTACGAGCGGGCGCCGCAGGAGTGCCGCCTGACCGCGGCGCAACTCGAGACCGCACTCTTCGGCGAGGCGCCGGCCGTCTTCTGCCATGTCGGTGAGCTCGACGGCGAGGTGGTCGGCTGCGCGCTGTGGTTCCTCAACTTCTCGACCTGGCGGGGTGTGCACGGCATCTACCTCGAGGACCTCTTCGTCCGCCCCGACCACCGCGGCTCGGGCCTCGGCAAGGCACTGCTGACGGCCCTCGCCCAGGAATGCGTCCGCAACAACTACGAACGCCTCGAGTGGTCCGTCCTCGACTGGAACACCCCGGCCATCGACTTCTACAAGTCCCTCGGCGCCACCGCCCAGGACGAATGGACCACCTTCCGCCTGACGGACACCGCCCTCACCACCCTCGGCTCATGAGCACCCGGTCGGAGTCAGCATCGGGTCACGAGCTGCGACCTCTGATGTTCACGCGCATCGTGCAGGCGGCGCTCTGGGCCGTGATCGCCGCGCTCGTTGTCGGCTACCTGATCGACAGCCAGGGTCTGGAGCCGGCGGGCGTCGTCATCGCGTTGGTGGTGCTGGCAGTCGGAGTGGTGTTGGCGATTCGGAGCTACCGGATGGGCGTCCGGTACGGGTCAGAGGGCATCGAGGTCCATGGGCTCCTGCGTAACCGGCGGATCGCCAGGGACCAGATCAGCAAGATCACGAACTTCCCGGCGGTCCGGTGGCAGTCCGCGGACGGCAAGTCACACTGGACGCCGATCTTCGCCTTCGCTGGCTATGGCCAGCTGGCCTTCAGCCACCGCTACAACCAGTTCTGCATCCTGCAACTCCAAACCTGGAACGACGAACCCCGTCGCAACCCCACCAAGCCCAAACCCCGCCGCCGATGAAAGCCGACGCCGCCCGCACCGCCCGCACCGCCCGCACCGCCCGCACCGCCCGCACCGCCCGCGCTGGTCGCTGGCATGATGTGCCGGTGAACCTGCGGCCCCTGACGATCACGCTTCTTGCGAATGTCTTCGGTTCGGTGGCGTTGGTCGTGCTCGGTGTGCTGCTCTGGCTGCAGAACGGCGTGCGCGTGGCGGTTCTGTTGTCTGCGCTGGGCCTATGGCTCGCGGTCCGGGCCTACTGGGTCGGCGTGCAGGCGGACGAACGCACAGTCCGCGTCAAGGGCCTGCTCTGGAGCCGCACGATCCCGATCGACCGCATCAAGCGGATCACCACCTTCCCTGCCATCAGCTGGACCGCCCCCTCGGGCCGCACTCGCTGGACCCCGATCTACGCCTTCACAGAGTTCGGCGGAGCGATCCGCCGCGTGCATGCCCACAACACCCAGACCACCGACCAACTACAGCAGTGGGTCGGGCGGAGTTGAGATCTCAGCTGGTTTGGCGCTGGCGTTTTGCCTCGTACATGGCGTGGTCGGCGGTGCGGAGGAGTTCGTCGAGGTCGGTTGCGTAGGGGCTGACGACAGCGGTGCCGATGCTGGCGGTGACGGCGACGTCGATGCCTTCCAGTGGGCTGCGGATGGACTCGTCGATCCGGCGCATCAGAGCGTCCAGGTCGTCGCCCTCGATCTCCTCCGCCAGGATGGCGAACTCGTCGCCGCCCAGGCGTGCGACCGTATCGCCGTGCCGGACCTGCGCCTGCAGCCGGTCGGCGATCTCGCGCAGGGCCCGATCACCAGCTTCGTGCCCGTACTTGTCGTTCACCTGCTTGAAGTGGTTCAGATCGCAGAACAGCAGTACTCCGCGGCGCCCGCTCTGCCGGCACCTCTGCAGTGCCGCGATGAAGCGGTGCTGCAGCAACCGGCGGTTCGGCAATCCGGTCAGCGGATCATGCGCGGCATGGTGCTGCAGTTCGCGCTCCGCGTCCTTGCGCGCTGTCACGTCGTCGATCTGGATCAACACGAACCGCGGAAGATCCTTGCCCTGGTCAACGATCACGGCCGTACCGCCGAGCCAGATGTCGTTGCCGTCGGTCCGCCGGAAGGTTCGCTCGAACCGGTACGGGCCCTCGCCGGCGCCGATCAGGTCCATGTCCCGCTGGGTCTGCTCCGGGTGCTCGTTGGGCAGATAGTCCATGAAGACGGTCCCGACCAACTGGTTGTGGCTGTAGCCGGTGATGCGGCAGAACGCGTCGTTGACCCGCAGTACGCGCCCTGCCTCGGGCCCTTCGAAGGCGATCGTCGCCATCCCGTTGCCGGCCCCTTCGAAGACCAGCCGGAACGTCATCTCGCTCGCTTCCAGGCGAATCTTCTCGGCTCGCAGCTGATCGGTGAGCCGGGCCTTGTCGATCGCCAGCCCGGCCTGGGTCGCGAAGATCTCCAGCAGTTCGCGATGGATCGGCCCTGGCCGTCGCTGATCCTCGGGCAGATCCACCGACAGCATGCCGACCAGTTCGCCCTCCGGCGAGTGCAGCGGCGCGAACAGCGCATCCAGCGGATGCCAGGCATCGGGTTCCGTCGAGACCGGCACGTCCGGCACCCAGCCGACGACCTCGCCCTCGGGCAGCCTCTCGTGCGGGACGAACCGCAGCCCACCCCACTGGTCGGCGATCTTGAACTCGGCGTCGAAGATGTCGGCCGCGCTGATCGTGCCCAGCAGAGCCTCCTTGGCCTCGGGCGAACCAGCGACGGCGATCACCTCGAACTTGCCGTCCGGATAGCGCAGATTCAGGACCGCGATCCCGAACCCGAGACCGTCCACCACTCCGTCGACCACGGCCTGCAGGGTTTCGGCCAGGCTGCGCCCCGCACCCATCCGCGCACTCACCTCATAGAGACGGCGCACGGCGGTCATCCGCACAGTGGGCTCGTTCTGCACTGCGACACTCCGGCACGGCATCGGCGGCCTCACGGGACCCCGCCGCGTGAGGGCCCCTTAACAGAGTGACAGATCGGACCAGCCGGACCACCTGGTCCGACACGCCGATGGCGACCGCACAGTACACCGGACGGTAGTCGACCACTGGCTAACAGTGACGACCATATGCCTTCGAGCGGTCAGTACCGCGTACGGGTGCGGTACGGGCAGCGACGCGACAGGAACGGTTCAGTCAGCCGGACCGTCGTCGTCTGGCGGGACTTCACGGTGCAGGACGTGTGTCCCGGTGACGGCCTTCCGGTGCGGGCCCGCCCGGAGTGGATCTACGCCGACGGAACTCGCGGTTACGGAGCCTGGCGGGCGGACAACAATGGCTGCGGCCAGGACGGCACCAATTTCGGAGACATCAGGTTCAGCGCCGCCAAGGCGGTGGCGAGGGCACTCATGACGGTGTGCGTCTACTCGCAGTCGGAGGGCAACCTGCGATGCAGGACCAGCATCGGCCAAGACAACCAATACGTCTGAGGACGCCTCAGTAGCGCATTCCGGCCAGGGATCGGTAGCTGGTTTCCGCCGAGACCCACGCGTCGGTCGGTGCGTCGTGCTCGACCAGCCACTGCTGTACGCCGCCCCGCTCCGCGTGCGCGAACATCGCCGGGAAGTCGAGCCGACCGGCTCCGACGTCCTCCCAGGACCCGTCCTCGGCCATGTCCTTGACATGCAGAGCGGGGAACCGGCCCGGGTGACCCTCGAAGTAGTCGATCGGGTCCTTACCGCCGTTGACCACCCAGTACAGATCGAGCTCGAAGCCGAGCAGTTCCGGCTCGACCTCGTCGAGCAGGATGTCGAACAGGACCTGGCCGTCGACCTCGTCGAAGTCGTGCCCGTGGTTGTGGAAGAGCAGCTGCAGCCCCTCCGCCTGTGCCGCCCGCCCGGCCACATTGAAGGCGGCGGCAGCCTCCCGGAAGCCGTCGAGCGTCCGCAGTTCGGGAGGCAGCGACGGGACCACGATCCACTTCCCGCCGAGCGTCTTGACGTCCGCCATCGCGCCCTCCCAGTCGTCTGTCAGCCGCGTGTACCCGACATGCTCGAGCACGATCTGGAGGTCGGCCTCGTCGGCGAAGGCTCGGATCTTCTCCGCGGAGTGCCCGAACCGGCCGCTCACCCCGACGGTCCGGTAGCCGATCGCGGCCAGCCGCTTCAGGGTGCCTGGATAGTCCTCGGCCAGCGGCTCGCGCATCGTGTACAGGTGCATGCCGATGCCGTCAGCGGGGATGCTCCGGTCGCTCATAAGGTAGTGCGCTCCTTCACTAGGGTTTCAGGCAACGTGTTCGCGGTAGCTGGCCAGCGCAAGGTCGAAGACCTCCTGGCCAGGGGCGTTCCACAAGTCCTGGTTGAAGATCTCGACCTCCACTGGTCCGTCGTACCCGGCCGCGTCGCAGGCTTCGCGCATCCGCCGCAGCTCGATCGACCCGTCACCCATCATGCCGCGCCCGAGCAGGGTGTCGGCCGGCAAGGGGACCACCCAGTCGCTCACCTGGTAGGAGCAGATCCGGTCACCGGCGCGTTCGATCTGCCGGTAGAGCTCCGCGTCCCACCACAGGTGGTAGGCATCCACGACCACGCCGACCTGCGAGGCGGGGAACTGCTCTGCGAGATCGAGGGCCCCACCCAGCGACGACACCACGCAACGATCCGAGCAGAACATCGGATGCAGAGCCTCGACAGCCAGCCGAACCCCCCGCTCTTCCGCGTACGGCGCCAGCTCGGCCAGCCCGTCGCGCACCATCTCCCGCGCGCCGTCGATGTCTCGCGAGCCAGTAGGCAGTCCACCACTGACGAGAATCAGTACGCCGGTCCCGACCGTGGCCGCCTCGTCGATCGCGCGACGGTTGTCGTCGATCCTCGTACGCCGCTCGGCCGCATCGGTGGCGGTGAAGAATCCGCTTCTGCACAAGGACGAAACCCGCAACCCGGCATCCGCGACCAGCTTCGCCGACCGCTCCACGCCGTACTCCTGGATCGGCTCGCGCCAAAGCCCGATCCACGACAACCCTGCTTCGGCGCTCGCGGCAACGACCTCTTCCAGCGACCAGTACTTCGTGGTCGCCTGGTTCAGGCTGTAGCGGTTCACGCGTCGACACCACCAACGACGAGCAGCTTGCGGAAGCGATCCACCGCAAACTCCGGACGAGCCAGTACTCCGGCCGCGTCGGCCAGGCGGAACGTCTCCGCGAGGTGCGGCAGGGATCGCCCGGTCTGCAGCCCGCCCACCATGCCGAACCCGGGCTGGTGTCCGTTCAGCCAAGCCAGGAAGGCGATTCCGGTCTTGTAGTACAACGTCGGCGCCGAGAAGATCTGCCGGGCCAGCGGCACCGTCGGCGCGAAGATCTCCTCGTACTTCGTCAGTTCCCTGTCATCGAGCGCCTTCAGGGCGGCTGCGGCAGCGGGGGCGATCGCGGCGAAGATCCCGAGTAGGGCATCGCTGTAGCGCTCGCCGTCACCACGGATGAGCGATGGGTAGTTGAAGTCGTCCCCGGTGTAGAGCCGGACACCCTCGGGCAGGCGGTTGCGCAGGGCAACTTCCTTCGAGGCGTCGAGCAAGGAGACCTTGATGCCGTCCACATGGGCCGCGTTCTCGTTGATCAGCTCGACGACCACATCGGCCGCGGTGTCCAGCGAGTCGCTGCCCCAGTAGCCCTCCAGGGCGGGGTCGAACATCGACCCCAGCCAGTGCAGGATCACCGGCCGCGACGACTGGCTCAGCAGCCTGTCGTAGACCTTGCGATAGTCGTCCGGCGATCCGGCGGCCGCGCACAACGCCCGGCTGGCCATCAGGATCGGCTGCGCGCCGACCTCCTCGGCCACCGCCAGTTGCTCCTCGTACGCCGCGATCACCGCATCCAACGGATGCACCCCAGCCGGCAACTGATCGGTCCCCACCCCCACAGCAATCTGCTTCTCACCCGCGCCCCCCGCACTCCCTACGACGGAGGAGCGGAGTGGTGCCTCGGCTGCGGAGCGGCGGATCAGTTCTTGGGTGGCGGGCCAGTCGAGGCCCATGCCTCGTTGGGCGGTGTCCATCGCCTCGGCCACCGACAGCCCGAGCGACCACAGATGCCTGCGGAACTCCAGTGTGTGGTCCCAATCGATCACCGCGGGCGCACCGGGCGAGTTGTCCCCGAGGGGATCCGCCACCACATGGGCGGCCGCGAAGGCGAGCCGGCTGCGGGCAGGTTGATAGGTGCCGTGGGCAACCGGTTCGCCGATCAGGTGATACGTCTCCAGCTTGCCGTCGAGCGGTAGCCGCAGCGACAGCGTCATACCGGTTCCTCAAGACCGAGCGCGGGAACCTCCAGCTTGCGACCCTCGCGCCACGACTGCAGCCCGAGCTCCGCGAGCTGCACACCCTTGACGCCCTCGACGAAGTCCCAGGTGAAGGGCGCATCCTCCACAACGTGCCGGAGGAACATCTCCCACTGCACCTTGAACCCGTTGTCGAACACCTCGTTGTCCGGCACGTCAGCCCACTGGTTCCGGAACGGCTCCGTGGCCGGCAGGTCCGGGTTCCACACCGGCTTGGGCGTCGCCGAACGGTGCTGCGCCCGGCAGTTCCGGAGCCCCGCGACCGCGGACCCCTCCGTGCCGTCCACCTGGAACTCGACGAGCTCGTCGCGGAACACCCGGGTGGCCCACGACGAGTTCAGCTGGGCGATGATCCCGCCCTCCAGTTCGAACACGCCGTACGCCGCGTCCTCCGCGGTCGCGTCGTACGGGCGGCCCTGCTCGTCATACCGGGTCGGGATGTGCGTGGCGCCCTGGCAGTAGACCGTCTTGACCGGGGCGAAGATCTGGTCGAGCACGTACCGCCAGTGGCAGAACATGTCGACGATGATGCCGCCGCCTTCTTCCTGCTTGTAGTTCCAGGCCGGGCGCTGCGCCTCCTGCCAATCGCCCTCGAAGACCCAGTAGCCGAACTCGCCGCGCACCGAGAGGATCTGGCCGAAGAAGCCGCCGTCGACGAGTCGCTTCAGTTTGCGCAGGCCGGGCAGCGACAGCTTGTCCTGGACGACGCCGTTCTTCAGCCCGGAGTCGCGGACCAGCGTGGCCAGGGCGATCGCGGCGTCGAGTCCCTCCGCGATCGGCTTCTCGCAGTAGATCGCCTTGCCGGCCTCGACCGCGGCCCGGACGCCCTTCTCCCGGAGTTGGGTGAGCTGGGAGTCGAAGTAGATCTCGACGTCGGGCTCGGCGAGCGCCTCGGACAGGTCGGTGGTCCAGCGGGTCAGCCCGTACTGGTCCGCGATCCGCCGCAGCTTGAGCTCGTTGCGGCCGACCAGGATCGGGTCGGGGATGATCACCGTCCCGTCGGCGGCCTGGATGCCGCCCTGCTCGCGGATCGCCACGATGGACCGCTCCAGGTGCTGGCGCAGGCCCATCCGGCCGGTGACGCCGTTCATCACGATGCCGACGCGTCGCTCGTTCACTGTCGTTGCCTCTCTTCGGCGCTGCTCTTTGTCGGGGCGGTGCTCGTACGCCGGTCCGGCGACTGCGGGCTCTTCGTGGAGCCTGGGAAAGGGCTTTCCAAGGCTGTGACGGCAACCTTAGGTGGGCCGTCACGGCGAGTCAACCTGTAACCCGGGGAGACCGGAAAACGGTTGCACCGGCTCGCCGCCGCAGCGTCGCCCTGGGCGGATGGGGTACGGCGCCACGATGAGCGTTAGCGTCGGCACACCAGACGAGAGGAGCACAGTGGTCGAAGACAACGGACCCCCGGCCGCATCCCAGGAGCCCATGCGGTCCACCGACCACGCACAACAGGATGAGCCCACCCCTGAGCAGCTCCCGGGCACCGGCCCGGAGCAAGCCGATCAGCCGGGCGTGGAGCGGCGGGGGCGGGAGCGGCGGGGTGATGATCGGCGGGGGCGGGACGAGCAGCGGGAGCTCTACCGGACGATGGATCTGGCGCTCCGGATCGGCGAGGTCGTGCTGTCCAGCGGCGCCGGTACCGCCGATGCCACGGCGACAATCCTCGCCGTCACCGCGGCCGGTGGTCTCCGCGGCTGTGAGGTCGACATCACTTTCACCTCGATCGCGATCTCGTACCAAGCGGCACCCGACGTCGCCCCCGAGACCCACATGCGAGTCGTCCGGTACCGCGGTCAGGACTTCTCCCGCCTGACCGACGTCGACCAACTGGTACGCCGGTTCGTCCGCGGCGATCTGACCCGCGAGGAGTCGAGCCGCGAACTGGCCCGGATGGTCTCCGCGGGTCCACCGTTCCCGCGCTGGAGTTCGGTGCTCGCCTGGGGCGTGATGGCAGGTGGAGCGACTCTTCTCCTCGGCGGCGGTTGGCTGATCACCCTCGTCGCGGTAGTCACCGCGATCCTGATCGAACTGAGCAACAGGTGGTTCAACCGCCAGCGGCTGCCCGCGTTCTACCAGCAGGTCGCCGGCGCTTTCGTCGCGACATCCGTCGCCCTGATCCTCTACGCCGTCCACGCACCCGTGAAACCGTCGCTGGTCGTTGCTGCAGGCATCATCATGCTGCTGGCCGGCATCGCCCTGACCGGCGCCGTCCAGGACGCGATCACCGGGTACTACGTGACCGCTGCCGCCCGCAGTCTCGAAGCGATGTTGCTGACCGGCGGGATCATCGCCGGCGTCAGCCTCGGAATCACCCTCGGCATCAAGCTCGGCCTCCCGGTCGCGATCGAGGCCCAGACGATCCAGCTCGCGAACCTCCCGATCATGGTCGGCTCAGGCGCGTTGATGGCGGTTGCGTTCGCGTACGCGTCGTACGCGCCGCTGCGTTCTCTTCTGCCGGTGGCAGTCGTCGGCGCCGCCGGGTCGCTCGTCTTCACACTGATGACGCGCGCCGAGTTCGGCCCTGCTTGGTCAACCGCGGTCGCCGCCTTCACCGTCGGCCTCGGCGGTTACTCCCTCGGCCGCCGCTCCGGCGTCCCGCCCCTCGTCGTGGTCGTCTCCGGCACGGTCCCCCTCCTCCCAGGTCTCACCATCTACAAGGGCCTGTACGAGGTGATGGCCCTGGGCAACCTCATCGGCATAGTCAGCCTCGCCACCGCGGTGGCAATTGGCGTCGCCCTGGCATCAGGTGTCATCCTCGGCGAATACGTAGCCCAACCCATCCGCCGAGAAGCCCGCCGCCTCGAAGACCGCCTCGCCGGCCCCCGCCTGGTAGGCCCCCGCCGCCCCATCCGCCGCCGCACCTCCCGCCCCCGCCGCCGAAGCACCAATTAGAGCGGCTAGCGAAGGGTGCCGAGTTCGTTGACGACCCGGGTGGGGATGCCGAGAAAGGTGTCGCGGGCAACCGTGCCGTAGGCGATGTTGAAGGTGTGCAACTCGTAGACCCAAAGGCCGTTGCAGGTTGAGGCGACTGTGCGGTAGTTGAGGTGCCAGCGGATCCACTGACCTGGTTCCAGTCGAACCGCCGGCCGCCGATGCCGAGGAGGCATTGCGAAGGCGATCTCAGGAAAGACCCGCAGCCGCCCGTCCTGCTCGTCCAGGCGTACTCCGCGGTCCGTTGGTTCGGTCGTACCGAACACAGCCGTGAATCCTTCGGCCTCCGACATCTTCACGTCGTGCATGAGTGGGAGCGTCGTGGACGGTAGGCGGAATGCGGTGGGCGCACTGTTCCGAACCGTCGCCGCAGGACCGCCCCGTGACTGCTTGGTCCAGCTGGTGCGAATTCGTTGAACGGCAACCTCCATGCGCCGATGGTCGCATTCGTTGCCACCCGAGCGACACCGAATATTTCTGGGGCGTCAGTGCCTGCGGTCGGTGACGGATCATCGGATTTCCTCGAGGACTACGTCGTCGAGTTGGAACCACACGTCCTGGCCGTGGCCGAAGAAGCCGCTGTACAGCTGGATCAGGGACTCGCGGCCGGAGTCGAACTCGACGGTGACCTTCGTGTACTGCGGATGCGCGCCGCCCGGCCGTTCCGCCAGGGTCTTGCCGCGGAGCGTCCGGACCCCCAGCATCGTCTCGGTGTTGTTGTCCGCGGTGTGGATCCAGGCGGACAGGCGGTAGCGGTGATGGGGGCGGACGGCAACGTTCTGTTGCAGGGCGTGGAGGCCGATCGAGTCCCGGAGGAAGGCGTTGTTCGCGCCGGTGTGGCCGAGGTTCGTCTTGTCGATCCCGCCGCGGCCGTTCAGCTGCCAGGGTGGGGACGGTGAGGCGCCGGTCTGTTCCTCGAAGCCGGGATCCGTGACCAGGTTGGTTTTCAGGCCGTCGTCGGTCAGTTTCGTGTGCATCAGGAACACGTTGTACGGATCCCACTGCGACATCGTGAAGTACAGGTCCGGTCCGGACGACCACGGATGCATGTAGGTGCCGTAGAGCCCCGGGTAGTCGCTGCCTTTGGCAACCACCTGCTCGCCACCCCACGGACCCGTTAGCGACCCAGCGGAGCGGAGTACGACAGAGGCTCTTTGCTCGTCGAGGTACATCATCAACCACTTGCCGAGATACGCGTTCCACTGCACGGAGACCTCGCTGATCGGACCGATGGCGATCGGCGCGGCGGTGCTCTCCCGGGTGGACCAGGACTTGCCGTCCCAGTAGCGCCAGGCGTTCTTCGTCAGCACCTGTTTCTCGGGGACCCGGGCCAGGTGCGCGTTGCCGAACCGCCCGTTCGGCGTACCGATCATGTAGACGTAGCCGTCCTTGCGGACCAGCGCGTTCATCTGGAAGTTGTCGTCCCAGGCGACCGTGTTCTGCCAGCGCGCGGTCGGGTGCTTCGTCCAGGTCTGACCGTTGTCGTCGGAGTAGGCGAAGCCGGAGTAGTTCGTGAACCAACTCCCGGCCGGACCCCAGTAGTTGACCGACATGTACTGGACGTACTGCCGCTTGCCCACCGAGATCCCGGCGGTCGGGATCACCGTGTGCTCGTCGCGGTCGATCTTCTTGCAGTCGAGGAACTGCTTGGCGTGCCCCGGGCGGTCTTCGGCCGCGCTGTCGAAGCTCATCCCGTCCGCCAGGTTGCGGTCCTTGCTCCGCAGCAGCACGTTGCAGCGCCAGTCGAGCGTCGCCGGGTCGCCGGCACCACCGCCCGGACCGGTCCAGCCGCTGCCGTAGCTGTCGCCGAACGCGGACAGGATCTCGCCGGAGCCGTTGTCCCAGAGGATGCCGAGATCGGTCGACTTCAGCTGGAACCGGGCCTCGGTGTCGTTGATCGACTCCGGTCCGGTGAGCTTGGCGACCCGCTGGGCCGGCGACGGAACCGCTCCGGCCTGGGCGGGCGGCGCGGACCCGCTCGGCAGCAGCGCCGCGCCGAGCAGCAGGGGCAGGACCAGAACGAATCGCTTCTTCATGCGCGTCTCCTCAAAGGGCGGGTCAGAGCGCGAGTCAAGGTGAGAAATCGATTTCTCGGTACCGTAACCGGCACCACGCAGCCGGTCAACGGCTCGGCGCCGGGCGCTGTGATTTACTGCTGGTGGTGCGATTCCAAGGTGTGACGGCAGGGAGCTGATCCCGGGCCCGTCGGCTCCGTGCGGTAGGCGGAGTGACCCGGCCGCGACCGGGGCCATGCGGTGATACCCCGCTTCCGCTCGGATCCGATCGGGTCCCTGGCCGTTTCAGGCACAGGAGCTGGAAGCATGTTCACAGGAAGAATCGAGTGGACCGCCACTGTCGCCGAGGTCCGCGGCGAGGCTGTGCGGGTCAAGCTCGACCCCGACCTCCCAGCGAACGGGCGAGGTCTGTTCGTCGCCGGTGGCGCCGTCTGCCTCGACGGGGTCCGCCTCACGATGGAGTCGGCCGGTCCGACCGAACTGGTCGCCACCATCACCGACGAGACCCGCCGCCGCACCACCCTCGACCGCATCAGCGCCGGTACTTCGGTCCACTGCGAACTGCCCCTCGCGGCCGGCGACCGGATCGACGGTCACCTGGTCCAGGGACACGTCGACGGGGTCGGCAAGGTGCTCCGGATCGACGAGGAACCGGCCGGGCGTCGGGTCTGGATCAAGCCGGGCGACCGGCTGCTTGCTCGCCTGGTCGCGAAGTCCTCGGTGGCGATGAACGGGGTCAGCCTGACGGTGGCGGAGGTGCTGAAGGACCGGTTCTCGGTGGTCCTGGTGCCGAACACCCTGAAGAAGACGAACCTCGGCGACCTGGCCATCGGGGACCGGGTCAATCTGGAGAGTGACCTGCTCACCCGGATGGCACGCGAAGGGCACGGGCCTGAGCTGCTGAAGGCGATCAGTCGGTTGCCCTGGGCGGGTCACCTGAACGGGCCGGTCGGCGTACAGAAGGTTGTCGCTCAACTGGCTGCCGGCGGTGGGGTGGTGGTCTGGGATCCCACGCTCGAGGGTGAAGGCGATGTCGTCTTCGCGGCGGAGAAGTTCCGGCCGGAGGCGATGACCTTCCTGCTGACGCAGGTGTGTGGGCACACGACGGTTCCTTGTCACCCGTCGGTCCTCGAGCGGCTGGAGATCCAGCGGATGCCTGGCAAGGGTGATCGGCAGGGGACGTTGCCGCACGTACCGGTCGACCTGGCGTCGCTTCCCGGGACTGGCGTGAGTGCGGCCGACCGGGCGGCGACCATCCGCCGCCTCGCCTCGGCCGACGCTGTTCCGAGCGACTTCCTCAGGCCCGGCCACGTGTTTCCGCTCGCCGCCCGACCCGGGTTGCTGGCTGAGAGACGAGGGCACACGGAGGCGACGGTCGCGTTGTGTAGCGCCGCGGGGCTGGCGCCGGTCGGGGTCTGCTGCGAGGTGATGCGACCCGACGGTGTGATGGCGGACGCGGTCGACCTGGAACAGTTCGCGCTCCGCTGGGACCTGCCGATGATCGACGTCCACGACCTGGCGAGTTGGCTGTGAAGGGCGCGGAGTTGTACGACGACCCAGTGTTCCTGGCCGGATACCGGCAACTCAGGCGGGACAAACTCGGGCTCAACGAGGAGCTGGAGATCCCCGCGATGGCAGCGCTGCTACCACCGGTCGACGGATTGCAGGTGGTGGATCTGGGCTGCGGTGAGGGCGGACTCGCAGTACGGCTGGCTGAAGCCGGGGCGTCCGCGGTGGTTGCTGTGGATGCGTCGGAGTCGATGTTGTCGCGGGCTTCACAGCATTCGCGGGTGTACTACGTGCGCTCGGATCTGGCGGACTTCGACCTGGCACCGGGGACGGTGGATCTCGTGGTCAGCAGCCTGGCGTTGCACTACGTCGAGGATCTGGAGGGGCTGGTCGCGCGGATCAGGAGCTGGCTGTCTCCTGGTCGGCGGCTGGTGTTCTCGGTCGAGCATCCGATCATCACCGCACCGCTGGAGCCGTCCGACGGGGGCGTCGACGACTATGCGGACGAGGGGCCGAGGCAACGATCCTGGTTCGTCGACGGGGTGGTGAAGTATCACCGGACGATCGGCTCGACGCTGGCGACGCTGCAGCGACAGGGATTCGCGCTGGAGGCGGTGGAGGAACCGCAGCCGACCGAGGTCCAGATTCGGCACTACCCGCACCTCGCGGTGCACCGGCGCAGACCGCCGTTGTTGCTGGTATCTGCGAGGGTGCGGTGACTCCGGACGCGCCCAGCCGTTAGAGTTACCGACTGGAAACATCGGCCTGCTATCGCTGGGTCACCGCCCGGCGGGCTCGGAGGATCGACGTGGCACTGGGTAGGACGTCCCCGCGGGACCTGCCGCTGTTCGCGGAGCTGTCCGGCCGGGAGATCAAGGACATCTTCCGGGCCGGCGAAGAGGTCTCGGTACCGGCCGGATGGTCCCTGATCCTGGAACAGACCCCGCCGGACGCGGCGTACCTGATCCTGAGTGGGACGGCGGCGGTCCGGGTGAAGGGTGAGGAGATCGCCGTCCTCGGGCCGGGCGACATCGCCGGTGAGGTCGCGGTCCGGCAGAACCGGTTGCGGACGGCAACGGTGACGGCGAAGAGCCGGCTGCAGCTGCTGCACTTCACCCGGGAGAAGTTCGACGACCTGACCAACCGGCTGCCGAACTTCCGCGACGCCATCGACGCCACCATCGCCGAGCGCCGTGGTGACCAGCCCAACTCCTGAGCAGTCGCCGACCCAACCCTCCGCGCCGGACGCCGCCCCGCACACCCCCGCCCCGGCCGGTGCGTCGGAGGCGGGTCCGGAGCCGGATCTGGCGGTGTTGCAGAAGGGGTTCGAGCAGGCGTTGCTGGGTGGGGAACGGAAGTTCACCCGGCTCCAGGTCTCCGAGCGGGCCGGCGTCTCGATCGAGCGGACCGAGCAGATGTGGCACGCGCTCGGCTTCGCGACCGTGCCGGACGACGAGATCGCCTTCACCGACGACGATGTCGAGGCACTCCGGCTGGTCGCGGCCCTGGAGGACGACGGGTTCATCGATCCCGCGATCGAGTCGTCGCTGGCCCGCAAGCTCGGCCAGACCCAGTCCCGGCTGGCCTCCTGGCAGTCGGCGATGTTCCTTGACTTGCTCGGCCGCTCGAAGCTGTCCGCCGACGACGCGCTCGAGGTCGCCTCGTTGTTGCTGCCGGCAATGGAAAGGCTGCAGACCTATGTCTGGCGGCGTCATCTGGCCGCGGCCGCCGGTCGTGCGGTGGCAGGATCCGACGAGCTGTCGCGGGGCGTCCGTGCGGTCGGGTTCGCCGACATCGTCAGCTATACGCGGTTGACCCGGAGGTTGTCCGAGCTCGAGCTCGGCCAGTTGATCGAGCGGTTCGAGGGGATGGCCGCGGACGTGGTCGCGCTGAACGGCGGCCGGGTGATCAAGTCGATCGGTGACGAGGTGCTCTTCGTGACCGATACCGCGGCGCAGGGAGCCGCGGTTGCCCTTGCCCTGCAGGAGAAGGTGGCCGAGGCCGGGGACCTACCCGAGCTGCGGATCGGCCTCGCATACGGGAGCATCCTGATCCGGCTCGGCGACATCTACGGCGAGGTGGTGAACCTCGCCTCCCGTCTCACCTCCGAGTGCAAGCCCGGCCGCGTCCTGACCGATCGCGAACTCGCTGCCGCCCTCGACGGTCACCCTGCCTACCAACTGCGCAAACTTCGCCGTGTCTCCGTTCGCGGGTACCACCACCTCACGCCGTACGCGCTCCAGCGGGCCTGACGGCTTCAGCGGGTGGGGGAGATGGTCAGGGTCGGGCCTGGGCGGGGCGTGCTGGTCGGTGCCGTCGGCGTCGGTTTGGTGGAGGGCGTTGTCGTCGCGGTGGTGCCGGCGCTCGGGGTGGTCGATGCAGGGAGCGGCGGTGGGACGAACGGTGCCTCGGTGGTGTCCTTGCAGCTTTCGGCGTCCCCCGCACTGTCGGCACCCTTCATCAACGCGGGCTGCGGGAACAGGTTGCTGGTCGGCTCGGTGGAGACGTTCGACCCGTAGATCGCCGCGCAGTCCTCCGGTTGCACGCTGATCGGCTGGCCGTTCTGGTCGTACAGCCGGACGGAGACCTGGCGACCCTGCGCGTCGAACGGGTAGATGTTGTCGATCCTCTGCCCGTCCAGTGCGAGACCTCCCACGGCGTAGTTCGACGCCGGGTCGTTGTGGTAGCTCGAGGAGGAGAACAGCCCGGACGAACCGCCGACGAAGCTGGCGGCGAGCCAGAGCGGTACCGCGATCGTGGCGACCAGGTTCAGCGGCACGACGTACCAGAGCCAGCGGCGGTCCTGCTGCGTGCGGCGGCCGATCCAGATCGACACCGCGGCGCCGGCGAGCGCGCCGACCACGGTGACCGCGCCCGCGCCGAACATTGCGAAGAAGCCGCCGCCGCCGACCACGCCGCGGGCGACCCACCAGACCGGCTGACCGATGGTGACGAGCTCGCGCCGGACGTTCGGCGGGAGCTGGTCGACCAGACCACGGATCGACTCGGCCCACTGGGCGCCGCGTGGTTCGTCCAGCACGATCCGCGGGTCCTGGCCGTTCAGCGCCCGGACGCCGAGGTAGGCCGCGCCGAACAAGGTCGCCAGTCCGAGCAGGCCGAAGAAGGCGACGGTGTCGAACGACCCGCCGACGAGCCCGACCACCAGCAAGAACGGCCCGACGGTGCAGGCGATGATGCCCCAGCGGAGTGCTTTGCGCCCTGCCCCGCGATCCGCGGCCTGCTGGGTCCTCGGGGGATAACCGGCCGCGGTGCGGAGCTCATCGGCGTACTGGCGTGGGCTGCCGAGGCGTTCGTCGAGCGCGGCGGCGGTCAGCTCCTGCTCGAACTCGGCGGCGACCTCGGTCAGGTGGCCGGACACGTCCTCGAGCACATCCTCCAGCTCACCCGGTGGCAGGTCGCTCAGCTCGGCCCGGACCTGGGCCAGGTAGGTCGCGACGGGTCCCGTCAGAGTGCTGTTCACGCCGCCTCCATGTGCAGCAGGCCCGACATCGTGTCGGCGAAGTGGCTCCAGGTCTTGGTGGAGTCGGCCAGCAAGTCGCGGCCGGTCTTGTTCAGCCCGTAGTACTTGCGATGCGGGCCTTCCTCACTGGGTTGCACGTACGACGTCAGCGCGCCGGCCGCGAACAACCTTCGCAAGGTGCCGTACACCGAGGCGTCGGCGACATCCTCGAGCCCCGCGGCCCGCAGCCGGCGGAGTACGTCGTAGCCGTAGCCGTCCGCATCCCGCAGTACGGCCAGCACGGCGAGATCCAGCACCCCCTTGAGCAACTGGCTCGGATCCATCCACTCCACCCCGTTCGTCTCATCGCACCGGGAGGAATCGGCCCCCTCAGACCGGCCCTCCCGGTGCTCTGCCGACCACACTACTACACATCGCAGACTACTCCGCCAACCAGCATCCAGACGCGCGTCGCGGCGACGAGTGCGGCATGCGGACGCGGTTTGCCGACCGGAGCCGCCGGGGGTGCGCCTGAGCCAGCGCCACGCTTGTTGCCCTAGGCAACCGGGTGGGTGAGTTGTCGGGCTGCTGAGATCAGCCGAGGGGGTCGTGCAGGTCGGGGCGTTCGGTCGGGGTGTTGATGGTGACGTCGATCGGCTCGACCTTGGCCGGTGCCGGCACCTTGCCGGCCGTGACCGGGAGGTTGAGCTTGCTGTTCGCGAGGTCGATGTCGATGGTCGCGCCGGTGTCGTTCGGCGCGGTCCATCCACCGTCGCTCAAGGTCACCGCGAGGCCGAGCACGCGCCCCTTGGGGATCACCTCGTCCTGCGCCCGCAGCGGCACGGTGACCGTGGTCCACTTGCCCGGCGTCAACGGCTTCGGCTTGCTCAGCGAGCTGCTGTGCGCGGCGTCGATCCAGCCCCGGCTGACGATCCCGTGATCGCTCTCTTCGGTCTGCTTCTGCACCGTGAAATAGCAGGCGTCGTCGAAGTCGGACTGCGGTGCCACACAGGTCTCGGTGTCAGTACGCCGGATCCCGGAGTACCGCTCACCCTCGCCGTACTCGATCAGCCGCGCGGTCACCGGAGTGGTCTCCGAATCCGCCCTGATCCGCAAGGTCACCGTCGGCGTTCCGCTGACCCGGATCGCGGCCGGCAGTGGGGCCGAGAGGAACATCTGCCGTCCGGCGATCACCTCGGACGGCGTTGCCACGATGGTGTCCTCGGTCAGCGAGGGCTCGTCCGTCACCGTGACGGTTCCCTTGCCCTTGGCACCGAGTTTCCCCTCGGCCAGCGGCACCGGCACGGTCTTCGACACGGCCGGCCAGGTCGGGTAGTCGCGCCACACGTCCGGAGCGGTCTCGACGGAGGCCATCGGCTCGCGCATCACGTTGTTCTGCAGGCCTTGCAGCCAATAATCGAACCACTTGTGCAGCTCGTCCACCCAGGCGTCCCGGCGGAACTCGAACGGGTCGACGTGATCTTCCAGGCCGAGCCAGATCTTCCGCGGCACCTTGTTCTTCGCGAGGGCGGTCCACCACTGCGCGAAGTGGTTCGTCTGGACGTTGTAGTCGCTCAGGCCGTGCGTGACGAACACGGACGCCTTCACCTTGCTTGCGTCCTTCACATAGTCGCGCTCGGACCAGAAGGACGTGTAGTCCCCGGTCTCGTCGTCGTCCTGCTCGCCCAGGTCCGCACGAACCGCCTCGCAAGCAGGGGTGTCGTGGCCGACATAGCCACCCAGCCAGGGCATGTAGTCGACGGAGTACGGGACGCCGCCGGATCGCGAGTAGTCGTACCAGGACGAGATCGCCGAGATCGGCACGATCGTCTTGAGTCCCTTGACCCCGGTGGCCGCGACGCCGTTCGCCAGCGTTCCGTCGTACGACTTGCCAATCATGCCGACCGAGCCGGTCGTCCAGGTTGCCTTGACTGGCTTGCCATCGCTTGTGTGGGCAGTGTTTCTGCCGTTCAGCCAGTCGATCACGGCGACGACGGAGTCGATCTCGTCCTTGCCGCCGACATCACCGCAGCCGGTGGATCGACTGGTGCCGACCACATCGACCCCGACCACGGCGTAGCCGCGGGGGACGAAGTAGTTGTCGTAGTACAACGGCATCTTCTGGATGACGCCGTTCTCGTCGTAGGTCTTCTTCTCGCTCTCGTTGCCGCGCCCGCAGCAGGAGTAGTACGGCGAGGCGTCCATGATCACCGGGATCCGCAGCCCGGCGGCATCGGTCTCGCGCGGCCGGACGATGTCCACCGCGATCACGTCGTTGCTGCCGTCGGAGTCGGTGTCCATCAACGTGTCGACCCAGACCGACTCGCGGATCGCACCGGCGTAGTCGTAGACGGGCTTGGTACTGCGGGTGGCCGGATCGACGTGCGGCGGGACTCCCGTGGCGTCCGCGCTCAGTGCTTCGGCGCCGGGCTCGCCGGGTCCGTCCGGCACGGGAGCGGCCGTGGCTGTACCAGTGATGGCTCCCAGGCAGACTGCAGTGGACGAGACCAGGACAATCACCCTGGCGCGGACGGTCGTCATGGCTGGGAAGGCTAGTCATTCAGGCGCGCCAAAGCCAGGTTCTGGCGACATTGGCCGGTACTTGACAGCCACAGAGGGTGATCAAGGCCGGTCTTCCGATAGTGTGACCGCCACCCAGGGGGAGCTGCACGGAAGGTGGGTACCAGTGAATCTGCGAGCACCGGTCACGTTGCTGGACGTCGCACAGCGCGCGGGTGTGTCGGTCGCGACCGCCTCCCGCGTGCTCAACGGGGGCGATCGGGTGCCGCGTCCCGAGCTGCAGGAGCGCGTCCGTGAGGCCGCCGCGGCCCTCGGCTACACGCCGAACGCACAGGCCCAGGCGCTGGCGAAATCCTCCACCAACGTGGTCGGCATCCTGGTCCACGACATCGAGGACCCGTACTTCGCGGCGATCGCGAACGGCGTGATGCGGGCCGCCGACGAACGCGGTCTGCTGGTGATGCTGGCGAGCACGTTCCGTGATGCCGACCGTGAGATTGCTTACCTGTCTTCTCTCCGGGCCCAGCGCGCCCGGGCCGCCGTGATGATCGGCAGCCGCCGCACCGACGCCGAGGGACTCGCCCGTACTGCGCACGAGGTCGAGACATTCCTGAACTCCGGTGCGGGACTCGCCTTGGTCAGTCAGTCAGGCATGCCCGCGCACACGATCGAGCCGGACAACCGTGCCGGTGCGGCCGAACTGGCCCGGTCGTTGGTGGGACTCGGGTTGCGGAAGTTCGGCGTACTGGCTGGTCCTGACGGTCTCGCGACCGCGCGGGATCGGCGCGACGGATTCGTCGCGGGGCTGGCCGAGTCCGGGCTGGAACCGGTGGCGGTGCAGGGCGGGGAGTTCACCCGCGACGGTGGTCATTCGGCTGCTCTGGAGTTGCTGGATCGCAAGCTCGACCTGGACTGTCTGTTCGCGGTGAACGACGTGATGGCCGTCGGTGCGATGTCCGCGCTGCGCGGCCGCGGAGTCGACGTACCGGGCGAGCTCGGAGTGGCCGGGTTCGATGACATCGCAACGCTGCGGGATGTCTGGCCGGGGCTGAGCACCGTCCGGCTGCCGCTGGAGCAGATGGGCCGGCGGGCGCTGGAGCTGGCGATCGAGGGCGGCGAGCCGAAGACGGAGACGTTCCCGGCCGAGGTCGTCCTCCGCGAAAGCACAGCAAAGTCGTGAAATATGCTCGGCCGGGTGACCGAGCCAGCGCACGTCTCCGAGATCTTTGACCCGTCCGCGTGGAAAGAGGTCGACGGGTTCGACCTGACCGACATCACCTACCACCGCGCGGTGGACGCCGGGGTGGTTCGGATCGCGTTCAACCGGCCCGAAGTACGCAATGCCTTTCGGCCGGGAACAGTGGACGAGTTGTATCGGGTGCTCGACCACGCGCGGATGTCGTCCGATGTCGGCTGCGTGCTGCTCACGGGCAACGGACCGTCCCCGCGCGACGGCGGTTGGGCGTTCTGCTCCGGTGGCGACCAGCGGATCCGCGGCAAGGACGGTTACAAGTACGCCGAGGGCACGACGGCCGACACGATCGACCCCGCCAAGGCAGGGCGGCTCCACATTCTCGAAGTGCAGCGGTTGATCCGCTTCATGTCGAAGGTGGTCATCGCTGTCGTGCCGGGGTGGGCAGCGGGTGGCGGGCACAGTCTGCATGTCGTTGCGGACCTTACGATCGCCTCGGCCGAGCATGCGCGGTTCAAGCAGACGGATGCGGATGTGGCGTCGTTCGACGGTGGTTTCGGATCGGCGTACCTGGCCCGGCAGGTCGGGCAGAAGTTCGCCCGGGAGATCTTCTTCCTGGGCGACGAGTACTCCGCCGAGGACGCCTTCCGGATGGGCATGGTGAACAAGGTCGTGCCGCATGCCGAGCTCGAGGCGGTCGCGCTGGAGTGGGGCAAGAAGATCTGCGCGAAGTCCCCGACCGCGCAGCGGATGCTCAAGTACGCGTTCAACCTGATCGACGACGGTCTGGTGGGTCAGCAGATCTTCGCGGGCGAGGCGACCCGGCTGGCCTACGGCACCGACGAGGCCGCCGAGGGACGCGACTCGTTCCTGGAGAAGCGGCCGGCCGACTGGTCGCCGTACCCCTATGCCTTCTAACAGCCTTCACTGAGAAGTTCACAGAAATATTTGTGCGAGCTACTGACAGTGCACGGTAAATCTCTTACCGTCGCTGGGTATGGACAACCTTTCCCGCCGTGGGTTGCTCGCCGGAGCCGGTGCGATGCTCGTCGCCGGTTCGTCAGGAGTCGCCCACGCCTCCGCCGCCCCTGTCCGTGCTCCTCTACGTGTCGAAGCCCTGCCCGCCACCAAACGGTTCACCATGAGTGGATCCGGTGGCGAGATCTTCCGCAGCAAGCCGTTGTGGGGGCCGACCGTGATGCAGTCCTTCGCGTTCGACACCCCCAATAACCGGCTCTTCACCGGCCAGCTGAGATCCGGTACGCCGGCCAACAGCGGTGACCTCACCCTGAGCCAGCTCAACTTCTCCGGCACCGTGCTCGGTCACATGTACCTGAACGGTTTCGGTCATGCCGTGTCGATCGGCGCCCAGGCGGTCGGCAGTACGACGTACATCTGGACCGAGACCGACGTGGACACCGCGAACGGGCGCGGTCGCCAGATCTGCAGGTTCCCCTGGCAGAACGGCGCCACCCTCAGCTCGTCGTCGGTGACGAAGTGGAAGCCGGTGTCGAACGGCAGCGTGTTCACCCCCGCGATCGATCAGCGGTACGGCCGAATCGGCATCCGGCACGCGTTGTCCGACGGCATGCACGTCAACATCTACTCGCTCGCCGCCGCGGCCGCGGGGGACTTCTCGACCGTGCTCACGTCCTTCAAGCAGCCGGCCCTGACGCCCGGTGTCGCCTTCCAGGGCTGGGCGCTCTACGGCTCGTACGTGTACTTCTGGGAGGGCACGGCCTACCCCGGGGCTCCCGACCCGGCCAAGGCGAACTCGAAACTGTGGTGCTACGACATCAACCAGGGCGTGCTCGTCGACTCGTTCCTCAGCCTCGCGGGCCAGAGCCTGACCTACCGCGAGGCCGAGGGGATGGCGGTCTACGGCTCGACCGACGCGACCGCCCGCCTGTACTTCGGTTTCGCCTCCGGCGTCGCCGGCGACCGCCGAGCCAACCTCTTCTACCGCAACAACCTCGTCTAGACAGCTCTTGCGTCCGAAGAACCGCGGGGCAGGCCCCTCGCTTCTTCGGACGTAAGCAGTGAGGGCTACTGGGCGACGCCGTAGAGGCGGTCGCCGGCGTCGCCGAGGCCGGGGACGATGTAGCCCTTCTCGTTCAGGTGCGAGTCCATGCCGGCGATCACGAGGTTGACCGGGACGTGCAGGTCGGCCAGTTCGCCCTCGATCCGCTTGACGCCCTCGGGCGCCGCCAGCAGGCAGATCGCGGTGATGTGGTCGGCGCCGCGGTTCACCAGGAAGCGGATCGCCGCGGCCAGCGTGCCACCGGTCGCGAGCATCGGGTCGAGCACGTAGCACTGCCGGCCGGACAGGTCCTCCGGCAGCCTCTCGGCGTACGTCGAGGCGTCCAGCGTCTCCTCGTTCCGGATCATCCCGAGGAACCCGACCTCCGCGGTCGGCAGCAGCCGGGACATCCCCTCGAGCATGCCGAGGCCGGCCCGCAGGATCGGAACCACCAGGGGCTTCGGCGAGGTCAGCTTGACCCCCTCGGCCTCCGCGACCGGCGTACGGACGGAGATCGGACCGGTCCGCACATCCCGGGTGGCCTCGTACGCGAGCAGCGTGACGAGCTCCTCGGTCAGCCGCCGGAAGGTGGGCGAGTCCGTCCGCTCGTCCCGCAGCGCGGTGAGCTTGTGGGCGACGAGCGGGTGGTCCACGACGAGGATCTGCATGGCGGGAACGCTACCGTCGGCGATTCGCTGCCGGGAAGCAAACCCGCTGTTACGGTCGAAAGGCAGTCGATTCAGGTTAGGGCCCTAGAGCCGGCCCCCGCCCCGGGGCGCCTCGACCGACAGGACGTGCGCCCGTGGCTGAGAACTCCGGGAAGTCGCCCGAACAACTGGACCGGCTGCGCCGCCGCGCCGCCTTCCTCCGCGAACTGGAGGAGGCCCGCGCCCTCCGAGACCGGATCGCCCCCCGCCGGGCCCGCGTCCGCCAACTCCGCGAAGCCATGCGCCGCGCCACCTACCACCATTGACGACCCGTACTGCGGGTCGCCACGTACCGGAGTACCGGCGGGGGTATCGCAACATTCGGAGCGGTGTGCGCATCGAGTGGGTAGAGCCGGTTCCGGCTTCTAAACAAGGAGTGTGCGCGCATGCGCAGTAGTCTCACCACCACGTCCATCCGAGTCCTTCTAACTACAGTGCTCCTGACTGCAGGAGCCGCAACGCAAGCGTCCGCCGAACCCGTGCCGGACGAATGGTGTCTCGGTCCGCCCAGCATCACGCAGGACGGCTGGCCCTTCGAGGGCACGCTGTCCAACGTGCCGCTCCAGGTGCCGGTCTCCGTCAGGCTGGGCATGGACAACCTCGAGAACGTCTGCGTCGGCATGACTGCGGTCGTGCAGAAGGCCGACGGCAGCCAGCGGACCGTCGTACCGCTCGACAAGGACGGCGGAACCAGCGGCCCGCCGAGCTGGAGAAAGTACGGATTCCTGTCGGCGTCCGTCGCCAGCGGAGCCGGGGACTGGGTGATCAAGAAGGTCACCTGGGGGGCGAAGTTCCGCGACGTCAACGTGCCTTTCAAGGTGATCCGCACGACCACACTCACCTTGGAGCAGCCCGCCCGAACCAGTGGCACCGCCAGGACGACCATCACTGGCATGGTCAGGCAGTACACCAGCACGGGCGTACAGGCGCCCAGCGCCAACCGCACGGTCGACATCATGCACCAGGTCGGCTCCCGCATCACGACGGCCAAGAGCGACTCCAGCGGCCGGTATCGCGCCACAGTGGCGTTCACCCAGACCACCACGTTGCGCGCGATCGTCCCCGGCGCGGGCGACCAGTACCCGGTCTATTCAGGCTTCGTGACGGCGCACAAGTTGCTCGCGATGAGCTACTTGTCCGCTGCAAGCACTGGTCAGGTGAACAAACTGTGGAAGGTTTCCGGTACTGCGTTCCCCGGCAAGCTCTGGACCGCACTGGAGATCTGGACCGGCACTGCCTGGGTACCGGCCGGATCAGCCAGCTACACCTTGGCCAACGGCTCGTACTCCCGCTATTGGAAGCCGAGCCGGACCGGAACCTTCCGCCTGCGGGTAGTCGTGTCCGGCCCGAGGTTGGACAACTCGCCCTGGAACCGCGAAGTAACGGTGACAGTGAAGGCCTGACCCGTCCGTCAGACCACCTCGTCCGTACGACGCCGCGCCGGCCCCGGGTGGCGTCGTTCGGGCGTCGTCGTCCTTCGGGGAGCGTCGTGCGGAGGGCTGGAAGGTTGCTCTGTGTGGTCGTGGGGGAATCGGAGGGGCACCGATACCTCGTTGAAACTCCGAACATCTCCCACGTACGGCGGGATTCTGCGACGATGAGCCCGTGTCTGATCCCACGGCTGGGCCCATGACCACCACAGAGCTCGACTTCGCGGTCGCGGCCTACACAGAGGACGGGGTCTGGACGGTCACGCCTCTGGCGCTACGTGGTGAACCCGATCTGTCTGCTCTGGTGTCGGCCCTGCGCCGCTATCCCGGCGAGGCCGGGGTGATCGGGATGATCTCGGTGGACGAGGACTTCTTCATCGTGCTGCGGGTGATCGGCGGCCGCGCGCGGCTGCTGCTGTCCGACGTCACCGCCGCGACCGAGTGGCCGCTGGCCCGGCAGGTGGTCGACGAACTCGACATCCCGCTGGCCGATGACGACGACGAGCAGGTACCGGCCGGGGACCTGGCGATCATCGCCGACCTCGGGATGAGCGCGATGGACCTGGGGGCACTGATCGACGACGTCGACCTCTACCCCGAGGAGATGCTCGAGGAGATCGCCGAGGCGCTCGGCTTCGGCAACCAGTTCCACGAGGCGATCGAAGCCATTGGCTAGTGCGCCGGCGCACAAGCGCTGGGCCGACCTGATGGGCCTGGCGCTGGCGGAGAGCGAGAAGGTCACCGACGACGTACCGATCGGGGCCGTCGTAGTGGACGCGGACGGCCAGGTGATCGGCCGCGGCCACAACGAGCGCGAGGAGACCGGCGACCCGACCGCCCACGCCGAGGTACTGGCGATCCGCGAGGCGGCCAGGCATGTCGGGGAATGGCGACTGACGGGGTGCACCCTGGTGGTCACGCTGGAGCCCTGCACCATGTGTGCGGGCGCGATCGTGCTCTCCCGGCTGGACCGCCTGGTGTTCGCCGCGTACGACGAGAAGGCGGGCGCGGTGGGCTCGCTCTGGGACGTCGTCCGGGACCGCAGGCTCAACCATCGGCCCGAAGTCGTCGGCGGCGTGATGGCCGATGTGGCCGGTGCGAGGCTCCGCGATTTCTTCACCGGGCACAGGTCTTGATAGCCTCTGCGGCGGTGGCGTGTCCGAGCGGCCGAAGGAGCGCGCCTCGAAAGCGCGTGAAGGGTACCCCCCTTCCGAGGGTTCAAATCCCTCCGCCACCGCCAAACCACCCCCGGGTGGTCGCAACGCCGAAGACCCTGATGCCGTGTGACGCGTCAGGGTCTTCGCCCTTTCGGCCCCGGCGCCGCTCAGCGGGATGATTCGTTGCCGGAGGCACGGCTCCATTAAGCTTCAGTCCCCGACCTAAGGGCCGCTGTGGACGTGCACGAACTCGACCGGATCCTGCTGGCCGGCGCCACGGTGCTGCTGGTGGCGATCGTCGCTGTGCGATTGTCCGGTCGGTTGGGGCTGCCTTCGCTGCTGATCTACCTCGGCATGGGCGTGCTGCTGGGCGAGTCGGGGCTCGGGATCGAGTTCGAGAACGCCGAACTGGCCCATGCGTTGGGGTTCGCCGCGCTGGTGATCATCCTGACCGAGGGTGGTCTGACCACCAGGTGGAACGAGGTTCGCCCGGTGATGCCACTGGGCGTCGTACTGGCGACTGTCGGTGTGGCGATCAGCGTCGGGGTGGTGGCCTGCGTGGCGCACTTCGTCCTCGGGCTCGACTGGCAGATCTCCGTGCTGATCGGTGCCGTCACGTCCCCGACCGACGCCGCCGCGGTGTTCTCCGTACTCCGGCGGGTCCCGATCCGACCGCGGCTCCGGGGTGCTCTGGAGGCCGAGTCCGGCCTGAACGACGCTCCGACCGTGCTCCTGGTGACGCTGGTCAGCACAGGCGAGGTCGGGGACAAAGGCTGGCTCCATTTCGGCGGCCTGGTCGTCTACGAACTGGTGGTCGGGGCGCTGTTCGGGCTGCTGGTCGGCTGGGCGAGCGTGTGGCTGTTGCGGCGGGTCGCTCTCAGTTCGGCCGGTCTCTACCCGCTCGCGATCGTCTCCTTGGCCGTCATCTCGTACGCCGGGGGCACTGTGCTCCTGCACGTCTCGGGATTCGCCGCGGTCTACGTGACGAGCCTGGTGATCGGGCGGGCGGAACTGCCGCACCGGCTGGCGACCAGGTCTTTCGTGGACGGGTTCGCCTGGTTGGCGCAGATCGGGCTGTTCGTGATGCTCGGTCTGCTCGCGTCACCGGGCCGGATCGGGCTCGACGATGTCGGCGTCGCGCTGGTGATCGGGATCGCGGTGACGGTGGTCGGCCGGTTCGCGGCGGTCGCGCTGTCGGCGACCCCGTTCAAGGTGCCGTGGAACGAGCAGACGTTCATCGCGTGGGCGGGGCTGCGCGGTGCGGTGCCGATCGTCCTGGCGACGATCCCGCTGGCGGAGAAGGTGCCGCAGTCGGAGCGGGTGTTCGACGTGGTCTTCGTCCTGGTGACGCTGTTCACGCTGCTGCAGGGGCCGTCGTTGCCGTGGTTGGCCCGGCGGTTGAGGGTGCTCGACGACAACGCGGCGTACGAGGTCGATATCGACGTGGCACCGCTGGAGTCGCTCGGGGCGGACATGCTCCAGGTGCACGTGCCGAGCGAGTCGAGGCTCGCCGGGGTCGAGATCGGCGAACTACGCCTGCCGGCCGGGGTTTCGGTGTCGCTGGTGATCCGCCAGCAGGAGGCGTTCGTACCGGAGCGCCGGACCGTACTACGAGCCGGCGACGCGCTGCTCGTGGTCGCCCCGAGCACCCTCCGAGAGCAAACCGTCCGCCGGCTCCGCGCAGTCAGCCGAGGAGGCCGCCTGGCCGGCTGGTTCGGCGAACGAGGCCGCGAACAAGATCGCTAGTCAGTTCGGGTTCTGGCCGGAGGGGATGGGTTGGGGGGTCTTGACGATCGGGAGGCAGAGGGTGCTGTCCGCGGGGACCGCGATCGACGGCAGGCCCTTGGCGTTCAGCTTGGTGTAGCCGCTGCCGACGACCACATCGACCGTGTGGTCGGGACGGGCGTCGGCGGCCGCGGCCGCCTTCTGGTTCAGCTGACCCGCGACCAGCTTCAGCTCCGGGGCGTCCGCAGTGGCGCCGCGGATGGAGACCAGGTCGACCTTGTCACCGTTCGGCTCGTTGGCGATCTTGCCGATGTTGAAGCCGCGCTTCTTCAGGTCCGCCGCCACCTTGGCCGCCGTACCGGCCCGGGCGCCGCCGTTGTAGATGTTCACCACGACCTGCTTCGGCACCAGCCGGTTGTTCGGCAGTTTCTGCTCGACGCAGTTCGCCTCGGCGCTGCTGTCGGTCAGCGAGTTCCAGCCCCACCAGGTGCCGCCGATCAGGATCCCGAGCAGCACGACCATCGTGATGGGCGTCCGCCAATGAATCCGCGAGTGCGGTCTCGGCTGCGGATACAGGGCGGTCATCGAGACTCAGTCCACGACCAGGACCCGGGCGTGCAGGACCAGACGCTGCTGCAGGGCCGCGCGGAGGGCGCGGTGCAGGCCGTCCTCGAGGAACAGTTCGCCCTTCCACTCGACCACATGAGCGAACAGATCGCCGTAGAAAGTGGAGTCCTCATCGAGCAGCGCGTTGAGGTCGAGGGTGCCCTTCGTGGTGACGAGCTCGTCCAGCCGGATCTGCCGTGGAGGCAGCACCGACCAGTCCTTCGGCTTGTACCCATGGTCCGGGTATGGCCGTTCCTCCCCCACGCGCTTGAAGATCACCCGGGCAAGTCTAGCGGGGGATGAGGTCTGCAAGCAGGGTCGGGAATGTCACCGGAAAAGTCGTGACCAGGACTCAACCTTTACACCGTCCCGGACGTCCACTAGGGATAGGGACAAACAGGGGGCAATCATGAAGGTGCTGACCAGGTTGGGTATGGGGGCCGCGGCGCTGGTCGTCGCGGTCGCCGGTACGACGATTCCGGCGGAGGCGCTGACCGGCGCGCAGAACAAGGCGGCCCAGACCCGTCTGAACAAGCTCGGCTGCTTTTCAGGCCCCGTCGACGGCAAGATCGGGGCGATGACCAAGGCCGCGACCGTGCGCTTCCAGTCGGCCAACAGGATGACGCAGAACGGTTCGCTCGGCGGTACGACGTACGGGCGGCTGATGGCGGCCTCCGCCAAGCGCTGCGATGTCCGGCCGGTGCCGGCGGGCAGCGGCAGCGGGCGCCGGATCGTGCTCAGCCAGGGGCAGAACTGGCTCTGGCTGGTCGATGCCAAGGGCAAGATCGTCCGGCAGGGCGGCATCATCGACAATCCCACCTACCTGAAGCCCGGGACCTACTCCAGTGGCTCCAAGTGCGGCCGCGCCGGCCGGATCAAGCGCAACACCGACGGCGGCAGCCTCTATCTGAACAACTTCGTCCGGTTCGCGTCCTGTGGGATCGGCTTCCACCAGATCCCGACGTACAAGAGCAACGGCGCGCAGATCCACGCGGACTGGCTGCTCGGGACCAACTCGAAGGCGTCGCACGGCTGCATCCGGGTGCAGAAGTCGATGTCGGACACCATCTGGGCCTTCACCACGAGCAGTACCAAGGTCGTCGTCCTGCGCTGACTTGACCGCTAGCATGCCGAGCGCAGGGGAAAGCTTCTTCGCTCGAAAGGCAGTGCTGACATGGCCGAGACATCGGACGTCGTGGAGACCGTCAAGCAGGGGTACGCGTTCGAGGGACCGGCCATCGAGCTGGGCGCGCTGCTGGTCGACGGTACGCCGAACGTGGAGGCGGCGGTCCGGATCCCGCTGTCCATGGTGAACCGGCACGGCCTGGTCGCGGGCGCCACCGGTACCGGCAAGACGAAGACCCTCCAACTGATGGCCGAACAGCTCTCGGCGGCGGGGGTATCCGTGTTCGCAGCCGACATCAAGGGCGACCTGTCCGGCATCTCGCAACCGGGCGAGGAGAGCGAGAAGCTCCTCGCCCGGACCAAGACGATCGGCCAGGACTGGGCCGCAGTGGGCTTCCCGACCGAGTTCTACGCGCTCGGCGGCCAGGGCACCGGCGTACCGATCCGCGCCACGATCACCTCGTTCGGCCCGGTGCTGCTGTCGAAGGTGCTCGGGCTGAACGATGTCCAGGAGTCCTCGCTCGGGCTGATCTTCCACTATGCGGACAAGCAGGGGCTGACCCTGCTGGACCTGAAGGACCTCCGCGCGGTGATCCAGCACCTGGCCAGTGACGAGGGCAAGGCGGACCTGAAGGAGCTGGGCGGTCTGTCCGCGGCGACCGCCGGGGTGATCCTGCGGGCGCTGATCGGGTTCGCGGACCAGGGCGCTGACGCGTTCTTCGGCGAGCCCGAGTTCGACACCGCCGACCTGATGCAGGAGCGCGACGGCAAGGGCGTCGTCTCGCTGCTGGAGCTGCCGAACCTGCAGGACCGGCCGGCGCTGTTCTCCACCTTCCTGATGTGGCTGCTCGCGGACCTGTTCCACGACCTGCCCGAGGTCGGCGACGTGGACAAGCCGAAGCTGGTGTTCTTCTTCGACGAGGCCCACCTGCTGTTCAACGACGCGTCGAAGGCGTTCCTGGACTCGATCGCCCAGACGGTCCGGCTGATCCGGTCGAAGGGTGTCGGCGTCTTCTTCGTCACCCAGACCCCGAAGGACGTGCCGGACGACGTGCTCGCGCAGCTCGGGTCGCGGGTCCAGCACCAACTGCGGGCGCACACTCCGAACGACGCGAAGGCGCTGAAGGCCACGGTGTCCACGTTCCCGAACTCGTCGTACGACCTGGGCGAGGTGCTGACCCAGCTCGGTATCGGCGAGGCGATCGTGACGGTCATGAACGAGAAGGGCGCGCCGACGCCGGTCGCCTGGACCCGGTTGCGGGCGCCGCAGTCGTTGATGGCGCCTGCCTCGGCGGAGCAGCTTGCGGCCGCGGTGCAGGGTTCGCCGAACAACGCGAAGTACACCGAGGTGGTTGACCGCGAGTCGGCGTACGAGAAGCTCGCCGCCAAGGTGCAGGCGGGCGCCGAGCAGGCAGAGGCGGAAGCGAAGGCCGAGCCGTCGCAGCCGCAGAGTGAGCCCAAGGCGCCGCGGGCGAAGCAGGAGAAGTCGATGGTCGAGCAGGTGGTCGGGTCGTCCGTCTTCAAGCAGTTCGCTCGCTCGGCCGGTCGCGAGATCGTCCGTGGTCTCTTCGGTGCCGCTCGCCGTAAGCGCTGAGAATCTCCTGTTTCAGCAGGCTTTCGAGCGCTTGAGGAGGACCCTTTCGACGGTGGTCGAAAGGGTGTCCGATCTTTGATCCTTGATCAAACGACTGATCCGGCAGGCGCTGACTTTCGTTTCCAAGTCGTCATCGGCAGCACGCCGAGACCGATTGGGACGGGCACCGAACACGTCGTACCGTGAGAGGTGATGGTTGCGCAGAGTAGGCGAGCGGTACGGGAATGGGCGCTGTGGACCCTGACGGTCCCAGCGTTCTGCCTGGTCGTGCTGGTGGACCTACTCGCGATCGGGTACGGCGTGACGGCGTTCTCGGAACTGCCGTCGTGGGACGGTCTCGACCTGGTGTTCGCGCTGACCGCGTCGGCGTTGATCTCGGTGGAAGGTGCGCGCCGGGTGGAGAACCGGCGGCGCCGTGGCGGTGCGCTGCACAAGGACCTGGCTTCGGCCTGGACGATCGCCGCGGCCCTCATCCTGCACCCCGCGCTGGCGATCCTCGTCCTCGTCCTGCTGCGGATCTGGTGGCGGATCCGGGCCGGCAAATGCATCCCCTACCGCTGGGCGTTCTCCACTGCGGTGCAGGTCCTCTGTGTCGGAGCCGCGCATGGGGTGTTCGTCTCCGCCCGTGAGTTGACCGGGGACACGTCGCTTGGCCTGGTCGCCTCGATGGCGGCTGCCGCGGTCAGCTACATCATCGCCGACAACTTGGTCTGCGGCCTGGCGATCGCGCTGATCGTGCCGGGCAGCAGCCGGCGCGACACCATCGGCGACAAGGATGACTTCTCCATCGATGCCACCGCGGCCACGCTTGGTTGTCTGCTGGCCGGTGCTGCCATGATCAGTCCGTGGTTCGCGTTCCTGGCGATCCCGATCACGCTCACCGCGCAGCGGGCGTTGCTGCTCGGTCAGTTCGAGTCGGAAGCGCAGACCGATCCGAAGACCAGCCTGGGCCGGATCGACTGGTGGCGGCGTCGCACCGAGGAGATGCTGCGGACGTCCCGGACCCAGCGCGAGCCGATGTCGGTGCTGCTGATCGACATCGACCACTTCAAGCTGGTGAACGACCGGCATGGACACCTGGTCGGCGACGAGGCGTTGCGGGCGGTCGCGACGATTCTGCGGAGCGCGATCCGGGCGAAGGATGTGATCGGCCGGTTCGGTGGTGAGGAGTTCGTCATCGCCCTGCCGGACACGGACCTGGCCGACGCCACGGTGACGGCGGACCGCCTTCGCAGCGCGGTCGCCGCGAGCCCCCTGGCCGCCATGTGCGCCGGAGTACTGGATGATCCGGACCTCGATCCCGACACCTTCCGCCTGACCGTCTCGATCGGTGTCTCGGTCTACCCGTCGGACGGCCAGACGGTCGACGACCTCCTCTTCCGCGCCGACCGCGCCATGTACGCCGCCAAGGCCGCCGGCCGCGACCGGGTCCGCCTGGCCGCGGACGCTCCCACCCCACTCCCGGGCCGGGCCGACCTGGCCAGAACCGACCTCCAGAACACCAACCTCCAGCGCAGCTAAACGCTCCTCGCAGAACCTTTCGGGGGGCTGGGGCGTCATTCAGCGTGGACGGGATGACGGGAGGGGTATGCAGCGGTCGGTGAGCCGGGATGAGGACTTCACGGCTTTCGTTCTCGCCAGGTCCGCGCGATTGGTGCACATCGCGCGGATGCTTTGTGGCGACCCCCTGCTGGCCGAGGACCTGGTGCAGACCGCGCTCGAGAAGGCCTATCTGCGGTGGGAGCGGATCGAGCTGGGCGATCCCTTCGGCTATGTGCGGCAGGCAGTCGTCAACCAGCATCTGTCGTGGGTGCGGCGGCGGCCCTGGCGGGAGCGGCCCAGCGGTGACGCCGCGGAGGTAGATCAGCGGTTCGGCCTCTCCGTGGCTGACGCGTCGGGTGGCGTGGATCGCCGGCTGGCGCTGGGGGCGGCGTTGGCGGCGCTGACCCGCCGGGAGCGGGCAGTGGTGGTACTGCGGTACGTCGAGGACCTGACCGAGGCCCAGACAGCCGCGATCCTCGGGGTCGCGGTCGGCACGGTGAAGAGCGCGAATTCCCGGGCGCTGCAGAAGTTGCGCGCTGCCCCCGAACTGAGCGGCAGCCACGTAGGAGAGCGCATATGAACGACGACGACATCAAGACGGTACTTCGGCTCGAGGACCCCGCCGCTCGTCCGCTCGATCCCGCGAGGGTGATCGCAGGGGCGCATCGCCGTCGGCGGGTCCGTGGTGTCGCGGTCGGTGTGGTCGCGTCGGCAGCGGTCGCCGCGGTCGCCACAGTGGGGATCGTCGCTGGCAGCAACGACGCCGGCCAGGAGCCCTTCAGTCCACCACCAGTAGCCGGAAGTCCGTCGCAGTCGGCGACTCCGTCGTCTGCCTATGAGTTCCAGAACATCGCACCGCAGGTCGGTACGTTGCGCGCCGGGACCGAGGTGAAGATCGGGCAGCACCACTACTTCAGGACCCGCGGCACCAAGTGGGCGGTGATCAGCCGAGCGCCGGGCGAACCGGAGTACGAGCCGTTCGGGTGGCGCGCGACGGTGGGGAACGACAACCTCGGGGACCCGCGGTCGCTCGGCGGGATGCAGATCTCCGGGCTGGTCTACAGCTCCGTCTACCGCAGCGACAAGGCGAGCAAGGTCGTCTACGTCCGGGGCGACAAAGCGTGGTACGGCAAGATCTATCGGCTGGCCGGGATTCCAGGCTGGGTGGAGCTGTCCGTCGAGCTGCCGAAGGACAAGACGGCGACGGTCACGCCCGGCCCGCCGGTGCAGGACGTGTCGATGTTCGTGTACGACCGGAACGGCACGTTGATCGACCAGTATCCGGACAAGGCGAAGAATCCCTTGCCTCGTTGAAGAACCTTCCCGCGTGGTGTCGCGTCCTTCAGCCCGAGAGCATCCACTTGCGGAGGGCAACTGAAATGCAGAGGAAGACGACAGTTCGGCAGCGGACAATGCGCATGGTCGCGACAGGCCTCGCGGCCGCCGCGGTGGCCGGCGTCAGCGTGCTCACCGCAGTACTGACTGGCACCGACGACCCAGCCGCGGCCGGCGGCGCAGTCGGTGCTCCCGCGGCCGCTCCGGTCGGAGTACCGGCTGGAGTGTCGAGTGCGGGAGTGCCGCAGCAGCAGACCGCGGCGCCGAAGAAGGCGCCCAAGGCAACGATGTACGCGTTCCAGAACCGGCGTCCCGAGGTCGGGGTACTGGCCGCCGGCGCTCAAGTGAAGCTCGGCGAGCACCTCTACTTCAAGACCCGCGGCACCCAGTGGGCCGTGATCAGCCGCGTGCCGGGCGAACCGGAGTACGAGCCGTTCGGTTGGCGGCAGACCGTCGGCAACGACAACCTCGGCGACGGCACCTCGCCCGGGGTGCAGGGCGTCGGGTTGCTGCGCAGTTCTGTGTTCAAGAGCTCCAAGGCCGCGACCGTGGTCTACACCGTCGGCCGGAAGGCCTGGTACGGCAAGGTCTACCGGCTCGCCGGCATCCCCGGCTGGGTCGAGTCGTCCGTGACGACGACAGGTGCCGACGCGACCAAGGCGACACCGGGCCCGTCCGTCTCGGTCTTCGTCTACGACGCCAAGGGCACCCTGCTCACCAAGTTCGGCGACGCCAAGGGCGACCCGCTCCCTCGCTGACGCCGTTGCGTCCGAAGAACCCGAGGTCAGGACCTCAGGTTCTTCGGACGCAAGCAATCAGCAAGGGGAAGGGTCAGCAGGCGGCGAAGGTGCCGGCTACGACCCAGGCCTTGGAGACGTACATGCCGGGGTGGACGCGGAGCCAGACGTTGGTGGTGCCCTGCGATCCGGCCACACTCTGGCCGGTCGTCTGGCACTCCACCGACACCTGGGCCGACTTGCCGGCCATGCCGACGATCGCTCCGGCGGAGGTCGCCGCGTTGCGGATGTTCAGGACGCCCGACGTGATCGAGACGGTGCCGCGGCCGCCGTCACCGCTCCACAGGTACGTCGCGTCCACCCAGGCGTTGTTCGTCAGCAACAACGCGTCCCAGAAGGTGCCGTCGGCCAGGTCGATCCCGGCCGGGTTCGCGACCGTCCGGCCGAACATGTCCTTGCCGCCGTTGTAGCCGCTCTGGTACGCCGCCTGGGCCTCCGGCCGGCCCTGCGGAAGGTCCTTCCACATCTCCCGGGTGGCACTCGGGTTCCAGTAGTCGTCCTTGGTGTTCCACGGGCCGACGTCCCACACCGGCTCGAAGGCACAACGGATGCTGCCGGTCGTAGTACAGACCTTGACCGAGTAGTTGCCGGCGCCGTTGTTGGCCAGGCCCCGCCGCGAAGGCAGTGCGACGAAGTGGTCCCGGCTGATGATGACGTGGCCATTGGCCGTGGTGCCGCCGACCAGACCCTCGCGGGTGGCGAAGACGCGGGATTTCAGCGGGGCAGCCTGGATCGTCATGCCGCTCGGGTCGACCTTGTCCGTGGGCTGCACGCTGACGTCGCCGACCCAGGGGCTGCCACCTTGCGGCGGCGCGATGACGATGATCCTGAGCTGGACGAGATCACTCGCCGCGGGAAGAGCCGTCGGCGTACCGGCCCTGGCCGTGGTCCATTCGGACCACCTCTCATCGACCATCGCCCGTACGTCGACCTCGGCCGTCGACTTGTCCGGCGTACCGGCGAGGTAGTTGACGATGACGGACGAGGTGGACGCGTCGAACCGGACGGGATCGAGGTTCGCGATGCCGGAGCGCTGGGTGATCTCGGTCGACCCCATCGCGGCCGGGGCGTCGCCGAGGATGATCCGGTTGCCGTCGACCTTGACGTTGGTGGATCCTTCGGCGGGTTGCGCGGCCACGGTGACGGGGTCGGGAGTGGCGGCCGAGCCGGGCAGTGCGGCGGCGAGTGGGGCCGCAGCGAGGGCTGCGGCGACACAGAGTGCGGCCTTGGATCTAGTAGTGATACGCATGGGCGGTACCTCCGGGGCGGTGAGGACGCTACCGGGTGCGATACCCGGCTCACCTAATGTGACAAACAAACCGCACGTCTGTATAGCTCGTGAATTAATTTCTCAAAGTTTTTCGGTGACGAGCAGAACCGGATCGGTGACTCAGCGGGTTTGGACCCGTGTGACAGAGGCAGAGGAGAATCGATGACCCGGACCGCGGACGCCGACTTCGAGCGGTTCGTGCAGGCCCAGTCGACCCCGTTGCTCCGCTTCGCCGAGATGCTCTGCGGTGATCGGCACACCGCGGAAGATCTGGTGCAGCAGGCGCTGATGAGGTCCTATCCGAAGTGGCACCGGCTCGACGGCGATCCCCTTCGCTACGTCCGCCGGGTGTTGGTGAACCGGTTCCTCTCCCAGGCCCGCCGGCGCTGGTCCAACGAAGTGCCCAGCGATCCGGTGGACAACGACTGGGACCAGCGGTCGGTCGCCGACTTCGCTGCTGACGTCCAGACCAGGGAGGCCGTGCTCTCGGCCCTCGCCGGTCTGACCGTCAAGGAGCGGGCGGTGGTCGCGTTGCGGTACTCGCAGGATCTCTCCGAGGCCGAGACCGCTGAACTCCTCGCCATGGCTCCCGGGACCGTGAAGAGCACCGCGTCCCGGGCACTGGCCAAACTGCGTCTGGCACCCGACCTGATCGACACCACCGTTGGAGGACATGCATGAGCGACGAGCAGCGGGTGCGCAGCGCGCTCGAGTACGAACTGGAGCCGTGGCAGCCCGACCCGGCCGACCTGATGCGCCGTGGCCGGCGGCTCGCCTGGCTCCGCAGAGGACTGGCCGCGGCGGGCGTGACTGCCCTCGCCGGCACGGTCGCGACAGTGTCCGCCGCTGTCGGCGGACCTGGCGCCGGTGACGTCCGCAGCATGCTGGCCGGCGGCGGTAAGCCGTCCGTGCCGGTGGCTGTGCCGAGTGTTCCGACCCCTTCGGTCGACCCGAACTGCCTGCCGTCCGTTCCGGACAAGGGCGAGGTCGAGGGCAAGCTTCCGGACAAGCCGAGCATCCCGTCGACGCTCCCGTCGGTCCCGACGGCGAAGCCCACGCTGCCGGGCAAGCCCACGCTGCCGAAGGTGCCGACGACGAAGCCGTCGCTGCCGGGCAAGGGCGACCTGCCGTCGATCCCGACGAGCAAGCCGAGCCTGCCGGGTAAGCCGACCCTGCCGAAGGTGCCGACGACGAAGCCGTCGCTGCCGGGTAAGCCGACCGTGCCGCCGGTCCCAACGACGAAGCCGACCCTGCCGGATAAGCCCACGCTGCCGAAGGTCCCGACTACGAAGCCGTCGTTGCCGGGCAAGCCTTCCGTGCCGCCGGTCCCGACTGCCATGCCGTCGGTTCCGGGCAAGCCGGAGGTGACTCTGCCGCCGTGTGTCAGCGAGCACCTGCCGACGACGTCGGTCTCGGTCCCGACCAGCAAGCCGACGCTGCCGGGCGACCCGACGCTGCCGAAGGTCCCGACGACGAAGCCGTCGCTGCCGGGTGAGCCGACCCTTCCGCCGGTGCCGACCACCAAGCCGTCGCTGCCGGGCAAGCCGACCCTGCCGACGGTCCCGACCACGAAGCCGACCTGGCCGACCGCCAAGCCGAGCCTTCCCACCCTGCCCACGAAGCCCCCCACGGTGCTTCCTTCACACCGGTAACCCCTCCTCGCTATTCACCGGTGAGGCCGTCGGCCAGCTCGCGGGCTATATCGAGCTGGCCGACGTGCCGGGCGTACTCCTGCAGCACATGAAAAAGGATCCAGTTCAGCGTCGGCCCCTCCTCTCCGGCGCTGAACCGCCCGCCGGCCGCAGCTGATTCACCGAGATCAGCTGCGGCCACAATCTTGCGAGACCGCTCAGCTCCCTGCCGGAGTTGATCCAGCAGGCCTTCGAGCGTGTCGCCGGGCTCAAGTCGCCACGGTGCGTCCGGGTTGCCGCCGGAATCGCCCCAGGGATCGGGGACCGGCTCCGCGACGAATCCCCAACGGATCCAGCGTCGCTCCATGAACACCAGGTGTTTGAGCAGCTCCAGCGGTGTCCAACCCGACGGGAGCCGGCTGGTCCGCAACTCGGCCTCGCTCAGACCGTCCAGCTTGCGCTCGACGGTCTCGCGGAAGTAGTCCAGCCAGGCCAGGTGCAACTCGCGGGTGTCGCTCAGTTGGTCGTCCGGCAGCATCACAACCCCCGAAGATAGTCGGCCGTCGCGTCGTCGGCAGGGAAGAACGACTCGATTATCAACTCCGACACGGTCACGTCCAACGGCGTGCCGAACGTGGCGATCGTGGTCAGCAGCGACAACTCCCGATCCCCGTGCCGGAACTTCATCGGTACTACGACCTCCGCCGGCCCGGGGAACTCCGCCCGCTCCCCGCCGGAGTACCCGCGAAGCTCGTCGTAGAGATCCTGCAGTTCCGGGTCCGCAGTACCGGCGACTTGTCGTTGCAAGCTGGCAAGGACGCTGCTGCGGACCTCCGGCAGGTTGGTGATCCGGGTGGCCATACCGTCGGGGTGCAGAGTCAGCCGGAGTGCGTTGATCGGTGCCTTGAGCAACTCGGCCGCGGCGCCGTCGGTGAACAACTGGATGCCGGCGTTGGCCTCGACGATGTTCCACCAGCGGTCGACCACCAACGCTGGGTAAGGCTCGTGGGCCCTGAGCAGGCGACGCAGCGCCTCCCGGATCGCCAACATGGCTGGGGAATGCAGGGAGGCCTCGCTGTAGATCGGTGCGTAACCGCCGGCGAGTAGCAACTGGTTGCGATCCCGTAGCGGTACGTCGAGGTGGTCCGCGAGCCGCAGCACCATGTCCCGGCTCGGCTTCGACCGGCCGGTCTCGACGAAACTGACATGACGGGTGGACACCTCCACCTGGTTCGCCAGCTCGAGCTGGCTCAGCCGTCGGCGCTCGCGCCAGCCGCGCAGCAGTTCGCCGACCGGGCGCTGGAAGGTGTCCTCGGCGGTCGCAGTCATGGCACGACCGTAACCGCCGAGGTGGTCACTGCCATTACCTCCGACGTCATCGACCGAATGCCGGTCCGGCGGCAAGGTTCTGGTCATCAACCCACAACGTTCGAGGAGTTCCCACCATGACCAACACCGCTGCCGCACTCGCCGACCAGTACTTCGCGATGTGGAACGAGCAGGATGAGGACCGCCGGGCCAAGATCATCGAAGAGGCCTGGTCCACCGACGGCGTCTTCGTCGACCCGAGCTTCGAGGTCAAGGGCCACCAGGGCCTGAGCGAGATGGTCGCCGCCGCACACCGACTCTTCCCCGGCCACGCCTTCGCCCTGACCGGCACCATCGACGAACACCACAACCGGCTGCGCTGGACGTGGAACCTGGGCGCCGAGAACGCGGAACCCGTTGCCGGTGGCACCGATGTGGTCACCCTCGACACCGAAGGCAAAATCCAGGAAGTCATCGGCTTCCTCAACTTCGCACCGGCCCACTGAGCCCTTAACTACAAGGGTTCTGAGTGCGCCAGTAGGAAGTCATCGGCTTCCTCAACTTCGCACCGGCCCACTGAGCCCTTAACTACAAGGGTTCTGAGTGCGCCAGTACGGCGGTACGGGTGAACGTGGTTCGCGGGTGGATAGATGAATGTGGTTCGCGGTGTATAGGTGTGGGTGGTTCGCGTCGCCGGGCTGCGTGAGTTTGCTAGTCGTGGTGAGGTGAGTCAAGGGCGCTTCGCGGCCCTTCGGGCTCGAACGAGTTCGACCCTTGACACACCTCACCACGACCAGGGAAGGACGC